>Ga0207416_1003279_pt1 | contig 15799 bp, 14 predicted proteins | sample PaiPotPPM11metaG_FD_184107 | JGI IMG/M metagenome (GOLD analysis project Ga0207416, IMG submission 184107) | Iron sulfur acid spring bacterial and archeal communities from Banff, Canada, to study Microbial Dark Matter (Phase II) - Paint Pots PPM... ...
CATTGGGAGCATGCCCATTACGTATTATTTCGTCACTACCACAATACGGACAATACACTGTTATTGTTACCATATGATTTTTCACCTTTCAACAAATTTCTATGTCTCAGTCTACCAGAACCTTCCCACGTTTACCACTACCAATTTGCAAGAGCACAGGGCAGCATGGCTATTCTCGTGCTAATTACTACGAAGTTGACAAGACGAACCTATGATATAAACTAGGAGACAAACAGATAAGAAGAAGAGGAAAAACACGTACTCATGCCTGGATTGGAAGGAAGGACACTGGGCCATCATCACCTGAAACACCTTTTAGGGCGTGGTGGGATGGCAGAAGTCTATCTCGCACGCGACGAACATCTCTTTCGCGATGTCGCCATCAAAGTCGTTCACACCAGTCGTCTGGATCATTTTGCTCGCTTCCGACGCGAAGCCGAAATCATCGGACCTCTTGCACATGACCATATTCTCCCGGTTTTTGAATATGGTGAGCAGGCTGCCTGGCATTACTTGGTTATGCCCTATGCAGCTCATGGTACCTTAGCTGATCTGTTGAAAAAAAAGGGAGCGCTTTCACCAGAGGAAGCAGGCACTCTCCTTGAACAAATCGCCAGTGCCCTGCAATTTGCGCATGGGCGAGGTGTTCTCCACCGGGATATCAAACCTTCCAATATTTTGTTACGTGAGGAATCCTATGCCTACCTAGCCGATTTTGGTATCGCGAAGTCACAAGATGAAAAGAGCGGCCTTACCCAAGTCGGCACCGTTATTGGTACGCCAGAGTATATGGCGCCGGAATTGCTGGAAGAGCCAGCTAGCCCGAGCAGCGATATCTATGCACTGGGTATTGTGCTCTACCAGATGCTCACAGGCAGAGTTCCCTTCGAGGGAAAAACAGCACTGGCTGTGCTGCAAAAACACGTACAGGAACCACCTGTACGTCCATCATTGATCAACCCTGCTCTTTTTCCCGCGATTGAACAGGTCATTCTCTGCGCAATTGAGAAGGACCCATCCCGCCGTTTTCGTACACCAGAGGCACTGGCGAATGCGTACAAACAGGCGCTTCAGGCATCAACTGCCACTGCCGGCCAAGAGGCCATCATCTCCTCACCATTGATCCTCAGGTCACCAACTGGAACCATGACACCAGCAGCCTCACAAGCCACTGTTCAGACACCGCTTCAAGCAGGTTTGTCAGCACCTCCATACATACCTCAACCCAAACGCAGGTTGCTCACGACTGGACGCCTAATGGGTATTGGCATCGCCGTCACCATTCTTCTTATACTGGCCCTTCTCTTGCCCAATCTGCTCAGCCACCATACCAACAGCCAGAGCCCTACTGCGACTCAAACCGCGATGCTCCCAACCCCAACCACCACGATTCTTTCTCCAACCTCCACCACACCTGCCAATGCCTGCGACAATCAACATCAGGTGACGATCAATGACACTGCCAATGTACTTGATACCACTCAGATCTGTAGCGCAGTCAGCACATGGCCTTACACGTTGGTCATCTACACCACAGATACATCTTCTGAAATTAGCAACCTCAGCGGCACGGCTCAGTCACTGCTCACAAATGCCAATACCGTCGTCATGGCCATAGGCATTGACCATTCAAATTCACACCACCATCCCCACCCGCATATTTACATCATAGGTGGTGATTCAGTTCAGATTAGCCACATGCAATATCAGCAGGCAGAACAGGGATTCACTAGTCAGGCAAACACCGGTGATTATACCAGTGCAACTATTGCAGCTATAGGAGTATTGCAAGCTCCTGATCAAAATCAGAATCAAAATGGAGATAATTAGGATTATAGTGCACAAAAATCATCACGGGAGCGGATAAACATGGAAACTCCCTCTTGCTCAGCGTAAAGGGAGCCGAAAGGTCCTAAAGGCTTGCGTGAAGAGGAAGGAGAAGTTAAGATAAAAGTATGAATTGATCATGCTCGTAGTGTGATTTTGTAGTGCATTTCTGGAGTATTGTGTTCTTCGTAGTACGTTATTTTAAATCTTTTTCTTACTATAAAATCGAACATCTTCTATATTGTCAAAAAAGTGGGGCTGGCCGTGATCTCTGCAGATCGCTTGGTCAGCCCTTTTCTGTTCCCCGGTGAACACCTCTGCTCCTCGGTGGTCAAACAGTCTCTAGAGAACACAAGCAAGAGCAACAGTACCCAGTCAAGCGTATGTAGCAGTAGAGGCTGAAGAGGCTGGAAGGGCTGGAGGTACTTGTGACTATGCTGGGAGAAGACGTCAAAAGCGGAGGAGATGAATAGTTTTCTAGGAGGTTCGGCTTGATGGAAGAGTCCCGAGAAAAAAACGCGCAGTCTGCTTGAAAAAGGCAAAGTGAAGCGGAGATCATCAGTTTTGATCTCCGCACTTGTTGGGAAGACCCTGCTGACTGGTGCGACACGAAGTTGCTTGTGAAGAGGAGAGCATAGGAAACTATTGGTTTCTTTGTTCCTTATTCAGCCCACCCATAGTAAGTCCACCAGCCAGTGCACCGATGAGTTTCATCAAGACAGATCGGACGAGCCATTGGGCGGGATCTGTGTCTTGACGCCCTCACCTCGCTTGACCATGTCCAGTGCATCAGAAAAGGCTTCCAGGGGAAGCATCCGGGTCAGTAATGCCTTGGTGTTGATTATCCCGTTACTGATCAGATTGGTCGCAGCCTCAAAGGAGAACAGGATTGCCATCGAGCCAAGGATCGTGATCTCGTCGTTATAGATACGGAATGGGGAGAGCGAAATCCTGGCTTCGCTGGGCGCCACCCCGAAGATAAGAAACTTTCCGCCACGCTTGACCGCTTTGAATGCAGTCTCCATTGCCGCTGGAACCCCTGTAGCATCGATCACACAATCGAAGCCCAGCGGCTCATCTGCAACCAGTTTCTCCATGCTAGTGTATGTGTGGTGAGCCCCAATCTGCTCGGCTCGTACCAGACGTTGGGTGTTCAGATCCAGGATTGCCACACGGGACGCTCCAACGCGTAACGCAAGTTGCAACAAGATCAACCCCATCGTTCCTGCTCCGACGATCAGAATGCTATCACCAACCTGAGCATTGAGCTTGTGCATGCCATGGACAGCACAGGAGAGTGGCTCAATCAGAGCTGCCTCACGATACGAGATGGCATCGGGCAGGGCATAGACATTGGCAGCTGGGACAGCAACGTACTCGGCGAACGCCCCATTCACGGTAACTCCAATGGCAGCCCAGTTGAGGCAGAGATTCCCGTGCCCTGTACGACAAAACGTGCAGCGGCCGCAGTACAGCGAAGGATCAACGGCAACCCTGGTGCCAACGTGAATACCAGTTGTTGTGGTACCGATTTTCTGTGCAATGTCGCTTCCTACAGCGACGACCTCGCCCGCAAATTCGTGGCCAGGCACGATAGGATAGGGGACTGGAGGAAACTCCCCTGCAGCGATATGCAGGTCAGTCCCGCAGATGCCACAAGCTCCAACCCGTATCACAAACTCATCTGGTTTAGGAGTTGGGTCAGCAATCGTCCCAACTCGAATCGTACCGGGTGTTTCAATGATCGCAGCATGCATCCTTTTTCCTCCCTTGCAGGTATATCAAGCCTCCTCATACCACGTTTAGCGTTTCTTCGGCACAATGACCGATTTGATCGTGGCAGGATTCTGCTTGGTTGCTTGTAATACTTGTTCAGTATTCTCTAATGTGTAGTAGCCAGTGATAATTGATGTGAGATGAATGTGACTGACATCATTGTATACCAAATTTCGGTAGTGGTAAACGTGGGAAGGTTCTGGTAGACTGAGACATAGAAATTTGTTGAAAGGTGAAAAATCATATGGTAACAATAACAGTGTATTGTCCGTATTGTGGTAGTGATGAAATAATACGTAATGGGCATGCTCCCAATGGAAAGCAGAAATATCTGTGTCACAAGTGCAATAGACAAAGTCGAGAAAATCCTACTTTCTCTAAGTCTAATACGATGCACGAAATTTGTCTACGTCTGTTTCTCCATCGTTACAACAAAGAAAAGGCTATAGCCTTCATGTAAACCATGGCACCATTCCTGAGTTTACCACTACCTTGGGATACAGCTGGTAGGAAAACGTTGGAGTGAATCGCGCCTGCTAGCGATGGCAAAGGCCCTCTCGGAAGTGGCTGGCGCATTCCAACGACCACCGGGCTGCTAACGACAGCCGCCAAAGAACAATGTGCAATCGTCCTGCTCGAGCAGGAATACAGCAGCGCACCTGATTGAGAAAAAGAAGTGAAGCCAGTCACAAGCTGAAGCAAGAAAGTGAGAAAACCTATGAAAGTGGAGATCTGGTCGGACGTAGTCTGTCCCTGGTGTTATATTGGCAAACGCCGCTTTGAGGCAGCGTTTATTTGGAGTAACATCTGGTGAGGTGCCAAAGAAATATGATACGATTCAAAGAACTCTTTCAATGGCAAAGGGTTTCTGGTCAGTCACAGGTGGTGAATGATCTCATGCTGACACCACAGTCTCAGGTACTCATCGTTCGCTTCCCCCGCTGTGTGTGGGTCTGGCATAGGCCAACGACCATTCTGGTGGAGCGGAATGGAGAGGTGGAACAGCTTCCGGTTGTCGATCTCACTCGTAGCATTCAATTGGGGCTCTTTGGCCTGGGTGTGCTGATCATCACAGTCATCAGCTTCGTGCAGTTCGCTCGAAGAAAGGAGAAAGTATCGTGATCAATACCATGAGCAATATGCTCTCGTTGGCAGATAAGAGAGAAGAACAGGTCTCCAGAGCATTGGAGAAAATCTACTCGGCGGCCCAGCCTGGTGCTGTGTATAGTGAACCGGTGACTGCTGGCTCTTACACAGTTATCACGGCGAGCGAAATTGCTGCCGGAGGAGGCTTCGGCTCTGGGTTTGGGTCAATGGACACCCCTGCAAAGCACCAGGAAGAGACGTCTCAGCCTCAAGCAGAGCCAACCAACAGTACCGGGGGAGGCATGGGTGGAGGAGGCGGCTCCGGTGGGCGGCCAGTTGCCATCATCATTATTGGACCAGATGGAGTCACGGTCAAGCCCGTGGTTGATATCACCAAGATCGCGCTGGCTGGTGTGGCCGTCTGGGGTACAATGTTTCTGCTGCTCAAGAGGATGCGCAAAGCACGCAAGTCTTGATCGCCTTCATAAACGGGAGAGCGATGTTCAGCTAAAAGGCATTCGGTGATTTTTTTGCTTTACTGTCTGGTGGGACTTCCCAGGCATGGGCCATCGCTCACTCTGTGGTCACCGATCGCCTGTTGTCTCAGGAGTCAGTAAGCGTTCAGACTGCTTCTGATTACATGAGCTTTTTTTTATTGGACCTATCAACTCAATTGGGTCAGGGGCATGTATGGACTGTTGAATATTCCAGTACCACCTGAACATGGATGCCAGAGAAGGAGACGAAGAGGCTGCTCTAGGAGTTTCGTTTCCTCTCAGAAAAGGGCCAAGTTCCTCCCTCTGGAGAAAATGCGTTTACTACAAAATAATAGTAACATATTTACAGAGATAAATCAAGCTTAAAAGGTAGAAAAAGTAAATCATACAATTTATGTAGTAGGTATGAATCACTAAGAAATCCTCCATACTCATTATTTAGCAGGCAATAGGAATTTATCAGGACTTTCAATAAACTTGACACGCTTTCTTCTCCTATGTTAGCATGAACACAGGTATAGCAAGCAGCCATTTGACATCGTATGTAAACCCGAGGAGGTCATGGACGAAGATGAGCGAAAGGAAAATAAGCTTTTTAGAAGCGATTAGCCAAGCGATCAGAGAAGAGATGCAGCGAGACAATGCAGTGTTTCTTCTTGCTGAAGATATGGGTGACGAGTCCTTTGGTATCAACTCCGACCTGCTCCAAGAGTTTGGCTCTGAGCGTGTTGTCGATACTCCTATGTCAGAGGCGGCTATGATCGGTTCGGCGGTAGGGGCAGCCTTGATGGGCATGCGTCCAATCGCCGAAATGCAGATGATCGATCTCATTGCCTGTGATTTTGACCAGCTTTTGCATATGGCTATGCAGATGTACTGGCGAACTCCTGCCTCTATGCCCATCGTCATTCGTGGTTCTTCTTCTGGCGCAGTGATAAGAGGCCAAACTGCCCAGATAGCAACCCCTGAGGCACGATTCTTTCATACTCCTGGCATAAAAGTTGTGGCTCCCTCTACCGCCTATGATGCCAAGGGGATGTTGAAGGCTGCTATTCGTGACAATGACCCCGTCCTCTACCTGGAGCATATGTTGCTCTATCGCATGCCCGAGTTATGCGAGGAACTTCCGGTAGAAGACTATACTGTGCCGCTGGATAAGGCAATTATCCGACGTGAGGGCGAGGATATAACCATTCTTACCTATGGGGTCATGGTACATCAATGCCTGAGAGCTGCCCAAGTGTTACAAGAAGACGACGACTTGGCTGTTGAGGTACTTGACCTGCGGAGTCTCTCTCCTCTTGATAGCGAAGCTATTCTCGAATCAGTCAAGCGCACAAATAAGGTATTGATCGTCTATGAAGGCACCCTGGCGAAGGGTATTGATGCTGAACTATCGGCAATCATTGCCGATAATCTATATGATGAATATCTGGATGGGCCGATTACCAGTTTAGCTCCATCAGACGTTTCGCTTTCGTGTGTACCGTCTCGGGAGGAAAGATATTTCCCCGGTACCCAAAAAATTCTCTCAGCCGCCAGAGAACTTGCTGCATACTAGAAGTAGGTAGGTTACTGTATAGCTGGCTGTTTGTATAGAACGTGTTAAAATAAAAGAGGAAACAAGGGAGTTGAGTATGCCTACACCAGTAAAGATGCCTCGTTTAGGTGAGTCTGTTGCTGAAGGCACAATCGGCACCTGGATAAAACAAGAAGGCGACTATGTGGACAAGGACGAATCAATTGCAGAGATTATCACAGATAAGATCAATGCTGAATTACCATCTCCTGTTGCTGGTCGGCTGACGAAAATACTTGTGCAGGCTGATGAAACTGTTCCTGTTGAGACTGATATCGCGTTGATTGAAGAAAGTGCGGACGTTTCATCTGCTCAACCTTCTCAGGAGCCTCCCAAAGTTGGTGCAATCTCCGTGAAAAGTATTGGGCAGGCTGCAGCGCCTATTTTGGAACAACCTGCTGACTCCAATATAACCAGGAATGGCAGCGTAATAGCAGACAAGGCGAAAAGAGGTGAGGAAGAGGAACGCCACCGTATTTCACCATTAGCAAGGCGTCTGGCGCATGAGCACGGTATCGATTTGAACAAAATTGCAGGCACTGGCATCAATGGCCGTGTACGCAAAGAGGATATTCTTGCCTATGTTGCACAACGTCAGGTGGCTACGACACCATCTGCTCAGCCTCTTCCTTCGATGCCTGTAGGTGCTACCGTAAGACAGGAAACAGCCCTTCCTGTTGCTCCTGAACCTGTTGCCTCGGTAGCTGATGTTGGCCTTGATGAAGAAGTCATTCTCCCCAGCCGCATGCGTCTGGCGATTGCCGAACATATGGTGCGTAGCAAGCGTACCTCACCTCATGCCACGACTGTGGTGGAGATTGATATGACCAATATTGCCAAGTGGTTAGAGAAGAATAAAGAGGAGTTCAAGCGTCGCGAAGGCCACAGTATCAGCTATGTACCCTTTGTGATGAAAGCTGTCTGTGAAGGAATTCGTAAGGTTCCAGTTATCAATTCAACGTGGACGGCAGATAACAGGATCATTATCAAAAAGCGTATTCACCTGGGGGTAGCAGTATCCTCGGATGCGGGCCTATTGGTACCAACGGTCTATGATGCCGATCAATATACCTTAGCTGGCCTTGCCAAACAGGTCAGTATGCTGGCATACAAGGCACGCAACAATAAGTTGGCTGTTCAGGATATGCAGCATAGTACATTCGTAGTGAATAATCCTGGCGTATTTGGTACAATTATATCAACGCCAATTATCAATCAGCCGCATGCTGCAATTTTGAGTATGGATGCTGTGGTAAAACGGCCTATCGTGATTGAAGACGATGCTATCGCAGTACGTTCTATGATGTATCTGTGTCTTTCCTTCGATCATCGTATTATGGATGGAGCTGAGGCAGCACGCTTCTTGCAGGCAGTGCGTACTAAACTGCAAAGTTATACCCGCGAAATAGATGTCTATTAAAGGAATTTGCTATGACGACTATTATCCCAGAACGACGTCCTGAGTGGTTGAGGGTTCACGCTCCAAAGGGAGAGAACTACCAGCAATTGAAGCAATTAATGCGTGGTCAAGGTCTCCATACGGTTTGTGAAGAGGCTCGTTGTCCGAATATTGGTGAGTGCTGGGGACATAAAACGGCAACCTTTATGATCCTAGGGCGTGTGTGCACACGAAGTTGTGGCTTCTGTGCAGTCGAAACGGGACGTCCGTTGGGGTTGGATTGGGAGGAGCCAAAGCGTGTTGCTGAAGCTGTGCAGGAGATGGGATTGCGTCATGCCGTCGTAACCTCTGTCAACCGCGATGAATTGAAGGATGGTGGGGCAGCAGTCTTTGCGTCCACGATACGCTGGATCCGTCGGTTGAATCCTGACTGTAAGGTTGAAGTGCTGACCCCCGACTTCAAAGGCGTTTATGAGGCCTTACGCGTGGTGGTTGATGCAAAACCTGATGTGTTCAATCATAACGTGGAGACAGTTCCCAGGCTCTATAAACAGGTTCGCCCGCAGGCAATCTTTCAGCGTTCCCTGCAGGTATTGAAATGGGCCAAGGAGATGAATCCCGCAGCACCTACCAAATCTGGTTTCATGCTGGGTCTTGGAGAAACATGGGACGAAATCCTTGAGGTCATGCACGGTTTGCGCGAACACGATGTAGATATTCTTACCATTGGACAGTACCTCCGTCCATCTTTCCAACATCTTCCAATACAGCGCTATGTCCCGCTTGAGGAGTATACTGTGCTGAAGGCCGAAGGGAAAAAGATGGGGTTCAAGCATGTCGAGGCGGGACCGTTTGTTCGTAGTTCATATCACGCGCATGAACAAGCAGATGAAGCAACGAAGGGGTAAGAATAGGCTTGAAAGCGACGATCAACACAGTTGAAATCGCCTATGATGATCACGGGATTGGTCTTCCAGTCATCTTTCTGCATGCATTTCCTCTCAATCGTAGCATGTGGACGGATCTGGCTGCGGCACTTCTCAAAGAGCAGCGTTATCGCCTTGTTGCGCCCGACTGGCGTGGTTTCGGCGAGAGCACCATCAACAATACGATCTCCACTATGGAGCTTTTCGCAGATGATGTGGCAGGTCTGATGGATACATTGGGCATGCAGCAGGCGATTCTCTGCGGCCTCTCAATGGGAGGGTATGCAGCACTGGCATTTCTTCATAAGTACCCACAGCGTCTGGCTGGCTTGATCCTGGCAGATACCCGGCCTGGAGCCGATAGCGAAGAAGCCAAAGCCAACCGCGAGCATGTAGCGCGTCTGGCAGAGACACAGGGAAATGGCGCAATTGCAGATCTCCAGATACCAAAGTTGATCTCGGATTACACTCGTCGAAACCATCCAGAAGTGGAGGCACGGGTCAGACGAATGATAGCTACGGCAATGCCTAGTGGAATTGCTGCAGCTTCGCGTGGTATGGCACAAAGAGCTGATTTGACTCATATCCTGCCCACTATCTCATTTCCAACGCTGGTGGTAGTAGGAGAGTTGGATGTGCTCACCCCACCTAAGATGGCACGAGAATATGCCGCCAAAATTCCGGCTGCCCAGGTGGTGGTTATTCCGCATGCTGGTCATCTCTCCAATCTGGAGCAACCGGAAATATTCCTTGAAGTGGTACGCAACTTTTTGGCCACATTTTGATCTTCCAGAACGAAATTCTTACGATACTGTAGCCTCTGAATGGTGGACTAATGGAGGGGTGTTTAGAATACGATACACGGTTTCAGGCTCACGAGCTATAAGAGTCAGATAAGTGCGTGTTGACTGGTCTGGCTCTACCCGTCCTTGCTCCCAATCACGCAAAGTTCCAAGCGGGATGTGATAGCGTAAGGCAAATTCTTCCTGGGTCAACTCCAAAGCTCGGCGCAGGGTTTTAACACGGGGCATTATTGGAGCATTGTCCAGCTCTTCCTCGGTCATAGGGATAGCATCGGGGTCAGACATAGCCGCCTCGTGACGTTGCTCCTCGGTCATTGCGTTAAATCTCGCCCATTCGTCCGTTGTGTCTGTAGTATTTACGTTTTTCATGTGGTTCTGCTCCTCGTGCCGAGATGATACGTATAACGTCTTTTCGCATGGTATATGACACTATCAGCAAATGCTCATCTACCATACCTATCAAATTATAACGGTCTTCCCCGTAGTTAAACCGCTTGTCAGGCAAGTCTATGGCAAAATAGTCATAGAAAGCCTTTCGGGCAATTTCAAAACTTAGGCAATAGTCTTGCTGATTGGTCCATGCAGGACAGGGGAAGGATATTCTGGAACAAAGCTCTTCAACTGTTGCAGCACAAAATGCAGCCCAGCGTCTTCCTTCTGGTGTTGAGACTATTGTCGGTGGTTCGGCGATAAGGTCCTAGCGGTAGTCTATGCCATAGCACCACTAATCATGGAGAAAACAACCGAGGGCAAACCAAGGATCTTCTCCCCGATAAATTTGTGTTGCTGCCTCAGCAACGGAATGTAGAGGATAAGGAAGCGAGAACCCCTCTTTTATTGTGCAAGATCTAAAAGGCTCTTGTGTGCCTGTTCAGCGCTCTGGGCACTACTGAGTTTGACTGCGAGACGCCGTAACTGTGCAAGATCATCCATAGTTGCCACCACTTCTTCTGCCAGTTGAGCCAGCGCAGGAAAGCGTTCCTGTACGATTTCCACAACGGTTTGTCGCATTTGGGCTAGCCCCTGAGCTTTTTGTTCCTCGCGTCCTTCCTCGCGCCCTTCGTCCAAAATCCATTGATAGGCAGGTGATTCGCGTAGAAAGTCATGCATATGACGAAACCTTTCTTTTAACCATTCTAGGTCGGTATCCTGATTTCCTAGTTGAAACGTGCGTGTTGCAAACAGATATCCAATAACCGCGAAATCGAGATGTTGCTCACCTGAGAGCAGGTCAAGCATCCGTGTCACGATCTTGCGGGTTGCTCCTCCCTTAGTGAGTGGGAGCAGCGGATACAGTACGACGTGACCCAAGTCCAGGTACATATATTTTCTTTCAGTATGCCAAAAACATCGCTAGATGTCTATACTCAAATTTAACTATATCAAGAAAGAATGTTTTGAAGAATCAGGCAGACCACGGTTGAATGGAGCAAAGTCAAGAAGAAATCTTTACCTTCTCTTGACGCTTTCTTGAGCTTTGCATGTTAGAGTACAGAGAGACAAAGGACTTGGCCCCTGTCTCATGTTTTTCAAGAGCGGGGCTTGTGGGAGACTCATATTTATGGATATGAATGAGCAGCCAACTGAGCCGCAGCGTGAAGATCAATTAGCGCCAGGGCATGTTCCCTCGCAGCAGCAAAGTACGCCTTCGCCTGCAGCAGAAAAGGGTGCTCGACGTGTAGGTGGCCTATCGCGTCGGAAACTATTCATAGGATTAGCCGCAGCGGGGACTGCAGCAGCGGTTGGCAGTGGTGTAGCGCTAGAACAATGGACCCAACATGGTGGATTAAAGCCTCCCTTGCAGGGTCCAGTTGAGGGAAATATCCAGATCGGACACCTGTTGCGACGAACTGGATTTGGTGCCACGCCACAAGAAATCTCATCATATGCCGCTCTTGGATATAATGGTGCAGTTGATCGTCTAATTAACTACCAACAAGTATCAGACGATGCAATGGAGCAGCGGCTGAAATCACTCAATCTGGACCTCACTACCCTACGGGATCAGCAACTCTGGTGGCTCCTACGCATGGCATGGACGCAGCGTCCTCTCCTGGAGAAGATGACGCTCTTCTGGAGTGGACACTTTACGAGCAGTTTCCGGAGTGTAGGAAAGGCTAAAGAGCGCATGATTACGCAGAATCAGTTTTTGCGTAATCATGCCTTTGATACATTTGATAACCTGCTGTCGGGTATTACAGCTGATCCAGCTATGCTTGTCTACCTGAATTTGACGCAGAGCACAAAGAAAGCGCCTAATGAAAACTACGCACGCGAATTGATGGAACTGTTCACGCTTGGCCTGGGTCACTATACCCAGCAAGATGTCTATGAAGGTGCGGCAGCTCTAACCGGCTGGCACGTGGTAGGGCAAACCACCACCTCGCGATACCTGGAGCAAACTCACAACGATCAGATAAAAACATACCTGGGACATACGGGGAACCTGGACTATAAAAACGTCATCAATATTCTTGCCAACCATCCTGCAACTCCGTGGTTCATCTGCCGCAAACTTTTTACTTTCTTCGCCTATGAGAATCCTAGTGATGATGATGTCAAGCCACTTGTCGATACCTATGTGAAAAGCAATCACAATATGGGAGAGGTAATGAAGCAGCTGTTACTCTCTCCACAGTTCTCCTCAGCGAAAGCGTACCGGAGTCGTGTAAAGTCGCCAACCGAGTTCGCTATAGGCGCTTATCGTACGCTGAATATCCAGAGTGATGGGACAGGGCTACCTGCCGGGATGACCTCAATGGGACAGGCGTTATTTGATCCGCCCAATGTAGCTGGCTGGCCTGGTGACAAGAGCGGCTCACTCTGGCTCAATAGTGGTACCTGGATGGCACGTCTGAATTTTATCAATCAGCTCCTGCTTCGCGGTACTGGCAGCGGGAAGGTCTTGCAGCCGCTAGACTTGCAAGGCATCATCAATCAGAACCATATTGACTCACCCGAACATTTCGTCGATTACTTTGTATCCTTCTTACTGGACGGCCAGCTAAATCAAGATCGCAAGGCGTCCCTGGTTGACTACTTCACGACGAATGATAGTGCAACAAATAAGGTTCGGCAGATTACACTCACCAATAGCAAGAGCTATCCAATCAACAGAGTGCGCGGAACCCTCTACCTGTTGATGGCGCTACCGGAGTATCAACTTAATTAAGCAAGATAAGGTGGAGACCTATGAGACTTTCACGTAGAGCAATGATCAAGGATGGCATGCTGGTAGTATCAGCAGGTATGGTCATGCCAGCGATTTTCAGTCGTGGCATCGCCTCGGCAAAAGCGCTAGCGGCGGAAAATACGCGGGTAGCACTGGCCGCGAGCGATCGCACTCTGATTGTGGTGCAACTGGCTGGCGGTAATGATGGCCTGAATACGGTGGTGCCGTACACTGATCCCACCTATCGCAAAATGCGTCCAACTATCGGTGTTGCTGAAAATAAGGTATTAACTCTGGATAATCGTCTGGGTCTCCATCCCAATCTGGCTCCGCTCAAAACGCTCTGGGACCAGGGACATCTAGCGATTGTTGAGGGAGTTGGCTATCCTAACCAGAGTCTGTCGCACTTCCAGGCGATGGATATCTGGCAGACGCTCGATCTGAGTGGTAACGGTCATGAGGGCTGGTTGGGGAAGATCGTTTCCGGTTGGGTTGATGATGATGGGCATCCATTCAAAGTACTAGATGTTGGTTCGCAGACGGCACAGGCCCTACAGTCAATTTCGACGCCAGTGCCAACCCTGACGAATGTGCAGAGCTATCGTCTCGTGCCTGATCCTGCTGACCGAGCAGATAGTGCTAATGTACGTGTGCAAGCCCTAATGAAACTCTATAATACCTATCCCAAATCGTCTCCTTATGCTGCTTTGCTCGATACGGTAGCGTTGGATGCCCAGCAGGGGACGCGCCAGTTGAGTATGGCCAATAAGGCTTATCATCCGGCGGTAACCTATCCGCCGGGACCCTTTGCAGAGGGCCTCAAAGTGCTGGCCGAGGCGATTGTACAGGGGTTGGGTCTGCGTATTGGCTATGTAACGCTTGGGGGTTTTGATACACATAACGGTCAAATACAGACACATAATGCTCTTATGACGACCCTGGCACAAGGTCTCTCTGCCTTCTACCAAGACCTAGCACACTACGGCAAAGTCGATAACGTCGTGGTTATGACTTGGTCTGAATTTGGACGGCGCGTCGAAGAAAATGGCAGCCTCGGTACTGACCATGGAACTGCAGCTCCCTTGTTCATCCTGGGCAGTGCAGTGAATAAGGGCATTTATGGCGAGCCTCCCGCTCTAAATAATCTGGATAAAAATGGGAATCTCAAGTACACCGTCGATTTTCGCTCGGTCTATGCAACGGTGCTGGATCGTTGGGTGGGTGCATCGTCCAAAGATGTGCTCGGCGGTACCTTTGATGTGCAAAACTTCTTACCTTCTACTTCGTGAGTCCTCCTTTTCTTTTTCTGGTACAGAAAGTGCAGAGTCATAGCTAGCAAATCTAGTTATTGCCCTGCACTTTCTGTATGTTCGGCTGGAGCACAGAGTTGATTAAAGATAGGTCTATGCGGTACAATCGCACCATCTGTGTAATGAGCTTAAATTTTGGGCTCATTTTTATATGAGAACTGACCACTACTTAGTGTGGTTTTACTGTCTGTGCTAGTGCATGAAGCGAAGGAGGTTTTTGGTGAAGAACATAGAGATAAAAGTAGATGGGGATAAATTGACAATCATAGTCGATCTGAGCCAGGAGTTTGGCCTGTCCTCAAGTGGAAAATCTATCACCATTGCCAGTACCGAAGGAAATGTTTCAGTACCAAGTCGTGAAGAGGTCAAGATTGGTCTGAACGTGTATAAACCCCGCCCTAAGAATTAGACCTGCAAGCTCTGCCTGATCGCTGGCAGAGCCTTGGGACTTTTCGACTACTAAATGAGGGACGAATCTCTCTATAGATGCAATACAAACTACAGTATGCTTTCCATGGGAGATGTGAGTATGCAGGGCTGGATGGTAGCTGGGTAGCTGGGTAGTAGCGGGGGGTTGGGTGGTAGCTGGATAGTGGGGTAGTAGTTGGGTGGTTGGATGGTTTGGATTATTGTTATTGGTTATTGAGAGGTGGATACACTGCCTCTGCTCACATCTCCTAGTATCAGAAGAGTAGCGTTGGCATGGTACAATGCAGTTGAGCATCTCAAAATGCATGCAGCGGTGTTAATCGACAGACATACAAAATACCGAGGAGATGATGTACCATGGGCAGCTTCATCTTGAACACGTTAGAAATTCGCAGATTTCGCGCTTTCGAACATCTGCAAGTAGAACGCTTAGGCCGGGTTAATCTGATCACTGGCAAAAACAATGTTGGCAAAACATGTCTTTTAGAAGCACTACAGTTGTACACACAAAAAGTCTCAACACCAACATTCATCTGGGAAATCATAAGAAAACGAGATAAATCGAAACAACGTTTAGTAAATGCTGAAGATATGCTTGCAGCTCTTCGATACTTATTCCATGGACGTAAAGAGATCAGACCGGGTGTTGAGCCAATTCAAATTGGTCCTATCAACGTTCCAGAAGAGGTGCTTTCTATCTCACGGTTCGACCATTTCTTGACGGGATTTCAAAATTGTAATACACTCCAAGCATGAAAGAGATACTGAATATTGAAACAGAACGTGTAGACGATATCCCGTTGTTATTAGCACACATGCAGCGCATGAATATAGCCTCGTTGTTGGACCAGCATATTCCAGTTCATGGCAACCGTAAGGGACTCAGTTTGGGAAATGTGGTAATAGTCTGGTTAGCACATATTCTTTCAGAAGGTGACCATAGAATGAATCATGTACAAGGGTGGTCAAAGCGACGACTGGAAACAATACGTGGT
>Ga0207416_1003280_pt1 | contig 15784 bp, 8 predicted proteins | sample PaiPotPPM11metaG_FD_184107 | JGI IMG/M metagenome (GOLD analysis project Ga0207416, IMG submission 184107) | Iron sulfur acid spring bacterial and archeal communities from Banff, Canada, to study Microbial Dark Matter (Phase II) - Paint Pots PPM... ...
GGAGCGGCCCGCGCACCTGCGCGCCGGTGCGCTTCGCCGTATTGACGATCTCGCGCGTCGACGCATCGAGGATGCGGTGATCGAACGCCTTGAGCCGGATTCTTATGTTCTGGCCGTTCATTGCCGATGTCTCTTTTGCTTGTCATTGCCGGGCTTGACCCGGCAATCCCGATTCCCTTGCGCCGGGGTGCCCTTACGATCGAGATGACCGGGACAGGCCCGGCCATGACGATTTGATAAACCTCACTCCATAATGCTCGCCACCACGCCGGCGCCGACAGTGCGGCCGCCCTCGCGAATGGCAAAACGCAGTTTCTCTTCCATGGCGATCGGCACGATCAGGGTGACTTCCATGGCTATATTGTCGCCCGGCATCACCATCTCGGTGCCCGCCGGCAGCGTCACCACACCGGTCACATCGGTGGTGCGGAAGTAGAATTGCGGCCGGTAATTGGTGAAAAATGGCGTGTGGCGTCCGCCCTCCTCCTTGGTGAGGATATAGGCCTCGGCCTTGAACTTGGTGTGCGGCTTCACCGAACCCGGCTTGCACAGGACTTGCCCGCGTTCCACCTCTTCGCGTTTCGTGCCGCGCAACAGGCAGCCGACGTTGTCGCCGGCCTCGCCCTGATCGAGCAGCTTGCGGAACATCTCGACGCCGGTGACGACGGTCTTCTGCGTCGGCTTGATGCCGACGATCTCGACTTCCTCGCCGACCTTGATAATGCCGCGCTCGATGCGGCCGGTGCAGACGGTGCCGCGGCCCGAGATCGAGAATACGTCCTCGACCGGCATCAGGAACGGCTGATCCTTCGGGCGCTCCGGCTGCGGGATATACTCATCCACCGCCTTCATCAAAGCATCGATCGAGGTCTTGCCGAGTTCCGGATTCTTGTCTTCGAGCGCCGCCAGCGCCGAGCCCTTGATGACCGGAATCTTGTCGCCGGGGAAATTGTACTTGGACAGCAGCTCGCGCACTTCAAGCTCGACGAGCTCGAGGAGCTCGGGATCGTCAACCATGTCGACCTTATTGAGATAGACGACGAGGGCGGGGACGCCGACCTGGCGCGCCAGCAGGATGTGCTCGCGGGTCTGCGGCATCGGGCCGTCTGCCGCGCTTACCACCAGGATCGCGCCATCCATCTGCGCGGCGCCGGTGATCATGTTCTTCACATAGTCGGCATGGCCGGGGCAGTCGACATGCGCGTAATGCCGCTTGTCGGTTTCGTACTCGACGTGGGCGGTGGCGATGGTAATGCCGCGCGCCTTCTCCTCCGGGGCCTTGTCGATCTGATCATAGGCCGTGAATTGCGCCTGACCTTTCGCTGCCGCGACCTTGGTGATGGCCGCCGTCAACGTCGTCTTGCCGTGATCGACGTGACCGATCGTGCCGATGTTGCAATGCGGCTTCGTGCGATTGAATTTTTCCTTAGCCATGAGACTCTCCGTTCCGGCTCTTGCTCTTACCCTTGTGAATGTTCATCCGGCGAACTTCGCCTGGACTTCTTCGGCGATGGCTTTCGGCACTTCTGCGTAGTGGTCGAATTGCATCGTGAATGTGGCGCGCCCCTGTGACATGGAGCGCAGATTGTTGACGTAGGAGAACATGTTCGCGAGCGGCACCATCGCCGAGATGACGTTGGCGTTGCCGCGCATGTCCTGGCCCTGGATCTGACCACGGCGCGAATTAAGGTCGCCGATGACGGAGCCGGTATAGTCCTCCGGCGTCACCACCTCGACCTTCATAATCGGCTCAAGCAGCGCCGAGCCACCCTTTTGCAGCGCCTCGCGCATCGCGGCGCGCCCCGCAATTTCGAACGCCATCGCCGACGAGTCGACGTCGTGGGAGGCGCCGTCGATCAGCGAGACCTTGAGATCGACCACCGGGAAGCCGGCGATCACACCTGAAGTGAGCTGACCTTCGAGACCCTTTTCGACGGCCGAGATGAATTCCTTCGGCACCGAGCCGCCGATCACCTCGTTTTCGAACTCAAAGCCCGCGCCGGGCGTATTCGGCTCGGCGAGGATCTTGATGCGCGCATATTGGCCGTGACCGCCGGTCTGCTTCTTGTGGGTGTAATCAACGGTCGCGGGCCGGGTGATCTTCTCGCGATAGGCCACCTGCGGCGCGCCGATATTGGCGTCGACCTTGTAGGTGCGCTTGAGGATGTCGACCTTGATGTCGAGGTGCAGTTCGCCCATGCCCTTGATGATGGTCTGGCCGGATTCCTGGTCGGTGTGAACACGGAACGAGGGGTCTTCGGCCACCAGCTTGGCGAGCGCGACGCCGAGCTTCTCCTGATCGGCCTTCGACTTCGGCTCGATGGCGATCTCGATAACGGGCTCGGGGAAATCCATCTTTTCCAGGATCACCGGCTTCTGCGGATCGCACAGCGTATCGCCGGTGCGGACTTCCTTCAGGCCCGCCAGCGCCACGATGTCGCCGGCGAAGGCTTCCTTGATGTCCTCGCGGTTATTGGCATGCATCAACAGCATGCGGCCGACGCGCTCCTTGCGCTCCTTGGTCGAGTTCATCACGCCGGTGCTGGTCTCGAGCTTGCCCGAATAGATGCGGCAGAAGGTGATGGTGCCGACGAACGGGTCGTCCATGATCTTGAACGCGAGCAGCGCCATCGGCTCGGTATCCGATGCCTTGCGCTCGACTTCGTTGCCCTTGAGATCGATGCCCTTCACCGGCGGCACATCGACCGGAGAAGGCAAATAGTCGACGACGGCGTCAAGCAGCGGCTGGACGCCCTTGTTCTTGAATGCCGAGCCACAAAACACAGGAAAGAACGTGCTTGCGATGGTCGCCTTGCGGATCAGGCGCTTGAGCGTCGCTACGTCGGGCTCTTTGCCCTCCAGATACTCGGCCATCACGCCGTCATCGAGCTCGACCGCGGCCTCGATCAGCTTCTCGCGATATTCCTTGGCCTGGTCGAGCAGTTCGGCCGGAATCTCGATATCGTGATATTGCGCGCCGAGCGTCTCTTCGTCCCACACCACGCCGACCATGCGGACGAGATCGATGACGCCTTTGAATTGCGCCTCGGACCCGATGGGAAGCTGGACTGCGACCGGCTTGGCGCCGAGGCGATCGACGATGTCTTTCAGACACTGGAAATAGTCAGCGCCGATCTTGTCCATCTTGTTGCAGAACACGATGCGCGGAACATTGTACCGGTCGCCCTGCCGCCACACCGTCTCGGTCTGCGGTTCGACGCCCTGGTTGGAATCCAGCACGCAGACCGCGCCGTCGAGCACGCGCAGCGAACGCTCGACCTCGATGGTGAAATCGACGTGGCCCGGCGTATCGATGATGTTCAGCCGCTTGCCGTTCCAGATCGCGGTGGTCGCAGCCGATGTTATCGTGATGCCGCGCTCCTGCTCCTGCTCCATGTAATCCATGGTCGCGGCGCCGTCGTGCACCTCACCCATCTTGTGGCTTTTGCCGGTGTAATAGAGGACGCGCTCGGTCGTAGTCGTCTTGCCGGCATCGATGTGCGCCATGATGCCGAAGTTGCGATAGTCCTCGATGGGATGGGTGCGGGGCATTTTCCGGGGTTCCTTCGCTGTCGCCGGCTTTACCAGCGATAGTGCGAGAACGCGCGGTTGGCTTCCGCCATCCGGTGCGTGTCTTCGCGCTTCTTTACGGCGTTTCCCCTGTTATTCGATGCGTCGAGCAGTTCTCCAGACAGCCGCTCGGTCATGGTCTTTTCGTTGCGTTCGCGGGCCGCGGAAATGATCCAGCGGATGCCAAGCGCCTGTCGCCGCGATGTACGCACTTCGACCGGCACTTGATAGGTGGCGCCGCCGACGCGGCGCGAGCGCACTTCGATCGACGGCATGACGTTATCGAGCGCCTGCTGGAAGACGGTGACCGGACTCTGCCTGGTCTTGCCCTCAATCATGTCGAGCGCGCCGTAGACAATCGACTCCGCCACCGACTTCTTGCCGGCGTGCATCACCGAGTTCATGAATTTCGTGACCACGACGTTCCCGAATTTCGGGTCCGGCTGGATCTCGCGTTTATCGGCCCTGTGACGACGGGACATCTTTCTCTTCCTTCGTCATGGCCGGGCGTGTCCCGGCCATCCACGTCTTAATCGCTTCTCGAGATCCCCGGGTCGCGCTCCGCTTCGCGTCGCTTGCCCGGGGATGACCCTCGCTACGCTCGGGTCACTTCGGCCTCTTTGCTCCGTATTTCGATCGCCGCTGCTTGCGGTTTTTTACGCCTTGCGTGTCGAGCACACCGCGCAGGATGTGATAGCGCACGCCAGGCAGATCTTTGACGCGGCCGCCGCGGATCATCACCACCGAGTGCTCTTGCAGGTTATGGCCCTCGCCGGGGATGTAGCCGATGACTTCAAAGCCGTTGGTCAGCCGCACCTTGGCGACCTTGCGCAGCGCCGAGTTCGGCTTTTTCGGCGTCGTCGTATACACGCGGGTGCAGACGCCGCGCTTCTGCGGACTCTGCTGCAGAGCCGGCACCTTCTTCTTCGCGTGTTGCGTCACTCGCGGCTTGCGAATGAGCTGATTGATCGTCGGCATCCGTTTGCTTTCACTCCAAGACGGGCTTGCGCCCTATCGCCAATCCGAGGCTTGCGCCCTTTTTCGCCGCACGAATCCATTGCGCAAAACCAAATCGCGCCATCCGCTTCCGGTGCGGAAGGGCGCTTGGCCGACGCAGAGGACCACGATGCGGTGATCGCGGTCATGCTCCAATTATCTGACTTTTCGAAGTCAGAGGCAGCGTTTGAGCTTCCTTCGTCGAGGCGTCACGCCGCGTCCCATACCCCAAGCAGGGAGCCAAGAAAGCAACTACTTTCAATAGCTTAACGGGGGCCCGGCAGGCCGTTCCGACGGGCGAAGCTCACCGCCTGCCGAAAAGTTCGCGACGTGTATCGGTGCCACCGCCCCAAGTCAAGCCGATATGGGCATGAAAGCGCGGTGGCGCAAGCACATCTGCGCTATCGGTGGCCGTGAAATTAACCCGGCTCCATACCCTTGGCGCGGATGAGAGCCGCCACTTCCGGCATCGCCATGAATGCGATGAAAGTGCGGGCCGCCGCGCTTTGGGCGGCGCTATGGGCAGCACTTGGGGCAAGGCCGGCGGCATAAACGATGATGTTTTGCAGTTCGCTCGGCAGCGGGCCGACAAGGTCGGCGCCTTTTACGGGCAGGATCGCCACGATCTGCTGCATGCCGACGTCGGCCTCGCCTTCGGCGACGATCTCGGCCACGGGGCGGCTGGTCAGTCTGGTCTTCGATTTCATCTCTTGCGCGATACCGAGACGCTGCAAAAGCTCCGCGATATAGGCGCCGCTCGGTCCGTCGCTGTAGCCGATCGAGCGTGCCCGTTGCAGCGTGCGCTTGAGGGCTTCGACGGTGCCGATGTCGGGCTTCGGCGCGCCGACCCGCACCGCAAGACCGACCGCGGAGCGCGTGACGTCGGTTTGCGTGCCGGCTGCGATCCTGCCAATCTGCGCCAGCCCATCGAGCTCCGGCCGCGGCAACAGCGCGATGTCGAATGCCGCGCCGTCCTCGATCTCCTTCTTCAGCACGGATGTCAGCGCGAACCTGATTTCGACTTTGGCCCCGCTCGCCTGCTCGAACAGCGGCACGACGTCGAGCATCAGCGATTTCATAGCGCCGCCGCTCAATACTTTGATCTCGTTTGCGCTTGGCATGCCGGTCCTCACCGCCGTCCATTATACAAAAGGGCCGCCCACTGGGCGGCCCTTCGATTTCGTGGCAGCGCAGTCGGCGGTGCGGTTACTCCGCCGCCGGCAGTGCTGCGGGCTCCGCGGCCGCTTCGGCCTTGAGCGCCGCCTCTTTCTCCTTCTCGCGCTCGGCGAGAATGAGCTGGTCGCGTTTGACCGCGACCTCGCGGATCTTGTTCATCATGGCGCCGGTTCCCGCCGGGATCAGTCGGCCGACGATGACGTTCTCCTTGAGCCCGTCGAGGGTGTCGGCCTTGCCGTTGACCGCGGCTTCGGTGAGCACGCGCGTCGTCTCCTGGAACGAAGCCGCCGAGATGAACGAGCGTGTTTGCAGCGAAGCCTTGGTGATGCCGAGCAGCACCGGATGCGCGGTCGCCGGCTTCTTGCCTTCCGCGACGGCACGGGCATTGGCCTCGTCGAACTCGGACTTGTCGATCTGATCGCCCTGGATCAGGTCGGTCTCGCAGGAATCGTCGATCTCGACCTTTTGCAACATCTGCCGCACGATCACCTCGATGTGCTTGTCGTTGATCGCGACGCCCTGGAGCCGGTAGACATCCTGGATCTCGTTGACGAGGTAGCCTGCAAGCTCCTCGACGCCCTTGATCGCCAGGATGTCGTGCGGCGCCGGGTTGCCTTCGACGATGTAGTCACCCTTCTCGATGAGATCGCCATCCTGCAAGTGGATGTGCTTGCCCTTGGCGACCAGATACTCCCTGGGCTCCTCATCCTTGGTCGGCGGCTCGATGGTAATGCGCCGCTTGTTCTTGTAGTCGCGGCCGAAGCGGATCGTGCCGGAAATTTCCGCAATAACCGCGGATTCCTTCGGCCGCCGGGCCTCGAACAGCTCGGCGACGCGCGGCAGACCGCCGGTGATGTCGCGCGTCTTGGCGCTTTCGGTCGGAATACGGGCGATGACGTCGCCCGCGCCCACCTTCACGCCGGGATCGACCGAAATAATCGCGTCGACCGCCAGCAGTGAACGGGCGTCGCCGCCACGGCTGAGCTTGAGGATTTTTCCATCCTTGCCCTTAACCACGAGCGCCGGGCGCAGGTCCTGCTGGCCGCGGGCGGAGCCCGAGCGCCAATCGATCACCACGCGCTTGGCGATGCCGGTCGATTCATCGAGTGTCTCGGTCAGCGATTGGCCTTCGACAAGATCCTCGTAGCCGATCATACCGTCAACCTCGGTGAGGATCGGACGGGTGTACGGATCCCACTCGGCGATGCGCTGGCCGCGCTTGATGTGATCGCCCTCGTCAACCTTGAGCCGCGCGCCGTAAGAAATACGGTGCACGGCGCGCTCGGTGCCGTCCGGATCGGTAACGGCAACGATCAGATTGCGGCTCATCGCGATCAGATCGCCGTCCGAATTGCGGGCGACGTTCTTGTTCTTGATCTTAATGGCGCCCTCGAAGTTCGATTCAACGAACGACTGCTCCGAAATCTGCGCCGCGCCGCCGATGTGGAACGTGCGCATGGTGAGCTGCGTGCCGGGTTCGCCGATCGATTGTGCGGCGATGACACCCACCGCCTCGCCCATATTGACCGGCGTGCCGCGGGCGAGATCGCGCCCGTAGCACTTGCCGCAGCAGCCACTCCCCGTCTCACAAGTGAGCACCGAGCGAATCTTGATCTCCTGCACGCCGGCATTGACGAGGCGTTCGACGTGGGGCTCCTCGAGCAATGTCGCGTTCGGGACGAGGATGTCGGTGCCCGATGGATCGCGCACATCCTCGGCCGTGGTGCGGCCGAGGATGCGGCTGGCCAGCGAGGCCACGACCGTGCCGGCGTCGATTATGGCGCGCACCTTGATACCGCGCGAGGTGCCGCAATCCTCCTCGGTGATGATGCAGTCTTGCGCCACGTCGACCAGACGCCGCGTCAGGTAGCCGGAGTTCGCGGTCTTGAGCGCGGTGTCGGCGAGGCCCTTGCGGGCGCCGTGCGTCGAGTTGAAGTACTCGAGCACCGAGAGGCCTTCCTTGAAGTTGGAGATGATCGGGCTCTCGATGATTTCACCCGACGGTTTGGCCATCAGGCCGCGCATGCCGGCGAGCTGCCGCATCTGCGCCGGCGAGCCGCGCGCGCCGGAATGCGCCATCATGTAGATCGAGTTGACCTGCGATTCCGCACCCTTTTCCGCGGGCTTTGAGGTGGATATCTCCTTCATCATCGCCTCGGCGATGGTCTCCGTGCACTTCGACCACGCATCGACGACCTTGTTGTACTTCTCGCCCTGGGTGATCAGGCCGTCGTTGTATTGCTGCTCGAACTCCTTCACCAGATCGCGCGTCTTGTCGACGGTCGCACGCTTGGAGTGCGGCACCACCATGTCGTCCTTGCCGAACGAGATGCCGGCCTTGAACGCGTGATGGAAGCCGAGTGCCATGACGCGGTCGCAGAAGATCACCGTCTCCTTCTGACCGCAGTGGCGATAGACCGTGTCGATCATGCCGGAGATCTCGCGCTTCGTCATGAGCTTGTTGACGAGGTCGAACGAAACCTTGGAAGAATGCTTCGGCAATACCTCGCCGAGAAGCGCACGACCGGGAGTGGTTTCGTACGTCTTGCGAGAAGTTTTGCCGTCTTCATCGACACCCTCACGGGAGTACTTGATTTTGCTGTGCAGGCCGACTGCCTTTTCCTGAAGCGCGTGCTCGACTTCGCTGATGTTGCGATAGAAGCCCTGCACGATGTTCTGCTTTTTGTGATCGCGCTCCATGTCCTTCTGCTGGTGAAGCTCCAGCTTCCACTGCCCTGGGCCGCCCTCCGTCATAATCGAAAGGTAGTAAAGGCCGAGCACGATGTCCTGCGACGGCACGATGATCGGTGAGCCGTTCGCCGGATGCAGGATGTTGTTGGTCGACATCATCAAGACGCGCGCTTCGAGCTGCGCCTCGAGCGACAGCGGCACGTGGACCGCCATCTGGTCGCCGTCGAAGTCGGCATTGAACGCCGCGCACACCAGCGGATGAAGCTGGATCGCCTTGCCTTCGATCAGCACCGGCTCGAATGCCTGGATGCCGAGCCGATGCAAGGTCGGCGCGCGGTTGAGCAGCACCGGATGCTCGCGGATGACTTCGTCGAGAATATCCCAAACCTCGGGCTTCTCCTTCTCGACCAGCTTCTTCGCCTGTTTCACGGTGGTCGAGAGGCCCTTGGCGTCGAGCCGCGAATAGATGAACGGCTTGAACAGCTCGAGCGCCATCTTCTTCGGCAGCCCGCACTGATGCAGCTTCAGCTCAGGCCCGACCACGATCACCGAGCGGCCGGAATAATCGACGCGCTTGCCGAGCAGGTTCTGCCGGAAGCGGCCCTGCTTGCCTTTGAGCATGTCGGCGAGCGACTTCAGCGGCCGCTTGTTGGCGCCGGTAATGACGCGGCCGCGGCGGCCGTTATCGAACAATGCATCGACCGCCTCTTGCAGCATCCGCTTCTCGTTGCGGATGATGATGTCGGGAGCGCGCAGCTCGATGAGGCGCTTCAGGCGGTTGTTGCGGTTGATGACGCGCCGGTAGAGATCGTTGAGGTCGGACGTCGCGAAGCGGCCGCCATCGAGCGGCACCAGCGGGCGCAGATCCGGCGGGATCACCGGCACGTGCGTCAGCACCATCCATTCCGGCTTGTTGTGCGACTGGACGAACGCCTCGATCAGCTTGAGCCGCTTGGCAAGCTTCTTCGGCTTGAGCTCCGATGTCGATTCGATGATCTCCTGGCGCAGATCGGCGGCCATCTTCTCGAGATCGAGAGCTTTGAGCATCTCGCGGATCGCTTCCGCGCCGATCATGGCGGTGAAGCTGTCGGCGCCGAACTGGTCTTGCGCCTTGACGTAGTCGTCCTCGCTCAGAAGCTGGCGGTCCTTCAGCGGCGTAAGGCCCGGCTCAAGCACGACGTAATGCTCGAAATAGAGGATGCGCTCGAGATCCTTCAGCGTCATATCGAGCAGCAGACCGATGCGCGACGGCAGCGACTTCAGGAACCAGATGTGCGCTACCGGCGCGGCGAGCTCGATATGGCCCATGCGCTCGCGCCGCACGCGCGACAGCGTCACTTCGACCGAGCACTTCTCGCAGATGATGCCTTTGTACTTCATGCGCTTGTACTTGCCGCACAAGCACTCGTAGTCCTTGATCGGCCCGAAGATGCGCGCGCAGAACAAGCCGTCGCGCTCGGGCTTGAAGGTACGGTAATTGATGGTTTCCGGCTTTTTGATTTCGCCGTAGGACCAGGATAGAATCTTCTCGGGGCTCGCGATCGAAATCCGGATCTGGTCGAAGACCTGAGCCGGCACCTGCGGGCTGAAAAGATTCATAAGCTCTTGGTTCATTATTCTCTCCGTTTCAGACGACAGACGACGGATGACAGACGACAGATCGCCGCCTCGTTTTCCGTCCTCTGTCCTCCGTCATCCGTCCTCTGATTACTCGGCCGCCTCGGCGACGCCGCCGTCACCGCCGCGCTGCTGCTTGGAATTGTGCAGATCGACGTTGAGGCCGAGCGAGCGCATTTCCTTGACCAGCACGTTGAAGCTTTCGGGAATGCCGGCTTCGAACGTGTCGTCGCCGCGCACGATCGCCTCGTAGACCTTGGTGCGGCCGGCGACGTCGTCCGACTTCACCGTCAGCATCTCTTGCAGCGTGTAGGCGGCGCCGTAGGCTTCGAGCGCCCACACCTCCATTTCGCCGAAGCGCTGGCCGCCGAACTGCGCCTTGCCGCCCAGCGGCTGCTGGGTGACCAGGCTGTAGGGGCCGATCGACCGGGCGTGGATCTTGTCGTCCACGAGGTGGTGCAGCTTGAGCATATAGATGTGGCCGACAGTTACCTTGCGGTCGAACGTGTCGCCGGTGCGCCCGTCGTAGAGCGTCACCTGGCCGGAGTGATCGAGACCGGCGAGATCGAGCATGTGCTCGATGTCCGCCTCTTTGGCACCATCGAACACCGGCGTGGAAATCGGCACGCCGTGCCGCAGATTGCTGCCGAGCTCGATAAGGCCCTTCTCGTCGAGCGACTTGATGGTCTCATCCTCGCCGTAGATTTTTCGCAGCAGTTCCTTGAGCGGCTTGGGGTCCCTCTTGCCGTGATAAAGATCGACGGCATTGCCGATCTTGATGCCGAGGCCGGCGCAGGCCCAGCCCAGATGGGTCTCGAGGATCTGACCGACGTTCATGCGGCTCGGCACGCCGAGCGGATTGAGCACGATGTCGACCGAGGTGCCGTCGGCGAGGAACGGCATGTCCTCGATCGGCACGATCTTCGACACCACGCCCTTGTTGCCGTGGCGGCCGGCCATCTTGTCGCCGGGTTGGATCTTGCGCTTCACGGCGACGAAGACCTTGACCATCTTCATGACGCCGGGCGGCAACTCGTCGCCGCGTTGCAGCTTCTCGACCTTGTCGAGGAAGCGCTGTTCGAGCCGCTTCTTCGATTCGTCGTACTGCTTACGGATGGCTTCGATCTCCGCCATGATCTTGTCGTTGGGCGAAGCGAACAGCCACCATTGCGAGCGCGGATATTCCTCGAGCACCGCTCGCGTGATCTTGGTGTCCTTCTTGAAGCCCTTCGGGCCAGCGATGCCCTGGCGGCCTTCGAGCAGTTCGGCGAGACGGCCATAGACGTTGCGGTCGAGGATCGCCTGTTCGTCGTCGCGGTCCTTGGCGAGCCGTTCGATCTCTTCACGCTCGATGGCGAGCGCGCGCTCGTCCTTCTCGACGCCGTGGCGGTTGAACACGCGTACTTCGACGATGGTGCCTTGCACGCCCGGCGGCACGCGCAGCGAGGTGTCGCGTACGTCGGAGGCCTTCTCGCCGAAGATGGCGCGCAGCAGCTTTTCCTCCGGCGTCATCGGGCTCTCGCCCTTCGGCGTGATCTTGCCAACCAGGATGTCGCCGGCGCGGACTTCGGCGCCGATATAGACGATGCCGGCCTCATCGAGGTTCTTCAGCGTCTCTTCCGAAACGTTCGGAATGTCGCGCGTGATTTCCTCGGGCCCGAGCTTGGTGTCGCGCGCCATCACTTCGAATTCCTCGATATGGATCGAGGTGAAGACGTCGTCTTTGACGATGCGCTCGGACAGCAGGATCGAGTCCTCAAAGTTGTAGCCGTTCCACGGCATGAACGCGACCAGTGCATTCCTGCCGAGCGCAAGCTCGCCGAGATCGGTCGACGGACCGTCGGCGATGATGTCGCCCTTCTTGACCTGATCGCTTACCTTCACCAGCGGGCGCTGGTTGATGCAGGTGTTCTGGTTCGAGCGCTGGAACTTCATTAGCCGGTAAATGTCGACGCCCGGCTTGGTCGGGTCCGGCTCGTCGGTAGCGCGAATGACGATGCGGGTGGCGTCAACCTGATCGACCACGCCGGTGCGGCGCGCAGCGATCGCCGCGCCGGAGTCGCGGGCGACAACGCCTTCCATGCCCGTCCCGACGAACGGCGCTTCGGCGCGGACCAGCGGCACCGCTTGGCGCTGCATGTTGGAGCCCATCAGCGCCCGGTTGGCGTCGTCGTTCTCAAGGAACGGGATCAGGGCTGCTGCCACCGAAACGAGCTGTTTCGGCGACACGTCCATGAAATCCACCTTGTCCGGCGGAATGAGCTGGACGTCGCCGGAATGCCGCACGACGACTAGATCGTCGGTGAAGCGGCCCTTGGCGTCGATCGCAGAGTTGGCCTGAGCGACGGTGTAGCGGCCCTCCTCCATCGCCGAGAGGTAGATCACCTCGGCGGTGACGCGGCCGTCTTTCACTTTGCGGTACGGCGTCTCGACGAAGCCGTACTTGTTCACCCGCGCGTAAGTGGCGAGCGAATTGATCAGGCCGATATTCGGCCCTTCCGGCGTCTCGATCGGACAGATACGGCCGTAATGCGTCGGGTGCACGTCGCGCACCTCGAAGCCGGCGCGCTCGCGCGTCAGCCCGCCCGGGCCGAGCGCGGACAGACGCCGCTTGTGGGTGATCTCCGACAGCGGATTGGTCTGATCCATAAACTGTGAGAGCTGCGAGGAACCGAAGAACTCGCGCACGGCGGCAGCCGCCGGCTTGGCGTTGATCAGGTCCTGCGGCATCACGGTGTCGATATCGACCGACGACATGCGCTCCTTGATGGCGCGCTCCATGCGCAAAAGGCCGATGCGATACTGATTCTCCATCAGCTCGCCGACCGAGCGCACCCGGCGGTTGCCGAGATGGTCGATGTCGTCGATCTCGCCCTTGCCGTCGCGCAGATCGACCAGCGTGCGGATCACCGAGAGGATGTCGTCCTTGCGCAGGATGCGCACGGTGTCCTCGACGGTGAGATCGAGCCGCATGTTCATCTTGACGCGGCCGACCGCGGAGAGGTCGTAGCGCTCGCTGTCGAAGAACAGCGAGTTGAACATGGTCTGGGCAGTGTCGATGGTCGGCGGCTCGCCCGGACGCATGACGCGATAGATGTCGAACAGCGCTTCCTCGCGCGTCATGTTCTTGTCGATCGTTAGCGTATTGCGGATATAGGCGCCGACATTGACATGGTCGATGTTGAGGAGCGGCAGCTCCTTGTAGCCGAAATCTATCAGCGACTTCAGCGGCGTCTTACCGACGCTAATCTCCCACTCGCCGTCCTTTCGTTCGGTGCCCGTGATCTCCTCGCCGGCCTCGGCGTATATTTCCCCAGTTTTGGTGTTGACCAGGTCCTCGGCGATGTAGTGGCCGATCAATTCCTGGTCGGAGAGCCGAAGCGCCTTCAGACCCTTTTCGGCTAGCTGGCGTGATTGACGCACGGTGAGCTTCTTGCCCGCCTCGAGCACGACCTTGCCGGTATCGGCATCGACCAGATCGTTGACAGCTTTGTAGCCGCGCAGACGATTGGCATCGAACGGCACGCGCCAGCCATCCTTTGTTCGCTTGTAGGGCACCTGCTTGTAGAAGGTGTTGAGAATTTCCTCTCCGCTCATGCCGAGCGCATAGAGCAGCGATGTGACCGGAATCTTCCGGCGCCGGTCGATGCGCGCATAGACGATGTCCTTGGCGTCGAACTCGATGTCGAGCCAGGAGCCGCGATAGGGAATAATGCGGGCGGCGAACAACAGCTTGCCCGAGGAATGCGTCTTGCCCTTGTCGTGATCGAAGAACACGCCGGGCGAGCGATGCATCTGCGAGACGATAACGCGCTCGGTGCCATTGACGACGAAGGTGCCGTTGTTGGTCATGAGCGGAATGTCGCCCATGTAGACATCCTGCTCTTTGATGTCCTTGACCGACTTGGCGCCGGTCTCTTCGTCTATATCGAATACGATCAGGCGCAGCGTCACCTTGAGCGGCGCAGCGTAGGTCATGCCGCGCTGGCGGCACTCGTCGACGTCGTATTTCGGCGGCTCGAATTCGTATTTGACGAATTCCAACATCGAAGTGGAGGAAAAATCCGAAATCGGGAACACCGATTTGAAGACGGCTTGAAGGCCCTCGTTGGGCCGGCCGCCGTGCGGCTCCACGACCAAGAGGAATTGGTCGTAGGATGCCTTCTGAACCTCAATGAGGTTCGGCATCTCCGCGACTTCCTCGATTTTTCCGAAAAACTTCCGAACGCGCTTCCGACCGATAAACGTCTGCGCCATCATGTCCTCTCGCTCAATCGATCCATCGGGCTTGGGCCTTGCGGCTCAAACCATCACGCTCGAACCCGCCCGGGCCAAAGCCCACCGGTTCGAGGTACCGAGGCGATCAAGGCGACTCTCCGAAAGGCCGCAATCCATCGCGACCGTCCGGACAGGCGTCATACGCCCTATTTTCCGGTGATTCGGCCAATTCTCCGAATCAATCCGCCGCATTCGCCGCTAGGCGGCGAGTTCGGTGATTCCAGGGCCCGGCCGCTGAAATCTCCAGAAATTCCACGCCTTGACCGCTTGGGACCCCCGGGTCTCGCTCCACTCGCCTGGGGATTTCGTAGTCTCTACCTCGTCATGGCCGGGCTTGACCTGGCCATCCACGACTTAAGCGTTTGGGATCCCCGGGTCTCGCTCCGTTCGTCCGGGGATTTCGCTTAAGTAAGCATTGCTTACTTAAGCTCAACCTTTGCCCCAACCTTTTCGAGGGTCGCCTTGATCTTGGCGGCCTCGTCCTTGTTGACGCCTTCCTTGACCGGCTTCGGCGCGCCTTCGACCAAGTCCTTGGCCTCTTTGAGGCCGAGACCGGTGATGGCGCGGACTTCCTTGATAACCTCGATCTTCTTCTCGCCGACGGCCGCGAGCACGACCGTAAACTCGGTCTTTTCCTCGGCAGCAGGCGGAGCCGCTGCCGCGGGACCGGCAACAACCGCAACCGCGGCGGCGGCCGAGACGCCCCACTTCTCTTCCAGCAGCTTGGCGAGTTCGGAGGCCTCGAGCACGGTGAGGCCGGAGAGATCGTTCACAATTTTCTGCAGATCAGCCATGACAATTTGTCCTTCGGTTCGAACCTTAGAGTTGTGCAGGTTTCAGGCGGCAGCCGCGCCGTCCCCGGTCTTTGCGGCATAGGCCTGGACCACGCGGGCGAGCTTGGCGGCAGGGGCGTTGACCACCTGCGCGATCTTGGTCGCCGGCGCCTGGATGAGGCCGACGATCTTCGCCCGCAGCTCGTCGAGCGAGGGCAAGGCGGCGAGCGCCTTGACCCCATTCGGGTCGAGCGAGGTCTTGCCCATCGCTCCGCCAAGAATCACGAAACGCTCGTGGGTCTTGGCGAAATCGACGGCGACCTTGGGCGCCGCCACCGGATCGCCGGAGTAGGCGATCAGGGCCGGCCCCTTCAGCAAGGACGCAATCGATGCGACGTCGCTGCCTTCAAGAGCGATTTTGGCGAGGCGATTCTTCGCGACCTTCACGCTCGCTCCAGCCTGCTTCATCTGCCGACGCAGATGTTGCATCTGAACGACCGTGAGCCCGGAATAATGAGCGACAACGACGACCTTGGTGGTCTTGAAGACCTCGCCAAGGGCCGCGATCTGCTCGCTTTTTACCGCGCGTTCCACCAGCTCTCTCCGGTTGGCGGTCCGTGTCCGGAGCCGCCGGGTTGATGCTTCGCACCCTGCCCTCCGATGCAGCTGGCGCTGAACCGGGC
>Ga0207416_1003283_pt1 | contig 15778 bp, 22 predicted proteins | sample PaiPotPPM11metaG_FD_184107 | JGI IMG/M metagenome (GOLD analysis project Ga0207416, IMG submission 184107) | Iron sulfur acid spring bacterial and archeal communities from Banff, Canada, to study Microbial Dark Matter (Phase II) - Paint Pots PPM... ...
AACACGTGGGTCTAATCATGACGAGCCTGCGCGACCGATCTGTTCTGGGGAGCCCGGTGCGGGAAATCTGCACGCCGGGTTCTGACCGGGGGGTGGGGAGGCGACTCCCCATCCCTACCGGACCCTAGCGTTGCCAGGTGTCATAGAAGTGACACCCCACACACGAGGGATGTGACAAGGAGCGAGCTGGAGCCGGCCTTCGCCGGACGGCTCAGGGGATGAGGAGGAAGCCATGGCGTCACCCATCCTGGTCACCGGCGGAACGGGCACCTTGGGGCAGCTCGTCGTCCCGCTGCTGCGGGACGCCGGGTGCGACGTCCGGGTGCTCAGCCGGCGCAGCCACGAGAGCGAAGAAGGTATCGAGTTCGTGACTGGTGATCTGGCCACGGGCGAGGGAATCGAAGCCGCGGTCAAGGGAACCCAGATCATCGTGCATTTGGCGGGCAGCAGCAAGGGCGACGAGGACAAAGCACGGCACCTGGTCCAGGCCGCGTCGCGGGCCGGGACGCGGCACCTGGTGTACATCTCGGTCGTCGGGGCCGACGGGATCCCGGTCGCCAGCGGCGTCGACCGCGCGATGTTCGGCTACTTCGGGTCTAAGCTTGCCGCAGAGCGGGCCGTGGCCGACTCCGGCCTACCATGGACGACGCTGCGCGCCACCCAGTTCTACGACCTGCTCCTGATGGTGGCGCGGCAGATGGCCAGGATGCCGGTGATACCGGTCCCGGCCGGGTTCCAGTTCCAGCCGATCGACGCCGGGGAGGTGGCGGCCCGGCTCATGCAACTTGCGCTTGGCAAGCCGGCCGGCCTGGTGCCCGACATGGCCGGGCCGCGGGTGTACGAGATGGCCGAGCTGCTCCGCGAGTACCTGCGGGCCCGTCGTACGCACCGGCTACTCGTGCCGGTCCGGCTCCCCGGCAAGGCTGCCCGCGCGGTCCGGGCTGGCGCGAACCTGGCCCCGGACCGGGCTGTAGGCCGGCGGACCTGGGAGGAGTTCCTGGCCGAGCGGGTGAGCTCGCCGAGCGACAGCAGATCCGACCCGACATAGCGGCCGGCGAGGAATGGCGGTCGATGCCCACGATGCGTGCGATGTTGTGCAGTCAGACGCCTCTGATTCATTCAGTCAGGACGAGCCATCTCCTGCCGTCGATCAGTTCCCGTACCACGTCAAGATGACCGGCGTGGCACGCGGTCTCAGTGATCACATGCAGGATGACTTCCCGCAGATCGCGAAGCCGCCAGTCGCCGAAGAAGTTGGGCCACCAAGCAGGTGCAGTGTCGAGGGACGTGGCAGTGATAATGGCGTTGGCGAGGTCTATCTCCTGCCGGTACACGTCGAAGATGTCCTCGGCCCGAACATCTGAAGGGACCTGCCAGACGTCGCCGGCTGCGTTCAGGTCGTCGATGATGGTCTGCTCCCCGGCGATGACGGCACGAAACCAGAATCGCTCGACATCGAGGGCGAGATGCTGCACCAACCCCACGCAGGTCCATCCCGATGGCAGCACTGGCCGTCGCAGATCCTCCTCCGGGAGGCCCTCCAGAATTCCGAGCACATGATTGCGCTGCGCATCTAGAGATGAAAGGAGCATCGTTTTCTCGTCCATCGCCGTATAGGCCCTCCTACTCTACTGGTGTGTCCCGCTGCTATGTTCCGGGTTGCCCCGTCTCAAGTGGTCGGCCCATGAATGCTACCAGTACCCTCCTAAATTCATCTTCTATCCGCCGCAGTCGGGCGGTGGAGGGCATAGCCGCTCCGGGCCTCCGCCGACGCCGCCTCGGTTGGGCGTTTACCGGGGGCATCACGAACGCTTGCCCCGGACTCCGGGTCCGGCTTGGGAGGTCGGCCGCGCCGTGGTAGAGGACCGGCGGACTTCGGCAATCGTCCCGCCTCGGCGAGGGCCTGACGCAGTAGGAACTCGATTTGCGCGTTGGTGCTCCGCAGCTCATCGCCTGCCCAGCGGGCCAAGGCGTCATGCACCGCCGGGTCCAGGCGCAGCAGGAGGCCCTTGCGTTCAGCCATGTCGTCGGTCCACTTAGTGATACAGCGATCCCGTGTTGACCACGGGTTGCGTGGCATGGTCAGAGCACAAGACCACCAGGAGATTCGAGACCATCGCCGCCTTGCGTTCGGTGTCCAATTCGACGAGGTCGTGCTCGGCTAACTGGCACAGCGCCATCTCGACCATGCCCACCGCCCCGGCCACGATCCGCTGGCGGGCGGCGACGACCGCATCGGCCTGCTGGCGCTGGAGCATGGCGTGGGCGATCTCCGGAGCATACGCAAGCCGGCTGAGGCGCGATTCGACCACCCGGACGCCGGCCGCCTCCACGCGGGCGGCGATCTCGGCGGATAGCTGCGAGGTGATGATCTCGGCGTTGTCCCGCAGCGACAGTTGTCCCTCGGTGCGGGCGTCGTACGGATAGCTGGTGGCGATATGACGAACGGCCGTTTCTGCCTGGAGGGCCACGAAGGCCATGAAGTCGTCCACCTCGTACAGCGCTCGGGCGGTATCGGCCACCTGCCAGACCACGACCGCCGCGATCTCGATGGGGTTGCCGTCAGCATCGTTGACCTTCACGATGGCCGTCTCGTGATTACGCAGCCGAGTGGAGATGGCCGGTCGGCGCGCAAGGGGATTCACCCAGCGCAGCCCAACGGTGCGTGTCGTTCCGACGTAGCGACCGAACACCTGGAGCACTCGGGCTTGTCCGGGCGCGACCGTCATCAGGCCACGTTCGAGACCGACCGCGAGGACGATGAGGAGACTACCGGCGACGATCGCGAAGGTATCGAAGAGACCGCCGCTGCGGACGGACACCTTCCCCCAAACGAGCAGGCCCACCCCGGCGAGGAAGGCCACGACGACGAGGCCCAGCAGAGGTGCCCCGACCCAGTCGCGGGCCGGGCACTCTCGCACCCGTGGCTCCGGCAGATCGATAGTGAGCTCATCCATGACATGTGTAGGCGTCACTCGAAAAGTCCCTCCCTCCCTACTTGCTAAATGGAGTATCATTGTGATATCAATTTACCAGATCAGGTCAGCCCTAAGCATCTATATCCGGTTCGCGATCATCATCACCAACGTCGAACTGATCACAAGGGAGTTTCGCATGTCTAGCAGAAAGAGCCGCAGCACGCGGGGAGGCATCAAGGCTGCCCTGGCACTCGCCGTCTTGCTCTCACTGAGTAGCGCTCCATCAGCGATGGAGCACACCGCGTCGGCCGCAAGCGTAGCTACGTCTGTGCCGCCCGGCGCCCCTGCGGAGGATGTCCGCTATGCCACCGAGTGGCCCTCTCCCAATGGTGACCTGCACAACAGGCGTGTCGCGCACACGACGATTTCCGCGGCAAACGTGTCGAAGCTGGGGGTTGCCTGGACGATCCCGCTGAGCGGCGCCGGCACGACTGGCTGGGACGTGGCCAATCCCATAATCGCCCATGGCAGCGCCTATCTGCAGGATGGAGCGTCGAACGTCATGGCGGTGCGGTACTCAACCGGCCAGGTGCTCTGGACGCGCCTGTACAACTCCCCGGATTATGGGCCGAACGGTGTGACGATCGCCAATGGCCGCATCTACGGCGTCACGGCCACGGGGGTCTTCGCCCTCGATGCGAAGACGGGCCGGCAACTGTGGTACAACACCCATCTCGCGGCCCGCAAAGCCAGCTTCGACATCCCCGCGCAGGTAGCCCATGGCAAGGTCTTCGTCTCGTCGGCACTCACGGTCGGCGGCGGCATCCTCTATGCCCTCGATGCCAAGACTGGCGCCACGATCTGGAGCTTCCAGACCGTAGCGGACAAAGTCGGCCAGCAGCTCTCGGCGCCCGCTGGCGGCGCCTGGGATGCCTTCCTGATCGGCCCGGATAACTCCGTCTATGCTGGCATCGGCAATCCCTACCTCTCGCAACTTGAAGCACAGACGACTCCCAGTCGCGAGCTGTATACGGACAGCATCGTCAAGCTCAACCAAGCCACCGGCAAGCTCGAATGGTATTACCAAGCATTCCCCGGCGACTTCCATGACTGGGATCTGCAGATCTCGCCGATCTACACTGCCGCGGCCGGGCACCCGGTGGTCCTTGCTGCCGGTAAAGGGGGATTCGTGTTCGCCTTTGACCCCGCGAGCGGCAAGTTGCTGTGGAAGACGGCGGTCGGCATTCATAACGGTCACGACCACGATGATCAACTGGCCCTGGAGGACAAACTGCACCTGCAGACGCCGTATACCCTGTATCCAGGAGAAGCCGGCGGTGTAGAGACCAATATGGCGGCTGTCCACGGCGTGGTCTATGTGCCCGTTGTCAACCTACCGTCCACGTACACAAAGGTGACGGCCCGCTTAGGCACGTCCAACTTCGCACAGGCCACCGGTGAGATGGTCGCCATCGCCATCGCCACGGGCAAGAAGCTATGGACAACGAAACTCCCACAGATGCCACTGGGGGGCGCTACCGTCGCGAACGACCTGGTGTTCACGACCACGTTCAGCGGCGAGGTAGTAGCGCTCTTGCGCAAGAATGGGTCGATCGTCTGGAGGGCGCGCCTCCCGGCCGGCTCGAACGCGACGCTAGCGATTGCCGGGAGCACGCTGCTCGCCGGTGCCGGCGTCCCGCTGACCACGACACAACATCCGGTGGTAGTTGCCTATCGGCTTGGGGTGAAAGGGATCGTCGCTCCCACGCCGGCTGGGCCGGGCCAGTGATGAGGCATGACGGCTTTCTTCTGCCGTAACGCCTCGGTCGCTTCCCAACGCACCGCGACACCCCTTCCGCGCGCGCCACGCCCGCCATCGAGAGGCCCGCTACCGGACTGCTGGTGACCCTCGCCGGGGTGTCATTCGTTGCCCATATGCTCGTCGCCGGCAACGACGGGTACTTTCGTGACGAGCTGTACTATATCGCCGATGGCCGGCACCTCCAGCCCGGCTACGTCGATCAGCCGCTGTTGATGGGGTGGCTGGCCGTCGCTCAAGCACTATGACTGAGTGCTGCGGCCGTCCTCGCACGTCACCTCCGCAACACAGGCACCGCTCCAACCATGATTCTGTTGCGCTTTCCCTGTTACCTCTGGACCGACCAGCCACAGCGGCGAGCTGTTGCCGCTATTCGATGGCGTCGAGGAAGTTGAGCACGCGGTGCTTGAGCAACGTCGCAGCGCTTTCGTCGTAGTCGGGCAGGCTGTTGTCGGCGAACAGGTGTCGATCGCCAGGGTACAGGAACAGCTCCGCGCTCTCGATCGTCTCGGCAAGATCGCGGGCCACGTCGAGATCGCCCTCCGCGACGAACAACGCGTCGGCATCCATCGCGTGGATCTGGAGCGGGACGCCATCCGGCCACGGGCATCCGAACTCGGAGGTCGGGACACAGGCGTGAAACAGCAACGCTCCCTTTGCGCCCGGCCGCGTCTGGGCCAGCATCTGTGCCGGCAGCACCCCGAGCGAGAACCCGGCATAGACGATGTCGTTCGGCAAGCCGTCAGCGGCAAGTCGACCGCGCTCGATGACGGTGTCGAAGCCGACGTGCTCGGCATAGTCAACACCGTCGGCGAGGTCGGTGAACGTTGTGCCGTCGTAGAGATCGGGGGTGTGAACGACGTGTCCGGCCGCACGGAGTTCATCGGCGAATGCGAGACACCCCGCTGTCAGTCCCTGTGCATGATGGAACAGCAGAAGCTCAGCCATGTCTGCCGCCTACTCTCGGTGTCGAGGTCGACGACGTGCTCGCGAACGCACGGTGTCACTCCTCGCTCGCCAGTCTAGCTGGTCAGGGCGTGCTTCACGCGCGTTTGACGTTGGGTAGGCGACGGGCTTATCATTTAAGTAATGGTTTAACCGTTGAAACGAGGAGCACATGCAGGAGGCGTACCGCGCCCTGGCGGATCCCCATCGCCGGACGATCCTTCGGGTGTTGCGTGGTGGGGAGCGGACAGCCGGAGACCTGGCCGGCGCGACCGGTCTGCAGCCCGCTGCCCTGACGCATCACCTCACAGTCCTCAAGTTGGCGGATCTCGTGCGCGCCGAGCGGCGCAGCCAGTTCCAGGTCTACTCTCTCAACACGACCGTGTTCCAGGATCTTGTTGCCGAAATTCTCAGTTGGTTGACCGATCCCGTCCCAGAGGACGAGACTCCAGCCCACAAAAAAGGAGACCTCTCATGACCACTCCTTCTCGCTCAGCGTCACGCACCGCAATAGTGGCCGCGGCGGTGGCTTCCGCCGTGGCTTATCCCTTCCTGCCCGACCGCGTGGCGACGCACTTCGATGCGGAGGGCCGGCCCGATGGCTATAGCTCTCGGACGTCCGCAGCCGTTCGGTTCCCGGTCATGCTGCTGGGCATCCAGGTGCTCAATGACCGCCTTGGCACCTGGCCGGGCGGTCGGGACCGGGACGATCGTGACTCCGGCGTGCGGGCGCGGGATGAGGCGATCGCGCTGGCCGAGCTGGCGCTCCTGCCGGCCCACCTTGCAATCCTGGCCAATGGTCTTGGTGTGCGCGTTGACATGAGCCGCGTGGAACGGGGTGTGTACGCGGTGCTGCTGGTTGCCCTGGGGAACGTTCTGCCCAAGCTGCCGCGCAACGGGCTGGTCGGGATCCGCACACCCTGGACCCTGGCCGATCCCGCGGTGTGGGAGCGCACCCATCGCCTGGGCGGCTACCTCGTGACGGCAGCTGGACTGGTCAGTCTTGCAACCCTGCCCGCCGGTAAGCGCGCGGCCCGGCTCCCCATGGCCGCAACTCTGAGCGCGGTTGGTCTCTCCGCCGTTTACTCGTTTGTCGCCTACGCCAGGCGCCCCCGATCCAGCCGCTGATGGAAGACAATGACTGGAATCAGGGTCCCGGGTCCGGACCATTCGGCATGGGCTGGCAAGGCTGGCTCATCCTTGCCAGCATCATCCTCGCTACCGCCCTCTTCGCCGCGACGAGGAGCGATTGGACGTCCATGCTCATCAGCGCACTCATTCTCCCCCTCATCGTGTTTGCGATCGTCCACGTTCTCAGCCGAATTTGGCAGGGTGGAACGAGGGCCCGTGACAGCAGAAGAGGACCCAGTGAAGACCTGGACCTGCTTCCCTTCCTGGCGCGCACCAATCCCGTCATGTTCCTCCTCTTCGGCGCTCTGAGCCGAAGTATGGACGACGACCAGTACCAAGAGCTTCTCCGGTCCGGACCATTCGGCATGGGCCAGCACGGCTATCTCATCGCATTCACCATCATCCTTGCTCCGCTTATCCTCGCCCTCATCATTGTCACAGTCACCGGCCAGCTACCGACGCACAGCGCGCCGCAATTCCATTGAGGCATTGAATCTGCTCACACGACAGGTAACGTTCTTGGAAGGAGGATTGCCGTAACTACCGACCAGCAGCCGACGGGCAGCTATGCCTCGATCAACGGTCTCAACCTCTATTACGAGATCCACGGGAGCGGGCAGCCGCTGGTGGTGCTTCCGGGTGCCTTCTCCACCATCGAGGCGATGGGAGAGCTTGTGCCCCAGCTGGCCGCGGTGCGGCGTGTTATCGCTGTTGAGCTGCAAGGACATGGGCATACTGCCGATATCGAGCGTCCCCTCCGCTTCGAGTTGCTGGCGGACGACATCGCTGCCCTGATCCGGCATCTCGGACTGGAACCGGCCGACATTTTCGGTTTCTCCCTGGGAGGTGGCGTCGGGCTGCAAACCGCGATTCGGCACCCGGAGGTGGTACGCAAGCTGGTTCTCGCCTCAACCGCGTTCAATCGAGATGGCTGGTATCCCGAAGACCTCGCAGCCATGACTGCGATCAGCGTCGACCTCTTCGCCGGGACCCCGATCCACCGCGCGTATCTCGAGACCTCGCCCAAGCCCGAAGCCTGGGCGACAGTGGTTGCCAAAGTGCGAGACCTGGTGACAGCTGACTACGATTGGGCAGCAGACGTTGCGGCACTTCGAGCACCCGTCTTGATCCTGGTCGGGGATGCAGACGGGGTGCGTCTTGCGCACGCGGTGGAGTTCTTTGGCCTGCTCGGCGGCGGCACGGCGGATGGCGACATGAGCGGTCTTCCGGCAGCAGCGCTGGCGGTGCTGCCGGCTACCACGCACGTGGGTTGGGCCCCACCGCATCACGGAATCATGACCCGCGCCCACCTGCTGCTGCCGATCATCTCAGAATTCCTGGACGCATGACATTCGGCGAGCCCTCCCTCTGCCGAGGGGTGTGGTGAACCACACGAACGCGGAGCAGATTCGAGAGGGCATCGGTCGGCGCTGGTCACGCCCCACTGCCTTTGCGGTTCATGACGATCATGGCAAACCGCATTAGCGGCCAGGGATCTACCTCGCGGACCGGCCAAGATGCGCCTCGCGGTACCGCTCGAGCCGTTCCACCAGCTCGGTGGGATGACTCAATGCGGGTAGATGTCCGCTCTCCATCTCGTCCGGTATGATGCCCAGCCGTTCCTTGACCACCCGGCGCATGAACTCAGCGGGAAAGAAGCGGTCTTCGCGGCACAGCAAGAATTCCGTAGGTACGTCAGGCCAGCCAGCCAGCGGCCATGGCTTGATGAATGGAGTGCCGGATTGGCCACGTTCGCCCCGAGCTACGGCCTCAGCCGTCACCTCCTCCGGGACATCATGAAAGAAGATGGAGAGCGCGTCGACGTCACCGTCGATTGGCAGCCGCAGCCGCGCATCACTCTCGCGCCTTGCTTCAATGTACCCGGTATTGTCCCACCATTCTCCCGGCGACTCATGCGGACGCGGAACCTGGGTTGACGAATCGTCGACACACGGATCCGGCGCCTGGGTCGTCGGCCGACACCGGCACTCCCATCAGGATTACGTCACGACACGACACGATAGGTCAGATGGGTGACACCCGGCGCATCGACGACCCGGATAAGCTCTAACTCCACACTCCCGGGCTCGAGGCCGTCCAGCAGGCGGACGCCTCGCCCGAGCACCACGGGGACCAGATTGATGGTCAGCTCATCGAGGAGACCGGCTCGCAGACTCTGCTGAACGATCGACGCTCCCATGAGGGCAACGTCCTTGCCTGCGGCTGCCACCCGCGCCTGCTCGACGGCGCTCTCGATCCCATCGGTGACGAACGTGTACGGCGGATCGCCGCTGGGCACATCGTCGGGTGCATGATGGGTGAGGACGAACAGCGGCACGCCCGGCAGCGGTCCGCTCCCACCCCACGCGCGGGCGATGTCATAGGTGCGTCGCCCGCTGATGACAGTCCCGTGATCACCTGTGTCATGTCTTTCCTTTCTCGGGTAGCGAGTGCGGTTGAGGAATCAGGACTACTCCATAGGAACGTCTCAGTCGTCGATGGCAGCATACGCCGCATTCCAGAAGACGGTGAAGAGCGGTAGGGGCTGGGGCGAGGTCATCGCCCGCTGGGTGAGCAGGATGCCGGTGAGGCCGCGCACCGTATCGCTCCACCCGAGGGTGCCGGTGCCCCCGGTCCACCCGATGCCCCACGGCACCGGCGGCTCTCCCGCGATCGGGCCGGGCGCGGCCATGCCGTAGCCCCAGCCCCCATGCCCACCCAGGAATAGCTTCGCTGCTGCCCGTTGCTCGGCGGTCAGGTGATCGCGCGTCATCATCGCCACCGCCTCAGGGGACAGTACCTGCCGGCCGTCGTGCACGCCGCCGGCCAGCAGCATGGACACGAATGCCCAGAAGTCGTCGAGCGTGGAGACGAGCATGCCGGCGGCGTTGGCCATCATGGTCGGCTCGTTCCACCAGCCGCTAACAGGCGGGTCGAGCAGGCATAGTTCGCCGGTGGCCTCGTCAGGGGCGTATGCCGTTGTGAACCGGTACTGTTTGTCTGCCGGCACGCTGAACGATGTGTCGACCATGCCGAGCGGTTCGAGCATGCGGGACCGGAGGAACGCCTCCAGCGGTTGGTCCGTTGCCCGTTCCAGGAGAACACCCAGCACCTGTGCGCTGGTGTTGTACCGCCATTCGGCTCCCGGCTGGTGCAGGAGGGGCAGCGTAGCGAAGCGGGCGATCCACTCGTCCGACGTCAATGGCGGCGGCGGCCACGGCGGCCCGAGCGTCATCAGCCCCAGCTCCGCTTCGGACAGCTGGATCGGGTAGGTGCCCGGCGGTGCCATGATCGACCCGAACCCGAGGCGGAACGTCAGCAGGTCCTCCACCGTGATCGATCGCTTGGCCGGAACGGTATCGTCGAGCGGTCCGTCCAGGCGGCGTAGCACTCTCCGGTCGGCGAGCTCGGGCAGGTACGTCTCGACCGAGTCATGGAGCGAGAGGGCGCCGTCGTCCACCAGGGCCATGGCCCCGGCGGCGGCGATGGGCTTGGTGAGCGACGCGATGCGGAAGATGGCGTCGCGCTGCAGGGGCGTCGGGTCGTCGAGGCGAGGCCGGGAAGCAGCCGGCCGAAGGAGGTGCCGATCCCCGAAAAGGCCCCGTGCAGCAGGACCAGCGGACGGCCGTTGCCGTGGATCTCGTAGTACATGGCGAGACCGTTCACCGGTGCTTAGCCATGCCTGGTGTCTTGCTCCGCTTCCACCTGACTGCTTGCTCCCGGTGTCATCGACTCTCTCATTGCGTCACTCCTTGCATCAGAGGCCTTCTGGGAGGCCGGGTCTCATGCCTCCCGTCACCCTCAGGAACGGTTTGATCACTCCTCGAGCCACTCGGTCTCGATCTTCCCGGCTGCGTGAATGTTGACCATCCGCAGTTCACCCGTCCCATCATTCACAAACTTGTGCGGCGTGCCGGACGGGACGACCACGATGTGACCGCCCGTCACGTCGAGCGTTTCGTTGCCGGCCGTGAAGCGGGCCTGGCCCTCCTGCACCACGAAAACTTCGGCATAGGCGTGTTGGTGCAGAGCCGGTCCACCTCTTGGCCGTACACTTACCAGGAAAAACGAGACGCCGGCATCCTCGTGCAAATATCCCTCGAACGTCCCTTCGCAGTCCAGTGCATCGATCGCGATCACTGTCGTCATGCTGGTATGCTCTCCTCTCGTGAGCCCGCCATCAGACGGCAAAGAACTCCTCCAACACAGGAGCCAGGATCTCGGCAGCGACGCCATGAGTCTGGCCTTCGAGAGTGCGGCGCTGTGCGTTGGGAAGGATCTCTACGAGTGCCCTGGCTGCACCATGTTCATGCGCGACAACTGGTCCGACGCGGAAGGCGCCCCGCTGCTATGGCGATGTTCCTGACACTTGGTGTACCCGCGTACACGAAGGTGTCGGGATGCCATCGCCGGCCGCTTGTCGATCATCGCGGCGCGCAGGCAGGGTGACTCGTCGAGGGCGTCCTCATCAGACTGCAGGATCTGTCCCACGACTCTATCGAAGGTTGTCGACAATCTTCATGCCTAGCGGGGTTGTGGGTGCGTCCGGCCGCCGCGCCTTCCACCAGGAGGTGTTGATGCAGCCGGCCCTCGACAGAGACTGCTTGCGCCGAACGCTGTCCCGGGCTTTGCTGTTCACCAATCTGGGTAGGAGCTGGCTGCGGGAGCGCTGAAGGACTGTGACGACGTGCGGCCTGTCACGAGGCGACGCCGGCGAAACGCCGTACGGAAAGACGGTCGTCACAGTATGCTGGATCGATCATGGCATATAGTCGATATTGACCATCTTCACTCCTCCGCTAGCTGGCGCTACCCAGCTTGGCCATCATTCGACACCTGTACCTTCTAACGCAGCAAAGACGCGCAGCGGATCGAGGTAGTCGCGCCAGTGTGACACTTTGCGATCCTTCAGCGTGATCACGGAGATGTATCTGTTGCTGTATGGGTGGCCCGTAGTGACGACTTTGCCTTGGGAGGCGTATTCGAGCACGACCGTGGAGGTGGCGTCGGAGCGGTGTACGCGCAGGTCGTAGCAGCGGTCGAGGAAGAACGTGGAGCCGTAGCCTCGGTACAACTCGATGAGGTTGCTACGGCCGACGACGCGGCGGGGGAAGTCGGGCACGGTGATGACGAAGTCGAAGACGACGTCGTCTGCGAGAAGCTCGAAGAAGTGGTCTCCGTCAACGAGATCCTGCAAGCCCTGTTCGATGATACGGAAGAACGGGTCCAAGGCACGAAAGTCTTCAATGTCACGTATCAATGACACTCCTCCTCATTGTGGTGGGCGATGGTCACGCATGGCGTACATCAGCTCAATACTGGTGTCTGGAGCTGCCCGTCGGAGGTGGCCCCGGCGCGATTTACGCGTTAGCTCCAACCGAGCCGACCACCCTCCGGGTCAACGCCATGCTGTGGCTCGACGACTGAAGGGCATCTGACGATCTCGGGCTGACATAGAGAAAGCAAGGGCAGCAGAGCCACAGCGACAGCGGGTTGCAAGTACCACGGTGCAACACAACCGCAACTGCCATAGTCTCGGTCACTGGGAGGGAGCGGCGTGTCTGGCAGGCCGTCCCGGTGGGAAGAGCTGCGGGAAGTCGCGTGCTACTATCGTATGGGCGCGATCCGAAGCGATTCGCAGAGGTCCGCCGGCGCGTTAGCGCAGTTGGGAAGTGACATAACAAGTACGGCATCTGTAGCTCCTCAGGGAGTGTTGGTGCATTCAGCAAGAAGGCTTTCCCATGATCTTCATAGTCGTCAAGTTCTCGGTGCGTCCCGAGTACAGCGACGAGTGGCTGGAGCGCATTAGTACGTTCACGCAGTCCACGCGGCAGGAGCCGGGCAATTTATGGTTCGAGTGGTCGCGGAATGTGGGGAATCCCAATCGGTTTGTATTGCTCGAAGCATTCCGTGACGCGGAGGCTGGCGCAGAGCATGTGAAATCCGAACACTTCAGGACCGCCATAAGCGACCTGCCTTCAATGTTGGTCGAAGTTCCGGACATCGTAAATGTCGAGGTTCCGGGGACCGACTGGTCCAAGCTGGCAGAAATGTCCCTCCCCGACAGCCCCTCCGGCTGATTGCCGGCTCCCAGGGGCGCTTATACGAGCGGGTTCCCCAGCGGGTGTACAAAGCGCTCGCCACGCTCCTGAGGAATGGGCGGATGAGGGCCGTCTGCACCTGGGTGACCCTGTCTTGGCAGCGCACCACGTCGCCTGGCGCATCCTCGGCACGCCGATGGACCGAGGCGTGTTCCACGGCCCGGACGACTGCTTCCAGAGCCCTCAAATTCAGCTCTATGCGGAATTGCCGTAGAAATGTCCGTACTGCAAGAGCTTGCTCAGCCATTAGTGCGCCCAAAGCACTCAGTTTTTGGCTTGTACAAGTCAAAGTTCTGGTGGCGGCGGCGGGATTCGAACCTGCGACCAAAGTCTTATGAGTTCTGGGGATTGACGTTCGCCGAAACTCCCCGAAGTCCGTACTTGGCGTCTACAAGCCAAAAATCGGGCCATCCGGCTCTTGGCGACCTCGCCGGAACAGTGGCGGACTGGGCGAAATGGGTGCACGAAAGGGTGCACGTATTGGCTCTTCGGGTGGATCTCTTTGGCCCGCTACCCGCCGCTGGCTCTTCCATACGATTGGCCGCTATTGACGCGCCACATGGATGTTCATCCGACTGCCAGGTCCAAGGTGGCAAGGACCTAGCGGCTTACTTCCGCCCGCTCCCCGATGGCTATTGGGCCGCCCCGCTTCACAGTGGGGGAATCAAGGCCTGGCCCAAGATTCCGCGTGCCTGGTGGCCCAAGATCGCCGAGGAGTATGCTGCCGGGGTGTCAGGACCGAAGCTGGCCGAAATGTCATCCTCGAATACCAGGGCCAGCGCTTGCTTCAACCCCGCGTAGGCATCAGCGATCGGTGGGTGCTGACGCAGATAGTCACGGATGAGGATGAACTCCTTCCATCTGGGGCTGGATGGCTCCATCACGTGGAGGTGATGGGTCCATGGCCCTGAACTCGCCTTCCGAAACACCAGCTCATCGGGTAGCCATGCTTCGTAGTGTTGCAGGTAGGTGTAGTCCAGCGCCCCAAGCGACTCATCAGGAAAGGGCAAGTCCTGCACGTCGGCGTGGATGACCGTAAAGGATCGATCCAGCGCGGCCAGTCGTTGCCGCGCCTCCGCCACCATTCCGGGTGAGAAGTCGGATAGGGTTATGTGCCACGAGGGCGGAATCATCTCGGCCACCTCCGCCCAGTAGCCGCCGGGACCACAGCCCACCTCCAGCACCCGCCCGTCCTCCGGTATCACAAGGTGCTTGACAAACCAACGGGGAAGGCCCTGCGGGTTCGTACTGAAGCGCTGATGCAGCGCAATGCGCGCCTGATTGCCGCACGTTGTCGTCAGTCCCTACTCTAACGGGAGAGAGGAGGCCCGACCATGAGTGTGACGCTGAAACGAATCGATGGCGGGGTGCTGTTTGTCGCGGACCTGGTCGCCCAGGGAGTGGAGTTTATCAGGGAGCCGATCGACCGGGAATGGGGTCTGCGCACTTCGAGGACCCTGATGGCAACATCTGGAAGATATGCCAGTCGTTGGCCGCGGATTCGGACGAGGGACAAGAGGGCAGACACTTCGTCCAGAAGTTGGGGCGTGCCTACGGTTCATGATCCCTGTGGTCATAAACTATCCTGTCTCTTCGGCCAACGGCCTCCCCTTCTCTCCGAACGAGGACTGTGAGGACCGTAAGCTACCGGCTTGGGCTGCTCCCCCGAGTGTGCAGGCATCCTCCTCAATCCAGTGTAGGATCGCTGGAATGGCGCCGGTCAGAGCGCGTCGGTTCAGGACTAGTCCCCAGTGCGATGCGCCCTCGACCCTCAGATGGTCCACTGGGAGCCACAGCTCATCGTATCGCTGGCGCGGCCACTGCTCGTCAAGAGCGCCCGTCACGATCAGAAGCGGGCGGGGGAGCGTCTGGATGACGATGCCCCGCTTTCGCTCGTCCCGAGCCAACCGTGATTCTGACGCGAGCGATGCCAGGGCGATGGTTCGCTCCTCCTGGTCGAGATCCGGCATGGTCGGCTGATTCGCCGGGTCCAGACTGGTGATGCCGTACTCCTCTGAACTGAATACCCCTGCTCGCAACGGGAGGGAACTATCGATCTCCCTTGTCGGCACGCTTGGAGCTAACCCGACGCACGCTGTCCCCAGTCCCGACGCTGCCACCATCATGGCTACCAGCCCTCCCATACTCCAGCCCATGAGGATCGGAGGCTGCCTCAGCTGGGCCGCCACGGCCCGAACGTCCTCGGCGTAGTCTTCCATTCGAACCGTGGCGAGATCGATGTCTCCACTTCTTCCGTGGCCTCGTAGATCGACAGCGAAACTGGTCCAGCCGCGTCGAGCCAGCTCGCGCTGCCAGACTGCCCACACGCCTGAGGAGTTCGCGGCGCCATGCACGAGAATGACCGGGGGGTGGGTACCGTGTCTATCGGGAAGGGTGCTGGTGACGACAAGCACAGACACCTCCTCAGCTGGATCAGAACCGTCAGAGAGCTTCCGGCTTTGTATTGCTATCTACGTGCGAGAAGAACACAGCGTCATAGGTGCGCTCGGGCTGCCAGGTAAAGAGATCGGCTGCCACGTAGCGAACCTGGTCACTCCCGACCCGCGCCCGATTGATGGCCAGCATCTCAGGAGCAGCATCGATGACGGTGAGCGAGCTGGCAGTCCCGTCGAGCTGCTCGGTCCAGACACCTGTGCCTCCGGCGAGCACCACTACCTCTCCATCATCGTTTGCCGCCACTACCCGTGGATCCATCCGCTGCTCACGCACCACCCGCTTCATGTCATCGGTCAGGATCCCCATAGCCCTCTCCCGTTGCCTATGGGGCCGTGTCACTCTCCTCGGGCTGCCGGCCCAACGTCGCGTCCGGCCGTTGCCCTCACCTGGCTCCCGCTTCCACCTTG
>Ga0207416_1003284_pt1 | contig 15777 bp, 15 predicted proteins | sample PaiPotPPM11metaG_FD_184107 | JGI IMG/M metagenome (GOLD analysis project Ga0207416, IMG submission 184107) | Iron sulfur acid spring bacterial and archeal communities from Banff, Canada, to study Microbial Dark Matter (Phase II) - Paint Pots PPM... ...
CCAAGGAGCCGATGGTCTTGGTGACCGATTCAACAACGTCGATGTCCACAGCCACTCCTTCCTTGAAGTGGCTGCATCTTACACCTCTGCGCCACCCCGCTCAGGGGGTGCGGAAAATGAGTCTAGGCGATTTCCGGTGAGTAATATGGGGCAGGGAGGGCACGAATTGGGTGGCACTATGGAAGAAGTGGTCATTGCAAGTTCCGCTCGCACGGCGTTTGGAAAGCTGGGTGGGGCGCTCAGTAGCGTGTCCGCAATTGAACTTGGCGCCTGCGTCATCAGCTCGGCGTTGGAGCGCGCCGGCGTCTCAGCCGAGCAGGTTGATCACGTCATCACGGGGACTGTCATAGCTGCCGGCCTTGGCCAGATTCCGGCGCGGCAGGCGGCACTCAGGGCCGGCCTACCAAAAGAGGTCTCCGCGCTCACCATCAATAAGGTGTGCGCATCCGGGCTGAAAGCCGTCAATCTGGCGGCACAAATGATCAAGGCCGGAGACGCGGAGGTCGTTGTAGCAGGCGGCATGGAAAGCATGAGTCAGGCGCCCTATCTCCTCGAGAAGGCTCGCTTTGGTTATCGGATGGGTGACAGCACCCTGATCGACGCAATGATGCGAGACGGGCTCAACTGTCCGGTGGGCTGCGTTCCTATGCACGAATACGGGAGCGATGTCGCAGCAGAGTTCGAGATCAGCCGCGATGAGCAGGACCGGTGGGCTTTGCGCAGCCAGCAGCGATGGTCTCAGGCCTTGCAAGACGGAAAATTCGAGGACGAGATCGTGCCAATCTATGTGCCTCAACGGAAAGGTACGCCCCTGATGGTCGATCGCGACGAGCAGCCTCGACCGGATACCACCCTCGAGGCGCTCCAGAGTCTTCAACCGCTCAAGCCGGGAGGCAGCGTTACGGCAGGAAATGCTCCCGGTGTGAACGACGGGGCTGCTGCACTGGTCGTGCTGTCGCAACGCAAGGCGGAGGAGTTGGGAGTTCGTCCGCTGGCCGTCTTCGTGGCGCAGGGCGAAGCGAATGACGAAAATCGCTACCTCCATACGGTGCCCGCACACGCGATAGAGCAGGCGCTCGCCAAGGCCGGGCTCGCGCTGAAGGACATTGGACTCTTCGAGATCAATGAAGCCTTTGCAGCCGTCACCCTTCGGAGCATGCAGATGTTGGACCTCGATCCTGACCGGGTAAACGTCAATGGCGGCGCGATAGCGATGGGTCATCCGATCGGCGCATCCGGCGCACGCATTCTGGGCGCGCTCATTCACGAGATGCGGCGGCGCAACGTCGAGCATGGAGCCGCCAGCATTTGCAGCGGCATGGCGCAAGGCGAGGCCACGATCGTGCGCCTGGCCGCATAGACACCCCAATGGATTTCGCCCTCACCGACGACCAGCGCGAAATCCTGGCGGTGGTGCGAGATTTCGCGCAGAAAAAGGTGCTGCCCCGCGCTGCCGACATAGATCGGCGGTCGGAATATCCGGCGGATCTGGTGGAGCAGATGGCCGAGCTCGGTCTCATGGGTGTGCCGTTCCCGGAAGAGTACGGCGGCGCGGGTCAGAGCTACGTGACGTTTGCGCTCATCGTCGAGGAGCTCTGTCGGGCGTGCGCTAGTACCGGCCTCATAATGGATGTCAACATATCGCTCTGCGGCGAGCCGATCTGGATGTTTGGTACCGAGGAGCAAAAGCAGAAGTATCTGCCTGCGCTGTCCAGTGGCGGAAAGCTCGGAGCACTCGCCATGACGGAGCCGGAGGCAGGCTCCGATGCTGCCGCGATCCGAACGTCGGCGGTGCGCGAAGACGGCCACTACGTGCTCAACGGACGCAAGATCTTCATCACCAACGGGGAGATAGCCGACATCTACGTGATTACCGCGAAGACTGATAAGGAGAAGGGTGCGTACGGCATTACCGACTTCATCGTCGAAAAGAGCATGCCTGGCGTGTCGTTCACGACGCACTATGACAAGCTGGGGATTCGCGGCGCTCCGACCACGGATGTGGTCCTTGAGGACGTTCGGGTTCCGGCCGAGAATGTCCTGGGTGGCGAGGGGAATGGCTTCAAGGTCACGATGGACACGCTCGACGCCGGCCGGATCGGGATTGCCGCTCAGGCGGTAGGCATCGGCCGCGCCGCCCTGGAAGACTCGCTGGCATATGTTCAAGAGCGGCGCCAGTTCGGGCAGCCGATCGGGCAGTTCCAGGGCGTGCAGTTCTTGCTGGCGGACATGGCGACGCAGGTCGAGGCGGCTCGGCTCCTAATGCTCCGTGCCGCGTTCCTCCGCGACCGCAATATCCCTTGCGCCGGGGAATCCTCTATGGCCAAGCTGTTTGCCGGTGACACGGCGATGCAGGTTACGACCGATGCCGTGCAGCTTTTCGGTGGTTACGGATACATCGACGAGTACCCGGTAGAGCGCCATATGAGAGACGCAAAGATCACACAGATTTACGAGGGCACACAACAGGTGCAGCGGCTGGTCGTGGCCAGGCAGCTGCTGGGAAAAAAGTGAACTTCGATCTCACCGCGGAACAGAGCATGATTCGCGAGGCGGTGCGCGAGTTCGCGCAGGAGGTGGTTGCCCCGCGCGCCGATGAGATCGATCGCACCAACGCGTTTCCGGCAGATCTGGTGCGACAAGCGGCAGCGCTGGATTTGCTGGGTATCGTGGTACCGGAAGAGTACGGTGGTCCTGGGCTCGATCATATTTGCTTTGCGCTCTTCGTCGAAGAGATTGCAGCGGTGTCGGGGACGCTGGCGGTCATTCTCGACGTGCACACCTCGGTTGGGACCGAACCAATACTGTACTTCGGAACCGAGGAACAGAAGCGAAGATACTTGCCCCGCCTTGCTCGCGGCGAGCTGCTCGGGGCGTTTGCGCTGACGGAGCCGGAGGCGGGCTCGGACGCCGCGAGCTTGAGAACGACGGCAGTACGGAAGAACGGCCATCACGACCCGGCGCGAAGCTACTATGTGCTCAACGGAACCAAGACCTTCATCACGAACGTAGGCGTGGCCGACCTGTACATCGTGATGGCGCGCACCGGCGATATGCCGGGCTCGCGGGGTATTTCCGCCTTTCTCGTGGAAAGGGACACACCCGGCTTAAAGTACGGTGAGCCCATGCACAAGATGGGATTGCGGGGCTCTCCCACCGGAGAGCTGGTGCTGGAGGATGTGTGCGTTCCGGCCGACAACCTTCTCGCGGCGGAGGGTGAGGGGTTTCGGGTTGCCATGACGGCGCTCGACAGCGGCCGGATCGGCATCAGCGCCCAGGCGGTCGGCCTGGCGCGAGGTGCGCTCGACCTGGCGGTAGACTACGCCAACGAGCGACGCCAGTTCGGGCAGGCCATCTCGCAATTTGAAGGCATTCAGTTCATGCTCGCCGACATGGCCACCGCGGTGGATGCCGCACGCCTGATGACGCTGCAGGCAGCGCACGCGTGCGATACGGGTGTTCCTTTCACTCGACTTGCGTCCATGGCCAAATTGATGTCCACCGACACTGCGATGCGGGTCACAACGGATGCCGTTCAAGTCTTTGGGGGTTATGGATACATCAAGGAGTTTCCGGTGGAACGGTTCATGCGCGATGCGAAGGCGACCCAGATTTACGAAGGCACGAACCAGATTCAGCGCATCGTGATAGCGCGAGAGCTTTTGAAGGGTGACTAGTTCAAAATCGAGCGCAGTAGACACTGCCGGCCTTGTGCAACAGATGTTGAAGGGGAACCGTCGGGCAGCCGGCCGGGTCATGAGCTTGATCGAGAACGATGATCCGGACGTGGAAGAGATCATGCGGGCACTCTATCCTCGAACCGGGAAGGCGTATGTCGTGGGCCTGACAGGGCCGCCGGGCGCTGGAAAGAGCACGGTCGTGGACGAGCTGGTTTGCGTCATTCGCGCAGAAGGTAGGTCCATTGGCATCGTGGCGGCAGACCCAAACAGCCCATTCACCGGTGGAGCAATCCTGGGCGACCGCATCCGAATGATGCGACATGCCGTTGACGACGGTGTCTTCATCCGAAGCATGGGTGCTCGCGGCCATCTGGGCGGCCTGGCGCTCGCCGGGCAAAACATCATCGTGGCGCTGGACGCCCTGGGAGTGGACGTCGTGCTGGTGGAAACGGTGGGGGTTGGCCAGTCGGAGCTCGAGATCGCGGACACCGCCGATACCACGGTCGTGGTCATTCCGCCGGGCCTTGGTGACGGGGTACAGGCCATCAAGGCCGGTATCATGGAGATAGCCGATATCTTTGTCGTTAACAAGGCGGATCACCCGCAGGCCGGCAAAACGGTCGCCGACATCCGCGATCTACTCCGAATGGACACTGTTCAGCGTGCCTGGAGACCACCGATCGTGCAAACGGTGGCCACGCAAAATCTGGGGCTGGAAGAGCTGTGGATGCGCATCAAGCAGCACCAACGGTATTTAGCCGACAGCGGCGAGCTAGAGCGACGTCGGCGCGGCCGACTGGAGCGCGAGATCGTGGAGATCGCAGAGAGGCGGCTCCGCGAGCAGGTCCTGGAGCCCAGTACCGAGACGCCGGAGTTCCACCATATGCTCGATCTGGTCGCCGCGCGCCGGATGGATCCATACGAGGTTGCCGACAAAATCGTGCCGGTGGCCCAAGCCCGCAAGATCGCCGGCGAATTGCCAGGGGATAAGTAGCCGAGAGGGGTAGGTATGAGGTGGTACCAGGCGAGATGTGGTGGGCAGCCGGGAGGGCACCCATGCTCAGCGGGCACCCAGAGGCACCGGGTACCCCCTGGGTGTGGTACCCGTCAAGCAGGCCGGGTACCCTCTGGGTGTGGCACCCCCGGGGTCACCCAAGCCTGCGGCGGGCGACCCGGGAGCCGCGACACCCGCAAGCGGGTACCCGCCCGCGGAAGGGCTGCCCCTACAGGAGTTCGGCGGATTGAATGCCCGCTTCTGTCGGGGGCTAGATGGGGAGAGCTATGCTGAAGGATTCGTCGCTTCAACGGGACTATCAGGATTGGCTGCAGCATCGGTATGGACGCGACCGCGATGTCAGATTCACCACGCTCTCCGACCAGCCAATCAAGCCACTCTACACGCCGCTGGATGTTGACCGGATCGACTTCTCTCGGGACATCGGCTTTCCGGCGGAGTATCCATACACACGGGGAATCTACGGCAACATGTACCGTGGGCGGCTGTGGACGATGCGGCAATTCGCCGGCTTCGGCAGCGCACGGGATACCAATCAGCGTTTTCATTACCTGCTCAACGAAGGAATGACCGGCCTCTCGGTAGCTTTCGACAATCCCACGCTGATGGGGGTCGATTCAGATGATCCGAGATCTTTGGGAGAGGTAGGCAGAACCGGAGTCGCCATCGACTCGCTGGCCGATATGGAAGTGCTGTTCGACGGAATACCGCTGGATCGGGTCAGCACCTCGATGACCATAAATGCGCCGGCTGCGATTTTGCTTGCGATGTACGTGGCGGTAGGCGAAAAGCAGGGGGTAGCGGCGAACGAACTAACGGGAACGCTGCAAAACGACATTCTTAAAGAGTACATAGCCCAAAAAGAGTGGATATATCCCCCCGCAGCTGGGGTGAAGCTCATCGTTGACACGGTCGAGTACACAATCGAGCACATCCCGAAGTACAACCCGATCAGCGTGAGCGGTTATCACATTCGAGAGGCGGGCTCGACGGCCGTGCAGGAGCTGGCCTTTACCATCGCCGATGGTATGACCTACGTCGAAGCCTGCCTGGAGCGCGGACTGGACATCGATTCCTTCGCACCGCGGCTATCGTTCTTCTGGAACTCGCACATTGATTTCTTCGAGGAGATTGCAAAGTTCCGCGCGGCTCGCCGAATCTGGGCGCGACTCATGCGCGAGAAGTACGGCGCGCAGAATCCCAAGTCCTGGTTGATGCGCTTCCACACCCAAACTGCCGGCGTCTCTCTCACTGCGCAGCAGCCCGAGAACAATATTGTGCGTACGGCGCTGGAAGCTCTGGCGGCCGTATTGGGCGGCACTCAATCGCTCCATACGAACTCAATGGATGAGGTGCTGGCGCTTCCCACCGAAAGGGCTGTCGAGATCGCGCTGCGGACGCAGCAAATCATCGGCTATGAGACCGGCGTCGTGAACACGGTCGATCCGCTCGGCGGTTCATATTTCGTCGAGGCGCTCACCGATCAGATGGAAGAGGGGGCTCTCGACTACTTCCGCCGCATCGACGAGGTAGGTGGTGTGCTGCCGGGAATCGACCAAAGCTTCTTTCAGCGCGAAATTGCGGAGGCAGCGTTCCACTACCAGCGGCAGCTGGAGACGAACGAAAAGTTCATGGTCGGCGTAAATGGATTCACCAACGACCAGGCCGTCGACATTCCCATCCTCAAGATCGACCCAGAGGTGGAGCGATCACAGGTGCGCCGCTTGAAGGAGCTCAAGGCCGGCCGAAATGCGAGACGACTGGAGGAGACGTTGTCGGAGCTGCAGAGCGCCACCCAGCGTCACGAAAACATGATGCCGTATATCCTCGAGGCTGTGCGTGCCTATGCAACAGTCCAGGAGATATCAGATGCCATGAAAGCGGTGTTCGGCACATATCGCGAGCCGGCATTCGTCTAGGCGAGCGGCAGGAGGGTTTGAATGGCGCGATTGGGGCACACACTTTGAGCGCCCAGCGGCGGGTGCGGATCTTGATGGCCAAAGCGGGTCTCGACGGTCACGATCGCGGCGTGAAAGTAGTGGCCCGCGCCCTGCGTGATGCTGGGATGGAAGTCATATATACGGGCCTGCACCAGACACCCGAACAAGTGGTTCGTGCGGCGGTCGACGAGGACGTCGACGCCATCGGTCTCAGCCTTCTATCCGGAGCGCACATGACGCTGTTTCCGCGAATTCTCGAGCTGTTGCGCAAAGAGGATGCGGAAGACATCGTGATGTTTGGTGGCGGCACGATCCCAGACGACGACGTTCGGACGCTCAAACAGATGGGGGTGGCCGAAATCTTCACTCCAGGTGCGTCTACACTTGACATTGTCGATTGGGTTCGCGCCAACGTGGGCGCGGGCGCCAGAGCAGGCAGTGGACGCTAGTAGCCTGTCCGTCCCCACAATGCAAAGAGACGGAAGACGGAAGCGGTTCGGGCTAAAGCCACTTTCCGATAAGCGCGATTACGAGCAGGATCGGCAGCGAGACGAAAGATCCGAGCACGACGACCAGCATGGGGGCTAGCGAAATGTAGCGCCAGGGAGACAGCTGGCTCGCGTCGCTGCTGTATCTCCGAGCGGAGCGGAGCAGCTGCAGGACCGCAACACCGAAAAGCGCGGTGTACATAACGGCAACAAGCGCTATTTGAAGATTCGAGAAACCCAGGAGTCGGCCGAAAAGAAAGCCTTCAGCCAGCCATATCACACCGGCGGCCAAAACATAGATCCCGGCGCGAATCACCATGCAGTCGTGTTTGCGACCTGGTGCATGATTCCGAAGCTGGGCAGCATGCAGTGAATTCGCTCCATTCGCCAGCATCCCCTCCACCCGCGCGCTATCTGTCAGGCGTTGCTTCGCCAGCCTCGGACGCGTCACCCCCGAGCAATACCGCACCTAAGCCGACGGCAAGGCCGGCAAGCACGAACATCACGGCGCCGACAATGGAATTGAGGTCGGCGTCGGTGCCTCCCAGTGAGCCGAGGGCGCCGGCTAACAGGACGGCGAGGAGACAAAAGACCAGGCACGAGAATGCGAAGACCATCGTGGATACGTGAACCAATGAAATGGTACCAGGTACGTGCCGGCGACCGAGCAGCCGGCCTACGAAGAATTAGGCTTGATGAGGAGACGAGGTGAGCGATGACCTAACAGCCCTTGAACCGGGTGCGAGTGCAGAGCTGTCCGTCATGGTGACCGAGGAGATGACGGCAGCTCGCTACGGAAATAGCGGGGTCGAGGTTCTCGCGACTCCTTACCTGATAGGCCTTCTGGAGAGCGTATCGGTCCTGGCAATTAAGCCTGCTCTCGGTCCAGACCAGGGGACCGTCGGAACCGCGGTCGATGTGCGACACGAGGCGGCTACACCACCTGGGATGCGCGTCACCGCGGCGGCAAGACTTGTTCAGGTGGATGATCGGCGCCTCACCTTTCAGGTGCAAGCTCACGACGAGCGCGAGCGAATCATGTTCGGAACTCACGAGCGCTTCGTCGTCGAACTAGAGCGATTTCTCACGGGAACGCGGAGGAAAGCCTCGGGCTCCGACTAGAGCGTCCGGGAACCCCACCTCGCGCATCGCAATGGTGCGCCCGACTGGACTCGAACCAGCACTCCCTTGACGGGAACTAGGCCCTCAACCTAGCGCGTCTACCTGTTCCGCCACGGGCGCGAGAGACCCTCAAAGTATAGTGACGTCGCGCAAATACAGTCAACGGCACGCGAGTAATAATGATATGGCCTTGGCTGCGGTGTCTGCATACGTAGGCCGGCGGCCGGTGGCGACGATGGGCCGGTGCGGGCAGGCCACGGTCGAAACTTTTTGGTCCTCGCTCCAGATGAAGGTGGAGGAGACATGGTTGGCTAGAGTGACGACGCGAACCGGCGATGAGGGATATACCGACCTTCTCGGCAGCACGCGAGTACCGAAATACCATCGGAGGCCCGAGGCCTTCGGGACGATCGACGAGGCTTCCTCCGCGCTCGGGTTGGCGCGAGCCTTCGCGCAGAGCCAGGTTCTGAAGGATTGGATTTACCACTTGCAGCGTGATCTGTACGTGCTCATGGCCGAGCTGGCTACACCTCCGGAGAACTACGACAAGGTTGATTTCAAAGTCCGGCCCAAAGATGTCGAGCGCCTAGATGATTTGAGCGACCGGCTCAAGGAGCAGGTTGAAATCGGCAAAGAGTTCATCGTGCCTGGCGCTACCAGTACGAGCGCAGCTCTGGACTTCGCTCGCACGGTCGTGAGGAGAGGTGAGCGCCAGATCGCCCGGCTGTACCATGACGGCGACATTTCGAACCGTGAGGTGTTACGGTACCTGAACCGGCTCTCCGACGTGCTGTTCATCATGGCGCGGTGGGAGGAGGCCGGCCGGGCGAATGAATGATTGACCTTGCCGGTTGTGTGTGTGGGGATAGGCGAACACGGTTACGTGGTGGTGAGGGCGAGGCTGGGGAGGACATCGACGTCGTCGTTTTCGGCAGGACGAGGCACAAAGAAGGAAGCGGCGGCAATCATGGCGGCATTGTCGGTGGAGAATTCGGGAGGCGATATGTGGAGAGGTGTGTGAATGACCGCTGTCATTCGCTGCCGCAAGGCCTGATTGGCCGCGACGCCTCCCACCACTGCAACTGACTTCGCATCGTACCTCGCGGCCGCGGCGCTGGTCTTCGTAACAAGAACGTCGACGACACTTTCCTGGAAACCGGCTGCGAGGTCGGCGATCTGTTGTCTGCGCAGCCGTGCCGCCAGGTCCACTCGTGGCAACGCCTTCCCACGGATTTGATGCGGCGACTTTCCCTCCGCAATTTCATAAAGCAGATGAAGGACCGCCGTTTTGACACCGCTAAAGCTAAAGTCGAAGGAATCGGGCAGCCAGGCGCGCGGCACGTTTACTGGCGACTGCGCCTCCGCTGCCGCGGCTTGAATGGCGGGGCCGCCCGGGTAGGAGAGCCCCAGAAGTCGGGCCACTTTGTCGAAGGCTTCTCCCGCTGCGTCGTCGAGGGTGCGGCCGACTACCTGATAGTCGCCGTGGTCTCTCATCAGCACAAGCTGGGTATGACCACCCGACACGACGAGAGCCATGAGCGGCATTTCAGGTTCGGGGGGAAAAAGCGACTGAGAGGTCAACCAGATCGAATGCAGGTGACCCTCGACGTGATTGACGGGAATGAAGGGAACGTCGAGCGCGAGCGCCAATCCATGGCCAAAATTCAGTCCCACGAGTAGCGCGCCGGCAAGTCCTGGACCCTGGGTCGCGGCCACGGCACTCAAGTGCTCCATGCCGATTCCGGCGTCGCGCAGGGCTCGCGCTGTGACCTGCGAGATTACTCGGACGTGCTGCCTACTCGCAATTTCGGGAACGACTCCTCCGTAGGGCGCATGTAATTCAATTTGAGAGGACACGACGTTTGCCCGGATCAGACGCCCTTCCTCGACGACAGCCACGCTGGTTTCGTCGCACGATGTCTCTATTCCCAGAGTCAGCACCTAGTCCGCCTCCCGGGCAGGGGCTGTATCGGTGACGACGGATTCCGGGAAGGCGGGGGCAGTTACCTCTGTTTGGCGCCCGTTTACCAGTCGGCTTCGCAACGCGTCTACCAGTCCATCAAGGCTGTTGCGGTATGCCGGCTCCTGAATGTTCCCGGTGGTCATGATGTAGGCATCTTCATTGTTGTCGCTGTAGTACCGAGCCCGCGTCCCCTCGACGCGGAAGCCATATTTGCGGTACAGGCGCTGAGCCGCCTCGTTCGACACCCGAACTTCCAACGTCACGCGCTGAGCCCGAACGTCGAACGCCATCTCCATGAGGCTCGCAAGCAGAAGCTCGCCCAACCCTTGACCCCGCCGCTTGACACGGAGGGCGATGGTCGTGATGTGAGCCTCATCCATCATGATCCACATACCTGCGTAGCCGACGATGTGTCCGGGACGCGGGGGTTTGTCCTCGCCGGCGCGGTGCGGCCATCGAAAGAAGGGCAGAGGTAGTCGGGCCCTCTGATCCATTTCCGCTCCCCCGGTGTCAGTGCTTTCTTCCTCGAAGATCTCGCGTAAGACGAGATACCGAGCGTTGCGATTGTGGAGCACCTCGCGTCGATACGCGCTGGCCGGCCACGGAAGGGTGTAGCTTTCCCGGTCGACTTCCAGCACCTCAGGAATGTCCTCGAGCTCCATCGGCTCGACGAGCAGTTTCACGATCTACTCCTGGCCGGTTGCTGCACGCTTCTCCTCCGCTGCAGAGCGGCGGAGGTAGAGAGGCTCGAGATCGTCAAGCTGATCGTGTCCACCTGCCTCGAGATAGCGTCGACCTAATTCTGCCAGATAGCCTGCCCGACGCAGGCTCCCTGCAGAATCCAGGGCTGTTGGCCGCGGCCCGAACTCCGCCGCGTAGTCCGCCAACAGCTCGGCTCCCGGGCCCGTCAGGAGAGCTTCGCCGCCGACCACTCGTGCCGCTTCCTGCAACGGGAGAAGCAGGTAGGCGCTCATGCGGCGCCAATCGGCACCGCCTCCGACATAACGGGCCAGGCTGACCTCGTCCCGGCCTGCTGGAAGGATCGCCCATAGGTCGGAGCTGCACGAGGTTGCCTGGAAAGCGATCACGTCCAAGGTGCTAATGCCGACCAGTGGGACCCGGAGGGCCATTGCGATTCCCTTCGCTTCGCTGATTCCAACTCGAACCCCGCTGAAAGAGCCGGGCCCTCGCGCTACCACTACGGCGCTGATCGAAGCCACCGGAGCGTCCTCGATGGCGAGCACGTGTCGGATGACGCCGGTGAGCTGGCGAGAGTGGTTTCTGCCGGCGATCCATGAACACTCAGCCTGCACCGAGGTCCCTGCGGCGAGGGCAACGCTCGCCTGGTCGGTGGACGTGTCGATCGCAAGGATCATGGCTCAGAGTCCGCCGGAATCAGGCCGGCTTGCCTCGATTCCGACGCCAGGTCGACCAAAACCACTCGGGCGCCGTCGCCCATCATCGACATCTGAACACGCACCGGCGCAGAAGCTGCCAGACCCTCGAGGTAAGGAGCGTCTCGCTCAGGCCACTCAACCAAGACGATTGAATCGCTGCGCGCTATCTCCTCGAGGCCAAGCTGCTCCACCTCTTCCGCGGTGAGCCTGTACAGATCCACGTGGTACACAGAAATAGCTCCGGCATATTCATGGATGAGAGCGTAGGTTGGACTACCACGGTAATCCTCCGCTCCTAGCCCCTGAAGAATTCCTCGGGCGAGCACGCTCTTCCCCACACCCATCGGCCCCTGTATCAGGACGAGGTCGCCCCCCGATACTCTCTTTGCCAGCTCAGCCCCAACTTGTGTAGTTTCGTTCGGCGAGTGGGACACGACGGCATTGTCCGAGCTATTCATCTGAGCACCTTTCGGGTGGGCTCGGAACACAAAGCAATTGGTGGTGAAAACATAGCGACACCTACAACGAGCCGGCGAAGGCGTGGATATCGCATCCTGCGGCTTTTCTTCTCTCTAGTCGTCAGCTTTCTCTACCAGTATGTGCGCGCACGCCTCGAGGAACGAACGTACGACTTTTTCGAGGACGCCGAGAATAATCGAAAACGCGCCGTCAAGCTTCGCACCGAGGCGCTCGAGATGGGCGGCGTCCTCATCAAGGTCGGCCAGTTTCTCAGCTCGCGAGTTGACTTGCTCCCCCCCGAGTACATCGAGGAGCTGGCTCTATTGCAGGACGAAGTTCCGGGCGTCGCCTTCGACGAAATTCGGAGAGTAGTGGAAGAGGACCTGGGGGCGCCGATCGATAGACTCTTCTCTCGCTTTGACCCCGAGCCGCTAGCCGCGGCATCACTCGGGCAGGTGCACCAAGCAGTTCTCCCAACGGGGGAATTCGTCGCGGTCAAGGTGCAGCGTCCACGCATCGACGAGGTGGTGCGGGCCGATCTGGCCAGCCTGCGCTACATCGTGAACTGGCTGGACCGCCACACGCCGGTTCGCCGCAGAGTCGACCTGAGGCAAGTCATGCGGGAATTTGAAGACACGCTGCACCTGGAGCTCGACTACGTCCGTGAAGGTCACCACGCTGAGCGATTTGCCGTCTCGTTGCGCCAGATGCGGGAGATAGCCGTTCCGCGCATCTACTGGTCGCACTGCGGAGCGCGCGTGCTGACCATGCAGTACATGTGGGGCACAAAGATCACCGATTTCGTGGAGCTGAGCCGACAGGGCATCGACCGATCGGCCGTCGCGCAGATACTGATGCGCGCCTATCTCCAACAAGTGCTGGAAGACGGATTCTTCCACGCCGATCCGCATCCGGGCAATATCTTCGTTCGCCCGGGACCTACCGTCGTCCTTCTCGACTTCGGAATGGTGGGGAGTATCTCGCCCCAAATGTCAGCGAACATCCGCCGTGCCTTCTTTGGCGTTCTCCGGCGCGACTACGACGCGATTGTAACGGCCTTGGACCGTCTCGGCTTCATCCCACGCGATGCCGATCGGCGCGCGCTTCGGCGAGCGGTGATATGGACGGTCGAGACCTTCTCAGAGATGTCCTTTGGAGAGTTGCGGACGGTAAGTCCGACTTACGTGCTGGAGCAGCTACAGGAAGTCTTCTACACAGAATCTATCCAGATCCCGGCAAATTTCGCCTTTCTTGGCCGAGCCCTGGGCACGCTCAGCGGGCTGTGTACGGCGCTCGATCCAAGCTTTCAGTTTGTCGCCGTCGCCGAGCCGTTTGCGCGAAATTTGCTGCGCGATCAGCGAGGACCGCGGGCAATGGTCCGGCTCGCGGCGTCAGAAGTCCGCTCGCTTGCGCTTGCCGCTTATTCTGTTCCGTATCTCACGCGAGACGCGCTGGAGCATATTCACGCCGGCGATCTCAGTGTCCGACGTGAGTTTCACGACGTGGTGCGAGCGGTGGACCGAGTCGAGCGTGGCATGCGCCGAATCTTTTACGGCGTTCTGCTTACAGGATTTCTGGTTGCGGGCGCATATGTCTTCCCCCAGCATCGAGTCATTTCGCTGACAGCATTTTCGATTTCTCTCGTGCTACTGATGTTCGTGCTGGTTCCACTCCGGAGACGCCGGTAAGCGGCGTGAGTGGAGGTTAGACTGAATAGTTGACACCGCTGGCGACGTGGGATCGTGCATTCCCCCCTCACCCCCCAGCCCCCCTCTCCCGAATTCCGGGAGAGGGGGAGCCTACAAGGCGCGCGTCCCGCAGCCACGCCACGCTCTCCCCGCTCCCACGGTGTGGGAGAGGGCCGGGGGTGAGGGGGAATTCGCCAATAACATCAATAGTTCGGCCAGGGAGGATTGAATTGAGTCTGCGAGCGCTGATCGATGTCACGACCAAGCTGATGACCGACGGCGACTACCGCAACCTTTTGGTTAATCGGCCGGACGAGGCGCTGCAGCAGTTCGATCTGACGCCGGAGGAGAGCGAGGCGCTGAAAGCGAGGAATCGCTGGTTGCTGGAGGAGTGCGGTCTCGAAGAGTGGACCGCACGGTGGGTCGCCTCGTTACGTTGACCGCTCATTGCCGAGCGGGCTACAATGCGTGGCTCGGATAGGGAGTAGTTCCAGTCTGGTGGATTTTTCGGGGCGTGGCGCAGCTTGGTAGCGCGCAGCGTTCGGGACGCTGAGGTCGGAGGTTCAAATCCTCTCGCCCCGACCATTTGACCCAGAGCATGACGCTGCGGCGTCTTGTGCATTGACTGATCATCTGTCGTAGACGAGGCCGATATCACTCTCCTGCGGGGCAGCAGCCAAATCGTGTTGGCGCGGGTTCGGATGCTGGGATAGTGGTGGTCGAGGTAGCCGACAAAGCCGGAGGGGTAACCGCTGCTTGCTCCGTAGCTCAGTATGACTGCGGCAGCAGCGGGCAGACGGAGCTCGAGATACGTCGCGTCCTTGAGCACGCCGACGTTCCAGAAGTAATGGGCCAGCGCCTGGCGATTTGCCAGATAGGAATATTCGTACCGATCCGCGAGGACATAGTCACCAGGGTCAGTTGAGGCGCGAAGCACCTGGATGGTCGGCTGAATCGAGGACAGGTGGGCCGCGGTCACATAGGCCGGCGCCGAACCTCCGAGATCGATCAGGGCGGCCCAGGCGATCACGGCAGCTATCAGGAAACCCGCCAGCGCGAGGAACGCAGAGCGAGCGAAGCGGGCGACGAACGGCGCGGCGATTAGCGCTGCGAACGGCACGGCCGGAACAAAGTAGTGATAGTAGACCTGGGACGAAAGTACGAAGACTCCGCCGAGGGCAAATCCCGCCAAAAGCCACGGTCGGTGGGGCCGCTGTCGCACCATGGCCGCAACGGCCAGCGCGTTCAGGCCTAGCCAGAAAATCAGGGTGGTTCCAATGCGCTGATCCAGCGGCATGAGCCATCGCGTGCGCTGAAAGGTCACGGTCTGGTCGTAGAGCTGATGCGCATAGGGCAGAAACGGAGCAAACACCGCCGCAAGCGCGGCGCCAGCACCAAGAATGATCGCCGGCGAGCGTCGGGGCGCGGCGAGTACATAGACGGGCAGGAGGACGGCAGCAGGGTATTTGAACCAAATGGCCAATCCCAAACTGGCGCCCGCGAGTGCGGCCGCGGTGTGTGACCGCTTCGACAACAGTATGGCCAGACCTGCTACGCCGAGAAATGTGAGGACTGGATCCTGACCGACACGTACCGCAGAGATAAGCGCGACCGGATTGAAGGCATAGAGTAGACCCGCCACGAACGCGCTGCGTCGATCATAGAGCAGCGTGCCGACATACCAGACGAGACCCGCAGTGGCCGTATCGATGGCCATCATCACGAGTCGCGCGATCGGCCACCACGCGCTCGTCAGCGGCTCCAACAGGCGCAAGAGCACCAGCTCTCCAGGGGGATGAAAGAACATGAAATCTCGATAGGGAACGGCGCCGTGAGCGAAATCGCGTCCCAGCAGCAAGAGGACGAACTCGTCATAGTCGTAGGTGTCCGCGGTCGCCAGGCCGAAGCAGAGCCGAATGGCGAACGCGACAGCGATAACCACGATCAAGTGACAATGTCGCCGCCAAAATCGTTGATGGCTTGTATGACCCGCCGCGGAGGAGGTGGCGAGCGTTGGCGTCAGAG
>Ga0207416_1003286_pt1 | contig 15772 bp, 15 predicted proteins | sample PaiPotPPM11metaG_FD_184107 | JGI IMG/M metagenome (GOLD analysis project Ga0207416, IMG submission 184107) | Iron sulfur acid spring bacterial and archeal communities from Banff, Canada, to study Microbial Dark Matter (Phase II) - Paint Pots PPM... ...
GGTGAGGGGCTCGCTGCGCAGACGGGCGGCCGGCGTCGGAATCATGCCGTCGACTTCTTGCCCGGCCCGCTTCCCCTCCTGGTACCGTAGAGGGCGTGGCGACGCTCCCCCCGACCGCGCCCGACGCCGGCGCATCCCGCCGGCTAGTCCCCGCTGGGGGCGATGCCGGCATCGCCCCGGGCCGCTGGGCGGCGCTCGCGCTGATCGCCGCGGCGCAGATCGGCGCGATGAGCACGTGGTTCAGCGCGGCGGCGGTGGGGCCGGCGCTGGCGCGGGACTGGGGGCTCCCGGCCGCGCAACTCGCGCTGCTGACCGTCGGCGTGCAGGTCGGGTTTGTGGCCGGCGCGCTGGGCCTCGCCGTGAGCGGGCTCAGCGACGTGCTGCCGGCGCGGACGGTGTTCGCCGCCTCTGCGGCCGGGGCCGCGGCGGCCAACGGCCTCTTGCCGCTCGCGGCGGGGCACCTGCTTCCCGCGGTGGGCCTGCGGATCGCGTTGGGCGTGCTCCTCGCGGGCGTGTATCCCACCGGGATGAAGCTCATGGCCGGCTGGTTTCGGGAGGGCCGGGGACTCGCGATCGGCGCGCTGGTCGGGGCGCTGACCCTCGGGTCGGCGCTGCCGCATCTCATCGCGGCGCAGGCGGCCGGCGCGTTGCCCTGGCAGTCCGTCATCGCCGCGACCAGCGCCGGGGCGGTGCTTTCCGCGCTCATCGTGGCCGGCTTTGTGCGGCCGGGACCGTTCGACGCGCCCGCGGCCGCGCTCGACCTCCGCTGGGCGGTGCGGGCTCTCCGCGATCCGGCGCTGCGGCTCGCCAACTTCGGCTACTTCGGGCACATGTGGGAGTTGTACGCGATGTGGACCTGGCTGCCGGCGTTTCTCGTCGGGAGCTTCCAGGCGTCGGGCGGACTGGGGGATGCGGACGCGGTGAGCCGGGCGGCCGGTCTCGCGGCGTTCGCCGTCATCGGACTCGGCGCGGGCGGATGCATCGCGGGCGGGTTGGTGGCGGACCGGATCGGGCGGACCGTGACGACCGCGGGCGCGATGGCGCTCAGCGCGGCCTGCGCGCTGGCCGCGGGGTTCTTGTTCGGCCGGGCTCCCGCAGTCGTCGTCGCGGTCTCGGCCGCCTGGGGGGTGACCGTGATCGCGGACTCCGCGCAGTTCTCCGCCGCCATCAGCGAGCTCGCCGAACCGCGCCGGGTCGGCAGCGCGCTCGCCCTGCAGACGTCGCTCGGGTTTCTGCTCACCGCGGTCAGCATCCAGCTTCTCCCGGTCGCCGTTCGCGCCGGCGGGTGGCGGCTCGCGTTCGCCGTGCTCAGCGTGGGGCCGGCGCTCGGCTGCGTCGCGATGTTGCGGCTGCGCGCGCGGCCCGAGGCCGCGCGCCTCGCCGCCGGGCGCCGCTGACGCCCGGCCACGGCTGCGCGCTGGGCCCACGGCGTGAACCAATACGCGCCGGAGGCCGCGCGCCTCGCCGCCGGGCGCCGCTAGGGCCAGGGACCGCGCGCGGTTGTCGTCGAAGAGGTCGCGGCGCTACAATGCTTGGGTCTCCGGCGCGTTCGCGACCATAGCCGCCCCACGGGGACCGCCTGTCGGCATCCGCGGTGTGATATCATCGACGCCGCGTGAGCCCGTTGCGAGGTCGGGGCGCGTGGAGGTGCACGGAGTGAACGCAGACGTCAAGGACCCCGGGCTGGCGAAGGCCGGCTGGGACCGTATCGCGTGGGCCGACGGCGAGATGCCGGTGTTGAGGACGATCCGCGAGCGCTTCACGTGCGAACGGCCGCTCGCCGGGACGCGGATCGCCGCGTGCCTGCACGTCACCACCGAGACCGCGAATCTGATGCGCACGCTGCACGACGGCGGGGCGCAGGTGGCGCTGTGCGCCAGCAATCCGCTTTCCACGCAGGACGACGTGGCCGCGGCGCTCGTGTCGGAATGGCATCTGCCGGTGTTCGCCCGCCGGGGCGAGGACCGTGACACGTACTACCGCCACATCAACCAGACGCTGGATACCAACCCGAACTTCACGATGGACGACGGTGCGGATCTCGTTTCCACCATCCATAACTCGCGGCCGGAGCTGCTGCGCGAGGTCCGCGGCGGCAGCGAGGAGACGACGACCGGGGTGATCCGCCTGCGCAGCATGGCCAAGGCGGGCGTGCTGAAGTATCCGATCGTCGCGGTGAACGACGCGTTGACGAAGTACCTGTTCGACAACCGCTACGGGACCGGGCAATCGACGCTCGATGGCCTCCTCCGCGCCACCAACCTGCTGCTTGCCGGCCGCTCGATCGCCGTCGCCGGCTACGGCAACTGCGGCCGCGGGCTGGCCCTGCGCGCGCGCGGGATGGGCGCGCAGGTGATCGTCACGGAGGTCGATCCGGTGCGGGCGCTCGAGGCGCACATGGACGGCCACCGGGTGCTGCCGATGCTGGACGCGGTGCGCGTCGCCGACGTGATTCTGACCGTGACCGGCAACACGTCGATCGTCCGCCGCGAGCACTTCGACGCGATGAAGGACCGGGCGATCGTCGCGAATTCGGGGCATTTCGACGTCGAGATCGACCTCGCCGCGCTCGCGGATCTCGCGGAGTCGCGCCGGGCCGTCCGGCCGAACGTCGAGGAGTTTCGGCTGCGGGACGGCCGCCGGATCTACGTGCTGGCCGAAGGGCGCCTCTTGAACCTGGCCGCGGCGGAAGGGCACCCGGCCGCGGTGATGGACATGAGCTTCGCCAACCAGGCGCTGGTGATGGAATACCTCGCCAAGCGGGGCGGCGCGCTCGCCCCGGACGTCTACGGCGTGCCCGCGGAGATCGACCAGCAGGTCGCGATGCTCAAGCTCGCCGCCTCCGGCGTGGCGATCGACAAGCTGACGTCCGAGCAGGCGCGGTACCTGGCGAGCTGGCAGGAGGGCACGTGATGCCCGGTGCCCCGTTCGCGGACCGCATGGCGCAGCTCGGCACGGAGACCGCGTTCGAGGTGCTGGCGCGCGCCCGCGCGCTCGAGGCGCAGGGGCGCTCGATCATCCACCTCGAGATCGGCGAGCCGGACTTTGACACGCCGGAGCACATCAAGGAGGCGGCGATCCGGGCCCTGCGCGACGGGTACACGCATTACACGCCGGCGGCCGGGATTCCGGAGGCGCGCGAGGCCATCGCCGAGGACGTCTCGCAATCCCGCGGCATTCCCGTCCACCCGGACCAGGTCGTCATCACCCCCGGCGCCAAGCCCGTGATGTTCTTCACGATGCTCGCGCTGCTGAACCCGGGCGACGAGGTCATCTTCCCGGATCCCGGATTTCCGATCTACGAGTCGGTGGCGCGGTTTCTCGGAGCGCAGACCGTGCCCTGGGTGCTGCGTGAAGAGCGCGAGTTCCGCCCGGACCCGGAGGAACTGCGCGCGCTCATCACACCGCGCACGCGCCTCATCGTGCTCAACTCGCCGCACAACCCCACCGCGGGCGTGCTCTCCCGCGCCGACCTCGAGGCGATCGCGGGGATGGTGCGGGGCCGCCCGATCACCGTGCTGTCCGACGAGATCTACGGGCGGATCCTCTACGGCGCGCAGTTCGCGAGCATCGCGTCGGTGCCGGGGATGGCCGACCAGACGGTGATTCTGGACGGCCTCAGCAAGACGTACGCGATGACGGGATGGCGCATCGGGTACGGCGTCGCGCCGCGCGAGGTGACCGCGCGCCTCGCGCAGTTGATGGTGAACTCCAACTCCTGCACCGCCGCGTCCACGCAGATGGCCGCGATCGCCGCGCTGCGCGGCGACCAGGGCTGCGTCGAGCGGATGGTCACGGAATTCCGCCGGCGGCGGGACGTGATCGTGAAGGGGCTCCGCGCGCTGCCGGGCGTGCGCTGTCTCGTCCCGGCCGGGGCCTTCTACGCGTTTCCGAACGTGCGCGCGATCGACCCGGACGGGGGCGCGCTCGCGGCGCACCTGCTGCACGACGCCGGCGTGGCGGTACTCGCGGGCACAGCGTTCGGCGCCCACGGCCGGGGATATCTGCGGTTGAGCTACGCGAATTCCGTCGAGGCGATTACCGAGGCGCTGACGCGGATGCGCGCGGCGCTGGAGCGCTACACGCCCAAGGCCACGGCCTGACCGTCGCTTACCGGTTGGGGCGCGGCGTTTCCGTCCCGGCCGCCACCGGCACGTAGGCATACGCGTCGACCGCGCGGCCGTCGCTCGTCTGCACCCGCACGGTGACGCGCCGGTACTCCCGCCCCTCGTAGGCGTCGAGCGCGGCGAGGGCCTTCTCGTCGACGCCGTCGAGCAGCCGTCCGTCGACGCTCGCCCCGGCCAGCGGATGCACGACGGGATAGCCGATCGAGGCGTCCAGCATGCGGCAGTAGCCTTCCAGCACCGCCGGCTGCCACGGCAGCCGGCGCCCGAGCAGCCGCTCGACGAGGTGTTCGTTCTGCAGGGTGCCGTAGACGAAGACGCGCGAACTCATCAGGCGCGGGCGCGCCGGTGCAGCCACTCCCGCAGCGCGCCGAGCGCCGCGTCCCACCCGAGCCGGAACGCCTCCTGCGCGGCCGCCTCGCGCGACTCGTCGAGCGGCCGCGGCGGGGGCCCGGGATCGGCGCGCCGGCCCGCGGCGGCCAAGCGGGCCTTCGCGGTCTCCGCGGCTTCCTCGAACCGCAGGTGCTCGACCGCGGAGCGCAGTTCCTCCGGCGCAATGCCGCGGCCGACTTCCACGGGCAGGTGCTCGAGGCGGTGCAGCAGCTCGAGGTGCCGCTGGACCGCCTTCGCGTCGGCGCCCTCGAACGTCTCGCGCAGACGGTCGACCGGATCCTTCACCGGCCGGTCGCGGTAGCCGTCGATGAAGAACGCGGGCGGCTGATTCACCGCCTCGCAGAGCCGCAGAAACGTCTCGAACTTCGGCAGGGCCTTGCCGCGCTCCCAATCGCCGACGGCTACGCCGCTGCGCAGCCCGAGGACGCGCGCGAGCTCGGTCTGGCTCAGGCCCGCGTCGCGCCGCGCGTCGTGCACGCGGCGGCCGAACGCGCGGCGGAGATCGGCGACGGTCCGCTTTTCCATGGGCTCATTATAACCAAGCAACGGGGGTCAGAACAGCCGCTGCTGCTGCCGCGGCCGGTGCACGCGGCGCACCGTTTCGCGCGCCGCGTCGAATGTCATCCCGTCTTCCGTCATCAGCCGGTGGACCATCTTGCCGCTGTGCCCGGGAAGAAATCGCGCGTCCGCGGCCGCGACGTGCGACCCGCATCCGCACAGGCACGCGCCGCCGCGGCCGTTGAACGCGGCGCGCCCGTTGCCCGCGCCGCCGTGGCGGCGGCGCCGGATCCAGCGCCGCAGATCCTCCTCGTCGACGCGCCACGCCCGTCCGACGCGCACCGACGGAAGGTCGCCGCGCCGCAGGAGGCGCAGCACCACGGACGGCGACACACGCAGCGCGGCGGCGACTTCTTCGGGCGTGAGGAAGCCCGTTTGGTGCCGCGTCGAGCTCGCAGCGGGAGAGGGTGGCTGGCGGGTCGTCATCGTGCGTGTTGTTGGGCCTCGGGCGCGACGTCTCCTTCCGCGGCGGGCCGGGAGGCCGCGGGGCAGCGCACGCCAAAGTAGATGATTCCGATGCGCCCGAGCCGGACGATGCAGACGATCGACTGCCACGCCGCGGGCGAGCCCCTGCGAATCGTGACCGCGGGCCTGCCGCCGCTGCCGGGCGATACAATCCTCGCCCGCCGCGCGTACATGGCGGAGCATCTCGACGGCGTGCGGCGCTTCTTGATGTGGGAGCCTCGCGGACACGCCGACATGTACGGCTGCATCGTCACGCCGCCGGTTTCGCCCGGCGCGTTCTGCGGCGTGCTCTTCATGCACAACGAGGGCTACAGCACGATGTGCGGGCACGGGATCATCGGCCTCGTGACCGTGTTGATCGAAACGGGACAGCTGCCGGCCGCGGGGCCGGACTCCCGCGATCGATCGGAGGTTGCCGTCGCGCTCGACACGCCGGCCGGACTGGTGCGCGCGCGGGCGTCGGTGGAAGGCGGCCGCGTCCGGGAGGTCACGATGCGGAACGTCGCGAGCTTCGTGCTGGACCGGCGCGTCGTGCCGGTCGATGGGCTCGGCGACGTCGCGGCGACAGTCGCCTACGGCGGCGCGTTCTACGCGCTCGTCGACGCCCCGCGCGCGGGACTGGGAGAGCGGCCGGGACCGCTCGGCCGGCTGGTCGAGGCCGCCGCGGCGATCAAGGCGGCGGTGCTGCGCGCCGGGACGATCGTGCATCCCCTCGAATCCGGGATCGACGGCCTTTACGGCGTCGTGATGGGCTGGCCGCCGGCGCGCGCGGGCGCGGATCAGACGAGCCTCACGGTCTTTGCCGACAGCGAAGTCGACCGGTCGCCGTGCGGCACCTGTACCTCCGCGGTGATGGCGGCGCGGTGGGCGGACGGGCGCCTGCCGTTGGGGACGCCGTTCGTCAACGAGAGCCTGATCGGGACGCGGTTTTCTGGGCGGCTCGTCGAGGAAACGCGCGCCGGTCCGCACCGCGCGGTCACGCCGGAAGTGAGCGGTTCCGCCTCGATTACGGGCTATCACACCTTCGTGCTGGACCCCGACGACCCGCTGCCGGACGGATTTCTGCTGCGCTAAGGCCCGGGCGCGGCGCTACGGCGAGCCGGTCGTGCTTTGATAGGCGGTCACCAGGCGCGGATTGCCGTCCGCGGCCGTGATCGCCTGGGCCCGCGCCGCGGGCCCGAGGCCCGCGACCGCCAGGGTGACGGCCGCGACGTATTCGCTGTGGGCGACGAAACTGGTCTCGGCCAGGCCCTTCGTGGCGATCGTCGCGTTGCCGAAGTTCTCGGCGGGAGCCATCATGCGGAAGTCAAGACGCGCGCCGAGATACAGGCCGGAAAACAGCAGCGTCGTCTGCCGGCGGTCTGTCGTCAAGAGAATGAGACCGTTCTTGACCGCACCCGCCGCCGTCTTCAGCGAAAATTCGCCGCCGCCCGCCCCGGCGCTTGCCCCCGGATGCAGGGTCACGCTTGCCGACTCGACCGCGAGCCCGCCGAGCGTGCCGCGGAGCAGGCTCGTGTAGAGCAGATGCCTGTTCTTCTGCTCGTCCATCTCGTAGCCGGTCAAGACGGGAGGAATCTCGAGGGAGTAGTAGAGCGGGTATAGGGGCGCGGCGCGTGCCGCGCGCGGTGATCCGATGAAACCGAACGCCAGGGCGAGACAGAGCACACCCGCCGCGCCGTACCGCAGCGTCGCGTTTTGTGTAAGGGTTCGCATGGTCGACAATTCGTTCGCGGCGCCGCGAGCGAGACCCTCTCGCGCGCGGCGCCGCGCGGGCGCGGCGCCGGGGCGTAGGCGTATAATCGGAACCACGATGAGCACACGAAGCCGTCTCGCGATCGCCGCCGCCGCGCTTCTGGCGGTGGCGGCCTGCTCGCCCCGGACGGCGGTGCAGGGCCCGTCTCCGCTGCCCCCCGCGCCGCATCCCGCCGCGGAGGGTCCGTCGGTGGCCGCGGTGCAGCGCAGCGGCCGCCTGCGAGTCGCCGCGGACCTGTCCGTTCCTCCGATGGCGTTTCGCGACGCGTCTGGTCCCCGCGGGTTTGACGTGGATCTCGTCGGTCTCGTGGCTCAGGCGCTCGGCGTGCGCGTCGAGATCGCCGACACGCCGGCGGCCGTGATGCGCGAAACGTTTCCGCCGGCCGCCGATCTTGCCGCGGGCGCGCTGTCTCGAGGCATGGCGCCGGGCGTCGCGACCGAGCCGTACGGCGATGCCTCGCCCACCATCGTCTGGGGCGGCAAGACCTCCGGGAGCGGCCTCGCCGCCCTGCGCGGCCGGCGCGTCGCCGCCGCCCTCGGCAGTCGGGGCGAGCGGCTGGCCCGCGCCGCGGGAGCGACGCTCGTGACGACATATCTGCCCGAGCAGAGCCTCGCCCTGGTGGCGGACGGACGCGCCGATGCGGCGATCGCGGATGGACCCGAGGCGCTCGGGTTTGTCTCGGGCAGGGCCGGCCTGCGGACGTCCGCGGCCGGCGGCCCCGCGACGCCTCTCGTGCTAATCGCGCGCCCGGACGCGGCCGACCTCGCCGCGTACGCGTCGGCGGTGATCCGGGAGCTGCGATCCGGAGGCGGACTGCGGCAGCTCCGCGAGCGGTGGCATCTGTGACAAGATTCTGGAAAATGTCCGGAGGAGCGGAGAGCCCGGAGGGCGTACAGTAGCACTAGACGCGGCCGGCCCGGGCGGCGGCGGTCCGGAGAGGCGGGGGGCGTGGCGGAGCAGGTACGGGGAGAGACGCTCGCTCAGCGCGCGGAAGACGTCATCCGCAGATTGCGCGGCGTGTCCGCCGTCCGAGTGGACTTGGCGCAGGGCGGCGTGATCGACCGCGTCCACGTGCTCAGCACCGCCGAGCGAAGCCCGCGTGTCGTGGCCTCCGACATCGTCGCGGCGCTGGCTGCGGAACTCTCCGTCGAGATCGAACAGAACCAGGTTCGGATCGCGACCAAGCGGTCCGAGCAGCCCGATGCCGCCCAGCCGCCCTCGCGCCCCCGCCTGAAGTTCGTCGGCATGACCGTGGCGACGCTGCACGCGAGCGCCGAGGTCAAGATTCAGCTGGAGCACGACGGCGCGATCGTCGAGGGCACGGCCGCCGGGCCGAACGCCGCGGTGCAGCGCCTGCAGCTCATCGGTGCGGCGACGCTGCGGGCGGTCGAGGCGCACCTCCGCTCCCAGGGGTTGTTCCTCCTGGAGAGCGTGACGATCGCCCCGCTGGGCCCGCGGCAGGTCGCGCTGGCGCTCGTCGCGTGGCTCGGCCCCGAAGAAGACGTGCTTAGCGGGTCGTCGCTCGTGCGCGACGATCCGCGCGAAGCCGTCGTCCGCGCCGTGCTCGACGCCGTCAACCGGCCGGTTGCCTGGCTGAGCCCTCGCTGACGGGCCCCAAATAGGGTACCATCTTCATCGGCCGATGCCGGCCGTCCGATGATCGCGAACCGCCTCCGCGTCCTCCCGATTGCCGCGGCGCTCGCCCTCGTGCTTGCGCCCGCGCCGGCCATGCCCGCGGGGTCCGCACCCGCGGGCTGGCACGTGCCGATTTTGATGTATCACATGGTCGACACGGACGTGCCTTCGCGGGATCTGATCACGCTGCACTTGACCGTGATGGCGCCGGCGTTCGAGGCGCAGGTCAAACTGCTGCGCGGCGCGGGCTACCGGCCGCTCAGCCTCGACGACGTCTGGGCCGGCCTCCACGGCCGCACGCCGCCCGCGCGCGGCGTCGTCCTCACGTTTGACGACGGCTACGAGGACAACTACACGATCGCGTTTCCAATTCTGAAGAAATACGGCTGGACCGGCACCTTCTTCGTCGTCACGTCGACGATCGGCACCCGCGGGCACATGACCAAGGCGCAGCTCGACGAGATGTCGCGGGCCGGCATGGCGATCGAATCCCACGGACAGCACCACATCGACTTCTCGCAGCTGCCGCTCGGCGTGGCCGGCACGGAGCTGAGCAACAGCAAGCGGATCATCGCGGGATGGAGCGGGAAGCCGGTGGACTTCTTCGCGTATCCCGCGGGCAAGTTCACGCCGGCGCTCGAACGGCTGCTCGGCGGCCTCGGATACCACGCGGCCGTCACCGAGATCCCCGGCTTCGCCACGTCCGCGAGCCGGCCGTTCGCGCTCGAGCGCGTCCGCGTCGATCACGACGACTCGCTCGCCTCGTTCGCCCGCAAACTGAACATTCTGCTGCCCTGACGCCCGCGGCGCCGCCGGACCGGGAGTCGGCGCGGCGCGTTCCGGCGTTTATCTAATGGGGATCGCGCGGTTGCACGACCGCTTATAATGGTAAGAAGATTCTAGGTTTCTTCGGTCCGATGAGGAGTCACGCATGCTGAAGCTGTTTCAGGGGCTGCTGGGGGACCAGAGCGAGAAGATCGTCAAGCGCTTCCGTGATGCGCTTGTCCCCCAGGTCAACGCGCTCGAGGCGGACTTCGCCGGCCTCGACGACGCCCGTCTCCGCGAGAAGATGGACGAGCTGCGCGACCGGGCCAAGGGCGGCGAATCCCTCGAGGACCTCATGCCCGAGACCTTCGCGCTCGTGCGCGAGGCCGCGAAGCGGACGCTCGGCCAGCGCCACCACGACGTCCAGCTGATCGGCGGCGCCGTGCTGTTCATCGGCAAGATCGCCGAGATGAAGACCGGCGAAGGCAAGACGCTCGTCGCGACGCTGCCGCTCGTGCTCAACGCGCTCGAAGGCCGCGGCGGGCACCTCGTCACGCCGAACGACTACCTGTCGCGGATCGGCGCCGGCTGGATGGGGCCGATCTATCACCTCCTCGGCCTGCGGGTCGGCGTGATCACCCACGAGTTCGCCGGGCTGTACGACCCGTCGTTCACCGATCCGGCGCACGGGGACGAGCGTCTCCGGCACTTCCGCCCGGTCCCGCGCCGGGAGGCCTATCAGGCGGACGTTACCTACGGCACCAACAACGAGTTCGGGTTCGACTACCTGCGCGACAACATGGTGCTGCGCCCCGACGATCTCGCGCAGCGCGAGCTGCACTACGCGATCGTCGACGAGGTTGACTTCATCCTCATCGACGAGGCCCGCACGCCGCTCATCATCTCGGGCCAGGTTGAGCAGTCCGTCGACCTCTACTACAACTTCTCCAAGCTGATTCCGCGTCTCACCGTGGAGCGCGACTACCACGTCGACGAAAAGCTCAAGACCGCGACCCTCACCGAGGAGGGCACGACCACCCTCGAGGGGATGCTGCGTATCGACAACCTGACCGATCCGCTCCACATCGAGCTGATGCACCACGCGCAGCAGGCGCTGCGCGCGCACACGCTCTACCACAAGGACGTCGAGTACGTGGTCAAGGACGGCCAGGTCATCATCGTCGACGAGTTCACGGGACGCATGATGTTCGGCCGCCGCTACAGCGACGGGCTGCACCAGGCGATCGAGGCGAAAGAGGGCGTTAAGATCGAAAAGGAGAGCCAGACGCTCGCGACGATCACGTTCCAGAACTACTTCCGCATGTACCATAAGCTCGCCGGCATGACCGGTACGGCGAAGACGGAAGAGGCCGAGCTGACCCAGATCTACAACCTGCCGGTCATCGGCATCCCGACCCACCGGCCGATGGTCCGCGAAGATCAGGCGGATCTCGTCTACAAGCACGAGAAGGCCAAGGTCTCCGCGGTCGCCGACGAGATCACCGAGAATCACAAGCAAGGACGCCCGGTGCTCGTCGGGACGCGCTCCATCGAGAAGAGCGAGGCGCTCTCGGCGCTGCTGCGGCGGCGCGGGATTCCCCATCAGGTCCTGAACGCGAAATACCACGAGAAGGAAGCGGAGATCATCGCGCAGGCCGGCCGGTCCGGCGCCGTCACGATCGCGACGAACATGGCCGGCCGCGGCGTCGATATCATCCTCGGCGGCACGCCGCCCGATCAGCAGGACGGGGACAAGGTGCGCGCACTCGGCGGCCTGCACATCGTCGGCACGGAGCGGCACGAGGCCCGCCGGATCGACAACCAGCTGCGGGGCCGCGCGGGCCGGCAGGGGGACCCCGGGTCGTCCCGCTTCTACGTGGCTCTCGACGACGAGCTGATGCGTCTCTTCGCCGGCGAGCGGATCGCCGGCATTATGGAGCGCCTCGGGATCGAGGACGATGTGCCCATCGAGCACGGCCTCGTCACCCGGCAGATCGAGAACGCCCAGAAGAAGGTGGAGTCCTACCACTTCGACGTCCGCAAGCACGTGCTCGAGTACGATGACGTGATGAACGTGCAGCGGAGGGTGATCTACGCCGAACGGCGCAAGGTGCTGCACGGCGAAACGCTGCGCGACAACATCCTGGACTTCATCGAGCGGCTGGTGGCCCGGATCGTCGAGGCGGTCTGCTCCACCGAGGTGCGGCCCGACGAATGGGACCTCGACGGCCTGCTCGAGGACATGCGCACCGCCGTGCCGCTGCCCGCGGAGGTGACGGCGGAGTCGCTGCGCGGACTGTCCGTGGACGAGGTGCGGGAGCGCCTCGCCGACGCGGCCATGGCCGCGTACGAGGCGAAGGAGCAGTCGATCGGGCCGGAAACGATGCGGGAGCTGGAGCGGCTGATCCTTCTCCAGACGATGGACCGCAAGTGGATCGACCATCTCTACGCGATGGACGCGCTGCGAGAGGGCATCGGGCTCCGCGCCTACGCGCAGGTGAGTCCCTTGATCGAGTATCAAAAGGAAGGGTTCGCGCTGTTCGAGCAGATGAAGGACGAGATCCAGGAGGAGACCGTCAAGTTTCTCTACCTGGTCGAAGTTCAGCCCGCCGAGGCCCCGGCGCTCGCCGCCGCGGGACGGCCGGGCTACCGCGTGACCGCCGAGTTCGGCGGGTCATCCGCTGCGCCCGTTCCCGGCGACCGGCGCGCGCGTCCGGCGCCGCCCGGAGCCGGACGGCCCTCCGCCCAGGTGCCCGGCAACGGACAGCCGGCCGGGGCCGCTCCCATCCGGGTGCCCAAAGTCGGCCGCAACGATCCCTGTCCCTGCGGCAGCGGCAAGAAATACAAGAAATGTCACGGCGCTCCCGGCGCCGCGTCGTAACGGGCCCGCCGGCCGGCCAGCGGCCGGCCACCATGTAATTGAAGTCCGAACGCGGGTAGACGGCGTTTCGGGGTAAGGAGCCTATGATCGCGCGCAAACGGGTCGGTCGGTCTGTCTGCCGGGGCGCGCGGGCCGTGGGGTGATGCGGATCTTCCACCTTCGTACCGACAGCCGGCCCGAATCGCTCAGCAAAGTACGACGACAGGTCCGCCGTGCCTTGGCCGGCGCGGGCATGGGGCTGGAGGCGACGCGCGATATGGAAGTCGCGGTCGGCGAAGCGCTGTCCAACACCTACCGGCATGCGTACACCCGCGGCGTCGGTCCGGTCTCCGTGGACGTGATCGCGACGCCTGATGCGCTCACGGTCGTTGTGGCCGACGAAGGCCCGGCCACGGTGGCGCCCGCGATTCCCCTCGAGGTGCCGTCTCCAGGGGACGCCGGCGGCCTGGGCCTCTACGTGGTCGGCCGTCTTGCCGAGGAAGTCGAGATCGGCGTCGGTCCGGCGGGGCACGGTATCACGGTGTGGATCACGACGCATCTCCGTGCCCGGGTCGAGGCGCCGCGCGCCACGGGCCTCGATACGGTGGCCGCGGACGTGAAGCCGTCGAGCGACGCGGTCGCGGACGAAACCACAGACCCGAAGCCCGAGTCGCCCGGAACACAGAAGGCGTCGTTCTAGACGGGGGTGAACCCACCGTCGCGCCCGCGATTCCCCGGAAGCTGCCGCCCCGAACCGCTCCCGGCGGCCGCGGGCTCTACATGAGTTGAACCCGTCCGGACACGGTACCTCGACGGCGCCGGGGTCCACGTGCTCGAAGACGCCGCGCGGCTCGCGGAGGGCCGGTTTGTCGTGGCGACGCTCGACGCCGCGCGTGTACATCCGCGACCAGTAGTATCATTACAGGGGATCACGTCCCAACGGGCGGACGCCATTCGCGGTCATCCTGTCGGGCACGGGCGCGGACGGCGCGCTGGGCCTGCGCGCGATCAAGAAGATGGGGGGGGCGGTCATCGCGCAGGACGAGGCGACGTCGGAGTTCTTCGGAATGCCGTCGGCGGCGATCAAGGCGGCGATGGTCGATTTCGTCCTGCCGCTCGATCAGATCACCCCCTCACTCGTCACGCTTGGTGGGGGCCCGCCGCGATGAATGAGCAGCTCAATCCGCAGCTCGAGCAGCTGCTCGAGTACGTCAAGGAAAGCCGCGGGTTCGACTTCACCGCCTACAAACGCTCGGGCCTCGGCCGCCGCATCGAGAAGCGGATGCAGACCCTCGGCCAGGACGGCCACACGACCTGCTTGGACTACTTGAAGGTCCATCCCGGCGAGTTCACGCTGCTGTTCAACACCGTTCTGATCAACGTGACGGAGTTTTTCCGGGACGCGCCGGCGTGGGAGTATCTGGCCGCGGAGATCATCCCGCGCATTCTCGCGCGGAAGCCGGCGCGAGACGATATCCGGGTCTGGAGCGCCGGCTGCGCCTCGGGGGAAGAGGCGTACTCCGCGGTGACGCAGTTCGGAGAGGCCCTGGGCAGGCCGGCGTTGTTCGACCGGGTCAAGGTGTACGCCACGGACGTCGACGACGACGCGCTGGCAGCGGCCCGTCTCGGCCGGTACTCGGAGAAGGCCGTGGAGGGCGTGCCGCGGCCGCTGCTCGAGAAATATTTCGTCCGGGATGAGGACTCCTGGGAGTTCGACCGCGACGTCCGCCGCGTCATGCAGGCAAAGGACGCGTAATCAAAGCTCGGATGCTCGCCGTGGCGGTGTCCGCCGCGGCGTTCGTGCTCGCGTTTCCTCCCTACGACCTCGGCGCGCTCGCCTGGGTGGCGCTCATTCCGCTCATCGCGGCGGTGTGGCGCCAGCCGCCGCGCACCGCCTTTTTGACCGGCTACGTCTGGGGCGTGGCCGCGCTCGGCGGGGTCCTGTGGTGGTTCACGGGGTTCGGCGTCCCGGTGTGGGTGCTGGCCGCGGCGTTGCTCGCGTTTGCGCCCGCCGCGGCCCTCGGCGCCGCGGCCTGGGCCGGCACCGGCAGCCCGCGCCGGATGGTGCTGTGGATCCCGGTGACGTGGACCGCCGTCGAGTTTCTGCGCGGGCAGGGCGCCCTGGGAATTCCGTGGGCGCTGCTCGGAGAATCCCAGCACGCGGCGCTCCCCGTGAGCCAGATCGCGGCGCTGACCGGCGTCTCCGGCGTGACCTTCCTGGTGGCGCTCGCCAACGCCGCCGCGACGCTCGTCCTCGTCCGGTCGGCCGGGATGGCACCGATCGCGCTGACCGCCGCGGCGGTGGCCGCGGCCCTCTTTTATGGAGGTGCGGCGCTGGCCACCCCGGTTCGCGCCGACACCGCGGTCGCGCTGGTGCAGCCCGGGTACCCGGCCCGCATGACATGGAACCCGTCCCAGGCGGCGCGGGACGTGGCCAGCCTCGACGCGCTGACCCATGAGGCCGCGGTGTGGACCGACTCGGGCCGGGGCGCCGTGCTGATCGTGTGGCCCGAAACCGCGTCGCCCGTCGACATCGCCGGGAATCCGCGGATGCGCGCGCTCGTCGGCGGCTGGGCCGCCCGCGATCACATCACGCTGATCGCGACGAGCCTCGAAAGGGGGCTCACCAATTCCGCGTTTGCCGTGGCGCCCGACGGCGCCATCATCGGACGGTACGACAAACACCGGCTCGTGCCGTTCGCGGAGGCGGGCGAGCAGGCGGGGCACGGGCCCGCCGTGCTGCCGACCCCGGCCGGCAGTCTCGGGATCGCGATCTGCTTCGAGAGCACCTTCCCCGATCACGCGCGCCGGGCCGTTCGCGATGGGGCGGCGCTGCTCGCGGTGCTGACGAACGACGCGTGGTTCGACGGCGGCGCGGCCCCCCTGCAGCACGCGGCGATCGCGCCGTTTCGCGCGATCGAGGAGGGACGGTTTCTCCTTCGCGCGGCCAACGCGGGACCGAGCGAGATTATCGATCCGTACGGCCGGGTGATCGCGGCCCTGCCGCTCGGCGCCCGCGGCGTGCTCGTCGGGCGGGTGGCGCCGCGCACCGGCTTGACCTGGTACGCCCGGTACGGCGACGTGCTCGCCTGGACGGCCGTCGCCGCCTCGGCCCTCGCGGTCGCCCCGCGGCTCGCCCGGTTCGCCCTCGAAGGCGGGCGCGGCCCGGTGGCCGCGCGTCTCGGCGCCGTGAGCGCCGCCCCCCTCGCCGCGCCAGCG
>Ga0207416_1003287_pt1 | contig 15758 bp, 13 predicted proteins | sample PaiPotPPM11metaG_FD_184107 | JGI IMG/M metagenome (GOLD analysis project Ga0207416, IMG submission 184107) | Iron sulfur acid spring bacterial and archeal communities from Banff, Canada, to study Microbial Dark Matter (Phase II) - Paint Pots PPM... ...
CAGATAGCGCCACTCGCAGCGGAGTTCCAGCGATTGGATGATCTTCACGCCGCGCGGTGCCCACACCCGTCGCACCAGCCCGCGCAGCCCCAGCCGCAACTCATCGCTGAACCCTGGCCCCGGCGCCCAGCTCGCAGGCCATGCGGCGCTTGAGCGCACTCGCCTGGGTCATGCGCGTCCGCTGGCTGATCAGCGCCCAGACCGCCGCCTCGTACGGCGAGAGGAAGTTGACCGGCCGAAAGCCGGGATAGCGCGCCTGCAAGCCGGCAACCACTGCATCGCGGTGGCCGACTGCCGCAAAGCCGGCGCCGTCCACGTCCAGCGAGAGGATCTGTGCGGCCTGCGCACGTACCGCCTCGATCGCCACCGTTTCGCCGAAGACCTCGCCCACCACGCTGTCGTCGCGCTGCTGCAGGCAGACGCCGGCGGCGTCCAGCTCACCCTCCGGCACGAAGGCGAGGTGCAGGTGCCCGCTCCAGCGCGTGCCGCGCTCGCCGGCAGGCGGCCAGCCGCCCAGAAATGCCGCGCTTTCCTTCAGCGAGAATGATCCGCTCGGAACGATCTCAAAATGCATCGCTCGTCTCCTTCGTCTCACACGCGTAGGGCCGTGCTGCAGCTGAGACGAGCGTACGAACTGTCTCCTGACAGCAGCCTGTCAGCAGCCGGAGAACGTCGCCGGCATCGGGCGAAATCGGGGTCACTCCAAGCCGGCGCGCGTCTGCAGCGCAGCCAGGTCGCGCCAGCCATACGCCAGTTCGGGCAGATCGACGCCGCCGATGCCGATCGGGCGCTCGTATACCACCGCGCCGCCGAGCGCCTCGTAGAAACGGCGGGCCGGAAGGTTCTCAGCCAGCACCCAGAGCAGCAATGACCGGGCGCCGCGCTGCCAGAGCCGCTCGACCAACGCGGCTGCCAGCCGCTTGCCGATGCCGCGCTGCTGCCGGTCGGCCAGCAGGTAGATCGCGTATAGCTCCCAGGGATAGACGGGATCGGTGCCGCTTTGCTCCGGCCCCCCGGCGGCGAACCCCACGATCTCACCCGTATCCTCGTGCATTGCCACGAAGACCGCGGTCGTGCCCTCCGCGCCGCACAGCCCGCGCTCCCACATACGCTGTCGTTCCTCGACCGAAAGGCCGTCGAGATAGGCGTCCGGCACGATGCGGCGATAGGTCGACTGCCAGCTCGCGACGTGAACGCGGGCGATGCCGGCCGCGTCAGGGCAGCGGGCCTCACGTATCAGCGTAGTCATGGCGGCAGCGTAAGTGTGCCGCGCCGCCAGGGCAAGGTGCCGGCTCACTCGGCCTCGCGCATGCGACCAGAGCGGATCGAGATCGAGCGCACGATCGCGTCCGCGAGAGCGGCGCCGGCGCCGGGGCGCGGAGCCCGCATGGTTCTTCCCACGACTATCCTGTACGCTTACGCTGAGGCTCGGCGCGTGCCGCGCGTCCGCCGGAGGATCGCACCCTGGCCACATTGGACACCAGGGACACCAGCGACACGGGTGCGATGCCGCCGCGCCACGACCCCTTCGCCGCCGCCCGCCAGCCCAATTTTCGCTTCTATCTGCTCAGCCGGCTCTTCTCCGCCACCGCGACCACGCTGCAAAGCGCGGCGATCGCCTGGCAGGTGTACCGCATCTCCCACTCGGCGCTGGCGCTCGGCCTGCTCGGCCTGGTGCGCTTCCTGCCCGCGCTGCTGGCGGGCCTGCTCGGTGGCGCCGTCGCCGACAGCTTCGACCGTCGCCGCGTGCTGCTGCTCGCCCAGCTCCCGCCGCTCGCCTGCTCCCTGGCGCTGGTGGCCACCAGCCCGAGCAACCAGGGCGGGCTGGCGCTGGTCTTTATGCTCACCTTTGCGATCGCGCTCGCCTCCGCCTTCGAGAACCCGGCGCGGCAGGCGCTCTTGCCGCAACTGGTGACGCGCGAGACGTTCGCCAACGCCGTGGCCGTCAGCACGACGGTGCAGCAGTTCGCCTTCGTGCTGGGTCCGGCCGTCGGCGGCCTGCTGATCGCGACATCGGGCCTGCCCGCGGCTTACGGTGTCTCCGCCGCGCTCTATGCCGCCACCGCACTGAGCTTGCTGCCGCTGCGGCCGGCGCTGGTGGTGACGCCGAAGCGCGCGCTGAGCCTGGCGGCGATGCGCGAGGGCGTTGCGTTCGTCTGGCACCGCCAGGTCTTGCTCGGCGCGATGACGCTCGATCTGTTCGCCGTGATCTTCGGCGGCGCGACGGCCTTGCTGCCCGTCTACGCCGAGAGCGTACTGAAGGTCGGCGCCGACGGCTATGGGCTGCTGACCGCGGCGCTGCCGGTGGGCGCGGCGCTGATGTCGGTGCTGCTGGTGGCGTTGCCGCCCGTGCAGCGCGCCGGCCGCGGCCTGCTGGCCGGCGTTGCCTGCTTCGGCCTGATGACGATGCTGTTCGGCGCTTCGCGCTCGTTCCCGCTCTCGCTCGCCGCCTACGCGCTCACCGGCGCCGCCGACCAGGTGAGCGTGATCATGCGCCAGACGACGATCCAGCTCGCCACACCGGACGCGCTGCGCGGCCGCGTCAGCGCGGTCAGCTCGGTCTTCATCGGCGCCTCCAACCAGGTCGGCGCGATCGAGTCGGGCTTCGTGGCCGCGCTCACCAGCGCGACGTTCTCCGTGGTCAGCGGCGGCGCCGGCGTGCTGGCGGTGGTCGCCGCTGTAGCCGCCGGCATGCCCGATCTGCGACGCTACCGGCTCGGGGATCGGGAGTAAGGGCGCAATTAGCAACATTCCAGGCTGCGCCGGCAGGCCGCAGCGCCCGCCCGTTGCCCGCACACAACGGAAGCAGGGTGAACGCGCTTGGTGAAGCGATGTGCGCCCGGCAGAGTGGAGATAGCTCCCCACTCTGTCTCGCGGGAACGTTGCATGCGCCTGCGCTACGCCTCTGTGCTCGTCGCCTTGATCGCGCTCTCCTGCGGCGGGCGCCGCGTCGCCTCCACACCGGCGGCCGGCCGCGTTCCCGCCCCGGCGAGCCGCGCCGCTGCCGCAGCCGCCGGCACGACCGCCGCTCCTTCGCCTGTGAAGGCGTCTGCCACACTTACACGGCAGGCAGCGGCCACTGCCAGCCTTTCGCTCATGGCAACGCTGGCAGTGTCGCTGGAGAGCACGGGCGGCAGCTACAAATACACGTATGAAGCGGACGCTGTGAGCATCGCGCTCGACGGCGACGGCACCTTCGACAGCACGGCGCCGATCACCGCCTCACTCGCGCTCAGTGCCAACGGCTGCAACTGGGATCTGCATCTGGTCAACCCGCAGATCGAGATCGCCGGCAGCGTCTCCGACGACGGCAGCACGCTGCGCATCGCCTCAATACAGGTGACGCAGGACGACGTGAGCGGCGCCGGCACCTGCACGGCGGACGGCGGCCAGAGCGCCCGCGACTTCACCGGCATCGGCGCGGGCACCACCAATCTGAGCCCTGCCGCACCGGTGGCGATCCCCTTCAGCGACGGCGCCACGGCCAGTCTGCCGCAGCCGAGCGCGGTCGATCGCTACCCGCGCTCGGTCTCGATCGGCTGGAACGGCACACTGCAGCTCAGCGTGCCCGGAGGGTAGAGCCGGGCCCTCGATCCCCGGTCATGCGGCATCTGCGATGCTGGTTCCCCCAATACCAGGGGAAAGGGGCAAGGGGCGAACCGGTGGTGCAGAGGCGACAGGGCGCTGGGTTACCCGGAGATTCGGTAGGGGTGGTTCGTGAACCGCCCGTCGCAGCGCAGCCGCGATCAGCAGCGCACCGGTCAACTGCACCGGCTATGCAACGCCGCACGCCGCAGCATGGTTAACCGCGCCGGCTACGGAACGCTCCATGCCCGATCGTCTCCTTCCCCTATTATTGGGGGAAGGAGAGAAGAGAGGATGAGGGCCAGTGCTTGGCGAGCGGCGTGTAGATGTTCCAACCGATCGCGCCGTGCAGCAGCGGCGCGCCCAGCGTCTGGAAGTTCTGGAACTCGGCGCGGGCCTCCGGGCTCATCGTCTCCGGATCGGCGATGTGCGGTACGCTCTCGGCACTCTGAATCTCGTACAGCGCCAGGTAGCGCGGCGCCATATTGAGATGCGCCAGCGCGGGGTCTTCCACCAGCCGGAAGCGCATGCCGCTCACATAGCCGGGGACTTTCAGCAGATTGGGCACGTGTGAGCCGCTGTACCAGTGATTGAATTCATCTTCGACCTCCGGCCGGCAATTGCTGGTCACGAGGCTGAGCAGGTAGTCGCGGTCCATCAGCGTCGGCGTGAACGGCGTGCCGTAGATCTGCTCGTAGACGTTGATCGCCACGTCTGAGAGCCCTTGCAACGCGCCGAATCTCTCGAACTCCGCGTTGACGATCGCGGGGCGCTGCGGCGGGTCGGCGCCGAGCAGGCGCGGCAGCCACTCGCGCCCGGCGATCTCGTACAACGCCAGGTAGCCGATCTCGCCCACAACGCCGCGGTAGCGCCGGCCCCAACGGTAGCCCGGCACCTGCAAGAGATGCGGCACGTGCGCGTGATACCAGTCGTTCAACGCCGCCTCGTGCTGCGGCGCGACGTTGAGCTGCACGAGCAGCAGCAGGGGTTGCGATTCGGCCATAGCATTCGCTCACTTTCACCCGGTTCCGACGCCGGAAACGAGGCTTTCACCAGCTTTTTACCCGTTCGTAACCGGCAGCGCCAGCGCGGGCACTACGCTGAATGTGGAGGCTCGAACGAGCGGAAGGCGGACCCGGTGCAGCATGGCAGACGCCGAACGAAGAGAGATGAAACGCAGATGTTGCCGGCCGATGCCCCATTGCGCCTCACGCTCAGCGCCGCCCAGATCGAGGCGATCTTCGGCGCGATGCGCACGTTTCGTGACGACGATCGCACGCGCCCCAGTGCCGCCCTGACGATTCTCTGCCTCCGCTGCGGGCGCGACCGGCCCGCCGCCGGCTCGCTGGCCTACGGCGAGGTGCGGCTCTGCAACGGCTGCGCGACCGACTACGAGTTGCTGCGTATGGCCGGGCTGGAACGCGATCTCCTGCATCAGGCGCCGTAGGGCACGATCAGCCCAGCGCCGCGATCAGCCGCCCAACCTGCTCGGCCAATGACGAGAGCAATGCGTTTGCATCGCGCTGCGCCTCGGCCAGCGTGAGCGGGCGCGAGGTGAGCGCGAACGCGGCGGTCAGGCCGGGCACTGTGTTCGGCTCGAAATCGGCGGCGATCCCGCCGACCAGCGCGATCACGGGCTTACCATGCCGCCGCGCCGTGGCCGAGAGGCCGGCGATCGTCTTGCCGAACGGCGTCTGGCCGTCCAGCCGGCCCTCGCCCGTGACGATCAGATCCGCGGCCCGCACACGCGATTCCAGATCTACCGCCTCGGCCACGATCTCAAAGCCGGGCCGCAGCCGCGCGCCGAGGAAGCCGACCAGCCCCGCGCCCAGCCCACCCGCCGCGCCGGCGCCCGGCAGTTCGATCACGTCGCGGCCGAGGTCGCGGGCGATAACCTCGCCCAGGCGGCGCAGCGCCGCGTCCAGCTCGGCCACCTGCTCCGGCCGCACGCCTTTCTGCGGGCCGTAGACCGCCGTGGCGCCCTGCGGGCCGCAGAGCGGATTCTGCACGTCCACGGCCACGTCGAACGCGCACCCGGCCAGCCGCGGATCAGCGCCGTCCGCCTCAATGCGGTCGAGCGCGGCAAGCGCGGTGGCGCCGGGCGCAAGATCGTTGCCCGCCGCGTCGAGCAGGCGGAAGCCGAGCGCTTGCGCCATACCCGCGCCGCCGTCGTTGGTGGCGCTGCCGCCGATGCCGAGCAGAAAGCGCCGGCAGCCAGCATCAAGCGCGGCGCACACCAGCTCGCCCACGCCGCGGGTCGTCGCCCGCGCCGGATCTTGCTCACGGCCCAGCCGCGCCAGCAAAGCCAGGCCATTCGCCTCGGCCGTCTCGATCAGCGCCGTGCCGCCGTCGAAGACGCCGAAGCGGGCCTCGACCATCGTCCCATGCAGCGGTCCGCTCACCCGCGTCGTGCACGAATCGCCGCCGCGCGCGGCCAGCAGCGCGTCGAGCGTGCCCGGACCGCCGTCCGCCAGCGGCAACAGGTCGAGTTGGACGTGCGGCAGGGCGCGGCGCAGGCCATCCGCGATCGCCGCTGCGGCCTCCGCGGCGGTCAGGCTGCCCTTCAACTCCTGCGGGGCGATCAGGATGCGCATCGTTCGCCAGCATCTCGCCGGGCCGAATCCGGCCGTGGCATGCCACCGTACGCACGCCGCCCTTTACAATACACATGAGGAACAGGGGAGGACTGGCAGATGGCGCTCTACACGCCGGTTGGCTGGCTCGACCCGGCGACGCAGGAGATCGCCGGCGCGCTGACGCGCTTGCCGGAAGCGGATCTGGGCCGTGTGGCCGCCGCGCGCGGCTTAGAGCTGAGGCAGATCAGCGGCGTCGACCTGCCCACGCGTCGCACGATCCTCGCCACCCAGCTCGTTGCCCTACCCGGCATTCAGCTTGCGCTCGCCGAGCTGACGCACCGCGACCTCTCGGTACTGCAAGCCGTCTGGCACATGGGGCCGTTGCCGGCAAAGCAGCTCGTCGAGCGGCTGCAGAAGTACGCCGCCGCCGCCACGGTGCAGACCTCGCTGCAACGGCTGCGCGATCTGCTGCTCGTGATCCCCGCCGCCGCACCGGGTGACGCGCTGGCAGTGCCGGCGGCGATCGGCGCGGTGCTGATGGGGCGGCTCGGCGGCGCCCGGCCCGCGCAGCAGACGTACGAGGCGCTGAACTCCGACACGCTCGGTGTGATCTGCGCCGCAATGGGGCTGACGCCGGCGAAGCCGCGCAAGCAGGACCGTGCGCAGGCGATCGTCGCCGCGCTGAAAGACGGTGAGCGCGTGCGCCGCGAGGTGACGGCGCTCTCGAAAGACGAGCGCGACGTTTTTCAAGGCGTGCTGGAAGTCGGCGGCACGGTCGACGCCTGGAGCTTGCTGCAACGCTTCCCGAAGGCGGCGGGCAAGAACAGCTACTACGGCTACGAGCTGCGCCTGACGCAAAACGCCTGGCGCGGCAACCCCGCGCCACTGATGTCCTTGCAGGGGCGCGGCCTGATCGCGCCCTACGGCGGCGATTGGGCCAACTCCTTCACCGTGCCGGACGAGGTCCTGCAGGCGCTGGTGCCGCCGCTTTCGCTCAGCGCGGCGGATTTCGCCGAGCCGCCCTTCGCACCGCCCCCGCCCGAGTCGCGTCCCGCCGGCGGCCAGCCCGCGCCGCTGCTCGATCTGGCCGAGTGCCTGCACTTCATCGACGAGACGCACCCGGCGCTGACGCAGCGCCAGCTCTTTCCGCGGCCGGCGATCAAGCGCATGGCCCGCCAGCTCAGCCTGCCCGACGCGCCCTACGCGGATCTGCTCGCCTCGCTGGCCTTGCAGCTCAAGCTGGTGGACGGCAACGCCGGCCTGAAAGTCCGGCCGAAGCGCGCCGCCGAGCTGTTCGAGCAGCCGGAGATCGAGGGCCGCTCCGCGCTGCTCGAAGGCTGGAAGGCGCTGCAGGGCTGGCGCGACGACCGCGACGAGGGGCTGGACCGCGGCGACGCGCAGTTCGACATCGGCCGCGAGGAGCGCGAGACGGCGCTGACGCAGTTGAAGCTGCTGCCGGACGAGGGCGCAGCGCTGGCCTCGTTCGCCGCGCGCTTGTCGTTCGCCGCGCCGCTGCGTTTCGGCGCGGCGGGCGCGAAGACGCTGCTGCCGGGCGACAGTGTCTCGCCGGAGAACTTCGCCCGCGGCTTCCTGCGCTCGCTCGCCTGGCTGGGTCTCGCCGAGCCGCTGCAGACAAGCGGCACGCCCGGTACGCCGCCCGAAACCGTTGGCCTGCGGCTCACCCCGGCCGGCCGCGTACTGCTGCGCGGCGAGGCGGCGGCCGAGGCAGAGCTGCCGCCGCGCACCGAGCGCATCATCGTGCAGCCGACGCTCGATATCCTCGCGCCGCCCAACGTGGCGCCGGCGCTGTATCTTTCCCTGCGCGACTTCGCCGACCTGCGCGGCGCCTCGGGTATGCGCACGCTGACGCTCACTCCCGCTTCGCTGCGCCGGGCGCTGGACCGCAGGGCCACGCCTGCCTCGATCCGCAAGCTGCTGGAGCAGCACAGCGACACGTCCCTGCCACCCACCGTGCTGGCGCTGCTGGATGACGTGGGCCGGCTGCACGGCCGCGTACGCGTCGGCCAGGCGAACTACTACATCACGGTGGACGAGCCGCACCTGCTGGTCGAGCTGATGGCCGACCGGCGGCTGGCGGCGCTCAAGCTGCGCCGGCTGTCCGATACGGTCGCGATCTGCTACGGCGGGCCGATCGGCGCGATCCTCGAGGCGCTGCGCGGCGCCGGTCAGATGCCGGTGGCCGACAGCGAGGCCGGCGCGGCCCTGCGCGCCGTGGCGACGAGCGCCGGTACGGTTGCAAAAGCGCCGGCTGCCCCGAGCCGAGCGGTTGCGCCCGCGGTTTTCCCGCTCGACGGCGAGGACGAGGAGCTACTGACCGAGGGTGGCGGGAAGGCGCGCGGCATTCAGGCGGTGATCGGCTTGCTGGAGGATGCCGTGGCGCGGCGGGCCGTGGTGGAGATGCAGTACCGCGGCAAGACCAACGGCGTGGAGCGCACGAGCAAGCGTGAGGTCGAGATCGAGACGTTCGACGGCGAGACGGCCTACGGCTACGACCGCAGCACCGGCCGCCACCGCCAGTTCAAAGTCGAGCGCGTGGACTGGGCACGCCTGACCGGCCAGCGCTTCCGCCCCGGCTACAACTACTGAACCCGCACGTCCACGCGATTGGAAGGCGCATGTACAAACCCGACAACCCGTTCATCGTCCAGTCGGACAACACCGTGCTGCTGGAGGTTGAAAACGCGCTCTACGCGCAAGCGCGCGACGCGCTGGCGCCCTTCGCCGAGTTGGAGAAGAGCCCCGAGCATATCCACACCTACCGGATCACGCCGCTTTCGCTCTGGAACGCCCGCGCCGCCGGCATGGCGCCGGACCTGATGGTCGCGGCGCTCGAGCGCTTCTCCAAGTTCGACGTGCCCGGCAGCGTCGTGGCCGACGTGCGCGACTATGCCGGCCGCTACGGGCGACTCAAGCTCGAAAAGCGCGGCGACGATTTGGTGCTGCGCGGCGACGACCAGTATCTGGTCGAGGAGATCTGGAGCCACAAGGAGCTGCAACGCATCTTCCTTGCCCGCACCGGTCCGCTGGAGATCGCGGTGCCGGCGCACGAGCGCGGCCGGCTCAAGCAGGCGTTGATCCGGATCGGCTGGCCGGCGGAAGACCTGGCCGGCTACGTCGAAGGTGAGCGCCTCGATCTCGCCCTGCGCGAAGAGACGAAGGCCGGCCTTTCGTTCGGCCTGCGCCGATATCAGTTCGACGCGGCCGAGGCGTTCTGGGCCGGCGGCACGGCGCGCGGCGGCAGCGGCGTGCTGGTGCTGCCCTGCGGCGCCGGCAAGACCGTGATCGGCATGGCGGCGATGGCGAAAGCGAACGCGCGCACGCTGATCCTCTGCACCAGCGTCACCGCCGCGCATCAGTGGCGCGACGAGCTTTTGGACAAGACTACGCTCACTGCCGACGAGATCGGCGAATACTCCGGCGCGCGCAAGGAGATCAAGCCGGTCACGCTGGCGACCTACCAGGTGATGACGCACGTTAAGCGCGACGCGGAACGGCATGAGACGTACCCGCATCTCGAGATCTTCAACCAGGAGAACTGGGGGCTGATCGTCTACGACGAAGTACACCTGCTGCCGGCGCCCGTCTTCCGCATCACGGCCGAGATCCAGGCACGGCGCCGCCTCGGCCTCACGGCGACGCTGGTGCGTGAGGACCACCGCGAGGATGACGTCTTTGCGCTGGTCGGGCCGAAGCGCTACGACGTGCCCTGGCGCGATCTCGAAGCACAGGGCTGGATCGCCACGGCGACCTGCGTCGAGGTGCGCGTGCCGCTGGCCGAGTCGCAGCGCATGGCCTACGCCGTGGCCGATCCGACCGAGAAGTTCCGCATCGCCAGCACCAATCCGACCAAGGAGCAGGTGGTGGTGGACCTGGCGGCGCTGCACCGCGCCGATACCGTGCTCGTGATCGGCCAGTATCTCGAGCAGCTCGATCGCTTTGCCAGGCTGCTGCAGTGCCCGATCATCACCGGCAAGACGCCGAACCGCGAGCGCGAAAGGCTCTACGCGAAGTTCAAGGCGGGCGAGGAGAAGCTGCTCGTCGTCTCCAAAGTGGCCAACTTCTCGATCGATCTGCCGGACGCGAACGTGGCGATCCAGGCCTCCGGCACCTTCGGCTCGCGGCAGGAAGAGGCGCAGCGGCTGGGACGCATTTTGCGGCCCAAATCGGACGGCGGCCAGGCGCGCTTCTACAGCGTGGTGACGCGCGACACGCGCGACCGCGACTTCGCCGCCAACCGCCAGCGCTTTCTCACCGAGCAGGGCTACCGCTACGAGATCGTGGATTACCTGCCCGGCGCCGGCCTGAGCGTGGCCGACGGCAACGCACTGCTGGCGCCGAATGGCACTGCAGAGTTGCCGCCGAACGTGACGCCGCTGCGGCGGCTCGGCGCGCCCGCGTCGCCGGATTGAGCGTCCCCCGACCTCACCCTCTTCCCCCGGCTTCTTCTTGCCCCAATGCTAAGGAAAGGAGTGGTGCGATCCTTGAGAGGAAGTTCCGGAGACGGTGCGGTTGCTCCGGCGGCGCGCCGGCTACCCCGACGCCCTGCGGAACGCCCGACGCTGGATCGCCCCTCTCTCCCATACAGCCCCAATCGCCTCGCGGTCTAAAGACCCTTTGTGTATGGGAGAAAGGGGCAGGGGAGTGCGGGCCACCCGCCGCGCCAGCCGGCTACCCCTCGCGCTCGACGCTGCCCCGGCGTACCGTGCTTCTCGGGTGAGATCGACGTGTCTGATGCAAGGCAGTTTATGGCGGAGCAACAGTACGCCGCGCCCGATCACACGGTCCGTTCACCACTCACGCTCAGAGGAGTTCCGATGCCTGGCGCATTCTCCGGCTGGCAGGCGCGGATCGACGAGCCGTGTCCATCGGCCTGCTTCCTCGACTGGCTGCTGTGTGCGGCCGGCGCAACCGTGGCCGATGACGCAGGCGAGCGCCTCGGCCCGGCCGCGCTGGCGCTGCGGCTGGCAGGCGGCGAACGCGCCAGCGCCCGCGGTGGGCTCACGCTCGGCGGGCCGCGGGGCGAACGCTATGCGGCGCGCTTCGTCGCCAGCGACCGTCCCGGTTGCGAGGATGGCGACGATGCTGCGGCCTGGGGCTGGGGCGGCATGGCCAGCGTCACGGGCGAGCCGGACGGCCCGCCGCTGGCGCCTGGGGCGCCGGTGGCCGGCATGTGCGCCGCGCTGCACGCCGCGCTCGCCTTCGCCGCGGGGCGTTATCGCCGCCTCGCCGCCGTGTCCATCCGGGTGCCGCTGGCGGATGTCGTCGCCTCGCTGATCGAGGTCGCCGGGTTGCGCTACGCGGCCGACGGCAGCGTGCGCGGACGCGGCGGCGACTGGTGGGGCATGGCGGGCTGGGGGCTGTATCCCTGCGCGGACGGCAAGCTGGCCGTGTCGCTGCGCGATCTGGACCAGCTCTTGCGGCTGGGTGACATCCTCGGTCTGGCCGAGCTGCGCGAGGCGCGCTTCGGCGATTTCGCCTGGGGCATCGCCGCTGCGGGCGAGGAGCTGCACGCGCTGCTTTTGGCCGGCTTGATCGAACAGCCGCTGGCAAAGCTGCTGCCGGCGCTGCGCCGCGAGCGGATCGCCGCCGCGCCCGTGCAGCCGCTCGGCGCACTGCTGAGGGACCCACACCTGCGCGCCCGCGACGCCTTCGCGCAGGATAACGGCCTCTGGCTGCCGCGCTTCCCGGCCCGCATCACCCCCTCCCCTGCCCCTCTCCCAACGCGTTGGGGGAGGGGCAGGGGAGGGGGCCAGACCGTTGCGCGGCCTGCGCGTGCTGGACATCAGCTCGATCTGGGCGGGGCCGCTGGCGGCGCGGCTGCTCGCCGACCTGGGCGCCGAGGTGACGAAGCTGGAGCGGGCCGACCGCCGCGCCGGCACGTTCAGCACGGGCGCGGCCTGGGATCGCAACTTCTACGCCATGCTCAACGACCGCAACAAGCGGCCCTTCAGCTGGGATCTGACCGCGCCGGCAGACCGCGCCGCTTTCAAGGATTTGCTGCGCGAGGCCGACGTGCTGATCGACAACTTCACGCCGGGCAGTCTCGATCGCGCCGGCCTCGGCCGCGAGGCGCTGCATGCGCTCAACCCGCGGCTCGTCGCCGTCTCGCTGCCGGCGCAGGGGCTTCGGGGACCGGACGCGGGCGCCGTGGGCTACGGCAGCACGATCGAGCAGGCGGCCGGGCTGGGCTGGCTTTACAGCGACGCGGCGGGCGAGCCGCACCGCTCCGGCGTCAACTTCTCCGACCCGATCGCCGGGCTGTACGGCGCCCTCGGCGCCCTGCTGGCGCTTTGCGGCGAACGCCGGCACACCGCGGTGGAGCTGAGCCAGCAGGAGGCGGCGCTGAGCCTGATGCTGCCCGCGCTGGCGCGCTTTCAGCGCACCGGCGAGCCGCCGCGCGCCCAGGAGGCGGCGCCCTGCGACGGCGGCTGGTGCTTCGGCGGCGTGCGCGTGCGTGACGTTGCCGAAGTCGTCGGCCGGCCGGGCGCGCCAGGCAGCCGCGCCATACGTTGGCTGCGCCACCCGGATGGCCGCTCGTATCCGCTGGTGATTCTTCCCTGGCAGGGAGCCTTCAGCCGCGCCGTGGCGCCGCAGCCGGCGCGGATGCCCGTACCGATCGCCGAACGCGGCGCCGTGCCTTCGCCGGTGGTCGGATAACTCCCTCCGGCAGCGCGCCGAATCGGCGGCGGAGCCCGGGAGCGATGCGGCGTATCCGAGCCTCCATCGTGCTTCGACCTGTGCCGATACTGCAACTGTGCCGCCGGCGCAGCGGCGCGCTGCGGGCGGCCGCGGGGCTATGCCACGGCGCGAACTGCTCGATACTCAGCATGAGCAGGTTTCGGCGCGCCGCTGCGCCGGCACGCTGCAGCGAGCCGCCCGAAAATCGCACTGAGCCGGAGGCGCAGCGACCCATGAGCGCGGCAGAACAGCCCGTCGTCGTCATCCTCGACGCTGACCCCGCGGCCCGCGAAGCAGTCGAAGCGGCCGCGGCAGGATGCGGCCTGATCGTCGGCGCCGTGGGCACCTTCGGCGTCGAGAGCGAACTCTTGATCAGCGACGGTTGGCCCGATGCGGTGCTGCTCGGATTGGAGCCGCCGGTGGAGCGCGGCCTGCAGACCTTGCGGGCGCTGGCCGCCGCGCAGCCCGACATCCCCGTGATCGTCTATTCCAGCCAGGCCGATGGCCCCGCCGTGCGCCGCGCGATGATCGCGGGAGCCCGCGATGTCGTCGCCGCACCCGCCGCCGGGCAGCCGCTCTACAACGCCGTGGTGGGCGCGCTGCGGCGCACCAGTGAGATCCGCGCCCGTGGAGAGAGCGAGGACGCCGGCCACCCCGCCGGCGAGTTGGCTGCCGGCCAGGTGATCGCGGTCTTCGGCCCCAAGGGCGGCTGCGGCAAGACGACGATCGCCACGAACCTGGCCGTCGATCTGGCGTATGTTTCGCGCGCGCGCGTGGCCCTGGTCGACCTGAGCGCCCGCTTCGGCGATGTCGCGCTCACGCTCGACGTGCCGGCGCAGCACACGCTGGCCGACGTGGTGCGCGAAATTGACAGCCTGACCTTCGCGACCGTCGCCAACTACCTGACGCCGCATTCCTCCGGGCTGCTGCTGCTGCCATCCTCGCGCGACGCCAGCGAGTGGGATGCGATCACGCCGGACACCGTGCGCCGTGTGATCGGCCTGCTGGCGCAGTCGTTCGATTACGTTGTGCTGGATGCGCCGCAGGCGTTCACCTACACCGTTGCGTCTGCCGTGGATCTGGCGACCGTTGCGCTGGGCATCACCACGCTCGACATCACCAGCGTCAAAGACATGACCGCCGTGGTGAGGATGCTGCACGATCTCGACTTCCCGATGCACAAGCTGCGGCTGGTGGTGAACCATCGCGGCGCGGTGAAGGGCGCCACGACAGAAGAGCTGAGCCGTGCGATCGGCGCGCCGGTAGCGTTCACGATTCCGCACGACAAGGCGCTGCAGTTCGGCCTGCAGACCGGCATTCCCGCGGTAAGTCAAGCGCCGAACGCGCCGGCATCGGTCGCCATCCGCGGCATCGTGCGTTCGCTCGTGCCCGGCAGCGAGCCCGTGCCGGAGAAGCGCCGCGGTCTCTTCGCCCGCCTTGCCGGCCTCCGCCAGGCGCGGTCCGCCGAGCCGCTGCGCAAGTCGGCGTAGGGGCCGGCGTGCTACCATGCGCTGCGTCAGAGGATCGACCGGCGCATGGCCGGCGGACACGAAGGCGGAGGGCGATGGACTTCCAGTTCACCAAAGACGAAGAGGCGTTCCGCGGCGAGGTGCGCGGCTTTCTCGACGGCGAGCTGCCGTCCGGCTGGGATGCGCGCTTCGAGGGCAGCGAGCAGCCCGGCCCCACGAGTGACGCGCTGTGGGAGTTCTCGCGCGGCTTCACGCACAGGCTGGCCGAGCGCCAGTGGCTGGCGATGGCCTGGCCGAAGGAGTACGGCGGGCTTGAAGCCACGCACATGCAGCAGCTCATCTACAACGAGGAGATGGCGTACCGCTCCGCGCCCGGCGGCGGCGGCATGGGCGTGGCCTGGGTTGGCCCGGCGATCATGCTCTACGGCACGGACCAGCAGAAAGAGCGCTTCATTCCGCGCATCACCAGCGGCGAAGATGTCTGGTGCACGCTCTACAGCGAGCCGGGCGCCGGCTCGGATCTCGCCGCGCTGCAAACCCGCGCCACCGCCGATGGCGACGATTTTCTGATCAACGGCCAGAAGATCTGGACCTCTGGCGCCCATCGCTCCAACTGGGGCTGGCTCGCGGCGCGCACCGACCCCGACGCGCCCAAGCACAAAGGCATCAGCACCTTCGTCGTGCCGATGGACGCGCCCGGCGTCTCGATCCGGCCGCTGATCAACATCGCCGGCCACCACGGCTTCAACGAGGTCTTCTTCGACAACGTGCGCATTCCCAAAGACTATCTGGTGGGCGAGCAGAATCGCGGCTGGTACCAGGTGGCCGTGGCGTTGGACTTCGAGCGCTCCGGCATCGCCGCCTACGCCAACGGCCGGCGCACGCTGGAGACGCTGGCCGAGTTCGCCAAAGCGAACCCGGAGTCCACGCGGCGCGATCCGGGCCTGCGCCTCAAGCTGGCGGATCGCGCCGTCGAGTTGATCGTCGGCACGCAGCTCGCTTACCGTATCCCCTGGATGCAGTCGCAGGGCAAGATCCCCAACCATGAGGCGAGCATGTCGAAGCTGTTCGGCAGCGAGCTGTCACAGCGCATCGCGCTCACCGGCCTGCAACTGCTGGGTCAGTTCGGCGCGCTGAAGCCGGGCTCGAAGTGGGCGAAGCTGAGGGGCCGCATGGCCGACGCCTATGAGTCCGCCGTCTCCGCGACGATCGCCGCGGGCACGAGCGAGATTCAGCGCGGCATCATCGCCGGCCGCGGCCTGGGTCTGCCGCGCGGGTAGAGGTGGCCCTCATAACCCCGTCCCCTGCTTCTCGTCAGGGTAGGTTTGCGGCCATGCCCTGCAGGCGCGAGGGCACGCCCCGTGGATCGGCGGGCGCCTGAGGTGTGCCGGCAGGTCGCGGAGACCGCGGCGGGTCCGCGGTCTTGCCA
>Ga0207416_1003288_pt1 | contig 15758 bp, 10 predicted proteins | sample PaiPotPPM11metaG_FD_184107 | JGI IMG/M metagenome (GOLD analysis project Ga0207416, IMG submission 184107) | Iron sulfur acid spring bacterial and archeal communities from Banff, Canada, to study Microbial Dark Matter (Phase II) - Paint Pots PPM... ...
CACCGGAGAGGTCGTCGATCGCCGGCCTGGCCACCGCATCGGCGAGCGCATAACGGCAAGGATCATGGTTGCCAGCACCCGCACCGACGCGACCATTGCCTCCGGCGAGTCCGTCTTCCTTTATAGTTATGGTTCGGACGGTTTGTAGGGGCCGCCCCATCAGATGCATCTGGTTCGGGATCGCGCGGCTGCTGCTAGCATCGACCTCAGCCGGTTGCCCTCCCGCGCGCCGGAGCTCAATCCCGGCGAGGACCTCCGGCGTCTCCTCGAGGCGACCTCCGCTTAGCCTTGTTGCACGACTACACTCAGTCGCCCAATGCTTTCAAGAGCGCCTCCCGTGGATCCGAATAGAACTGGATGGTGATCTTGGTGGCCATATCATCGGAGAGATCGAAGAGCTGCTTTCGTGCTGATACCGGCATCAAGAGCGAGGTGGCACCCTTCTCGACCGCCAATTCTGTCAGGCCCAGCGCGTTATACACGGGGTCAATGCCTCCTCCCAGATTGAGTCCGCCGACGGCGACAAGACCGCCCCTGAGACTCTTTTGCAGCATGGCGCTACAAAGTGCCAGAAGCGCGCCAAGCCCCAATGCTACGCCACTGCGTGATGCATCGAAGGCGCGGAGCTGCACTGAGAACTCATGGCCCCGAGGGTCACGGTCGCCTACCAGTTCCCGGGCGCGCGCGTAGAGGTTCTGCTCTGCATACTTCGTGCTCTCGACAAAGGCAGATGGGGCTGGTCGATTCAGGATCTTGACGCCCGAACCAGGACCGACGTTCACGTCGATACGATAGAGGCCGGGATAATCGTCTGCACCGCCGGGACTCATAGCCCAAACCTGACCAGGAGGGAGTGGATCCTCGCCAACCGTGCTCTCACTGTGAAGCTCGGGGGTCACGACGAACTGCTCAACTCCTTCGTCCCCCATAACGTAGCTGAAGTGAGTATTCCGGAACTCTGCGGAACCGATCCGCTTCTGTTGCTCTTTGACGCGACGACGGCACTCCATCGCCAGTCGCACGGCCCACTCGAGGTCCTCGTCCGCGACCGGATCCTGAGCATCCGGATACAGCAGTTTCAGGAGTCCGCTCGCCGTCTTCTGCACAGCTGTCGCATCTCGTCCGCTCAAAGCGCCACCAAAGTGCACGCGCCCTTGTAAAGCGGGAGCCCGGCTCTGGCTCCGCAGTCGGGTCCAAGCATCAGAGAGGAAGTCGCTCACAAGACCAAAGTGGTCGGTCAGCAGGTCATTCGACATCTTTGGGACGTCCCAGCCCGGCAGGTACGCGTGGATGCGGTCCATGAACGCGGTGTCGTTGCGCATCTCAGGCGGCAGCGGACCAAACAGATGGCCGATACGCTGCTGATACTCCACGTCTACCTCGAAGTTGCCCACGAACACGATACCACCATCACAGCGGATGCTCTCCCGGCCGCGACTGAACTCGCCCGACTCCATATAGCCTTTCATAATATTTACGCCCTCCTTCTGGTCGAAGGAGACGCCGGCCACTTCGTCGAAGCAAACCACATCGTACTGACAGACGAGTCCACGCTGTCCGGTGGAATTGTTCACAAACATGCGAGCGACCGTTGCCTTGCCACCGGAGACAAGGTGCGCGTAGGGCGATATCTGTTGATAGAGATGCGACTTGCCGGTGCCGCGCGGCCCCAGTTCAATCATGTTGTAGTTGCGCTCAACGTATGGCACCAATCGAAGCAGGATGACATCCCGTGCACGTGAGCTTAGGGCCTCCGGTTCGAGCCCCACGCTGCGGATGAGAAACGCCTTCCATTGGTCGGTAGTGAACGACTGACGCCCGGCCACAAGTGCGTCCAGAGCGGAACGCTTGGAGAGCTGAATGGCGCGGAGGCCTCGTATACCGAAAGGGCTTCCGCCTGCCTCTTCGGCAATCAGCGTGTCGTACTCGAGCTCGACCTCGGCATAGAAGCCGCCGGTCAGCATCCGCTCATGCTCGTGTACGAGCTGCGGATCGATGCGCACGCCGTGCAGCCGGAGACTAGGAAGGCCAGCCACGTACGAGTCGCTGCGGGCATCCAGCCGAGCCGTCACCAGGTCGATCACCTTGACCGCGCCTTCCTCGCGGGCCCGTGCTTTGAACAGCTCCTCCTCGCCAGCGCGCACGGCACGGTTGGCGAGCTGGAGCTGCACGATACGAAGTCCCTCCTGAATCTCATCCTCGTCCGTGCTAGCGCAGTACCGGCCCAGCAGAAACTCGCCAACATAGGTTGGGACAGGGTACTGGCCTTTGAAGCGACGGGCCAGGTCTTTACGGACGATATAACCGTCGAAGGCGTGCGCCGCGAGCTCGTCCAACGTGTCGAGCTGCACCTCTACCCTCCCACTACCGTAGCCGTCTGGGCCAGGATGGCTCCGTCGGCGGACACCACGACCGCCATGGCCGCCTCTCCCTCTCGGGTGTCGTCAGGAACGAGCAACGAGACAGCGCCGTCGGAGCTGGGCGACTTCGGGGAGGTCACCAACGAGGAAGCCGGGTCGCGAGGTTTGATGCGAAGGTCGATCTGCATGTCGGCTGAACCTCCCTCCAGGGTCACGACGCAGCGCAGTCCCTTCCAAGCGATACCGGCGATCCTGACGGTTTGGACGGCTGTGGGCTGCCGGCTCACGGTGAGCACTGGCACGACGCACTCCTGCGGGCTGATGCCCCCGTGCTCGTACTCTTTGCCGGCCTCGTAGCATGAGATGCCCGGCGCAACAGCGATCTGGACGTCGGGATCCCAGAACCAGGGAATCGTCTGCTGGTCGGTGCCGGCAAGCGGCTTGAGGCGAGCGCACCGCCCCTTGCGGATCTCGGTCAGCTGCTCGGGGAGCGACACCTTCGGGAGGTCTCCGGGGAGCAATAGCCAGCCGTGGTCGGTGACCACAATCACCTGCTTCCAGCCATGCTCGAGTAAAGCGGCGATACGGCCTCCCAGAGCGCGGACCTCCGAGACAACGTGAGCGGCGAGCTTCCAGCCGTACTCGTGACCATACGAGTCGATCGTGCCCATCTCCGTCCACCCGTGCCCGCCAGGATCGCCGAGATCATCCCCCTTCAGGATCTCGTAGCCGGCCTCGCCAAGGAGCTTGCGCAGCACCTCCGCGGTCACCTTCGTTCCCTTGCTCTTCACGATCGTGTCGAAGCCTGTGCCCGGACCAAGCTCTCCGGCGACCGGGGTGACTGCCGGCTTGGCAGTGGGCGTGACGGCGGGAAGCGCCGCCATCCGCCAGCGAATCGAGCCCTCGTACCCAGCTGCGCGGAGAAGCTCCTCCAGCCGGCAGGCGACATCGTAGCGTAGGCCATCGCAGAACAGGATGCACGAGCCGGGATCGACGGATTCGAAGGGCTGGGGAACGACCGACGCATCTGTGGAGGTTTGGACCGCGTCCTGGAGGGCATTCGCGCCGACCTCGAGCCAGGGCCGGTACAGGGCAGAGCTCGCCGCCTTCACGGCCGCCACATCCACCTCCAGATCGACGGACGCCAGTGTGTCGAGTAAGGCGAGGTCCGCTCTCCAACCCCCGTCCGCATATCGCTCCGCGATCTCGTGGATCGATGAGCCCACGACTGGCTCTTCGCTCTCTGTAGCAAGTGCCGACAGGTGCCGCAGCGCCGTCGCGAGCGGAGAGTGACCGAGCTCAGCCCACACCCATTCACGCCTTGTCCCGTGCTCCATCTCCAGAGCGGCAATCGCCTTCCGCGCTTCGCCCTCCGTGCGGTTCGCCAACTCCAGCAGTGCGGCACGGAGATCCGCCTCCCGCTCCTCGTTCTCCTGCGGCCACGAATCGGGATGGGCCCATAGGGGGAGAGCCACCTGCGTTGGGCGGCCGGCGCGCAGTAGATCGGGAATATTGGGGTAGGCGACAGGTGCTTCTCGAAAGCGGCTCCAGGCTACTTCCCACGCACCTTCTCGCTCTCCCAGGAAGCGCGCCGCGGTGACCTCACCGTCGGTCTGTGGGTCGAACCCATACTTCGATTTACACAGCGCGCGGAACGCCACCCACGCGTTGCCGTCGTTGGCCTGCTGGTAGGCATCCGGGGCGTTCAGCCACTGGAGCACGTTCCGCACATCATCCGGATGCAGGAGCGCGTCAAAGAAGGCGGTGCGCAGCGGGGCCTCCTTGCGCAGCCGGTCCACCGGCTCGTCGGCCAGCTTGATGAGAGTTCGCTGGATGGCCTCTCTGGTCCCCAGATCGGTGCCGACCTCGATACCCAGTCCACCCTCCTCGCTCTGGAGGAAAGCGGCGACTGTCCAGTCACGGCCGTTGCGGTGCGTCCAGAGGACGCCCCGATACTGCAGCTCGGCGAGCGGCTGGAGCAGCTTCGGCGAGCTCTCGACGGCGCGCATATCTTGCCGGCTCACACCGGGGAGATAGACGATCGGCACGACATCGGCCGGCAGCACGCCCTCCGGCAGGGTGCGGGCGATCATGCAGCGCAGCCAGTACGAGGAACCGGTGCGGAAGGCCGGATCGAGGTCGCCCAGAGTGAGGAGCGGCAGCTCGTTGCGCAGACGCGGCAGGAGCGGCTCCCACTGCCGCTCCTTATCGGTCCATAGGATCGCAGCGGGACGCTCCTGATCGTTCCTGTTGTACTCTCCGGCGCGGCGCACGGCTGCGACGAGGGCCTGGAGGACGGTGGGCATGGTGGCAACCGTCACGACGTCTCCTCCACCTGTAACGCATCCAGATATCGATCGAGGCTGCTGCGCGTGGCGCGAGGAGTACGGCGTCGTTCACCCGGCAGAGGCGAACCGCCCAGATTCCATTCGAAGGCATTGAGCATGCCGAGCAGCTCGTCAGCCACCCAGACGCGCCCTCGGCGAGCGTCGTGCTTTAATAATCGAATCGCGCCGACCTCCTGGAGTCGAATGAGGGCTTTGCGTGTCGAGACTGTTGAGGCACCGGTCAGCTCGGCCGCTCGGTTCGCGTCGAGCACCGGCGAGGCCGGGAGCATCTCGACCACCCGGCGGGCGGTGGCGTGTGTCCGTGTTCCGGCAATGCGTTCCAGCCATTCCCGCTGTAGGCGCTCTACGGCTCTCGCCAGGGCCCGAGCACGAACGGCAGCGGCGTACATTGCGCCGGCGAAGAGGGAGGACCAGTCGTCATCGCTGCCGGCACGGTAACCCGTCAGACCGGCGATATAGCGGTCGGCGCCGGCTGCCAGTACGTTGCTAACAGGCGGAACGATCGTCTCGATTGCGCCGCGGCGCCGCAGGAGCACGTGAATGAGCGCACGTCCCACACGCCCGTTGCCGTCGACGAAGGGGTGGATGGTCTCAAACTGAGCGTGGGCGATACCGGCCTGGAAGACCGGGGGAAGGTCCTCACGGGCACAGAACTCCACGAGATCCTGCATCAGAGGGAATACGTATTCGGCCGGCGGAGGAATGTACTCCGCGTCGAGCGGCGCCGGCAGCCGGCCGCCGATCCAGTTCTGCTCCGTGCGGAGCTTGCCGGCGTATTCGCCGTGCGGGGTGTTTCGGAGGAGCACCGCATGAAGCTCACACAGGTCGTGGACGGTGAGTCGATCCGCCATGGAGCCCAATGCTATCCCACGATCCATCGCACGGATGTTATTGACGACGGAGCGGGCCGTCTCACCGCCGAGATCTGGATCATACAATGCCTGCGCGAGCTGTCGCTGGGTCACGACCAGGCCTTCGATCTGCGAGGAGGAGATACTTTCCGCGCGCCGCAGCAACCTGGACATCGCCTCGATGCTCGCCATATGGGGCAGTGCATTGAGGGAGTTGATTGCCGTCTCGGCGCGGACAATGTCTTCGGCAACGTGAGCCGGGATCGACCAGTCGCGCTCGGCGATACAATCCGGCACGAAGGCCTGATATTTGAAGCCACGCTGGAGTCGAGCCAGGGGCGGGTACGCCCCGGGAGTCGGCTCCCAGATCCGCTGCTCGTAGTGCCCGTTCACAGCTCCCGAAACCTTTCGCGCGGAGACACCTTGCGTAACTTTAGCAGAGAAACCTTTCGTAAAGCACCCTGGCGCGAAGGCTTTTCATCCCCCGATCGTCCTGACCGCTCCGGGCGGAGAGGCCGAAGTCACGACCTGCCAGTAGTATCCGGCCTTGATGTTGAAAACCACTTCACTATGGCCAGCGGTTGCGAACGTACTGCACCAGGTCGATTGGGGGAAGCGTGCGAGTCGAGTTGCTTACCCGCACGTAGAAGATCGCGTCATCCATCGTCTTGCTTGTTCCGGCCAGCCAGGCCGGCCAGGGTGCGGGGCGAACATCAACCCGGCACACGTCCTTCTCGTCGGTCGAGACCATGCGGAACGAGACGCAGGAGAGAAACCGCTTCCCATAGGAGGTGGCGAGCTTGTCCATGAAGTAGCGGATATAGGCATCACGTATGTCCTCATCCGGGCGCTTCCTCTTCGTGACGCCGTAATCCTCGTCGAGGCCGTGGATCGTACCGTCGTCCTCTACACCGATGAGCAGCGTCCCGCCATGAGCATTCAGGAACCCGCCTATGGCCCTGAGCACCTCTCCTTCCAGCTCCTTGCTCGAAGCTTTCTCGCCGAGAGGAACACGACCAGTGGCCTTGAACTCGAGATAGTCGCTCTCGCCGCCCGCGATCAGGTCTTCGGGATCGGGTCCTCCAACCGGCCCCATCCCCTGCCTCATGGATCTAAAGTCCACGGTCTTGAGGGGCGCGTTATCACGTAAGACGGAGACCGGCTGATCCGCTAGATCGATCAGCGCCTCACGCATGGCGGCCTGGGTCCCCTCGCCTTTCTGTACCGCCACGCCAAGACCGCAATCCCCGCGCTGCAGAAAGGCAGAGATGCTCCACTCTCGCCCATCAGGCTGGAGCCAGAGGGAGCTGCGAAACTGGAGCTCTGCGAGTAGTGCATCGGCACGCTCGTAGTCAGCAACGGCACGGAGCCGCCGAATGCCCCACCCCGGAAGGTAGACGATTGGGACGTGCCCCGCATCTATCCCCTCAAGTGCCCGTGCCACCACACAGCGAATCCATGTGGCAGGGCCCATATTCTCCTCAGGCTCATACTCCCCGAGGGTGAGGACGGGAAGCAGATCGCGCAGGCGCGGGACGATCCCGCCCCACTCCCCATCGGGATCGGGCCAGATGACCGCGGGCGGAGCGATCTCCGTGTTCTGGTTGTAGCTGCGCGCGTCCCTCAGGCTCTCGAGCAGGGTGTCGAGAAAGGTGGGAGATGTATCGGCCGGCGACCGTATCATCGCACCCCTGCCACGTCTCTGGCGGCCCGCTTCTCCACATTCGTCAGGTGCAGATCGTTGAGCCGCTCGCTGCCGTCCGGGTTCGCACCGCGGTCCTTGTTCCAGTTGACGGTGAACTTACTGCGTAACACGCCGGCAGTCACGAAGGGCCGGATGTTGAGCCGCACGCCGTCGTTCAGGTCAGGGTTCCACCCAATCGGCTGCTCATGGAGGGGCTTCCAGCGCACGTAGACGTCGTAGGGCGGCTCGCCCTCTGCGATCAGTTGCAGCTTGCGCTGCATCTCGAGAGCCGCTACCAGCCGGCCGTCCGCTCCGGCCTCGCCTCTTGCCTGTGCTGCCCTTTGAGTCTCGATCCACGAACCCACGTACGTGTAGATCAATCGGTTAAGTCCGGCAGCATCGAGCTTGTGGTAGTTCACCAGTGCGGCGAATCCGTCGCTGCGGCCGTCCCAGATGTGCCAGATAAATGGGCGGTTCCGGAAGAGCTTGCCGTGCTGGGAGAAGAAGCCGTCCCGCAGCCACTCCTGTAGGTCCTTGCCGGCGTAGGCAGGCTGAGCCAGAAGCTGGTCCCGCTTGGCAGTGGACCACGTGTCAGCGTATGCCGCGGCAAGGAGGGCACGGAGTCTTTCGGCGGCTGGTTGTTCTCCCGCCACTGGGGGAAGGCAGACAATGCCATCGTCGTCAGCATAGGTATCGAGCCGATCGCAATTCTGGCCCGGCCAGTGGTAACCAAGGAGGCGAGCAACTGCTACTTGAAGGGGTTGAGAGGAGTCCGCAGGGTCGCCCTTGAAGATCCACTGAGAGGGATCCGTGGAGTGCGGCTCCGGAAGCGGCGCGGACTCCTCCGCTACCTTCTGCCAGTGCTCAAGGTCGAAGGGGACTTTCGCAAGAGTCGCATTCGTTACCTTCAAGGATCGGTCAATTTCCCTGACCATTGCAGAAAACTCTGGCGAGAAACAGAATGCCCATATCGGTCGAAGGTGCTCGACCTTGAAAGGCACCAGCATCGCCACATTGGTGTCAAATGGCTCTCCCGAGTACAGAGCAACGGGAAGGTGCTTCATTTGGCTCACTGCAACGCCCAAACGTCCCCACGCCTCCGTGCCCCGCATGAAGACCCCAGACTGTGGGGGCCGCACCATGGCGTCCATCCAGACACAATGTTCGAGCCCTCCATAAGCGCAGGTAGAGTCCACCGTCGTCTGCAAGAATCGCCATCCAGTCGGCAGCACTTCACGCTCCCAAAAGACGCGACGAAAGCGAGGATCGTCGCCAGTCGTGATCCCTTTGTAGGAGCGTGCATAGGCTTCGAGTAGAGTTCCGCTGAAGTCGCTGCCCAGAACAATGCGAGCGTCGGGATTCCGCAATTGCGCGGCCTGCAGCGTTTCCAGGATTGGCCCCGATAGCAAGAGGGCCATTCGCTGCTCGGCAGTATTGGGCATAGAGGCGTCGATACCCGTTACGCGGTGATTCGGCGTGGGCACCGCGTTCGTGATGACGGAAAGGGTTCTGGCCACCTCCCAGCTAGCCTTTGCAGTGGCGCCAGAGCCGACTAGGCTGACGTGCTTCCACTCCTGTTCCCTCAGCAGCCGCATCCTAAAGCGGGTGTATGAGCCCAGAAAGAGCCAGTTTTGGGGAGTGACAGTGGCGTAGGCGCCTCCCAATGCGCTAAAGGAGCGGCATCGATCAAGAAAAGCTGTCGCTAGATCTCCCTGCGCATCTCGGTGGCGCGCCTCGCAATACTTCCTGAGAGTTTCCCCCTGTTTACTCCGAGTCAAGTAGGGGACATTGGTAGCCACGAAGGTGTACGTCCCTGCCAGAAGTATTGCTGCTCGGACGGCCCCCTTGGCGGAGGCGCCGAAGACCTGCGCGACGGGGTCGGGCACTGACCCGTCAGCCAAAGCACGCTGCAAGATCGGCTCAGTGACTGAGTAGTGTGGAGCGAAAAGAGGGTCGGGTACATCGGCAGGGTTCATCAGGCTACCCAACGTGGGAGCATCATGGAACAAGTGGTAGAGTCTCTCCAATGTCATCTGCAGATTGACGTCATCGCCGGCTAGCCTCGCCCACTCCTCGCTTTGCCCCTTGACGGGTACACCTGTACATGCGATATTCAGCGGCGGAAGCTGCCGATAACCACCCGCCTTCCACGCCGCGAAGGCTACCACGAAGGCAGCGATCTGGGTGCAGCGCGGATCGATCTCCAGCCCGAAGAGGTTGACTTGTAGCACGGCGTCGCCGGCCTCGATCTCAGACAGCCCCTCCTCCTCCACGCGCATCCGACGTAGCATCTCGAAGGCAGCGACTAGGAAGTGGCCTGAGCCGCAGCACGGGTCCATCACCGTGACCTCGGCTGCTACCTGTGGCCAGCCGGGGAAGGTTCCTGCCGCCGGGGTGCCGTCGTCCTTGCACCGGAGGTGCACGAAGTCCTTGAGCAGCGGGCTCTCGGGGTGCTTACCTGCCCACCAGGCACCGAGCGAGTTCTCCAGCAGAAAGCGGACCATGTAGTCCTCGGTGAAGAGCTGCGTAACCGCTGGTAGCTCCTCCGCCCCGACCTTCCTGCCGCTACCACTGATCTCGTCCCTAGCCCTGCTCTGCCAGAATTGGTAACTCCAGCCTAGGGCGTCATCTGCTCCGAAGATCGGCTGAGGGAGTTCAGCGACGATGCTTTCCAGAGCTACTCGGCCTTCGGGGGCAAGACGTACCTGTGATGCGGGATCGTCGCTGCGGAAGATGCCGGGCAGCATGGCGCTGGCGTAGCGTGCGGCCAGCGACCAGGCGTCGGGCTCCCCCCCTTCAGGGGCCAGCTCGGCGCACTCTTCCAGCGTCACCGCGACACCGGACGGGTGCATAAGCAAACCGTTCTCTGCGAGAAAGCGGGCAAAGAGCATGCGATTCCACTGCTCGTAGGCGATCTCCTCGACCAGCAGATGCCGCCCGCCCTCCACGCTGCCATCGCCCAGCTGCCTGGCACGCGCACGGAGGGCAACTCGCAGCCGGCGCTGCTCAGACGTCAGGGTTGCATACGACTGGGAAGTGGTGAGTCCGAGCGTGTTCAGCGCCGCATCCGCAGCCGTTTCCGAGGCAGCCCGGCCCGCCAGGACTGCCTTTTCCAGGATGCCCCGCAACTGACTCGACAACGCCGCCATAGCCCTCGCCCCCTAGATAACCACCGGGTGCCCGGCCTCTATCTGCTCCATAATCTCTGCGCGCAGCTCTGCGAGATATTCCGCCACGTCGTCTGCCGTGTGGAGGGTTGCGCCCTTCGGCCGAACCGTGACCGCCGAGGGGGTAACGAGCCGGACCGCCGCGTCCCGTACGGTCGTTGCCCGCGCCGGTATTGCCTGGATCTGGGCCTCCCAGTCGCTCAGGGAGGTGCTCTCTAACGCGGACAGCACCGCCGTGTCGCTGCCAAGCTGAAGGTCGGGAACCCCATCGAGACTGCTGGCGCGCAGCAGCTCGTCGCGCTGCTCGCCACTCAGTCCCTGCCACGCGTCGGTGGCATCGAGCGTCCGGAGGGCCTCTTCTCGCGCGCCCAGTAGCTCCGCCCTCTTCCTCTGAAGCGCCGCGCGCAGCGCGTCGGTTAGTTCGGTGGCGAGCGGGGGAACCGGATCCGGGTCGGTGAGCAGGGCGCGCTCCGCCTCAATAGCCTCCACCTGCGCCCGGATCTCTTCCGCTTCCTTCAGGTCGCCGGCGTAGCGCAGCAGCCGCTGGAGCATCGTCCAGCGGGGCAGTCGCTTCTCGATCTCACGCGCGCAGCTCGTCCACTCTCGCCAATCGGCTATAAGTTGCGCCCGCCCTTCGTGGACGGCCACGAGCTGCCGATTGCCCGCCTGTGCCTGCAGACCCATGAGCTCGGTGGTTGATGGGCAGGGCGGCAGAGGTGCATCGCCACCCGCGCGGTTCGCCAGCTCGTGTAGCTCCTGTAGGGCGCGCTGCACGCCGGCCGCCTCCTCATTTGGCTTGGCCTGGATTCCCAGCTCCGTGAGAAAACCCCGTAGCTCGATGCGCTGCTTGGCCGTCAGAGACACGTCTTCCGCATAGAAGTCGCTAACGCCGATCTGCGATTGCGGAAGGCCGCGCGCATCCACCGGCTGGCCGTTGCGGGTGGCGCGAAGCTGGCCACCACCCAGGAGCACCAGCAGGGCTCCATCCACCGCATCCTGGGGCCAGCCGTATCCCTCGCCCGTGAAGTGATTTCTGATCGCGGCGCCGCGCTTGCCGCTTCCGCCGGCGAGCTGCAGCACCTCTTTGCAGACCGGGTGCTGCTCGGGATCGGCGTTCCAGCCCACCGCCTGAAGCGCATCAGGAGCGCCCGTTCCGGCTCGAGCCACCACCCGACCCCACGCCGAGTTGTCGGCCACGCCAAACCGCGGGAAGAGCCGGACCAGCGCGTTCTCGATACCGGTCCGGACGTTCGCGGCGAGCGAGCCCTCGAACAGCTGGTTGCCGCCGCCCCCGTACACACGCGCTCGATTGATGACCGCCAGCACGAGCGCATTGACCTTACTGGTCTCCACGTCGAAACGCGACCGCATCGCGGTTTGCGCCTCGATCCCCTCCGGCGTTTTCGGCTGCGGCCGCGCGTCGAGCGTCTCGCGCGCGGCGGCAGCTGCGGCGAGAGCATCCCGCAGGGCATCTGACTCGTGGCGGGGCAGGAAGACGAACACGATGGGGCTCACCTCACCGGCGTGCTGCGCCTCTCCGCGCACCGTCCCTTCGGCGACGGACCATTCATCCCGCACCCACACGGGCACGTGGCCGCCTTTGACCGACGGCAGCTCCGACCCGAAGTCGAGATCGAACTCGCGGGGTGTTTTGCTCTCCCCCTGAGTCAGGGTGATGCCGCGCAGGGCGCTCGTAACGGCGGCGCGCAGTCGGTCGGTTCGATCGCCGGCAACGCGCGACTCGTCGCCGCGAATGCGCGTGTACCGCACCTGCCATTCGCCCTGCCACTCGGCGCTCTCCTTCGTCTGGAGCCGGTATTGATTGTCGACTTGAATGAGGACATTCTCCCCCACCAGCTCACTCAGAAGGGAGGGAACTCGTTGTCGGAGGTCGGCGCCACCGTCCGTCAGATCCTCGACCAGGAGGTCGGCGAGGGTTTCCGCCGTCGGTTCGACGCCCGTGGCGGCCGGCCCCGAGGAGGCCAGCTTGCTCAGGAGAAAGACCGTCGCACAGAGACGCGAGCGCAGCTTGCCATCCGGCGTGTTGTTGTCCTGGGTGCGAATGCGCTGTTGCACCTCACCCAGCAGGATGCCACTCTGCTGCATCTGGGCCTCGAGCTGGTCGTAGATGGCGTCGGCGGGGATCACCGTGCCCAGCGGCCGGTCCGCGACGTCGCGCGTCGTGTCGTGGACAATGCGCAATTGAGTACGGAGCTGGGCAGCGCCACCCGCGCTGTCCACGACCCGCAGCACACCCTCCCAGAAGCGCCGGCGCGCCGGCAGCAGCGGGTAGTCGGGCACAAGATCGGGCAAGTCGCTCTGGCTGGGACCGATCTTTGTTCCGGCGAGCTGACGGTCGATCTCACCGCTGGCCCGCTCGAGCGTCGTCCGAAGTACCGGCACCTTGTCGGGCAGCTTCCGCAGCACCACTTCCCGGACCACTGTTTGCACGTCGGCGTCCGACAGTTGGACTCGCACGACGAAACGGCCCTGGAGCTTCTGCAGCTGCGGCGTTGCCTGAAGAGCCGACTGGCCCGTGGCCACGAACAGCAATCGACTGCCGAAGCGGCCCGAGCAAGCCTCGACCACGTTCTGCACCTGGAGGGTCCGGTTCGGGTCTTCGCCGATGAACTGCTGCAGCTCGTCAAAGATGAGCAGCGTGCAGGGCAGGCGTCCGGGTGTAGCGGACTGGAGGGCGAGCACCTGGTGGACCGTCTCCAGCAGCTCGTCGTCCGAGATATCTTCTTTCGGCGGATACTGCTCGCGCAGGAGCTGGCGAACTTCTTTCACCTCATTGGGCAGATCGGGAACCACTTCCGCCAGTGCCCTGGCGAGAAAAGGGGAGACATACATGTTGCTGAGCTCAAATCCCAGGTCGCGCCCCTCAGCCTCTATTCTTTGGACCAGCGCAGCATAGCTGCCCGCCTTTTTGAGATAGATGACGAGACGCGCCGGAGCGTACTGGGTCGGCAGCCTGGCGCTGCGGAAGAGAATACCGAGTAGAGCCAGCCGCACACTGTTCCCGGCGCCGGCTCCCAGCGTCCCGGCCGCGGACCAGAGGCCGCCCTCACGTTTACCCGCGGTACTCAGCTCCACCAGATGCTGATGGATTTCTTCCGGCAAGGGGGTGATGCTGCGGGCGGCCGCCGTATCGGGAAACTCGACGTCGGTCCAGAGATACTCCAGCACGCGAACCAGATGGGATTTGCCGCTGCCGTAGAAACCACTGACCCACACGGCCGGCTGCTCCGGCCTGGAGAGATTGGCGAGATACGTAGAGAGGATGCGGTCCAACCCCTGTCCGTACTCTCCCTGAGACACGAACGAGGAAAGCTCGTAGCGCAGCACCTCCCACTCTTGCTCGTTCTGCGGCTCGACCACCTTTGCCACCCCCAGGTTGGGAATAGTCGTGGTCAGTGGATCGTTGGCAAAGACTTCTCGGTTCTTCATCGTCGTCACAGCCATGGTTTCAATCCCCATCTGCTCCCGTAATCGGCACCGCCAGGTATGTCCAGCCGTCGTGCGCGTCGAGCATACGATAGTTGTTGCCGTCGCGCTGGCCGGGAAAGAACATTAGCAGCCGTCCTCGCACGTTCCCCGCGACGCGATCCAGCAAGGCTGAAGCACGCATCAGCCCGAACAAGGACGCCAGGCCGCAGAGCGCAACGACCGTGTTCTCATCCGCCTCGGACCGCCGCAATGCTTCGGAGACGTCCTTCACGACGGCGTCGGAAAACTCAGGTAGAGCCGACTCCATGAGGTCCGGCTCCTCGAAGTATGTATCCCGGTAGGGGTGCGCGGCCATCCAGTGGGCGAAGGCGTCAGTCAGATCGACGCATTCCCAGCCGTGCCCTGCAGCCTTGGTCGCCATCTCAAACTCGGGAAGGCGAAAGCGGAGCCGTCGCTCCTGGGCCGGCTCGTAGACCGCCATCCAGACTTTCTCCGGTCCCGACAGGTTCTCACTCCATGGCAGCCTGGCGTGGTTCTGGTATGCGCGCAGGAGCGCGTCGATACTGCTCATCGCCCCTCTTTTCCGTTCCGTAGAAGATAGTTGAAGCCAATGTCGGTGACGCCGCCTCCGTGTCGGTACTCGATCCACCCCATCTGGCCGGCAAGAATCGCCTGTTGACGCAGCTCGTGGACAGATGCATCCAGTACCCGTGACCAGGGCGTCCCGAACAGCGCCTCCCCACGCTCGCCACATAGGTATCCGAGCAGGAGCGCGTACGCGACGCTCCCGGGGTGGGGCCTGACCCGAGACCGGACCTTGTGCGACCGGCCCTGTAGGTGACCTGATTGTGTCCAGGAGGACGCGGCATTCCGGCCGATGGTGGCAAGGGTCCCGGGGTTGTATCTGCCAGGAAACGCGCGGCTTACAGTCTCCGATAGCGTCTGAGGCGTGACCAACTGCTCTGAAGGTGTCTCGACGATCAGCTCCGCTGTTCCTCGGAACACGGGGTCCCGCGCTACCGCGCAGAGCAGCGCGATGAGTGGCTGCGCTTCGGGCTCTACATTCCAGAGATCGCGCAGAGCATGGAAGAGCAGCACCTCTGGATTGAGCCCGTACAGCTCGCGCAAGCGGCGGAATGCACCTCGCCGCGCTTCCAGGCTCCCCTTGAGGAGGGCATTGTCTTCCACCACCGCGGTGCGATATTGGTCCGGAGTCGTGTTCTGCGGACAGACCTCCAGCAGCCTCTGCAGCTCAGCCAGCATGATGGTGCGACTGTCGTGGACGCCGCCGATCCCACCCTTGAACCCGTAGGCCAGAGCCACATCTGAGATCTCGCACGACCGCGCACTTACCATCAGCCTGCCTGTGCTCTCATCCCGCCCAGAGCGGGCACATCATAGCCGCGTCGCAGTACAGGCTGAGAGGACTATGCTGGATACTTCGGTCTACATTCTCGGCCGCACGCTCCCAACGCGCCGATCCACGCCGCGCTCGCTTCTGGCCTGGTTCAGCCACGCGGCGCACTCGCTCACCACCCCGTTTGACGTGCATGTACAGAGCGGCTGACATGGTGGCCTCCGGCGTTCGGTGCACGCTGGCCAGCAGCCCGCCCTTGACGGTCTCGTGGGTGATCTCACCAGTGGTCTGTCACGGACGGATTGCGCTGTCGGAGAGGAGGCGGCTTTCGGGGAAGGTGACCCCGCTCGGTAAGCTGCCACTCTCCGAGAGGGTGGGCGTGGGCAATCCGGTGGTAGTCACCGTGAAGGCACTCGCGCTCCCCACGGTGAAGGTCGTGTTGCCGGCGCTGGAACCGCCTACTTCGGCTCGATGAAGAGCGCACGGACGGTCGTGCCCCCAACATTTTCGGTCGCGTGCTCCTCTGCTTCCCGCCACATCG
>Ga0207416_1003289_pt1 | contig 15758 bp, 16 predicted proteins | sample PaiPotPPM11metaG_FD_184107 | JGI IMG/M metagenome (GOLD analysis project Ga0207416, IMG submission 184107) | Iron sulfur acid spring bacterial and archeal communities from Banff, Canada, to study Microbial Dark Matter (Phase II) - Paint Pots PPM... ...
ATGTAGCCCACGCCGGCCTTGGTTATGACCATGCGCGGATGCTCGGGGTCATCCTCAATCTTCTGACGTAGTCTGCTCACATAGAGGCGCACGTGTTGGGTTTCCTCGCCGTACTCTGGGCCCCAGATGCGGTGCAAGAGCACTTCGGTAACCATCACCTTACCCACGTTCTTGGCGAGCAGGGCAAGAAGCTTGTACTCGGTGGGACTGAGTGAAACCTCCCGACCGCGGACGCGTACCAGATGTTGGGCGAAGTCGATGGACAGGTTGCCGGTGGTGAACAGCGGCTCGTGACGGCGCTCGTCAGGCAGCTTTGCTCGACGCATGACGGCGCGTATTCTGGCGAGCAGCTCCGCCGGCCCAAAAGGCTTGGTCAGATAGTCGTCGGCCCCCGCGTCGAGTCCGCGCACCTTGTCTGCCTCGCCTGCCTTGGCGGTCAGCATGATGATCGGCGCGTCGGAGAACTCGCGAATGCGCCGGCAGACCTCGAAGCCGTCCATGGCCGGCAGGCCGACGTCGAGTAGCACCAGGGACGGTATCTTGGAGGCGGCCATCTCGACCGCGCTCTGACCGTCGCGAGCCGAGATGATGCGGTAGCCGGAGGATTCCAGGTTCACGCTTATCAGGCGCACATAGCGCGGCTCGTCGTCGACGACGAGTATCGTCTCCTTGTCCACGGTACTCCTTCCGGGTGCCGGTGTGCCTGCTCCGCCGCCGGGGCCGCGCGTGTCTCTGAGCGGGCGGAGCCGTCATGGTATCAGATGGCGGAATGCCCAATAATCTTGGCAACCTGACGGTCTGCAGTGCAAGGTCCGCGCCAGTGTGGTAGGGGCTGGGCTTGCCCTGCCCACCTGGGCGCCGCAAGCGAGGCCCCTACACCATTGCCTCGTACCCGTCATGACACTCCCTTAGCGCTGGCCGATAAGCGAAGCCGCGCCCGCATCCAGCAACTCGGCAGCGACATGCTTGCCAAGCTGCGCCGGGGCGTTCAGTGGGCCGCGCGCCGTCCGGCGCAGCATGGTCTGCCCATCTGTTGTGCAAACCAGGGCGGTGAGACCAATCCAGCCGTCCTGCACCTGGGCGAGCGCCGCGATCGGCGTGTCACAGTCCCCTCCTAGGCTGGCGACACAACTCCGCTCGGCGAGGCAGCAGGCGGCGCTGGACGCGTCGTCCAGGGCGGCCACGAGCGTCCGCGCTGTGCTGTCGTCTTCGCGAACCTGGACGGCGATTGCTCCCTGTCCTGCCTCAGGCAAGAACCAGTCAGGGTCGAGGCGCTCGCTGATGGCGGCGCTCAGGCCGAGACGATCCAATCCCGCCGCGGCTAGGATGACGCCATCGTAGCCTAGCTCACGAGCTTTCCGCAGCCGTGTCGGCACGTTGCCGCGGATCGGTTTGACCACGATATCCGGTCGTCGACACCGCAGTAGGGCCGACCGGCGAACGCTGCTGGTCGCAATAGATGCCGCTTCGGTTAGCTCGGCGAAGGCGCGGCCGTCGCGCGAGACCAGGGCGTCTCGAGGATCTGCCCGCGGCAGGATTGCCCCGAGCACCAGCGCCTCGGGCGGGGTCGATGCCAGATCCTTCAGGCTATGCACCGCCAGGTCAATGGCGCCCTCGCGCAGTGTTGTCTCAAGATCGAGCGCAAAGATGCCGCGACTGCCCGCTTCGGCAAAGGAGCGGTCGACAAGACGATCGCCGCGCGTAGAGATGATCACCTCTTCACAGCGGACTTTTGGATACGCCGCAACCAGCGCGGCGATGACGGATCGCGCTTGCACCAGCGCCAGCTCGCTGCCTCGGGTGCCGACACGAAGCGTTCGGGCCGAGGTGGTCACGAGATTCGTCCCACGAGCTCGATCGCAAACCCTCGCAAGAAGGCAAGGCCGTCCGGGCGAGCGTCGAGGTGATCGAGCGCGGCCACGGATTCTGTCACCAGATTGGCGATTCGCTCCTCACTGTGCGTCACGGAGCCGCCGTCGCGGAGGTATTGCTGCGCCTGTCCCACCTGTTCGTCGCTCAGGTCGCGCCGGCCGAGCAACGGTCGCAACTGCGAGGCGAATGGGCCTTCCAAGCCATGGAAGGCGAGGAGGGTGTGCTTTCCTTCTCGAAGGTCGGCGCCCACGGGCTTGCCGGTCACGCGCTCGCTGCCGAACACGCCGAGCAGGTCGTCCTGCAGTTGGTAGGCGATACCTAAGGGCACGGCAAACGCGCTCAGCCCGGCCAGTTGTGCCGGCCGGGCGCCGGCGAGGATGGCTCCGATGTGCAGGGGACCCTCAATTGTGTACTTGGCGGTCTTGTAGCGATGAATCTGAGCGACCAGCCGCTCGTCCACTCCCTGGTGTAGCTCCGCCAGCACGTCCAACGCCTCGCCGTAGCCGGTCTCCAGCGCCACGCGGGCCAGCGTGCGGGTCGCGGCGATCACGCGCGCCGGCTCAGCTGGAGTCGACGCCAGGACGTCGAATGCCAGCGTCGCTGCCACATCGCCCGCCAGGATCGCGAGCGAAGCGCCGTAGCGCTCGATCTCCGGCGACGGAAATCGCGAGGCGAGGGCATTGCTGAATCGACGATGCAGGGTGGGCTCGCCGTGGCGTATCGCGTCGCGGTCGAACACGTCATCGTGGGCCAGCAGAAAGGCGTGGAGCAGCTCCATCGCCGCTCCCGCTGTGACCAACCGATCATCGTCCGGCTCGGGCGCCCAGCAGCGATAGCCTGCCGCGACGAGGCACGCGCGCACACGCTTGCCCCCAGCAAGCACGAACCCAGCCAGGAACTCCACCAGCTCGCGGGTCTCTGGCGACACCTCGGCGGCGCCGTCCAGCTTGGCGGCAAAATAGCGTGTCAGAAACTGCTCGACGGCTTGTTTGCGGTCGCCGAGTTCGCGGCGAACCGTAGCGGTGTCGGCGGCTGTCTGCAATTCCGTGTCCCCAGCGCCGGCATTGTAACAGCCTCCAGGCGGCGCCGGCGCTATACTGGGCGCCACGCGGGGAGGCGTTCGCGATGCACCTGTTGGTTGTCCATGGGCCGAACCTCAACTTGTTCGGGCGGAGGGAGCCGCACATCTACGGCAGCGTTACCCTGCCACAGATCGACACGCGGCTGGCCGAGCTGGCAGATACCCTGGGCTGCCGCCTGTCGACCATCCAATCCAACCATGAAGGCGCCCTCATCGATTTTTTCCAGGGGCACATCGACGACGCGCAAGGCGCCCTCATTAATCCGGGCGGCTTCACGCAACACAGTGTGGCCCTCCACGACTGCATCAAGGCAATGCCATTCCCGGTTGTGGAGGTTCATCTGTCCAATCTGGCGGCGCGCGAAGAGTGGCGGCGCCACTCCATCATCGCCCCGGCTTGTCGCGGTACTGTGGCCGGTCTCGGCTGGCGCAGCTACACGGCGGCGCTGCGCGCGCTGGTGGAGTTGTTGGCGGACTAACGATGCTGCCGCGTCATCGACCCGGCACTCGTGGTATGCTTTTTGCGGCGCTTGTGCCATGAGACGTTCCGGCTTGTTCGGCGCGGCGCTGAAATGCGCCCCCGCCCGCTGACCGGATTTCAGCTTGTCGTCGCGAAGGCGGTGAGAAAGTCCCAGCCCTGGCTGCTGAGTAAGCATTTCAGGCGCGTTGTGGGTAGCGTGTGTCAGCCATAGGAGTATGTTGTGCCAGATCAAGTGCCGGCAGAGGCGGGAGCCGCCGGCGAAGTGACCGCGCCGGCCGTAGCGGCGGCGGCCGACAACGAAGAGAGCCTAGTTCTTCCTGATCGCGATGACGTTCAGGACGAGGACAACGAAGATGCCGAAGAGGATGACGACGAGGTGGTAGTAATGGCCGACGATGAGCTTGAAGACGAGACAACCGAGGAAGATGAGGAATCTGACGATGCCACAGTGGCCGATGACACGTCGTCCGGCACGATAGCCGTTCGCCTGTCGACGGAGCTACGCCGCCGATTGCGCCGGCGTGCCGAGCGCGAAGGGGTGCAGGCGGACGAGCTTGCCGAGGAGCTGCTGGCGGCCGCAATCCGCCGGCCCACCGAGTCGATCGCGGATCTCCGCGCGCGCTTGGAAAAGTTGGAGCGACAGGTAACTGAGCTTGCCGGCCAGCGGAGTCGGGTTGAGCCGGCTGCGCCTGCTCCCAGGCGATTCGAAGATCGACCTCGCGGGGACTTCGGAGGGCGCAGCGATTTCGGCGGGCGCGGCGACGCTCCAAGCCGCGGCGGCTTCGGTGACCGGCCCAGTTATGGCAGTGATCAGCGCGGCGAGGAGCGGCCGCATTACGGCGATCGCGCCGCGGGATCAGGCGGCTTCAGGAGCGAGCGGCGTTTCGAGGATCGCCCGCGTGGCGGGTTTGGCGATCGCGAGGCCGATCGGGGCGGCAATCGCGGTTTTGGCCGGCGAGATGATCGGCAGGACTCCCGCGATCGTCCGCCCCGACGCTGGGAAGCTCCGCGACGAGGAGAATAGGGCCAATGGGGCTACGCCCGAGCCAGCTGCGCCAGAGCGGCTTCAATCCGCTCTGGCGCGGCAAGGCGCTGCGGTTCGTCCGGTTCGGTATTGTCGGTGCGCTCGGCTCTGTCATCAACGAGGGTCTGCTCTCGCTCCTGTACGGCCGCGTGCATCTGCCGCTGATCGTCGCCTCGGCGATCGCCATCGAGTGCGCTATCGTTTCCAACTATTTGTGTAACGACCGCTGGACTTTTCACCACCCAACGCCATCGTTCTCGCGATTCCGGCGCTTCAATGCCGTCTCTTTGTTGAGTCTCGTCGTCAACATCGGCGTGCTGACACTCCTGAGCAGTCGTGCCCACGTGGACTACCGCGCCGCCAACTTCATCGGCATCGTCGTGGCGTTCGGCGTGAACTATGTGCTGAACGTGTATTGGACGTACGGAAAGGCGCTCGCGGAGCCGGAGTCAGGTGCGAGTGAAGATTGCCACGAGGGAACTCGCGCCCCTGCATGATCGGTGGAAGACAGACATCGCGTCAATCCTGGCGGAGAGGCAGGGATTCGAACCCTGGGTGAGAAAACTCCCACAACGGTTTAGCAAACCGCCGCACTAGACCACTATGCGACCTCTCCATATTTGGTTGTTTCCGGCGGAGGGAGAGGGATTCGAACCCCCGGAGGCTCACCACCTCAGCCGTTTTCAAGACGGCCACCATAAACCGCTCGGACATCCCTCCGTGCCCGACGCCAACCAGAGCGGAGTCGAGCCTGGACGTATGGCCGGTTGTGACCGGCTCCGCAGTATACCGGGATGGCCAGAGCAAGGTCAACGTGCGGAGCGACCTAGTCGGCGGCCCGGTTTCCGTCGCGCGGAGTCATTCTTGACAGCGCCCGGCGCGAACCCCTATAGTCAAGCCACTGCGCCGGAGGGGGACCTATGCGGTTGATCGACGTGCTCGGCGCGTTGGCGCGTCGCTGGCCGATCATCGCCGTCTGTTGCCTTATCTGCGCGGTCGTTGCCGGCGGATACAGCAAGCTCAGCACCAAGGTCTATCGAGCGAGCACCCTTGTCTCGGTGACGGCGTCCAAATTTGATTACGGCAACGGTCTGGCCGCGCAGCAACTCCTCGGCAACTACGCGCTGGAGATCAAGAGCGACGACCTGCTCAGCACGCTCGACCAGCAGATGAAGCTCGACAAGTCACCGGCGGACCTGAAGCAGGCGATTCAGGCGACTCCGGACAACACCAACAGCACTATCACCATTGATGTCGATGATACCGAGGCGCAGCGCGCCGCGGACATTGCCAATCAATTGTCCCAACTCTTCGTTGCGACCATCCAGGCGGAGAACCAGGCGCACTTGAATCCCGCCATCGACGTGCGCGTCTATCAGCAAGCGTCCGTTCCTTCCAGTCCGAACCGGCCAAAGACCAAGACCAACACGCTGGCCGGCGCTCTGCTCGGGTTGCTGATCGGCGCTGGCGCCGCCTACCTGATTGACGTGTGGGACGATCGGTTGCGCAGCGAATACGATGTCGAGACGGGGCTCGGTCTACCGCTCCTGGCCAACATGCCACGCATGCCCATGTCATCGGGCCGGCTGCCGCTGCCGCCGTCTTCCGGTAACGGCGCCACCCCGAGCCTGCCCAGCCGAGAACGCGATCAGGTAGGCCGCAGGAAGGAATAGATCGTGCCCGCTGCTGCCACCCATGACAGCCTTGTTACCCTGTCGCAGCCGGACTCGGCGTTTGCCGAAGAGTTTCGCCGCCTGCGCACCAATGTCCAGTTTGCCGATGTAGACCGACCATTGCGCACGCTGGCCGTAGCAGCTTCCCAAGCCGGCGACGGGAAGAGCACGACCGCCGCGAATCTGGCCGTGGCCTTCGCCCAGGCCGGTAAGCAAGTGGCCCTGGTCGATGCCGACCTCATCCATCCGGCGCAACACATCATCTTCGGGATCGAAAACGACCGCGGACTGACCGACGCGCTGAACGGCGATGCCTCCGTGGATCTGCTGCTCTGCGACACGGTGGCGCCCGGCGTGCGCCTGCTGCCGGCCGGCACACGGATGCCCAATCCGGCCCAGCTCTTGAATTCTGTGCACATGGAAGTGCTGATTGCCCGGCTAGGTGAGTTCTCCGACGTGATCATCGTCGACACTCCTGCCATTGCCGACCTTGCCGATTCGGCGCTCCTGGCGGGCAAGCTCGATGGCGTCCTGCTCGTCGCCGATAGCGGCCGAAGCCGTCGCGCAGACGTTCGCGATGCGCGAGATCTCCTGACGCGCGTCCACGCCCATATCCTCGGCGTGGTCCTCACCCACGATGAGGGTCAGGGCGGGCTGTTGCGTTGGGGATTCGGTCGGGGGTGAGCCTTCGACTTGGGGCTGTTGACCTCCACACGCACGTCGTTCCGGCGTTCGATGATGGTCCAGTCGATCTGGAAACCTCAGTTGCGCTCATTAGAGCGGCGGCGGCGGACGGGACCGCGATCATGGTGGCAACGAGCCACTCGGCGGAAGTGCTGGAGTCGCGACTGGACCGCGCGGCAATGGACGGGCGACTTGACGAGGTTCGTCGTGCCGTCGCCGGCGCGGGCATTCCGGTGACAATCCTGGTCGGGGTTGAGATCTTTTTGGATCTGGACTCCGCCGCGCGATTGCGGCGTGGCGAGCTGTTTACGCTCAATGGATCGCGGTATGTCCTGGTTGAGCCACCTATGGACGCGCTCCCGCTCTATTTCGATCAGGCGCTCTTCGAGCTGCAGACGGCCGGTTACATCCCGGTGATTGCCCATCCCGAACGCAACCGCACCGTCCAGGAGCGGCCCGGTCGGCTCTACGACTGGGTCGTGCGCGGTTGCTACGTCCAGATTTCCACCGCGAGCGTGACCGGCGTGTTTGGCCGGGCGGCGGCCCGCCTGGCCCGACTTGCTCTCGCCCACCGGCTCGCGCACGTCCTGGCCAGCGACGCGCACGACCCGGTGGTCCGGCCGCCCGCCTTGCGCCCGGCCTGTGACATGATCGCCGCGATCCACGGGCAGTCCATGGTGCAGGCGCTGATCGATACGCATCCGCGCGCGATAGTGCAGGATCAGGCAGTCGAAGCGGCGGAGCCGATACCGTTGGAGAACCGCACGGCTGCCGGTATCGTTGCGCGTCTGCTTGGCAGATAGGCCGCGACGAATGAGCCTGAACGACGCTCATGGCTGCGCGCAAGTCGAGGCGCGACTGTGGGCGTTGGCTCGGCCGTCACCGCGCGGCCAGCGGCCCACGCTTGACCGTATGCGTCTTCTCCTGCAGGCGCTCGACGATCCCCAGGAACACCTGCCGGCGATCCTCGTCGGCGGCACCTCGGGGAAGGGATCGACCTGTCACCTGCTGGCCGCCATATTCGACGCGGCGGGCTATCGGGCGGGTCTGCACGCCAAGCCGCACCTGAGTAGCGTGTCCGAGCGCATGGTCGTCGCCGGGGAGGCAATCGACTGCGACGCGCTGCATCGTTTGCTGGACGACGTTGCTCCCCTCCTCGACCGGACCGCCTTCGCCGAGCGTCCTACATGGTTCGAGCTGGTCGTGGCCCTGGCCTTCCGCTGGTTCAGCCTGCAACGAGCCGACCCGGCGGTCGTCGAGGTGGGGCTGGGCGGAACGTGGGACGCCACCAACCTGCTCCATCCTTTCGTCGCGGTGCTCACGAACGTCGGCCTCGATCACGTCGATGTGCTGGGTCATACGGTGGAAGAGATCGCCTCCGACAAGGTGGGCATCCTCAAGCCCGGCGGGCACGCTATCACCGGAGTGACGCAGCCGTCGGTGCAGCGGATCGTCACGGACCGCGCGGAGAAGGCAGGGATTCCGCTGTGGCGACTGGGTAAGGAGATCGCGCTGACTGTGCATCAGGTCGACGCCTCGGGGAGCCGCTTCGACGTCACGCTACCCACGGTAACCTACCGGGACCTGAGCATCGGCTTGCTCGGCCGACACCAGACCATGAATGCTGCGCTGGCAGTCGCGGCGGCCGCGGCGTTGGGTGGTCGGGGATATCCGGTGCGTGAAGAGGCGCTGCGTACGGCACTGCGAGACTGCCGCATCCCCGGTCGAATGGAAGTGATCCCCGGCAACCCCACCGTGGTGCTCGATGGCGCGCACAATCCGCAAAAGATGGCCGCGCTCGTGGAAGCCATCCAGACCATTTACTCGGGCCGGCGGATCGTCGCGGTGGTCGCGATGCGTCGTGGGCACGATGTTCGCGAGACCCTGGCCCCGTTGACGTCAGTCGCGCAGACCCTCGTGCTTACCCGCTTTGGCGCCACGACTGACTGGGGCCCTGAGCAGAGCGTCGACCCCGGCCTGTTGCGGCGATCTATGCCGTCGCCGGAGACGGCCACGCTCCTGGAAATGGATGCCAAGGATGCGCTGGCTCGGGCCTGCGAGCTAGCCGGCGATGACGGTTTGGTGGTGGTGACCGGATCGCTGTACCTCGTCGGGGAGCTGCGTCCCGGTCTGTTGGGCGGTTAACGCGGCGCGAGTTCGGTGGCATGACTCTTGCGATACGTGACGGGAGGTTTGGCATGCCGGGCTGGCAGGCTCTATGGACCGGCAGCCACTTCGCCATCAGTGGAGGAGAACCGTCATGAGTCAGGTCAACATCAATCCCAATGTTCCCAGCGGCCCCACCAACACCGGCGACTCGGCCGTCGCGGCGGGAATCAACTTGGTCACCGTTCTGATCGTGCTTGCCGTCGCCATCGTTATCATCGCCGCCATCATCTGGCTGTTTACCGGCTCAGGTTTCTTTGCCCATGGCGGCGCCGCTCCGACATCCGGTAATGGCGCAAGCCCGATCCCGACGGCGGTTCCGAAGAAGTCGGACATCATCAACTATCTGGCCGCGTTTGTGTAGAGGCTCGGGCCTCGGATTTCGCGACGGGAAGCTGGCTAGGCGCCCGGACGGAGATCGTCCAGCAGCCCTCGGAGCTTCTGCAGTCCGAGACGCATCCGCCCTTTGACGGTGCCGAGCGGCACCTCCAGGCGGGTTGAGATCTCCTGTTGAGTGAGGCCGGAGAAGAAGGCCAGCTCGATAGTTGCGCGTTGCTCGGTGGGGATATGCAGTAAGGCGCGCTTGATCTGCTCCCGGCTCAGGCCGGCGTAGACGTCCGTCCAGGTGTCGCCGCTGGCTACGTCGTGGCGTGCGATGTCGAGCGGCTCGCTGCGCGCCGATGCGCGGCTGCGCAGCACGTCAATCGAGCGGTGATGCACGATGCTGAGCAGCCAGGTACGGAGGCTCCCCCGAGTGGGCTGATAGGTCCTCGCCTGGCGCCAGAGTAGAAGGAACGCGTCCTGCACGACATCCTCGGCTCCGGTGCGATCACCCAGAATCCGTGCCGCCAATCCGAGCGCGATCCCGCCGTACCGATCGTACAGCGTGCCCAGTGCCTCCTGCTGTTGGGCAGCGATGGCCCGAATGAGCTGCTCGTCCGATCCCTTCGCCGAGGTCGTCTCGACGCTGTCCGACGCCATTGGGCTAGTCCGTGCCCGAGACGGAAGGAGCTCGCAGCGGCGCGCGGTCGACCTCGCTGTTCGTTCGGGACCGCGGAGGGTTCCCTTGCATGTTCTCCTCGCCAGGCAACGGCCCAGTATTCGCGGATTCTAGCACGATGAGCGGTACGTTTCTGCGATCATTGTGGCGGCGCAGGTGGCGGGTAGGCGTCGAGATCAGACCTTGCCCGCGAGGAACGGCGCGGAGGTCGGCTTGGCGCTGCCGCCGCGCGGCTCATCGGTAACGGCGATGAGGGAGGCGTCTGGTGGCAGGATGGGAGGGACCAGGATGCCATCGGGAAGGAATGTTCCCGCGGGAACGGCATTGCTCCCCACGATGTACCACAGTTGATAGGTGCGATCACTTGGGGGATGGGGAAGGTCCGGCGCCACCAGATAGGGGGCGCCGGTTGCCGGCTGGACCCAAAGCGCCGAGGGACCGTTGCCTGAAACGGGAGCGAGCCGGACAAAACGTTGACCCTGCAAGACCGCGGCGGCGGCGCGCTGCTCGATTGCCAGCTCCTGTTGCGTCTCAGCAAGCTGACCGCGTAGGACGACCGAGTCTATTGCACAGGCGACGAGGGCCGCGGCCGCGGCGCTGCCCAGGGCCCACGTCCCCCAGCGGCGGCGTGTCACCAGGACCGGCCGCGACGCCGCGGCGGCGACAATGCGGGCGCGCAACTCCGGCGGCGTCGGCTGCGAGTCGACTGATCGCGCCAGGGCCCCGGCAATTGCTCCCATCTCAGCGGCATAGGCGCGGCACTCGGCACAACTACTGAGGTGGTCGGTCAGCCAGTGAGCGTCGTCGGTTGCGAGCACACCAAACGCGCGCTCCTCCGCGAGGTCGTGCGCCCGCTCGTGGTCTTCCATTAGCGCTCCGTTGGTCTACCTCGGAACCATGGCTTAGCTGCCGTGCAGCACGATTATAGCTCTGTCATGCTACGTGGCGGTGAGCAGCGCGGATCATCGAAGTGAACATAATGTCATTGCGGCGCATGACGCAATGGGAGGCCCTGTAGCGCGAGGTTGCAAGCCTGGGCGTACAATAGTGACCGCGCAGGAGGGACCGCGCAGGCACAGTCGCTAATCGGAGGGGATCGCCGCGTATGAGGACGGGCCAATGAAAGTCTGCAGGAACTGCCGAAAGCTAAACAACGACATCGCGAGCTATTGCGAGAACTGCGGTGAGCAGTTGCAAGGCGGCGGCGCTACCGGCCATACGATCAGGCTGGTGCAAATGAACGTCGGATCGGCGGAACTGGACCGTTTGGTCATCGGTGGTACCGCGAGCCTCGGGCAGAGCAACGCCGCCCAGCAGTTGCACGGAGGCGTGGAGGTCGCGGTCGACCAAGCGCCCAGCGACCCCCTGGAAGGTCCAACCGGGCTCACACCGCGATCCGCGCCCGAGTGGGATCAGTAACATCGCGGCGTTGGGCTCACTGCCTAGCCGTTGGCTCGTTCCGATGCCGCAGCGCCGTCCCCGCGGCGCCGCCGGCTGCGGATAGGATGGCCCCCCCGAGGGCCAGACCCGCCAAGACGAATGCTAATCGCGCTCCTGCCTTGCCGACGGTCGCGGTGTCGCCGCCCGCTGTGCTGCCGTTTACGAGGAACGCCGGTCCCAGGAACGACGTTCCGAGTGTCACCACGACGGCGAGGACGACCAGCAACACGACCGCCGCGTAGCCGATGAGACCCGCGAGCCAGCCCCGCCTCCGCACCACGATACCGGCGCTGGCTCCGGCGAGGAGAAATCCAACGGTCGCCTTCACGACTTCCGGCACGGGATAGCCCGGGATCGCGACCAGCCAGAGCACGAGGAAGTAGGCGGCTACGGCGAGCGCGCCGCGCCACCAGCGCGGGCCCTCGACAAGGCGACCGAACTTACGTCCGTAGGGTCGTATGGCGGGCCGCTCGGGACGCGTGCCCACGTTTTCGTATCCGACGTTAGCTTCGGGACGACTCACGCCAGACGGGCGTTGGGCTGCTCAGCTCGGCGTCGGGGAGGCTCACCCATTTTCCCGTCTCTGCCGACTTCTGGATGGCCAGGATAATCTCGATGGCGTGCCGTGCCTCCTCGCCGGGTATGAGGGGCTGGCGATCCTCCTTGATCGCCTGCACCATGTCCTCCACCTCGCCGGTGTGGCCATCGAAGCCGATCACCATAGGGTCGGCAGACGGATTGTTGCGCCCGCCTGGGTACAAGCGGCGCATCTCCTCGTCCTCCTGCTGCTCATTCGGCCCTTTGATGCGCCAGGCGACGACTTCGCCGTCGTTGCGCAGGATGATGCTGCCGTTTTCGCCGAAGATGTGAACGTCGTTGGAAAAGCCCGGATGGGCGAGCGTCGTACACACGATGTTTCCAACAGCGCCATTGGCGAATTCGACGAGCGCCATACCCACGTCTTCGCACTCGATGTTGTGGGCAAATGTCCCCGTTCGAGCGACGAGGCGCTTCACCGGCGAGATGGCCCACTGGATGAAATCGACGCTATGCACGCCCTGGTTCATCACGGCCCCGCCGCCGTCGAGCGCCCAGGTTCCGTGCCAACCAGCCGGCCAGCCCCCGTCGTAGTATCCTTGTGCCCGCCACCAGTACAGATGAATGTCGGCGTAATAGATGCGACCAAGGCGGCCGCTGCGCACGGCCTCCTTCACGCGCTTCGACAGCGGGTGCAGCCGGCGCTGGAAGATGCCGCAGAGCTTTACCCCGTGCTGGCGGCAGGCGGCCACGAGGGCGTCCGCCTTGTACAGATTGACATCGAGTGGCTTTTCGCAGATGACGTGCCTGCCCGCCTGGGCCGCCTTGATCCCGGCGTCGGCGTGCATACCCGTCGGCAGCGCGACGTTCACCACCTGAACGTTCGTGTCTTTGAGCATGTCGTCAAGATCGTAGTAGGCCTTGCAGCCGTACTCGGCGGCCACCTGGTCGGCCAGCTCGCGGCGCACATCGCAGATGGCAGCCAGGTGGGCGCCTTTGGCCGCCCGAACGGCGCGGCAGTGATGCTTCCCCATGCCGAGGCCGACGACCCCGAAGCCCAACGTCTCTTTGGTTGCCTGTTCTGCCACCTGAATTCCCTTCCTGTGGACTGGCCTGGCCGCGGCCATCCATCGTAACGGGGCCTAGTATATGTTCCATGAGGCGTCGTCGCACGCGAGGGCTGCTGGACTCTGCGCGCTTGTGGCCACACGCTATGCCTATCGAACGCTGATCGTGACATCCGCCGACATGCCGGGATAGACCGGCAGGTTGCCCGCGTCGAAGTAGACAATGATTGGGACCTGGGGCGTCGCGCCCGACTGCTGTTGTCCTGCTGGGGCGGTCGTGACCAGGTCGGACGTTGCGGGCGTGAGTCCCGCGACCTGGCCCGGCACGTTCTTGTCGAATGCCCGTAGATAGACGGTGGCGCTCTGGCCTTCCTCGACCATCGGGGCTCGACTCTCGTCCACATCGGCGACGATGTACAACTGGGTCAGGTTAACGAGCGAAATGATCGCCTGTCCTGTAGTGGTTCGTTCGCCAACATGGACAAACCGCTTGATGATCGTACCGTCGACGGGAGCCTTAACGGGATCACGGACCGACTGCTGATCGGTTGCCGCCCCGAGCTGTACCTGCGGCGCGAGCTCGATGGTCGCGAGGGTCTGGCCTTGCTGAACGGTGGCGCCGACGTCGTAGGGCAACTCCAGCACTTCCCCGGTTCCGGGCGCCGATACCTGGGTCACGGTGCCGCTCACGCGAGCGCTGGTCGACTTGACGTAAGCAAGGGAGTCGTGCCAGATCGAGGCGCCGGCGATGAGCGCTCCCGCCAGTAGCGGCACAACGGCGATACCTACCAGGATAATGACTCGTTTCCTAGTCAAGACGAAGCTCCCCTACTGAACTATTGGCGGTCGCGAGCTTACCGCTATTTGCTCGACATGTTGGTGGGCGGTGAAGCAAGGTGCAAAGAGGCGTCACGGCGGGAGCGAATACACGTCGGATCGACTACCCGGCCGCTGCCAGCATGGCTTCCTGGGCCGCGAACTGAATGTCGTGGAGCGCGCGGTAGGCGCCGCCTCGCGCCAACAGCTCCTCGTGGCGGCCCTGCTCGACTACCTGTCCATGGTCCATGACCACAATGCGGTCGGCGTTGCGGATGGTCGACAGGCGGTGTGCTATCACGAAGACCGTGCGTCCGCGCATTACCCGATCCAGCGCCTCCTGGATGAGCACCTCTGTTTCGGTGTCGACGTCGGATGTCGCTTCGTCGAGAATGAGGATGCGCGGGTCGGCCAGGATCGCACGCGCCAGGGCGATGCGCTGGCGCTGGCCGCGGGAGAGTGACTGGCCCCCTTCGCCCGGGTTGGTCAAGTAGCCTTGCGGCAACTTCTCGATGAAGTCGTCGGCACGGGCTTCTGTGGCAGCGGCGATTACCTCGTCGTCGGTGGCATCGAGCCGTCCGTAGCGGATGTTGTCCGCCAGTGTGGTGCTGAACAGGTAGGTCTCCTGGAGCACGATGGCCAGGTGCTGGCGCAGCGAGTGCTGCGTTATCGTCCGGACGTCGCGACCGTCGATGCGCACCGCGCCGGACTCTACGTCGTAGAAACGCGGTATCAGATTGACGATGGTCGTCTTGCCTGAGCCGGTGTGGCCAACCAGCGCGATCATCTCACCCGGCGCTGCCTCGATCGACACGTCCTTGAGGACCGGCAGGCCGGGGGTGTAGCTGAACCAGACGCGATCGAGGGAGACCGCTCCCTGACAATGCTCTAGCGGAGTTGCCCCCTTCGAATCTTCAATGTCGACCACCTCGTCCATGAACTGGAAGACCCGCTCAGCGCCGGCGAGCGCCTGCTGGAAGGTGTTGTTGACCTGTATGAGGTCATTTACCGGCTGGTAGAAGGCAGTCAAATAGGAGATGAAGGCGACCAGCGAGCCGAGGCTCAGATCGCCCGCGAAGATCCAGTAGGAGCCGAAGCTGAGGACCAGCCCGGTGCCGACGGTCCCAATCATCTGGATCGTCGGGCTGGCCACGGCCTGCACGGCCGCCGTATCCATGTTGGCCCGCATATTCTGGCGATTTTGCTCCTGAAAACGCTCCATCTGCTGGCCTTCGCGGGCGAAGGCGCGGCTGACGCGGGCGCCGGTGATGTTTTCGGCCAACACAGCGTTCACGCCAGCGATCTTCTCCTGCACCCGCTTATAGCGAACGCGCAGCAGCGAAGCCGTCAACGTGCTGGCGACAAAGAGCGCCGGCAGCGTGGTGAAGCACAGCAAGGCCAATGGCCAGTTGAGGATCAGCAGGATGATGGAATAGGTCAGGATATTCACCATCCCAACGACTGCTTGCACGGCGCCGCCGTTGAGGGCGTTCTGAATGACGTTGATGTCATTGGTGACCCGCGAGATGATCTCTCCCGAGCCGTTCTTCTCGTAAAAGCGCAGCGAGAGCTGCAGGACTCGCTCGTAGAGATCCTTGGCGGCGCGATAGACCAGTTGTTGGGTCGCCAGGGCGACGGAGTAGCGGTTGACGTAGGTCAATAGATAGCGCGCCAACTGCAAGCCAATGAGCGCCACGGCGATGACGGCGAGCCGAGAGTTGTCGCCACGAGCAATGTCGGTATCGACCACCTGTTTCGTGATGAACGGGGGAATCATGTTGAGCAAGGAGGCGACGAAGATGCAGCCGGCCGCGACGAGCAGGAAGACCTTCTGGCCGGCGATGAGGCCGCCCATGCGCTTTATCAGCGTCCAGACCGGCGTTTGCAGCGTCACTTTCTCGCTGGCCATGCGGTGCC
>Ga0207416_1003295_pt1 | contig 15750 bp, 15 predicted proteins | sample PaiPotPPM11metaG_FD_184107 | JGI IMG/M metagenome (GOLD analysis project Ga0207416, IMG submission 184107) | Iron sulfur acid spring bacterial and archeal communities from Banff, Canada, to study Microbial Dark Matter (Phase II) - Paint Pots PPM... ...
AGCGGGGCGGGTCAGGACGGGTCGCCGGGGGACGGGGAGCCGGCCAGCCACGCGGCGCCCTCGGCGTAGAGCCGTTCGACCGCCTCCCCGGTCAGCCCGGGTAGCCCCGCCTTCACCGTGAGCCCGGCCTTGGTCTGCAGGTAGCCCAGGTGCCGGTAGCCGGCCGGGAACCGGGCCAGCAGCCCGGGATCGAGCCGGAGCGTGTCCGCGGGATCCAGGACGTGGAGGCGGTCCTTCTCGTAGATCGGCTGGCGGCGGACGATCTTCCACTGTCCCTCGTGCCGGCCGCAGAAGTCGTAGAAACGGCCCGTGCACACCACGTCGACCGCGACGCCGTCGACCGCGGCCCGCTGGGTGATCGTCATCTTGGTCTGCGCGACGGCCCGGTCCCCGGCCACGTCGGCGGTGTGCCCGCCCAGGAAGTGCAGGATGTCGACCCCCTGCTCGAACCCCCGGCGGCTGGCCGCGATGAAGTCCCGGGCGGGGCCCTGGAACCAGGTAGCGGTCATCCAGCCCTCGGTTGGATGCCAGACGCCCGCGAACCGTTCCCAGTCCCCGGCGTCCCGCCATAGCGCCCAGTTCTCCACCAGCTCGCGGATCGCGAGTTTGTCCGCTTCCAGGGTCGGCAACCGAAGACTCCCTTTACGTTCCGGGCTGTGGTGGAAAGCTACTGCATGAGAGGGAGGCGCCGCGCGATGACGTTGGACCCGCAGCCGAGGGACACCCGGGTCGCGGTGGTCGGCGGCGGGATCGGGGGGCTGGCCGCGGCCGCGTTCTTGCACCGGGCGGGCCTGCGGGCCACGGTCTACGAGCAGGCCGCCGAGCTGAAGGAGGTCGGGGCCGGGCTGATCGTCGCGCCGAACGGCGCCCGGCTGCTGCGGCGGCTGCCCTCGGCGGCCGGCCTGGAGCGGGTCGGCGTAGTGCTCGAGACCGGCTGGGAATTCCGGCGCTGGGCCGACGGCACGGTCCTGTTCGCCCAGCAGCTCGGGGAAGCCTGCGCCCGGCGGTACGGGGAGCACACCTGGGCGCTGCACCGGGCCGACCTGCTGGAGGTGCTGCGCGCCGCCGTGCCCGCGGAGGCGGTCCGGCTCGGCCGGCGCTGCACCGGCGTGGCGCAGGACGCCAGCGGGGTCACGCTTACGTTCGGCCCCGGCGAGCAGGTCCGCGCCGACGTCGTGATCGGCGCCGACGGGATCCACTCGGCCGTGCGGGAACACGTCACCACCTCCGGCGTGCCCCGGGGGTCGGGGCTGTGCGCCTGGCGTTCGCTGGTGCCGGCCGGCGCGGCCCCGGCGTTCGCCCGCCGGCCGGTGCAGACGCTGTGGCTGGGCCACCGCCACCACCTCGTGCACTACCCGGTGTCGGCGGGGCGCCTGGTGAATATCGTGGCGTTCAGCCCGGCGCGGGCCGGCGAGGTGGAATCCTGGTCGGCCGAGGGGCGGCCCGAGGACCTGGCCGCCGAGTTCGCCGGCTGGGACGAGCGGCTGGCCCGGCTGATCGCGGCCACGCGGCGGGTCGGGCGGTGGTCGGTGCTCGACCGGGCTCCGCTACCGCGCTGGGTGCGGGGCCGGGTCGCGCTGCTCGGGGATGCCGCCCACCCCATGCTGCCGTTCTTCGCGCAGGGGGCCGGGCAGGCTATCGAGGACGCCGTGACGCTGGCGGCGTGCCTGGCGGCCGGGGCGGATGATCCGGCCGGGGCGCTGGCCCGGTACGAGCGGGCGCGCGCCCCGCGAGCGACCCGGGTGCAGGAGGCGAGCCGCGGCCGGATCGCCCACCACCACCTGCCGGACGGCCCGCAGCAGCGGGCCCGGGACGCGGCCTTCGCCGGGGAGGACCCGCTCAGCCATAACGACTGGATCTACGCGTATGACGCCGAGCAGGCCGCCCCCGCGGCCGAGCCGGCGGGCGGGAGCTGAGAGGACGGACGGTCATGACGGAAACCGACATCAACGAGGACACCATCACCGACGCGGTGGTGCAGAGCTTCTCCGCGTGCCCGGACGAGCGCCTGCGGCAGTGCCTGACCGTGCTCACCCGGCACTTGCACGCGGCGGCGCGCGAACTGGAGCCGACGATCGCGGAATGGGAGACGCTGATCGGGTTCCTCACCGCGACCGGCCAGGCGTGTACCCCCACCCGGCAGGAATTCGTGCTGCTGTCCGACGTCCTCGGCGTCTCCGCCCTGGTCGAGAACATCAACCACCGCTCCGCCGCCGAGGCGACGCAGGCCACGGTGCTCGGACCGTTCCATATGACCGAATCTCCGCCCCGCGAGCTCGGCGACACGATCGACGAAGTCGGCCACGATGAGCAATGCCTGGTGTCCGGCCGGGTGCTCGACGCCCGCGGCCGCCCGCTGGCGGCGGCCACGGTCGACGTGTGGCAGGCCGATGACCAGGGTTTCTACGATGTCCAGCGGCCGGATGCGCAGCCGGCGGGCAACGGGCGGGGCCTGTTCACCACCAACGCCGGCGGCGAGTTCCGGTTCCGCACGGTGGTTCCGGCGCCGTACCCAATCCCGGTCGACGCGGCCGTGGGCACGCTGCTCGGCGCCACCCGGCGCCATCCGTTCCGCCCGGCCCACATCCACTTCATCGCCTCGGCCGCGGGTCACCGGCCGGTGACCACCCACATCTTCGTCGCGGGCGGCCCGTACCTGGACAGCGACGCGGTGTTCGCGGTGAAGCACAGCCTGATCCGGCCGTTCGACCTGGTCGACGACCCGGAGACGGCCACGCGCCACGGGCTGTCGAACCCGTTCCGGCGGGCGGAGATCGACCTCGTACTGGAGCCCGCCTGACCGCGGGGCGACGGCCAGGCGGGCTCTCAGCGGTCAGCGGGTCAGAAGCGCGGGGTGGCGCTGGAGATGTCGTAGCTCTGGCCCCAGTACCACTGCGTGGCGTCGGAGCCGGGCACGATGTGCGGGACGCCGGTCGGGTCGGCGATCCACCAGCGGATGCGCGCGCGCATCGAGGCCGGAAGCGAGGCGCAGGCCGCCTGGACCGACGGCCACTCCGACAGCATCGTGTAGATGTGCGCGAGCGCGTGCGGGTGGGCGCTCAGCCGTTGGTAGGCCCAGTTCGCGGCCCCGGACGGGGTGGCGTCGCCGGGCTCGACGTCGAGGGCCGAGGCCCGGTAGTCGCTCCCGGTGGTGTCGATCCACATCACCCGGCCCCGCCCGGCCACCTGCGCGGGCGACACCGCGTAGTTGCCGGTGGCGTAAGTGGCGACCCGGCCGTTGGCCGGGATCGCCGAGGGAGTGACCGAGTCGTAGAACTGCCAGCCCTGGGAGGAGGGCCCGGAACTCGTGGCCGCGAACGCGGGGGCCGCGCCGGCCGACACCCCGGCCAGGATGGCCAGGGCCGCGGCGGCGACCCCGAGGGTCAGGCGCCAGGGCCGGCGGATGCGACGCAGCGCAGACAGCGTGGCACCGAATGCGGACAGCATTGAATAAAAGCGGGGGGACAAATTGAAACCTTTGGTCGGGCGCGGGGGGCGCTCGGCGGTCACCCAGGACGCTGCCGGCCGGTGATTATGCGCCGGGCGGCGGCAGGAGCAGGATGTGACGCGGGGCAAGGCGACGCGTTACTCGGGGGCAACCATCACATGCCTGGGTGTTTTCGGTCGATAGTCTGAACGCCGAAAAGCAGACCGCTCGATGCCCTAAACCTGAAATCAAACTATGATCTGGATCACACTGGGTCGTCAGGTCATGATGTAATTTACTGCTGGATCTGCGCTTTATCCCGCAGATGTAGGCCCAGAGCGCGTTCTCCCGGCCGAGTCCGGGGGCCGGACCGGCTTCGGCCGCGGCCGCCAGGATGCCGGTCATGTAGTGGTCAGGCTGCTAGATCGTACCTGCGGAGAACTCCCGTCTAACCGGCCGGCGCTCTACCTGCGCCGCCAGGCGAGGAGGCGTTCGGCGCCTTCGACCTGAGTGAAGCCCGCACTGACCAGCTCACGCTGAATCACGTCCCATACGGGGCGGTAAGCGTAGCCGGTAATCTCCTCTTCGCTAATAACCTTCTCGCCCTCGGTGACCCGGTACAGATAGCGAGCGCGGATCGCCTCGTCATCCGCCTCGAGAATCTCCGACAGAACCGTGTAGGTATGCCGGCCCACCTGACGCGAATCCTCCTCTTGGAGCGGGCGGGGCTTCGGCGGACCGCCATCGCGCCAGGTGAAGACCAGCAGCCCGGCGGGGGCCAGCTGAGCCGCCAGTACCGGCCAGAGCCGCTTGCGATAGCCCGGCTCCAGCGCATACATCACGTTGATCATGACCACGGCTTCAACCGGCTCGGCCAGGTCTACGCTCAGCGCATCGTCAGGGAGCACGGTCACACGCTCCAGCAGATCCGGGCGCGAACTCAGCCGCGACAGCAACACGCCGCGCATGCCGGGCGATGGTTCCAGCGCGAAGATCTCGGCCGGTGTCCAGTCGGCCAGCGACGTGGTGATCAGACCGGTTCCGGCGCCGATTTCCAGGATGCTCCGCCGGACCCCGGCCAGCAGCGGGGGCAGCTTCTCGCGGATCTCGGGAACATGCCCGTTTTCGTGGAAAAGATCGTAGAAGGGCAGGGAGATGAAGTCGGCCATGGCGGGCCACCCTATCCGGCCTTGACCTGCGGCGGCGGGTAAGCTAGCGGGTGCGACGGCAGGGTCCCGCCGCGCCCGTTCGCCGCCGCGCAGGCCGAAGAGAACCTCCGTGACCAGACAGGTAATCAAGCTTGGCTCGAGTTCGATCGCCAGCCGCGACGGGCTCGCCCTCGACGTCATAGCCGGCCTGGTCAGCCAGATCGCCGCGGCGCAGCGGGCCGGGCACGAGATCCTCCTCGTCACCTCGGGCGCGGCCCGGCTCGGCCGGCGGCTGCTGGCCTTCGAGGGGCCGCCCGGTCCGCAGGCCGTGGACACGGCCATGCCCGCCGCCGTGGGCCAGCCCGCGCTGATGGCGCTGTACCGGCAGCTCGCCGCAGCGGTGGGGGTCGAGGTCTGCCAGATCCTGGTCTCCCGCAGCGACCTGGCCTCCGCGCGGGCCATGGGCGACCTCGGCCACCTGCTGCGGGAGGCCGTCGGCCGGGGCCTGCTGCCCATCGTGAACGGCAACGACGCGACCGACCCGCTGTCCGCGCTCGACAACGACCAGGTCGCCGTCGCGGTCGCGGTGGCGGCCGAGGCGACCCGGCTGCTGTTCCTCACCGACGTCCGGGCCGCGTATCGCGATCACGCGCTCAGCGACCGGATCACCCGGCTCACCCCGGACGAGGCGCGCGCGGTCCGGGCCACCGCGGGCGGGACCGGCCGGGGCGGCATGAGCTCGAAGCTCGGCGCGGCGGCGAGGGCCGCCCGCTGCGGCGTCGAATGTGTGATCGGCTCGGCCCGGGAACCCGACGTGGTGAGCCGCAGCCTCAACCCGCGCGCCCGGGTCGGCACGGTGATCCGGGGCGGGAGCACCCGGCTCGAGCCGTCCCGCCGCTGGATCGGCGGCATGGCCTATTCCGAGGGCTCGGTGCACGTCAACCGCGACGCCGAGATGAGCTTGCGCACCGGCAGCACGCTGTTCCTGTCCGGGGTCAAGCGGGTCGACGGCGAGTTCGCGGCCGGCTCGGTCGTCGAGCTGGTCGACGTCCGCCATCCGGAACGCCTGATCGGCCGGGGCTCGGTGGCCCTGCCCGCCAGCCTGCTGCGGCTGCTGCGGGCGCTGTCCCCGCAGCAGGTGGCCTGCGCGATCTCGATCCTGCTCCGGCTGCGCCACGGCGCCGCGGCCACCGGGGCCGGCGGCACGGCGCCACTGCTCGACCCGGATGTCTATCCCGACTGCCGGGAACTGGCCGGAGGCGCGTCCCGGGCCAGCCAGGAGGCGTTCGCGCAGCTCGCGGCGTTCTCCGCGGACCGGGTGAGCGACCTGGCCGACGCTCTGCTGCTGGCGCAGCCCGGTCTGAGCACGACGTTCCTGCTCAGCCGGGGCTTCCTCGACGGCCAGGTGCCCGCCGAGCCCGCCGCGCGGCGGGTGGTCCGCGGCATCCACGCCGTGCACCGCGAGTCGCTCGTGGTCTACGCCGGGTAGGCCGTTCCGCGCGGCACGACCGCGTACTGGCGCAGATACAGATCGCGGAACGTTACGGGTCCGCGCGGTCCCGGGACTTTATCGATGTTGATGCCGGTCTCCGGTACCGACAGCAGCTTGAACCCGTCCAGCAGGCGCGGCGTCGCGTTCCAGAACGCGCCGGTCCCGGCGTAGCCGTCGAGGAACCGGCCGGCCGCGGCGGGGTCCGCGGCCACGACGGCGGCGGCCAGCCCGGACGTCTCCCGGTTGGCGATCGCGGCCGCGTCCGCGGCGCCGGCCGCCGGGGCGATCGTGATCGTGGCCTCCTCGCCCGGCTGGAGCGCCCACTCCCGGCCCAGCGCGTGCCGGTGCGGCGGCAGCGAGACCGCGACGCCCAGCCGGCCCGCAAGCGCGGTCACCGCCGGGATCGTGACGTCCCAGGTCTCCTCCTGCACGAGCAGCAGGTTCAGCCGGTTGCAGACGCCCAGGCGGTCCAGGCTGCGCTCGATGAGCCGGAGCGCCAGCGCCTGGTCGGCCGACGCGTCGAGGTAGATCACCGCGCCGCCGTCGGCGTGCGCCAGCGTCCGCACCCCGTGCAGCGCGGCCTCGCGGGCCAGCGCCCGGGTGCTCTCCCCGCTGCCGCGCAGGATGACCAGCGGGATCAGGTCCGGCTGGCGCACCAGCGCGAACGCGGTCTCGCGGCCGGCCCCGCGCAGCAACTGGACCGCCGCCGGGTCCAGCCCGGCGCCCGCCATCGCCGGGCCGACGACCACGTCGACCAGGACCCCGGCCGACCGGATGGCGCTGGAGCCGGTGCGCAGCACGCCCGCGTTGCGCGACTTGATCAGCTGCGACGCGATGTCGACCACCACGTTCGGGCGGGCCTCGAAGTTGGCCCCGATGACGCCCACCGGGCGGCGCCGTTCCTGGAGCTCGAGCCCGTCCGGCAGGTCGCGGACCCGGGCGGCGGTCGGCTCGGCCGGCACTTCGGCCAGCGCGCGGAGCTGACCGGCCATGGCCTCGACCCGGGACTGGTCCAGCGTGAGCCGGTCCACGAACGCCGGGGCCAGGCCCTCGTCCCGGGCCGCGCGTACGTCCTCGGCGTTGGCCGCGATCACCTCGGCGGCCTGGGCCCGGAGCCGGGCCGCGATGGCCAGGAGCGCCTCGTCCAGGCCGGCCGCGGGCTGCTGCCCGAGCTGCCCGGCGGCCGCCTGCGCGGCCCGGCCGGCGGCCGCGACCGCCTCGTCCGCCGCCGCCCCGCTGGCCGTGGTCATGGATAGCTCTCCCGCGTCACCCGTGGTCTGCCGCCCGCGAGCGGTCACCGCTCGCCCCGAGAATTCCTTGAGCATAGCCAGCGCCCGCGGGACGGACGCCCGCTGGCGGGGCGGCCAGTTCTCCTGGGTCCTGTCGCTTAGCGGGGATACGGAGCCGCCGGATTACGTACGATTACCCCCAATCGGGGGTCTGGTACCGGCGAGCCGAGGGGCGGCACGCGGCGTGGGTGACGTGAGGTTCCGGGTGCTCGGCCCGGTCGAGGCGGTACGCAACGGGGAGCCGGTGGCGCTCGCCGGGCGCACGACGCCGTCGCTGCTGGCCGGGCTGCTGCTGTCGGCCAACCGCGTGGTCTCCGCGGAGACTCTCGCGGACCTGGTCTGGGACGTCGGCGGGCCGGCGCATCCCCTGGCCGCGCTGCAAAGCGGGGTGGCCCGGCTGCGCCGGCTCCTCGGGCCGGACGTGGTCGAGACCCTGCCGCAGGGCTACCGGATCGGCGCGGACGCTGGCCACCTGGACCTCCTTGAGCGGCTGGCCGGCAGCCTGATGGTGGCGCTGTACCGGAGCGACCGGCAGGCGGACGCGCTCGCGGTCTTCGCCGCGCTGCGCGGCGCGCTGGCCGACGAGCTGGGGGTGGACCCTTCCGCCGGGCTCCGCGACCTGCACGTGCGGATCCTGCGGGCCGACGGCGCTCGCCGTGCACTGGGCGCATCAGGTGGCGGACGAGTTCCCCGACGGGCAGCTGCACGCGAACCTGCGCGGCTTCGACCCGTCGGGCACGCCCGCGACCGCCGAGGCGGTGATCCGGGGGTTCCTGTCGCGCAGCGCCGACCGCGCGACGCTGGTCAGGCTCTCGAGCTCCCGCTGCGCGGCGGGCGGGTCCGCAGCCAGCAGGCGGATGGCCAGGTCGCCCTTGAGCGATACGGCCGACAGGCTCTGGCCGAGCAGGTCATGCAAGTCACGGGACATGCGCAGCCGGTCCCGCGCCACGGCCTGCTCGGCGAGTTCGGCGCGCGCCGCGAACAGCTCGGCGAGGATGCCCACCAGCCGGGCCGATCCGTACAAGGCCAGGCCTCCGGCCACCATGAAGGCCGCGTAGTAGCAAACCGTAAGCGCTGCCGCCCCGCCGGCGCTCGGCCGCCGGCGGCCGTCCGGCGGGCAGCGCGTAGTCATGGCGGCTCCTCTGCGGCCGTCCGGCGGCGGGCCAGGCGCCCGACCCGCCCAGTCTGACCGGGCCCAGCCGCGGGCGGGTAGATGCCGTTATCCCCGGACGCCGATGACATTTGTCACCGCCCGGCGGACACGCTGCTGCTCAGGTATCAGCCGGCCTGAGGCCCGCGACGGCGGGCACGATGATCGACCGGGCTCCTTCGATGGCGATCAGGCCGGTGAGCGGCCGGCGGCTGGTGACCACGGCCGCGCACCAGGCCGACCCGGGCAGCAGCGGGCGGACCTGCTGCTCGTCGCAGGCGTTCTCCAACAGCACCAGCACCCGCCGCCCGGCCAGCACACTGCGGTACAGGGCGGCCCCGTCCGCCAGGCCGCCCGGTACCCGCGCGGCCGGCACACCGAGCGCGGCCAGGAAGCCCCGGACCACCCGGGCCGGGTCGGCGGCCGCGTCCGCGGGTCCGGTGCCGCCCAGGTCCGCGAACAGCTGGCCGTCCGGGAAGCGGCTGGCCATCGCGTGCGACCAGTGCAGCGCGAGCGCGGTCTTGCCGGTCCCGGCGGCCCCGGCGATGACCGCGAGCATCACGGTGCCCGCTTCGCCCGCGCCGGCCAGCGTGTCGGTCAGGGCGCCCAGCTCAGCGTCCAGGCCGGCCAGCCCGGGCCCCGCGTCCGGCAGCTGGGCCGGACCGCGTCCGGGCCGCCCGGGCCAGTCGGCCACGACCGAGCCGGGGGCCGGGGGCGCGGCTCCGAGTGGCGCGGCACCGGGCGGGCTGGCTCCGGCCGGGCCGGGCGCGGCCGGCCTTTCGCGGGCGGACCTCAGGGCCGGGGCCCGGAGGTCGGCGCACGCATCGGCGACCGTCCCGCTCACCGCCGAGCGCGCCCGCATCAAGTCCGCGCGAGCCTGGCCGGCCAGGCCCAGCGCGTCGGCCAGCAGCCGGATCGAGGTGGCGTAGGGACGTGCCGTCCGGGCCCGCTCGATATTGCTGATCGCCCGCACGCTCAGCCCTGACTTGTCGGCCAGCTCCTCCTGGGAGAGGCCGGCCATGATCCGGTGGCCGCGCAGCAGGGGTCCGAGATCCCCCGGACGCTGACCGGCCGCTCTCCCGCTTCCCCACTCCCTCATGATTCTTCGCCAGATCGGTTAGATCATGATTGCTCCCGTCGGTTCATTTCTAGCGCTCATGCGCATTCCAGGCGCTGACCTTTACGGCTAGCTCAGCGTTTCCCAGGCCATCCTCAATCATTTCCAAGCCGCTCCCAGGACGTTCTCAGGCCCAGCCGGCGGCGTCACCAGGATGCGGCCGGGCCGGGAAGCTGCCGGAAGTCTGCCGGTCAGACCGCATGGCTCGCGGCGACTGACCCAGGTCACACTCTTGCCGTGCGGCTGACCAGCCGGGATAACTCTCCCGCTGGACGAGAATCGCTCGAGAGGAATAACGGGAAATGATAACGGCGCATTATTTCGCCATGGCCGGAGAAAACTCGCGGCTAACTACCCGCCCGGCAACCCGGAAATCCTGCCCGGCCCGCGCGGCCAAGTACTCGGGCCGGTGGACGGGCCCGCGGCGTCCGGCGGCCGCGCCGTGCCCGCCGCCGCCCGCGGTACGGGCCGGGCCTAGGCCGGCCCGGCGCCCGGCGGCCCGCCGTCCGCGGTGCGCGGCCGGTCCGAGGTGAGCCCGGTGGCCGGCGCGTCCGGCGCCCGCATCCGCCACGCGTCGGTCACCAGTTCGGTCAGTCGGCCGGCGTCCACCACGGCCAGCCGCAGCAGCACCAGCGGCCAGCCGTCGTAGCCGGGCGCGGTGAAGAACAGCGCGGGCTCGCCCAGCAGCAGAGCCTGCTTCTCGGCTTCGTCCCCCACGTACAACACCGCGATGTCGGTGCGGATGACCCGGCGCTGGCCCGCGCGGCGCTCGGGATAGGACCAGACGAACCCCTTGCCGCCGACCCGGAAATCGAACCCGTCGCTGTCGATCTCCTCCACCCCGGGCAGGGACAGCGCGAGGCGGCGCACGTCATCGGCGTCAGCCATCGAGGTCACGCCCCGCACCCGCCCGCGGCATACCCACAGACTAGGCCCGGCCCGCGCTGGCCGGTTCGCAAGTGCGCCGCAACCGGCTGGCAGGCCGGCCATCAGCGCGCGCGGCCAGGCTCGCGCCATGACCAAGACATTCCCCGGCCAGGTCAGGACGCGGAATCCGGCCGAGCGCGAGCCCGACCTCACCTCGATCGTGGTCATTCACCGGGCCATGCGCTCGGACCTGGGCCGGCTCACCGACGTGCTCGGCGCGGCCCGGGCCCGGGACGTGGCGGCGGCTCGCGCCATCGGCCGGTACGCCGCGGCGCTGTTCACCGAGATCCGGCACCACCATCACAGCGAGGACGCCATCGTCTGGCCGATCATCGCGGCCGCGGCCGGGGCGTGCGTCGACCTGACACCGCTCAGCGACGACCACGAGGCGCTCGACGGCATGCTCGACCGGGCCGCCCGCGCCCTCGCGGATTTGGGTGACGCACCGCCCGTTCATATTAGTGATCTTCATGCGTGCGCCCTGGACCTGCGTGACCTGCTGGATGAGCACATCGCCGAGGAAGAGGAGCAGATCCTTCCGGTCATGCGCCGCTACGTGCCCGCCGGAGCGTACGCGTGGTGCGAGAAGCAGATCCAGCACGAGGCCACGCCGGCCCGCCTCGTGTTCGCCGTGCCGTGGCTGGCCCGGTTTGCCGAACCCGGGGAGCTCCGCCGCCTGCTCGCCGCGGGCGGCTGGCCGGCCCGGTTCGTGCTCGCCGCGGCGCGCCCGCGGTACCGGCGGCTGGAGCGGCGGGCCTTCGGGGGCCTCGCGAGCCGGGCGTAACGCGCGGTCACGGCAGTCGCCCGGCGGCCGCCTCGGCCCAGGCCGGCACGCCTGCCCGCCGGGCCACAGCGAGCGCCTCCCGGTAGTGGCCCTCGGCGCAGGGGAGGCCGAGATAGCCGGCGAGGTCGGCGAGGATCTGGTCGACGGGCCAGAGGGTGATGGCCGCGGTGTCGGCCCCGGCGGGCCGGCCCGCGTAGGGCAGCAGGGCCCGGTAAGCGGGTCCAGCGCGCTCGCGGTCGTCGATGGCCACGGCGAGCAGGCCGCGCAGGCTGGTCATGAACAGCCAGAAGATATCCCGGCGGATCGGTCGCGGCCGCGCGGCCACGACCCGGGCCTGGCCGGTGCGGCCGGCCGCGGCCAGCGTGAGCGCGTACAACTCCGAGAACAGGCCGTGCCAGGGCTGATAGGCGTAGAACGATTCCAGGTCCCCGGCGAGCTCCGCTGTCCGGCCCTGCATGACCCGCAGGCAGAGCACGCCGAGGGTGCTGAGCGCGGCCCCGTGCTGCCACATCCCGAGACGTCCCATCTCGGCGGCGGCCTGCCGGTAGCGCGCGTCGGCGGCGGGCAGGTCCCCCGACAGGGCGGTTCGCATCGCCCGGTAGAAGCTGATCCGGGTGGCGGCCACCGGGAGGTCGTAGCGGCCGGCGATCTCGGCCGCCTGGTCAGCGTGGCGGTCGGCCGCGCCGAAGTCGCCGGCCCCGCTCGCCGCCTGCATGAGCAGCAGGTGGGCCAGGGCCTCAGCGGTCACCGGCTGGCCGGGCAGGGCCAGCAGTTCATGGCCCAGCCGTGACCGCTCGGCCAGGCCGTCGTGCCGGAAGCTCTGGACCCCGCGGGCGTTGAGCGCCATCGTCAGCGTCTCGGGATCGCCGAGGCGGCGGGCCATCTCGACGGCCTGGGCGGAGGCCTGGTCGCCGCGTTCGGATTCGGCGCCGTCCAGCTCGAACGCCAGCGTGACCAGCAGGCGGCAGCGCAGGGTCCGGTCGCCGGGCGGGAGCCGGGTCAGGGCCTGTTCGACGGTCCCGACCAGGTCCGCGTCGGTCATTCCGTACTCCTGGGTGGGCCACAGCGTGGGCACGTCGAACGCCGTGATGACCCGGGCCAGGAGGGCCGGGTCACCGAGGGGCAGCGCGGCCCGGACGGCATCGCGGCGGTAGGTGCGGGCGCGGGCCGTCTGGCCGGTGTGGGCCAGCGCGCGGACCAGGCCCAGCACCAGGTCGAGCCGGTCGCGGGCCGGAGGATCGGCCGTCTGGTCGAGGGCCGCGAGGGCCTGTTCCCACAGCCGGGCCGCCTCGTGGTAGGCGAAACGCTGCTCGGCCTGGCCGGCGGCCAGCCGGCCGTAGCGTGCCGCCCGGCCGGGATCGGTGCCCGCCTCGGCATAGTGATAGGCCAGGGCCGCGACGTCGTCCGGGCGGTGCCGTTCGATCGCCTGAGCGGCCCGGGCGTGCAGCCGGGCGCGGCGCAGCCGGGACAGGTCGTCGTAGAGGGTGTCGCGGACCAGGGCGTGGGCGAAGCGGATCCGGCCTGCCCCCGGCTCGGTGACCAGCCCGGTGAGGAGCCCGGCCTCGACCGCGTCCAGGACCACGGGCTCCTCGGCCGCCGCGACCTCGGCGAGCACGTCCACTTCGGCCTCGGTGCCGATCACCGCGGCCTGCCGCAGGATGGTCTGGGCGGTGGCGGGCAGCCGCGCGATGCGGCGCCGCAGCACGTCACGCACGCCCGCCGGTACCTCGGTCGTGGCCGCCAGCACGCCCTCGGAGTCGGCCAGCCGTGCGGTCTCCCGGATGAAGAACGGGTTGCCGCCGGTGCGGTCGGCGATAGCTCGCGCGGTCTCGTTGTCGACCGGGCGGCTGCAGGTCGCCCGGATCAGCTCAGCCGTCGCGGCCGCGTCCAGCCCGGCCAGCGTGATCCGGGCCGGCTCGCGGACGGCCAGCGCGGCCAGGCCGCCCGCCAGCGTCTCGCCGGCCTCGGCGGCCCGGTAGGTGGCCAGCACCAGGATCTTGCTGGCGGCCAGGTCCGCGGTGACGCCGGCCAGCAAGGCCAGCGTCTCGCCGTCGGCCCGGTGCAGGTCGTCCAGCACGACCAGCAACGGCGCGGCGCGGCTGACCGTGGCCAGGTAGGCGGCGACGGCCCGGTGCAGCCGGAACCGGGCCGCGGGCACGTCACGGTCGCTCGCCGGCGCATCGGTCAGCAGCGCGGCCAGCGCCTGCGGGTCATCCGGCGGCGCGGCGCGGGCCAGCCGCCGCAGGGCCTCGGCCCAGGCCCAGCCCGCCGGGGCGCCTTCGTGCTCGGGGCACCGCCCGGCGGTGACCACCCAGCCCGCGGCGGCCAGGCGCTGGGTGACCACGCCCGCCAGCGCGGTCTTGCCCGACCCGGCCTCCCCGGCCACCAGCACGATCTGCGGTGAGCCCGCCGCAGCCTGGGCGGCGGCCCGGGCCACCTGGTCCAGCTCGGCGTCCCGTCCGAGGTAGAGCGCAGCCGGCGGTAGATCGCCGCGGGCCGGTCAGCCGCAGTTCTTCCAGACGGGCGGCCTCCTGGTCCGCCCAGGCCAGGCCGGCGAATTCCTGATAGGCCGGGCCGCGCCAGGATTCCAGCGCGGCCGACAGCCGGGCGTGCGCCGGGCCCGGGTCGCCCAGCCCCGCGGCCCGGTGGACCTCGTCCTCGAACGACCAGGCGTCGACCGCGTCCGGGGCGAGCCGCAGCGCGTACCCGGGCGGGGAGGTGACCAGGACCTCGGCCGGGGCCCGCGGCGGCCGGCCCGGCTCCAGCGCCCGGCGCAGGTGCGAGACGAACGACTGGAGCGTCGCGAGCGCCCGGGGCGGGGCCTCGTTGGCGTAGAGATCCTCGATCAGCCGGTCGGCCGATACCACCTGGCCGCGCGCCGCGATCAGCCGGGCTAGCACGCACCGCTGGCGCGGCCCGCCGACGTCGGCGGGCACGCCGTGCACCGTGACCTCCAGCGGGCCGAGCACCCGAAGCCCGATCACCGGCCTACCTCGCTGACCACTGACTCGCTGATCACTGGGCTCGCTAACCACGGGGACAGCCCTACCCTGACAGCGCCGCAACCAGGCGGCAAGTCCGTGGCAAGCGAGCCGCCAGCCCGCCGGCCCATGCTGAGGTCATGACGACCACCGTGACACCCCATCAGATCGAACTGTCGGCCGGGACCATCGACTACGAGGACAGCGGCGGGACCGGGCCCGTGCTGGTCCTGCTGCACGGGCTGATGATGGACGCCTCGCTCTGGGCCGGCCCGGTCGCCGACCTGTCCGCCGACCACCGGTGCGTGGTGCCGACGCTCCCGCTCGGGGCGCACCGCCACGCGATGCCGGACGGCGCCGACCTGTCGCTGCCCGCGATCGCCGCGCGGGAGTTCACCCGCGCCCCCGCCCGCCCGGCCGGAGCCCGCCTGGGGCACCGCGCGGGATGAGCCAGCCACCGGGCGCCCTCGCCTACCCTGGCTGGGCGAGGGCGGCACCGGCAGCACCGGGCCGCGGCGAACCCAGGGCGGGCCCATGCCAGGAACAGGAACGCAGACGGCGCGAGCGGGCGAGGTGCTCCGGCACGCCGCGGCCGGGGCCGGCCGCTCGCCGGAGATCCTCGGCGGCCTGGGACGGCGCGCGGTAAACCTGTGGCACCACGCGTTCGCCACCCAGCCGCTCCCGCCGCGCTGGCTGGTCCTGGGCAGCGGGGCGCTCGCCCTCGCGGTCGTGGCCTCGCCCCGGATCTGGCCGGTGGCCCGGACCGCGGTGACGATCGTGCACGAGGGCGGTCACGCGCTGGTCGCGCTGGCCACCGGACGGCGCCTGGATGGCGTCCGGCTGTATCGCAGCACGGCCGGCGAGACCCTCTCCGCTGGCCGGCCCTACGGCCCGGGCATCGTGCTGACCGCCGCCGCCGGCTACCCGGCCCCCGCCCTGCTGGGCCTGGCCGCGGCGGCCCTGCTGGCCATCGGTCACCTGACCGGGTTGCTGCTGCTCAGCCTGGTGCTGCTGGCCGGGTTCGCGGTCGCGATCCGCAACGCGTACGGCATGCTCGCGGTCCTGGCCACCGCGGGCGGGATCGCCGTGGTCGGCTTGTTCGCCCCGACCGAGGTCCAGGCCGGGTTCGGCTACGCGATGACCTGGTTCCTGCTCCTGGGCGGCGTGCGGCCGGTGGTCGAGCTGGCGCACGAGCGACGGCGGGGCCGGGCCCCGCGTTCGGACGCCGACCAGCTCGGCCGGCTCACCCCTCTGCCGGGCGCCGCCTGGGTCCTGATCTTCGGCCTCGTCGCCGTGGCCGCGCTCGCGCTCAGCGCCCGCTGGCTGGTCCGCTGACGGCCACGGCGTGGGCCGGGGTTGGGGTTAGGGGTTGGTGAGGCTGGTGTCGCCGCTGAAGGAGCTGGCGGGGGCCTGGTGCCAGCCGTTGGGGTCCCAC
>Ga0207416_1003296_pt1 | contig 15744 bp, 20 predicted proteins | sample PaiPotPPM11metaG_FD_184107 | JGI IMG/M metagenome (GOLD analysis project Ga0207416, IMG submission 184107) | Iron sulfur acid spring bacterial and archeal communities from Banff, Canada, to study Microbial Dark Matter (Phase II) - Paint Pots PPM... ...
CCCCGACCCCTAGCCCTAGCCCCGCGACCGGAGGGAGCAATTGGTGCTGACCATTACGATCGCGGGCACGGATGTGTCGGGGCTGGTGGAGCAGTCGACGCTGGTCATCACGCAGGTGCTGACGCGGCGGGGGGATACGGCCGAGCTGACGCTGGTGGATACGTCGCTGGCGCGGGGTTTCGCTCCGCTGCAGCAGGTGACGATCGCCGACGAGCTGGGCAATCTGAAGTTTGGCGGACTGCTGACGCGCATCCGGCGCAGCGCCGACCAGGGGCCGGGGGCCAACTACTTCCGCCTCTCTTGCCAGGATTTCACCTACTACCTCCAGAAAACCCTGGCCAACAAGAAGTACCAGAATCAGGGGATCGACGCCATCGTGAAGGACCTGTTGATCGCTTTTCCGGCCGGCGGGATCACAACGAACAACGTGCAGGCGGGGTTGCCGGTACTGGCGCACTTCGCGGCGTCGCACCTGAAGCTCTCCGATGCGCTGGACAAGCTGGTGCGCATGAGCCTCTCCTACTTAATGTGGGACGTAGATGCGAACAAGGATCTGCACTTCTTCGACCAGGCGCACGTGCCGGTGGCCGGTGTGGCGCTCACCGACGCGACGCCGGGGACGGGACAAGCGGGCTACCAGCGCGACACCTTCTGGCATGAGCTGGATGCGACGCAACTGGCGAACCAGATCACCGTGCGCGGCGGCTCCTATTTGTCGAATGCGTATACCCAGATGTGGGTGGGGAACGGCCAGCAGACGGGATTACCCTTCGACTACCCGCCGAATACCACGGCGCAGGCCGGCGGCTACCTGCCTGTTGTCAGCGTGGGCGGAGTAGCGCAGACGGTCGCGCTGGACACCAATCAGGGGTTCGGGAGCAACAACGCGCTGGTGAGCGTGGCCCAGGACAGCCAGAGCGCCCTGCTGCGCCTGGCCGCTACCCCGGCCAGCGGCGCCATCATCCAGGCGTCCTACGTCTTCGATCTGCCGGTGTTGGTGCGCCGAAAGGATCCCGGCAGCATCGCCGCCTACGGCGTCTGGGAGAGCTATGTGGTGGATACCAAGTATCCAACATCCACCAATGCCTATCTGCTCCCTACGCCGCCTCCTGGGCGAGTATGCCTACCGCGCGGAGCAGGGCCTCCCCCACCGGTGTCCACGCTATCTCGACGCGGTACTTGGCGAAACCGAGCCGGATTGGTACGACGCGTTGGACGAGCACGCGTAGTGCCTCGCGCTGTTCGCCCACATCCGTACCGCGCAGGGCAGCGGCCCAGCCGCCAATCTGGCCTAATACCAGCTCCAGGGGCGGTAGGCTTGGCTTCTGGGAGGTTCCCCGGAGGCGGGCGAGTTCCGCCGCGATGTCCTCGAGCTCGGCCTGTGCCCTGTCCGCCACGCGCCGGTACATCTCCTTGTCGATGTCGTTGTCTAGGAAACGCTCGGCGGCCCTGACGAGGCGCTCTTGCAGCCGTGCCGACTCCTGTTCGAGCTGGTGGATGCGCGCCGCTACGTCGCCGCCGCGCTCCACGGCTTGCAGCCCTTCCCAGGCGCGGTACAACGCGGCGTCGAGGTCTTGATCGGGCGCCGCCACGGGGGCGAGCAAGTCCGTGACTTCCGCGATCACGTACCCGTCGATCCGGCTGTGCGCATTGAATCGACAGTTCGGGTCGGCGGCCCCGGCCCCTCGGAGGCGCCCTTGGCAGAGATAGCGCCGGCGGTCGGCGCCCGACATCCGCTGTCCGCAATTGGGGCAACGCAGGAAGCCGGTGAGCAGGTAGGCCCCCGTCGCCTGATTGGGTATATGCCGATGCCCGTCGATGTGCTCTTGCACGCGCGTCCAGGTCGCATCATCGACCAGCGCCGGCCAGCGGGTGCGCGGGCGGGCCAGGACGTTGGCGTCCCCATGCTGATGCCTGGCGTTATACACCGCGGCTCGGAGGAGGATCACCACGCCGCGCCAGCTCATCGTTCGCCCGCCCAGCGCGGCCTGAGGCTGGCGACCAAGCCAGCGGGCGACGCTACGACAGCTCTCGCCGGCGGCGACACGCCGGAAGGCTTCTTGGACGATGGGGGCGGCGATGGGGTCAACGTCCAGCACCTTGGCCGGCGCCCCGGCGCCTTTTTCCTCTGTGGTCGGCTCACGCCACCGGTAGCCGATGGGGCAGTGCCCGACCTTATGCCAGCCGAGCGACTCCACGTGCTGCCACGTCTCGCGGACGCGCGCTCCCAGCCGTTCGGATTCTTCTTGCGCCATCACGGCCAGCATGTTGGCGACCAGATCGGGGACCGCGCCACCCTCGGCCACCGAATGGACCGCGACGCCGAGCGCCTTGAGTTCCTGCCAACGATTCACGCGTTCGAGCAGTCGCCTACCGAGCCGATCCAGCCGCATGACGACAACGATCGCGGGGCGGCCATCCTCGCGGAGGCGGCGCGCTTCCGTCAGCATGGCCTGGTAGTGCGGGCGGTCGTCGCGGCGTCCGCTCATCACGTCGCTGTATTCCGTGCCGATGGTCCAGCCTTGCCGCGCCGCGTAGTGCCGGCATCCATCAAGCTGGGCCGGGAGGCTCAACCCCTCTCGTGCCTGCTCGTCCGAGCTGACGCGGGTATAGACCAGCGCGGTCGTGATACCCGCCTGGTCGCTACTGCTCGGCTTGTACGATCGATTGTGGCGCGCTTGCGCCGGTGCGCTGGCCGCCGGATGCATCACTGCTCTATCCCTCTCTATACCGATAGGTCGATTGATTACTGCGCCGGTCCTGGCGGAAGGCGGAAGGCGTCGGTTCTCGCCTTCCGCCAACATTTGCGTGCGGCTACTCGCCCGGCGGAACCCCCGCCGCGTCCAGGGCCGTGGTCGCCAGCCACCATGCCGCGTCGTGGGCATCGTTGACCAGGGCAGGGTCGGCCCCGGCGGCCTTGAGTTGATCGAGGATTCCGGTCAGGGCCTTCTCCGCTTCCTGTACCGGCTCGCCCTGCTCGATGGCGCGCCGGTCGCGGTGGCTCTTGAACGCTCCCGTCAGCGCCCACCCCTCGGTGTAGCTGAAGCCGGCCCCTAGGGCCTCCTCCCTGGTAGCGGCGAGCCAGAGCTTGGCGACATCGCGGAGGTCTTCGTGGAATACGTCGTCGTCGCTCTCGATCTTGCTGAGCAGCTCCTCGAAGATGGCCTCGTACCGCTCGATGTCCGGCGACTGCTCGACATCCCGGCGCCCGTGCTCACGGGTGAGCTTGCTCAGGTCGTCCCTGGTCAAGTCCTTGATTACCGATACGTGGCCGTGTCGTGCTGGCATCCTACTTCCCCTGCTCCTATGCCGCTACCGGCGCCGACAACGACGCCACTTCCCATACAATACGCCGACAGTCCGGGTCGGCGCGAAATGCTAGGACCAACGCGGCGAACCGGCCAAAGTCCGCCGTCTGCTCGCGGATGATCGTTCCATCCCCCATCGTCGCGCTGATCGTGACTACCTGCCGCATGGCTCGCTCCCTGCTCTCGCCTGCCGCTGGCTCCCAACGGCACCGGGTATGGGCCGGCGCCCCGGCGGGGGTTCCGCCGGGGCCGCACGCCAGCAGGATCAACGGTGGGCGAACCGCGCCATCTTGGCGAGCATCTGCTCGCGGCTGGCCTGGGGGCGGCTCACTCGCCGCACCTCGGCTGCCAGGGCCGCCGCGCTGTGCCAGCACTTGCCCGACGTACCGTACTGGCCGTGGGGGCAGTCGCAGGTGGCGCTCAGGGAGCCGACGTTCAGGATCGTCTGCGTGTACACGGCGTCGGTGCCCTTGCTCGAAGGGCACTGGTACACGCCAGGCCGGACCATCGTCACCACGCGACCGGCCTGGCGGTTGGCGGCGGCGCGCTCGTTGGCGGCGATCCAGTCCTGTGTCACGGGGGCGGTGATGTGGACCATTCGGGTTTCCTCTCTCTCTGTACCACTCGGTACACTGGTAGTATACCGTTCGTGAGGTATAAATGGGGGACAAAGGCAGGAGATAGCCCGAAGGTACTATGCGCTACGTGCGGTATGATGTAAGCATGGCTGTGTGTAGGATGAGTGCTACGCGGGTTCAGAAGGGCGCGGAAGGTATGGCAGAGTTGACGACGGCCCAGGCAGCGGAGCTGCTCAACTGCTCGCAATCGCAGGTGGGGCGGTTGGTGCGCTCCGGCGTGCTGAAGGGCCGGGCGCTATCCGCACGCATGTACCTCTTGGACAAACGCTCCGTCGAGGCGTACGCGGCGAAAACACCGACGCGCGGCTGGAAACGCGGGCGCCCGCGGAAGACTGACGCATGTCCGATGCCGGAAGGGGAACTGCCCTTAATCCCTCCGAATCCCCCAAATGGGGCATGAGTGTTCCCATTTATTGCTTGCTGGCCTACGATGTCATTACCGTTAGGCTCCTACGAACGGTACCGACATGAAGGTGAGCGCGCCGATGCCGACCTACTGCCCGAACTGTGGATCAAGCCAACCGGACGGGGCGCAGTTCTGCCTGAAATGCGGTCGGCGGCATGGGGAGGATCAAACTAAGGACAACTCGGCTGTCCTTCCACAGCATGGCCGTCGTCGCCGGGCGCTTGCCTTGATCGTCATTGGCATTATGGCCGTGGTCAGCATTGTCGTGGCTGTCTCCCTCTCCACAGCACCAAGGCAGGAGTCGCGGTCACCGCCGCGCTTGTGGCGACCGAACTGCAATCCTTCCATAACAACCCGGACCAGAACCTTACATTGGGCGAGGGCGAAAAGGTTTGCAAGCAGGCCGTGGATTGGAACGATGTTGCGCGGTCGCCGGTGTTGTACCGCGGTCGCTGCGCCCTGGTATATGGCGATGTGAGTCTAACCGATCTGTCCGCGCGTGTTGTGAAAGTAGGGCCGGAACCACTGACCGGCATGCCTGCGGTACTCGTGGACATAGGCGGCTACGATCCTGCAACCCTGTGGGCGGGGCATACGAAGTCTCCGTCACTCTTCGCTCTCGGAACCATTCAAGGTATTCGTGAGGGCATGCCCTACGTCACGGCGGAAGCGATTTGGATGCCGAGCTAGGGCATCCTCGCCGGGCAAGGCCAGGCGTCCGCTTGCTCGGCCAGATGAGGCGTGGCGCATTCTACTCGTCGGGCAACCCGACTCTACTCAGGAACGCATAGAAACGGTGGACCATATCGTGGAGGTAGATCGGCGGCACTATCGCCAAGCGTGCCACACTACCATCGATTATCCCTTGGTAAAGGCCAACAGTTGATATGGCTACAGCCATCCTAAAGTCCATCACGGCGGCCCGCAAATTGGCCCGTGTTTCACCCACGCTATTCAGACAGTGATAACGCTCATCCTGGTTTTGCCGCACACGCCTCCGGATATCTTTGCCCTCAATCTGACCAACAAATGACTCCGAATCATGCAGATCACAGGCAAGGACATACGCGAGGATGCGATGGTCGTCTGGAGAATCGTACGGCCGAGCCAACAACTCTCCTTGGGGAAATCGTATGCGAAAGTCTGACAATAGGTCACAATCCGCAGTCAGCACCAACAGTAGGGGATGGTGAACCGACGCCACCTTTGGCTGGATATCCTCGGAGACCAGAGAAGTCGTTCCGGAACGATATTCCCAGACATTGCCGAGAATCTCTCCTTGCCTGAGGTCGGCAGTCGAGGGCGGGAGATAAGCTAATGGCATCTAAGGGCCGGGGACCAGGCGTTAATCGCTATATATCAGATTGGGACGCTCCGAGCGACTGATTACCTCGGCGGCCCGCCATTGAGTGGGCCGGGGAAGTTCGCTATTCTGCCGCTGAACCCAGAATTGTGCTGTATCGCGCAGGGACTCAACCGCCTCATCCACGGCAACACTTGGCATCAATAGGAGAATGAGGCAACCGAGAACTCTCTTTTCAAAGTCCATAGCATCGCCTGCCCCCCATGTCTCTACGTGAGGCAGCTCCGGTGCCCATTCAGCGGATACGGACGCAGAATTGGTGGTTCGGTGTAATCTCACACGGGCTATCGTATCTGCCTGGCGGCTATCCATCAAGTGGTTCGGGATCGAGGGCGCGTTCAAGTTCTTCAGTAATGGCCCACCGGAATAGGTTCCTAGCAAGTCGATTGAACTCTCCGAGAATCCTGAATGCTTCATCAGTCTTGCACCTTTCCTGTGTAAAGAAATCGGCATCAATGATATAAACCTGACCCCCCCCTTGAGGAGGGGATCGAAGCCCATTTCTGATGAGTACAAATCCGCCTTTCACGGGTCCTATCTCAAGCACAGAGGCCGCTTCTGACTGACGTACATTATTTGCAAGGCCGCCGGCAGCCAGTAGTCCAGCAAAGTGGGGCTGGATGAGTCGATCCCATGTAGCCTCGGAGCAACCGACCTTATCCTTGTCTATTGCATTTCTGTAGCGGAGGCCCACGCGCGAGTAGAAAGGTGGGTGATACACCTCGCGCACTGCCTGTTCAATCATCTCGGTCTGCGCGCGGAACTCCTCCCAGCGGGAATACTTGAATTCTGTTAGGGCTATGAAATCCTGCGCAATGGACATAAATCTCGCTCTGTCTTCGGCAATGAACTTGTGGGTGACTCCAACAGAAGGTAGTTGCGATACGATTGGCATGAGTTCCTTGGGAAAGAGGGCGGCAGTGTCTTCCCGCTCGTAAAGGGGATATAGGTATCTGACTCTCTCCTGGAACGCAGAGGGTACCTCGGCGGCGATGGCAAGGATCGGTGGAAACCTAAGCTGACAGATTACCTCCTCAAGAGGATTGTTACGAAACAGGACGCGAGGTGAATCTGGGAACGGCATTGAGCTATCTCTCGTGTTGGGGGAAAGGGGATCGGCAGTGGCCCCGGTTTAGCCAAGTAGACAACATTACGGAGATCACTCGCGTTGTTCCCTCCTACAGGAGGAAGTATACACGGGCCAGCGTAAGGCGAGTTTGTGGCTGCTGGGCAGGGATAGGAACTCGGTGGTTTGCAGTTAGCTCGGCCTGGATACCCGGCTGGTATCCGAATAACCAAACGGCCCCCCCGGCCCTCGGACGTGCGGTGTCCAAATAGTGCGCCAAGCTTTCCGTGACATTTTGGCTCCCGGTGGGCCATCCAGCCGTAAAGCGGGGGGCACAGACGCGGGGGTTGTGTGGGAGCGACGACCAGAGGGGAATCCGCCAATCGCCCCCACATCGATTGGAACCTATAATAGCCCTATAACGTCGTCCTCTCCCTTTCCCCGGCCTAGTTGCTGGTATTCGGCCCGAAGCCATGGGTACACACGGTCCCGCCGTAGCCATCCGGGGTACAACTAGCGCCGTGATGCGCCGGTTGCCCGAAGGCCAGGAGGAGCCACAATACCAACGCGATGAACCAGCCCACGATGGAAACCTCTCGCTAGGCAACGCCTCCTGCTAATCTACACGCGCCGGCAGTCAATGTTGCATTATCATTCCCAATTGTCGCCAGAAGGTACTACCGCCACAGGCGACCGGGGAGGCTGCCTCCCCGGTCGCCAATCCCGGCGCGCTCGCGGCGCCCTAGCTGGCCGCGAGCGCGGGCGGCTCCCCCAGTAGGAGCCAGATGGCCGCGTCCCGCACATCGGCCTCGGCTGCGCCGGCCTGTTGCGCCGCGACTTCCACCGCACGGGCGAACTGCCAGTCCGTGCCGGCGCTGAGCGCCTGCCAGCCGTTGACGTGGCCCGGCACCTGCCAACCGGTCGGCAACCGCGAGAGGGCGATACCTGCCGCTCGCAGGGTGCGCCGCTGATGGGGCGTCAGGGCCTCCTGTAGCCCCTCTGGGGCCGCTTGGCGCGCGCCAACGTCCGTCCGCCATGCAGCGGCGGGGTCTGCCAGCGCACCCAGGTCCGGACTCACCGCCACCACGGACGGCGCGGCGACGGGCGTCTCGATGGCGGGCAGGGTCACGTCGGCCTCCTGGGCTTGCGCGGCCAGCGTCTCCGGCCAGGGCCGCGTCTGGCGCTCCGGGCGACGGAGCAGGGCGTCAAGTTTGCCGAACGCGCGTTCGGCTGTGCCGATGGCGGTGTTGAGGGCCTCGGTCGCCTGCTTTTCCTCCGCCGCGACTTTCGCCAACCGGCCTGTTTCCTGGGCACGGTAGGTATCCGCGGCGGCCAGGAGCGCCGCCCTGATGGCCGCATGGAGCCGTGCGCGCTCGCTGGCCGTAGCGTCGAGGCGGCGGCGGAACTCGGCAATACGCGTCCAGGTCTTCTGAAGCGCGTCCGTGTCCTGCTCGGCGACGGCCTGCCGTTCGGCCTCCTGGGCGCGGTCGAGGTCCGCGCGGCAACGCTCGGCGTCCCGGTCAAGCTCGGCCAGCTCGGTTAGGAGCGCGGCCACGTCGGGGGCGGGGGTCTTGGCGAGTAGTTTCACCGGATGTCCTTATCTGATTCGGCGCCCGACAGAGGGCGCCCTAGCGCGGCGGCGTTGGCCGCAAATGCCGATTGCCCCTACTGGGGCGGCTTGGGGCCGAGCTGGTAGTTCGGTTGCGCCCCGTTAGCAATTGGGGCGGTGATGCTGCGCGGGTAGACGACGTTGCCCTGTCGATCCACCTGGAGATGGACGATTACCTCGCCGTGGAGCGGGGCCGGGGCGGGCGGTTGCGCCGCTGCCGCCTGCTGAAGCGTCGCGGGGTCGAGGATGCGCCGCTGACTACTGGCGGGGAGGTTCTGGAGCATCTGGCTGAAGATGCCGCCAATTGGTCCCGGCTCCTGGGCAAGCGTCTGGAGCTGCGCCGGGGTGAACTGGGCCGGGTGCCCGGTGGCGTCCCCTAGCCCCGCGTTGACAAGCGTCCCCAGGCCGCTCAGCATCGCGCCAACATCCTCGGTGACACTGTGCGGCGTCCTGACGTTGGCTGGCCCGGCCAGCCCCAGCGCCATCTGCTGCTCCGGGCTGAGCGGCCCGTTGACGCCGCCGGAGAGGGCGATCCGCCGGCCCGTCGTCTCCGTGGTGATGCGGGCTAGGTTGGCCTGGGCGCTGGGCGTGCTCCCCGTGCCGATGCGCAGCAGGTGCTCCGCTTCCGGCAGGTTGTGGGACAGGTCGATCTGGCCGCCGGTGATGGCGCTCAACTGCGTGATGGCGTTGGCCTGTCCGAGTTGGGCCGTGTTGGATTGGAACCGGGCAAGCGTCGCGTCCAGCAGTTGCGCCTGACCCTGGGCGCTCCCTTGGAGCGCGTTCACCTGGCCGATGCTCACGCCGGCAGCGTTGGCGACGCGGGCCTGGCCTTGCAAGCTGGCGTCGGTCAGGAAGCCGGCGAACTGCTTGGCGAGTTCGTCGGAGCCGAGCGTCTGCTTGAACGCGGCGGTCACATCGGCGCCCCCACCGGGGAGGGCTTGCAGGTTGGGCGTCGCCGCCATAATCGCGGTCAGGCTCGCGGCGGGCGCCCCCGTGGCCTCCGCCACCAGCGCCAGGTTACTCATCTGGCGGGCGGTCGCATCGGCGCTGAAACCGAGCTGGGTCATGGCTTCCTGGACGATCTGCACGGCATCCTTGGTCCCGGCCCCCAGGATGGCGACCAGTTGCAGCGCGGATTCGATGGCGGGGCCAGTCCCTTGCTGGACATCGACGCCGCCCTGTGCCAGGCCCGTGGCGACCTGCTTGGCCTGGTCCTGCTTCAGGCCATACAAGTAGGCGCTGGCCGGGACCGTCTGGGATGCCGCGAGCGACGGCTCCGTGCCGACAGCGGCGGGGGCCGTGCCGACGAGGGCCTGGAAGTTGACGCTGCCCTTGAGCGCGTCGGTGAACATCGTATTCAACATCAACGGTAGACCGGCGGCGGCGACGGCGCCCATGATGGCGAGTTGCGGGCCGCCGGTCAGGCCGAATGCGGAGGCGGCGCCCTGGCCGGCGTAGAGCGATTGCGGACCCAACCAGCTTACGGCATTGGCAATCCGCTCCAGGAGGCCGGTTTGCTGCTTGGCTTGCTTTTCCGGCGCTGGAGCTGGCCCTGTTGCCGGTGGCGTCCCCCCCTGCGTACCGGAGCCGCCGGATCGGCGGCGTCGGGCGCTGGCTCGCTGCGATGGTCCCACGGTCGATTCCGGCGCCGGGGCGGAGGCCGGGACATAGACGGGGCCGTTCTGGGTATCGGAGCGCGGTAGGTACAACTGCGCCTGGGCCTGCTGGCTCGCACGTTTGGCTCGCTGGCTCGGCCCCTGCTCCCCCGGCGCCAACGGCTCGACGACGGCGCCCTTGGGCCGGGGGAAGCCGGCCCGCCGTAGCTCCGCGTCGTAGCGTTGGGAGATATGCATTGGGCCGGGGGCGCCATGGGGCGCGGCGGACTGCACCGCCCGGCCCAGACTCCGGACGAAATCGGCGCGGCTGTTGCTGGCCTGCTGAAGCTCCTTGACGGTCGTCAGCAGCCGGCGAGCTGCGGTGTTGATCTGATCGACCTTCGATGCGGCGTCCTGTTCCACGCCGATGCTGACGGCTGCTTGATTTGCTGACACTGTTCCTGAATCCTCAATACGATACGACGACTACCGGCTGGATGGCCCTGGGTGGGCCAGTTGCTCGGACACGGGAGCCGGACACGGGGAAGGCGCATGGCCTTCCTAAGGGGTACGCCGGGCAGCTCACGCCGGCTCGTACAGGATCAGACAGAGCTGTTCATCCGTGAGGTCACCCCTCCCCTTGTACTTGCCGGGGGCGAGCGCTTGCAGGTGACCATCGGCGCAGATACGCACCAGCTTGTCAGGCTCCTTGACACTCGGACGGACAAGCACCGCATGCCGGCAGTCGGGCCAGGCACATGTGCCCTCAATGCGCTGTCCCGCGCCGGGCGCCGACCGACTTATGGCGTTTATGGCGTTTATGGCGTCTCCTACCGCGCCATCACGAACCGTGCTCGGTGGGAATATAGCAGTATGCTTGCTTTGAATTAGACGCTCTGCACGGTGGTCGGGTGGGGTCGAACCCGCCTCCCGCGTTCGTTCTCCCCGGTCCGCTAAATCGAGATACCGTGTCGTCACTGTGCCACCCTTACGCGATAAACGCCATAAACGCCATAAGTCCGAGACTGGGGCTTCATGATCCAGTTGACTCCTCGATTCGCGGCCCCCCGACGTAGCGCCACCGCTCCGCTGGCCGGCCCTTGCCGCCATCCGGGGCGACATGCTCCGACTTCACCAGGCCACGATCCTGCAAGGCGTGGAGGGCCGCTTCGATCTTGGCGGATTCCTGATTGCGGCTGAACAGGTCCCCCCGTATTGCCGAGCGGGTCAGCCCCTCCGGGGCGGCTCGCAAGGCATCCAGGAGCGCGTCGGTCACCGGGGCGCCTAACGCCTCGCCAAAGATGTGCCGAGCGGATTCCTCGCAGTATCCCCAGACGGCCAGGCCCGCCCTCAAGTGCTCGCGGCGGATTACCGTGGTGCGGTCGAGTAGCGCGTAGATGCACGCTAGGCGCATGACTTGGGCCTCAGCTCTCGCCGTTACCGCCCCGAACAAGCCAGGGCGCCCATCAGACAGGGCCTCATACACATCCCGCCAGATGCCGCGCGCCTGCTCGTCACGGCTCATCTCCCCGGCTGACCGGGCGAACAGGGCGGCGTCCTCGAAACGGCGATGGTGCGGACCCATGTCTACGGTGTGGAGCTGGCCGCCCTCCGGTAAGACCTTGGATCGTTGCACACAGACCCACAGGAAGCGATTGGCGAAACCGTTTCCCGCTTCCGTGCTCCGCAACTCGCGGAGCACCTCATCTCTGGTGATATGGCCGATGATGCTGATGTGGGCGCCCGTTGCGCGGGCCGGACTGTTCTTCGTCAGCACCCGCAAATCGCCGGTGTCCCATGCGTTGCGGATGACCGCGGACAGCGTATTTCCCTCCCGTCCCAGTACCCGGAGCGTGGAAGCAAGCTCCGTCTCCACCACCAATAGCCGCTTGTCCGCGACGCCGGGGTCGTTTTCGACATCCTGGTAGTCCACAACGCGGCCTTTCTCCTTCACCGGCTCGTGCGAGACAATGGCATCGCGCACGGCCCAGATCAGCCCTTCCCCGGACGATAGCCCGGCCTGGATGGAGTGATTGGCCCAAGCCTCATCGACCGCACGGTAGAGGGCGAATGTCTGGCCCCAAGAGGTCCCCTTCCGCCCCTTCGCGGTGCGCCCGACCAGGGCGCAGAACAGGTTGGTCCGGTGGTAATCCGCCTCCACGGGGAAGTACGGTGCCCGGCCCACAACGTTGCCAAACGCGACGAGTCCTTGCACCAGCACGCCTGCGGGGTCGGCCTCGGTGTGTGGCTCGATGGCTCGCACGAAGTCACCCATGGGTCCGTGGTAAGCATCCTCGTGCAGGGATTCAGGCCACGGCGGTTCCGGCGCCGTTAGCTGTAGCCCGGATGCTGGTTTCACTGTATAGGGTAAACCAGCAAAACCATCATTTTGGGAATGCTCCGGCGACCATTCCGGCGTCGCTTTGACTAACTGCTCCAGTTCCTCACGCGTCCTCACAGCTCCAACCAATCGGAGACATCGCCCTTGGGCGGAAGGCCGGGCAACTCCACAACGCGGACACTCGCCGCCACACCATGAAGGGACTGGGCGACCATGAGCGCATGTCGGCGTCCAGGACCGTCATTGTCGGGCAGGATGATAATGGGTCGTCCGGCGAGTGGCTCGGCATACTCCGGGCGCCACTTCAGAGCGCCGCCGGCGTTGGTCGTGGCGAGCAATCCCATTCCGATGAGGGTATCGGTATCGCGTTCGCCTTCGACGACAAACACGGCGCGGCGAGGCTCCGCCAAGAGGCCGGGCAACCGGTAGAGCACCCGCCGCACATCGCCAAGGTTCCACAGCCAGCCGCCAGCGCCATCTGGGCGCCGCTGGTGGAAGGTCTTGGGCTCCACCCGAACCACTTCGTAGAGGAGCGCGCCGGACTCGTCGCAGTACGGATATGTGGCGACGATGCGCGGCTTCAGGTCAGGGCCGTGTTGCCGTCCGCACCGACAAGCACCGGCCAGCAGGTGCTTGTAGGTGTCGCTGTTCGGCTTCAATGGCAGGCCGCCGGCGCGGTCCTCGCGCGTGCAGTAGGCAAACTTGCCATCGTCGCTGAGGAAGCCGTAGCATCTGACACCCTGAGCGCGCGGTTCCTGATCCCAGCCGCCGCAGATAGGGCACGGACGGCTACGGCTGAATCGCTGAGAGGCAGCTATGCCCACCGGTCACCCCCTTGGCCCTTGGCATTGCGGTTGGTCTGTGGTATCATGTAAGCTAATCCTTACCTAATCTAAGCCGCCGGGACTTCGAGCAGTCCCGGCGGCGCGTCGTGTGCTCAGTGCGTCGCCTGCTCGTGTAGCCGTTGCATCGCATCGTGGTATGCCTGTACCGCCTGCTTACCTGCCGTGTGGGCGCCAACGGACTCGCACCTGCTGCACCTGCTATCGCGCCAGCATGACGGGCAGACGGTGTAGCCGCATGCCGGGCAGCACCGGGCGTCGATACCGCGCATATCCGCATGGCAGATGGCGCCCGGGGCATAGCCGGGCCTCAGCCACCAGCCGGAGATGCGCTTGCCGGTCACCGGATTCCGCTGTGGCTTGTCGGTATCCCCATCGTTGGCTTGCAGCGGCTCTGAGGGGCCGTGGATTACGCCATTAGCGGTCGCAGCGGGCCGTTTTGACGGCGCTTCCGTATCAGCGTTAGGGATCATCGTCATGCGGCCTTGGCGTCCTTGGCGGCTTCGTGCTTGCGCCAACAGGCAGCCAGGCAGCGGCAGAGGGCGACCGCGAGGCGGTCTAGGTCGGGGGCTGGGATATCCAGCGGTGTGGCTGGCGGGCGGTGTTGCGTGGGGACAAGGGCCAGCTTGCCGCGCGGAGCGGGCCTCCGTTCCATTGGCGTGCTCACCGGCTGCTCCAGTTGCCGGGCACGACGGACGAAGGGGCGGAATCCGGCGCAACTAGGGCTTGCCTGAGCACGTCGGGTGGCAGCTCAAGCACGCTCGCTAGCCGCCGGATCAGATCATCCGGTGGAAGCCGGACGGGCAAGCAACGCTCCAGGCTGTGGACGCTCGAACGACTCCGACCGAGCGAACGCGCCAGGTCATCAAGGGTCAGACACAACTCGGCCCGACGCTTGCGGATCAGGTTGGGGAAGGCGCTTCCCATTGCTGAGGGTTCCTTTCGGGTGTGTGTCCCATCACAAGGGAATACCCCCTGCCGGTTGGGACAGTTGTCCCGGCAGAGGGATACGCTAGGGATCAGGCGGACATGGGTGGGCTTCTCCTTTCGAGCGCAAGGCAAGACCAGCGGCTTGAAACGGGGGGGGCTAAATATCCGGCGGTTTGCGGAGTGCGCGTCTATCCGGGACGTGGCGACGAAAAAAAGCGGCCCTCATGTAATGGGGCCGGCCTACCCAGCTTGCCGTACCCTACCAGAGGAAGCCCCGGTAGGGTACGTGTTCGTTCGTGAACGCTAGTGAACGCTAGTGTTGACGAACGACGTAGATTATGCGCTCGCTGTCGGCGGATCGGAGCAGGATGGCGAGGAAGCGGTCGAGGGCGTCGCTATAGCGGAACATGACGCCGCGATGGCTGCCGAGGCGATACTTCCGCATGACCCGATCCTCGTCAACGCGGCGGGCGATGCCGAGGAGCGCCGCCTGATCGGCGGCTCCGAGGCGGGTAGAGAAGGCCGCCTCCACCACCGCGTGGGGAATGGTGATGGGGGCGTGCTGGCGAGCCAGATAGTTCAAATGGATTCGCCAATGGGAGCTGTCCAGCACGGTAGCGAGGGTCCGGTCGCGCTTGTTGGGGCTGCGTCGGGCGCCGTAGGCCGCCTCGGCGTCGGGGGGCAGCTCACCCTCCAGGACGAGGCGGAGGTTTGGGCGTGGCTCCAGGGGGGAGAATAGGAACTCACGCACATACTCACGCAAGCGTCGGCGCATTACAGCGAGCGACACGGCGGTCGAGGGCAAAGCGCCTGACGGCGACTGGCAAACTACCACGACATCCCCCTGTTCGACATTCCCTGAGAGTGGTACCACGTGCATGTCGCAGGGGACTAGCAACGCCTTGTCGGGCGGTCATAGCCGCGACAAGACGCACGATACCAACACAGGTCGTTTTCCCCTGCCGTCGCGATAGCTGCATTGGTGACTGTTGTGTATGTGGTGGATACGACGATCGCCACGCAATCGGCCGCGGGCGCCCGCGCCGGAGGTGAGCTCGGTCAATTCAGCCGCGTCCTGGCGCGGGCCCACGTGGATGTGGAGCGGGGCTACAGCGGCGCGCTCGGCGCCGGCCAGCTCGTGACACTGACCAACCAGCAACTCGGGATCAGCGCGCAGATGATCTGCACCGGTTGCACCATTCGCGGCCAGCCGGGTGGGCGCTACACGCATAGCCTCACACTCGCACAGCTCGTGTGACGAGCTATCAGCTATCAGCTATCAGCTATCAGCAACCTGGCCCCTGGATCGCATACGGTCCAGAGAGGGGGCGAATTTTGCCAACGCCGGCTCGTGCTGATAGCTGATAGCTGACGGCTGATAGCTGATGAGGGAGCAACGTGGCGGTTCGGATTGAGGATTTGCAGGATTTGTTGAAGATGCTCACGCAGACGACGGAGCTGACGACGCCGGATAACCCGGCGGAGGTGCTGGCGCTGTTCGATTACGGGACCGACGATGTAGCGATGGCTGACGCGAGCAGCACGCCGCTCACGCCGCACGGGACGAGTTACGTCTACAACGACTCCGGCAGCATGTGGAATCGGGCGGAGTGGAGCTAGGGGACCGGGGAGCAGAGGGGCAGAGG
>Ga0207416_1003297_pt1 | contig 15737 bp, 13 predicted proteins | sample PaiPotPPM11metaG_FD_184107 | JGI IMG/M metagenome (GOLD analysis project Ga0207416, IMG submission 184107) | Iron sulfur acid spring bacterial and archeal communities from Banff, Canada, to study Microbial Dark Matter (Phase II) - Paint Pots PPM... ...
GAGGTCGTGGCGTGGTGGGTCGATCCCGACGCCACCGCCCAGCCCGTCACCGCGCCGACCACCGCGACGACGACCACGGCGAGGAGGAGCAGCCGGGCCCGCCGCGGCGGGCGATCGTCAGTGGAGCTGGACGAGGACGTCGACGGCAACGGCCGCGAAGAGCAGAGCCAGGTAGAGGTTCGACCGGTGGAAGTAGGCGATCGCGCGGGCCGGCGTCGGGTCGCGGCGCAGCTGCACCGCCTTGGCGACGAACGCGGCGCCGAGCAGGGCGGCCGCGACCACGTAGAGGATGCCGACCGACGAGAGGAGCGGTAGCACGAGGCTGACCCCGACCACGACCACCGCGTAGGCGAGGATCTGGGTGGCCGCCGCCTGCGCGCCCTGCACCACCGGCAGCATCGGGATGTGGGCGGCTTCGTAGTCGTCCCGGTACCGGAGGGCGAGGGCCCAGAAGTGCGCGGGCGTCCAGGTGAACACGACCGCGAAGAGCACCCAGGCCGGCGCGCCGACGCGGCCGGTGACGGCCGCCCAGCCGACCAGGACCGGCACCGCGCCGGCCGCGCCGCCGATGACGATGTTCTGGACCGTCCGGGGCTTCAGCCAGACCGTGTAGACGAACACGTAGAAGAGGGTGGCGGCCAGCGCCAGGCTGGCCGCGAGCAGGTTGGCGGTCAGCGCCAGCAGGGCGAACGCCACCACCTCGAGCACGACGCCGAAGACGAGCGCCCGAACCGGCTCGACCGTCCCCGACGGCAGCGGCCGGTGCCGGGTCCGCCGCATGAGCTGGTCGCGGTCCCGCTCGATCCAGCAGTTGATCGTGTTGGCGCCGCCGGCCGCGAGCGCGCCGCCGACCAGCACCGCCGCCACGAGACCGAGGTCGGGGATCTCGCCGGCGGCGAGGATCATCGCGGGGACGGTGGTGACGAGCAGCAGCTCGACGACGCGCGGCTTCGTCAGCGCCAGGTACTGACCGGCCCGCCGACGAGCCTGCTTCGCCCACGCCTCGGCAACTGCCACCGGGCGATTCAAGGCGACGAAGTCGGACACGGCGCTCCAGGGTGGGGGCTCGCGGCATGGTAACCGAGGCCCTCCAAGGTCTACGAAGCGCTCGGCGGTAGCCTCGACCCACGATGGCGGAGCTCCCCGACGCCGACGACGTCAAGCAGGCGATCCGCATGACTGCCGATCGGCTGCTCACGAAGCCGTCCGACGAGCACGCCGAGCGCAAGTCGCGCGCCGGCATCGTCATCCCGGCCACCGCGAACGTGAACCGCCGGCTCGTGTGGGCCGAGGTCATCGCGGTCGGGCCGACCGTGCGCAACGTCGAGGGCGGCGACCGGGTGCTGTTCGCGCCCGACGCCGGCTACGAGGTCGAGATCCGCGGCGACGAGTACGTGATCCTGCGCGAACGCGACGTCCACGCGGTCGCGTCGAGCCGCGACGAGGGGCAGAGCGGCCTCTACCTCTAGCTGCGAGACGAGCGGCCGGCCGACGGGGCGCGGGGGCGCAGCCGCACCTCGGCCGGGTGGACGACCGGCTTGGGCCGGGCCCGCCGGCGCTCGTCGAGGTAGTCGACCACCCGCCGGTACAGCTTGGCGCCGAGCATCTTCTTCAGCTCGACCCCGAGGCTGCGGTACACGGGCTGGGAGCCGGTGAAGGCCTCCGGTGCCTCGGTGCACCACCACTTGAAGTCGTCGCCGCCCTCGCCCCAGCCGTCACGGGCGAACTCGGTGAGCGTCGAGACGACGGTCCCGTCCTCCTGCTCCTCGTCGATCCGGCGCAGCGGGAGCTGCCAGCACACCTCCGGCTTCACGTCGCTGTGGTGGATGCCGTGGCGCATCGCGTGGAGGTGCAGCGCGCAGCCCGGGCCGCCCGAGAAGCCGGGCCGGTTCAAGAAGATGCAGGCGTCGTCGACGAGCCGGGTCCGCCAGTCGATCTTCCCCTCGTCCTTCCCGGCCCTGGCGTAGATGCCCTTCTTGCGCCCGACCTTGCGGTACTGCCACTCGTCGGCGGTGAGCTCCTTGGCCATCCGGTTGACGTGATCACGGTCCTTGCGGTCCGAGAAGTGCGCGCCGTACGAGCAGCAGCCCTGCACGAGCTCGGGCGCCTTCTCGGTGAGCACGCCTTGGCAGCCGCACCCGAAGATGCACTGCCACGACGACAGCAGGAAGGTGACGTCGACCTGCCACCGTCGGCCGTCCTCGTCGGGGTCGTCGAACGTCACCCACTCGCGGGTCGGGCCTCGCATCCATCCTCCTCGTGAGCGAGCACCGAGCGTATCGACCACGTCGGTAGGCTGCGCGCATCGAAGACGACGGCGCGCTGCTGGCCGACCTGCGGGCGGCGCTCGGCGCGGACCGGGTCCGATCGGAGCCCCTCGAGCTCGCGCTCTACGGCCGGGACGCCGGTGTCGCGACCGGCGAGGCCGGCGTCGTCTGCTTCCCCGCCACGCCGGAGGACGTCGCGAGTGCCGTCGCGGTGGCGGCCCGCCACGACCGACCCTTCGTCGCCCGCGGGAGCGGCACCGGGCTGGCCGGCGGGGCCACCCCGGTCGGGCGCCCGGTGGTGATCGTGACCACGCACCTGAACCAGATCCTCGACGTCGACGCCGAGGCGCGGGTGGCCTGGGTCGAGCCCGGCGTGCTGAACCTCGACCTCAGCCGCTCGGTCGCGCCGCTCGGGCTGCACTACGCGCCCGACCCGTCGTCGCAGCAGGCGTGCACGATCGGCGGGAACGTGGCCACGAACGCGGGCGGCCCGCACTGCCTCGCCTACGGCGTGACCGCCGCCCACGTCCTCGCCCTCGACGTCGTCCTCTCGGACGGGACGACGGCCCGTCTCGGCGGCCTCGAGCCGGACCAGCCCGGCTACGACCTGCGGGGCTGCTTCGTCGGCAGCGAGGGCACGATGGGGATCGCGACCCGGGTCGCGGTGCGGCTCACGCCCGACCCGCCGGTGGTCCGCACCCTCCTGCTCGACTTCACGACCGTGCAGGCGGCCGGGGCCGCGGTGAGCGGCATCATCGCGGCCGGCTGCGTCCCCGCCGCGCTCGAGATGATGGACGCCGAGATCACGCGGGCGGTCGAGGACTTCGTCGGCGCCGGGTACCCGCGCGACGCCGGCGCGGTGCTGCTCGTCGAGGTCGACGGACTCGACGCCGGCGTCGACGCCCAGGTGGAGACCGTGCGCGCGGTCGGCCAGCGGGAAGGCGCCCGCTCGGTCCGGGTCGCCGCCGACGAGCAGGAGCGGGCGCTGCTCTGGAAGGGACGGAAGTCGGCGTTCGGCGCCATCGCCCGGATCGCACCCGACTACTACCTGCACGACGCGGTGGTGCCCCGTACCCGGCTCGTCGACGTCCTCGAGCAGGTGTACGAGATCGCCGCCGAGCAGCGGCTCACGATGATGAACGTCTTCCACGCCGGAGACGGGAACCTGCACCCGCTCATCGTGTTCGACGCCCGAGAGCCGGGCATCTGGCCCCGGGTCGCCGACGCCGGCGACGCGATCCTGCGCGCCTGCGTCGACGCCGGTGGCGTCCTGTCGGGCGAGCACGGCATCGGGCTCGAGAAGCGCGACGCGATGCCGATGGTCTTCGGCCCCGACGACCTCGACGCCCAGGCCCGGTTGCGGGACGCGTTCGACCCGTCGGGACGCGCCAACCCGGACAAGGTGCTGCCCCGGGGCAGCCGGTGCGGCGAGCTCAGCCGCGTCCCGGAGGGCGCGTGGATCTGAGCGCCCCGGCCGGCGAGGCCGCGGTCCGCGACGCGGTGGCGGCGGCGGACGCCGTGGTGCCCGTCGGCGCGGGGACGCATCGGGAGGTCGGCGGGCCGGTGCCGAGCGGCACCCCGGTGGCGGCTCCGGCCGGGATCGTCACCTACGACCCCGCCGAGCTCACCGTCACCGTGGGGGCCGGCACGCCGGTGGCCGCGCTCCAGGCCGCGCTCGGCGCCCACGACCAGGAGTGCGTGCTCGACCCGCGCGATTCACGCGCCACGGTGGGCGGGGTCCTGGCGGTCGGGCTGTCCGGTCACCGCCGGCTCCGGTACGGGCCGCTGCGGGATCGGGTCCTCGAGGTTCGCTTCGTGACCGGCGACGGCCGGCTGGTGCGCGGCGGCGGGCCGACGGTGAAGAACGTGACCGGTTTCGACCTGCCGCGCCTGCTCGTCGGCTCCTTCGGCACTCTCGGCGTGCTGACGCGCGTCATCCTGCGCTGCCAGCCCCGGCCCCGCTCCGCCCGCTGGTACCGGAGCGCCGACGACGGCGCCGCGACCCGCGCCCGTCTCGTCGCCCCGTCGACCGTCGCCGGCACCGCCGACGGCACCTGGGTGCTCCTCGAGGGCGACCCCGCCGACGTCGATGCCCAGGCCGGCGCGGCGTCGCTGACCCCGACCGACGACGGCCCGCCGTGGCCGGACGGGCCGCACCGCGGTCGGATCTCCGTGGCGCCGGGTCGCCTGGGCGAGCTCGAGCCGGCGATCGACGCAGTCCCCGAGCTTCGCTGGCTCACCGAGTGGGGCGTCGGCACCGTCCACGTCGCCGGGGTGACCGAGGCCGGCCTCGCCGCGGCGCGGGTGGCGGCCGAGGCCGCGGGCGGCTGGCTGCTTCGGGAGTCGGGCGCGCCGGGCCTCGACGGCTTCGGCGTCGGGCTCCCGAACCGCGAGGTGATGGCACGGGTGAAGGCGGCGTTCGACCCGGCGGGGAAGCTGTCGCCGGGTCGGCTCCCGATCGCGGCGCTCGCGTCGCAGCGGGCGGCGTCGTGACGACCGATCAGGTGGGCGAGATCGTCGCGACGCTGCGAGGTGTGGAGGAGCGCCTGCGCGACGCCGCCTACGACCAGCTCCGCGCCGCGGTGGACGGCGACGAGTCGGCCGCCGCCGAGGAGCGTCGCCTGCAGCAGGCCCGGCGCGCCGTGGAGCGGGCGATCCGGGCCCTGGGCGGGGAGCCCGAGACCTACTGACCGGCGGCGCCGGGCTCGTTCAGGCGGTCGATGAGCTCGCCGAGTCGGGCCCAGTCGCGCCGGTCGAACCAGAACGCGATGCGCCCAAGCTCGACCGCGTCGTCGTCCTCCCGCTCGGCGTCCGACACGTCGACCCGCTCGATGGCGCCGCGTCGGAGGATGTCGGCGAACTCGTCGGAGAGCGCGGCGAGGGTCGCGTCGTCGGGCGCGTGGTGGAGGCGGAGGACCAGCCGGCCGTCGACGAAGCGCTGGGAGTGGTAGTTGGAGAAGAACCGGGTGAGCTCGTCGACGGCGTCGTCGACGCGGTCGGTGACGGTCAGCAGGCTCAGGTCGCCGGGGGAGATGTAGCCGTCGGCGAGGAGCTCCTGACGCACGAACTCGAGCCAGCCGGTCCAGTAGGTGCCGCCGGGCGTGTCGAGGAGCACCACCGGCCCGGGCTGGGCCTTGCCGGTCTGCATGAGCGTCAGCAGCTCGAAGGCCTCGTCCATCGTCCCGAAGCCGCCGGGCAGGAGCACGAACGCGTCGGCCTCCTTCACGAACGCCAGCTTGCGGGTGAAGAAGTAGCGGAAGTTGATCAGCTTCAGGTCGCTGGCGAGCTGGGTGCTCGGGGACTCGAACGGCAGCCGGATGCTCACCCCGAACGCGTTGGCGGGCCCGGCGCCCTCGATCCCGGCCTCCATGATCCCGGGGCCGGCACCGGTGATGACCATCCAGTCCCGCTCGGCGATCGCGTTCGCGAACCGCCGGGCCTGGTCGTAGAGCGGGTCGTCGGGCTGGGTGCGGGCCGACCCGAAGATCGCGACCTTGCGCTTGTCGCGATACGCCTCGAAGACGTGGAACGAGTACCGCATCTCCTTCAGCGCCGCGTTCGCCATCTTGAGGTCGCCGCGGTCGGCCCCGTCCCGCGCCATCCGCAGCGCCGAGGCGACCAGCTCGAAGATGAGGTCGGCGTCGCGCTCCCGGGCCGTCTGGCTGACCAGCTCGGCGACCGCGGCGTCGAGCTCCGGGTCGCCGGTCCGATAGCGGGGGAGCTTCACCGGAGCAGCGGCGCCGCCAGCTCGGCGAGGGAGTGCTCGGGGCGGCCGCCGAAGTGCGCGATCACCTCCGACGCCGCCAGCGCGCCGACGCGCCCGCACACCTCGAGGCCGTACCCGTGCGTCAGCGCGTGCAGGAACCCGGCCGCGTAGAGATCGCCGGCCCCGGTGGTGTCGACGACGCCGCCCGCCACCGGGTGCACCGGGATCTCGGCCCGCCCCTCGGGCCCGACGACGACCGAGCCCTTCGCGCCCTGCGTCACGGCGGCGAGCTCGCAGAATCGGGCCGCCGCGTCGACGGCGTCCTCGAGCGTGGGCACCTCGAACAGCAGGCAGGCCTCGGCCTCGTTGGCGAACAGGACGTCGACGCCGTGCTCGACGAGGGCGAGGAAGTCCACCCGATGCCGCTCGACGCAGAACGGGTCGGAGAGGCTCAGGGCGACCCGGCGGCCCGCGTCATGGGCGGCGGTCGCGGCGTGTCGGAAGGCGGCCTTCGCGTCCGGCTGGTCGAAGAGGTAGCCCTCGAGGTAGGTGACCGCGGCCGAGCCGACGACGGCGGGGGAGACGTCGTCGGGGTGCAGCTCGGACGCCGCGCCGAGGTACGTGTTCATGGTGCGCTCGCCGTCGGGGGTCACGAGGATGAGGCAGCGACCGGTCGGCGGGCCGGCGGTCGCGGGCGACGTGTCGAAGCGCACCCCGGCGGCCTGGATGTCGTGGGCGAACACCTGGCCGAGCACGTCGTCGCGCACCCGCCCGACGAAGGCGCTGCGGCCACCGAGCGACGCGATGCCCACCGCCGTGTTCGCGGCCGACCCGCCCGACGCCTCGGTGCCGGGCCCCATCTGCTCGTAGAGCGCGGCCGACCGCTCGGCGTCGATGATGGCCGTCGCTCCCTTGTAGAGCCCCTGGTCGACGACGAAGTCGTCGCTGGCGGGGCTCAGGACGTCGACGAGCGCGTTCCCGACCGCGACGACGTCGAGGGTGGCGTCCGCCGCCGGTGGCGTCACCGGCCGGTGCGGCCGCCGAGCGCGACCGGCACCGGCTCGGCGGCGCGGGGCCGAAGCGGCCGGCCCTCGGTCCGGGTGCGGCCGTAGAGGGTGGTGCGCTGCTCGAGGGGGCGCCCGAGCGGGTCGACGATGGCGTGGAAGTCGTCGTCGGTGAGCTCCTGGCCGTGCGACGCGCCGGCCGCCCGGGAGATGTTCTCGTCCATCAGCGTCCCGCCGAGGTCGTTGCAGCCGGCCCGGAGGGTCTGGCGCGCGCCCCGGATCCCGACCTTCACCCACGACACCTGGATGTTGTCGATCGTCCCCCGGTAGGCAATGCGACCGACCGCGTGCATGAGCAGCACCTCGCGGAACGTCGGGCCCTTCCGGGCCTTGCCGGCGAGGGACAGCGGTGTCGCCATGTGGACGAACGGCAGCGGGACGAACTCGGTGAAGCCGCCCGTCTCGCGCTGTAGGGCCCGGGTGCGGACCAGGTGGCGAGCCACGTGCACCGGCCGCTCGACGTGCCCGAACATGATCGTGACGTTCGAGCGCAGCCCGATGGAGTGGGCGATCCGATGCGCCTCGAGCCACTCGTCGGTCGTCACCTTGTCGGGGCAGATGACGGCCCGGACCTCGTCGTCGAGGACCTCGGCCGCGGTGCCGGGGAGGGATGCCAGGCCCGCCTCCTGCAGGACGAGCAGGTAGTCGCGCAGCGGCACCCCGAGCCGCCGCGCCCCCTCCGTCACCTCGAGCGCGGTGAACCCGTGGAGGTGGATGCTCGGCGCGACCTCCTTCACGGCCCTGGCGACGGACACGTAGTAGTCGCCGTCGAAGTCGGGGTGGATGCCGCCCTGGAGGCAGACCTCGGTCGCGCCGTGGTCGACCGCCTCGACGACCCGGCGCTGCACCTCCGTCAGGTCGAGGAGGTACGGGTCGCCGCGGAGGTTCAGCGAGAGCGGACCCTTCGAGAAGGCGCAGAACCGGCACTTGAAGGTGCAGACGTTCGTGTAGTTGATGTTGCGGGTGCGCACGAACGTCACGACGTCGCCGACCAGGTCGCGGCGCAGCTGGTCGGCGACCTCGGCCACCCGCAGGACCTCGGGCCCGCGCGCCTGGAGCAGGGTGACGAGCTCGTCGACGCCCGGCTCCTGGCCCGCCAGCACCCCGTCGAGCACCTCGCCGACCGCACCCGCGGCCCGGGCCGGGCCGGTCGACCCGAGCAGCTCGGGTGGGGGCGCGTCGCCGCCTGCGGCCCACCCGTCGTCGCGGGCCAGACCCTCGGCGTCCGACGCGCGCCGGACCGCCGGTCGCAGGTCGGCGTCGATCCAGGCCTCGTCGCGCACGTACTCGGGGTAGACGGTCAGCCGCGGCGCCAGCGCCCGGCCCGCCGCCTCGGTGGCGGCGCGGAGCCGCTCGAGCGCCGGCCAGGGCCGCTCGGGGTTGACGTGGTCGGGCGTCACCGGCGACACCCCGCCCCAGTCGTCGATGCCGGCCGCCAGCAGCGGCGCCAGGTCGTCGCTCAGGTTCGGCGGCGCCTGCAGGTGCACGGACGGCGGGAGGACGAGCCGCGCCACCGCGATGGCGCGGAGGTACTCGTCACGAGGGCACGGTGCGTGGCCGTGCATGGCGGTGCCGGGCTTGGGCAGGAAGTTCTGGACGATCACCTCCTGGACGTGGCCGTGCCGCTGGTGCGACTCGCGGATGGCGACGAGCGCGTCGACGCGCTCCTCGAACGTCTCGCCGATGCCGACGAGGATCCCGGTCGTGAACGGCACCCGCGCGGCCCCGGCCGCCTCGAGGGTGGCGAGCCGCCGGGCCGGTGTCTTGTCGGGGGCGCGGTGGTGCGGCCCGCCGGGCTCGGCGAGCCGGGCCGCCAGCGTCTCGAGCATCATCCCCTGCGACGGGCTCACCGCCCGCAGGCGGTGGAGGTCCCCGCGGGGCAGCGCGCCCGCGTTGGCGTGTGGAAGCAGGCCGGTCTCGGCGACGACCGCGCCGGCCACCGCGACGAGGTAGTCGACGGTGCTGGAGTAGCCGTGGTCGCCCAGCCACTGCGCGGCGTCGGGGTAGCGGGCCTCGGGCGCCTCGCCGAGGGTGAAGAGGGCCTCATGGCAGCCGGCGGCCGCGCCCGACCGCGCGATGGCGAGCACCTCGTCGAGCTCGAGGTACGGCGCCGCCAGCCGGGCCGGCGGCTTCGCGAACGTGCAGTAGCCGCAGTGGTCCCGGCAGAGCATCGTCAGCGCGATGAACACCTTCGGCGAGAAGGTCACCCGGGTGCCGTGGGCGGCGTCCCGCACCGCCGACGCGGCGGCGAGGAGCTCGGCGAGGGGAGCGTCGCGCAGCGCCACGGCCTCGTGGCGGCTCAGCATGGGCGCATGCTACGTGCCGCCAGCGGCGGCTTCGTCGACGAGCCACACCACCCGGCCGGCCCGGACCCGCGTCGCGGGCCGGTCCTCGCCCCGCCGCACCGCGGCGAGCGCGTCGCGCTTCTCGTCGCCCTCGACGGTGAACACCACGAGCTCGGCCCGGGCCAGGGCCGGGTAGGTGAACGTCAGGCGCGGGTGCGGGTGCAGGTCGTCACCGGTCGCGACGACGAGCCGCTCCCGCTCCTCGAGGACCGGCGATCCCGGGAACAGCGACGCGGTGTGCCCGTCCGGTCCGAGGCCGAGGTGCACGAGCGCGATCGGGGGTGAGGCCCGCACGAGGGCGTCGTAGGCGGCCGCGTCGTCCTCCGGCGTCGGGCGGCCGCCGTACATGGAGTGGACGGCCCGGGGCTCGACCTCGTCGAGGAACGTGACCCGGGCCATGCCCTCGTTCGAGTCGCGGTCGTGGATCGGGACCCACCGCTCGTCGCCGAAGAACACGTCGACGCCCGACCAGTCGACGGGGGCGGTGGCGAGCAGCTCGTAGCACTCGCGGGCGGTGCCGCCCCCCGAGAGGGCGATCGAGGCCGGCGCCTCCGCCGCGACCAGGTCGGCGAAGGCCTGCGGCACGTGCGCGACGCGGCGCTCCTCCCCGGGCAGGCTCACGGGTCTCGCCACATGTCGCCGGGGCCGAGGAGCAGCTCCGCCGCCGGCGGGCCCCACGACCCGGCCGGGTACGTGGCGAGCGGCACCGCGTCGTGCGCGAAGCCGTCGATGAGCGGCTGGACGATCCGCCACGACTGCTCGACCTCGTCGGTGCGGATGAAGAGGGTGGCGTCGCCGACGAGGGCGTCGTGGATCACCCGCTCGTACGCCTCGGGGGCGGCTTCGGCGAAGGTCTCCTCGTAGGAGAAGTCGAGGCGGACGGTGCGGACCTGCAGCGTCTGCCCCGGGACCTTGGCCGCGAACGACACCTCGATGCCGGCGTCGGGCTGGATGCGGAGCACGAGCTCGTTCGGCTCGACCGAGTCGCGGGCGCTCTCGGGCAGCGGGAGGTACGGCACCGCCGTGTACCGGAGCACGACCTCGGTGACGCGCTTGGCGAGCCGCTTGCCGGTGCGCAGGTAGAAGGGCACGCCGGCCCACCGCCAGTTGTCGATGTCGACGCGCATCGCCACGAAGGTCTCGACAGTGCTCTGCGCGTCCACGCCCTCCTCGTCGCGGTACCCGGGCACCGGCACGCCGTCGATCTCACCCGGTCCGTACTGGGCCCGTACGACCTGCCCGCCCAGGTGGTCGGCCGCGAGATGGTGGACCGAGCGGAGCAGCTTGACCTTCTCGTCGCGGATGCAGTCGGCCGTGAATGAGGCCGGCGGCTCCATCGCGGTGAGGGCGAGCACCTGCATGACGTGGTTCTGGAGGATGTCGCGCAGCGCGCCCGCCTGCTCGTAGAAGGTCCCCCGATGCTCGACGCCGAGCTCCTCGGCCACGGTGATCTGCACGTGGTCGACGTAGCGGCGGTTCCACAGCGGCTCGAAGATCGTGTTCGCGAACCGGAGGGCGAGGATGTTCTGGACCGTCTCCTTGGCCAGGTAGTGGTCGATCCGGAAGATCTGGGGCTCGTGGAACCAGCGGTGGAGACGCTCGTCGAGGGCCCGGGCCGACTCGAGGTCCCGCCCGAACGGCTTCTCGACCATGAAGCGGCGAAACCCGTCGTCCTCGTCGGCCAGGCCGCTCTCGCCGAGCCCGGCCGCGATGGGCTCGAAGAGCTGGGGGACCGTCGCGAGGTAGAAGAGGCAGTTCCCGATCGGGTGCTGCGACCCGTCGGCGCGGCCGTCGAGCAGCTTGCGCAGGCGCGTGAACGTGTCGGCATCGCCGGCGTTGCCGATCAGGTACCGGAAGCGGACGCCGAGCCGCTGCAGCGCCTCGATGCCGTCCTTCGACCCTTCGTCGGCCTTCTCGATCGAGTCGTGCACGGTGCGCTCGAAGTCCTGGTCGTCCATCTCGGTGCGCGCCACGCCGATGACGGCGAGGCCGGCGGGCAGCTGCTCGGTGCCCGCAAGCGACGCCAAGGCCGGATACAGCTTGCGATGCGCGAGGTCACCGGTGGCGCCGAAGACGACGATCGTGCTCGCGACCCGGTCGTCGGAGCTCACTCGGCTTGCCACGTCGGCGATGATACGGCGGGTGGATCGAGCAACCGTTGGTGTGTACGAGGCGCGAGCGGCGCAATGGCGGGACGCTCGCCCCGCGCGCTTCGTCGAGCGGGCCGAGGCGCTCGCTGCCTCCGTTCCCACCGGTGCGGTCCGGATCGACCTCGGCTGCGGGGCCGGGAAGCACCTGCCGTACCTCGGCCGGCCGGTCATCGCCCTCGATGCCGCGTTCGCCATGCTCCCGCTCGCGCGCGACGTCGAGCCCGAGGCGTGGTGCGTGCAGGCCGACCTGGAGGCACTGCCGTTCCGCCGTGACGCGCTCGGCGCCGCGTGGGCCCGCGCCACCTACCTGCACGTGCCGAAGGTCTGGCTGCCGTGGGCGCTGGCCGAGCTGCATCAGGCGCTGGCCCTGGACGCGCCGATCCACCTCACGATGCGGGCCGGCGACGCGGAAGGTCCGCTCGCCGACGACGACTTCCCGGGTCGGTTCTTCGCCGACTGGCCGGCCGACGCGCTGGGCCCGGTCGTCGCCGGCGCCGGCTTCTCGATCGACGAGCTCACGCTCCAGCCCGAGGGCCGGGCGTGGCTGCAGGTGCGGGCGCGGCGGGCCCGCACGCTGCCCGACTACGTCGGTCCGGATCTCCGCGTCCTGCTCGTCGGGCTGAACCCGAGCGAGTACGCGGCCGACGCCGGGGTTGGGTTCGCTCGGCCCGGCAACCGGTTCTGGCCCGCGGCGCTGAAGGCCGGTCTCGTGACCCGCGACCGCGACCCCCGCCACGCAGTTCGGGTCGACCGGGTCGGGATGACCGACCTGGTGAAGCGCGCCACGGTCAGCGCGTCGGGGCTCACCCGCGACGAGTATCGGGAGGGCGCGCAGCGCGTCGAGCAGCTCGTCCGATGGTTGCGGCCTCGGGTCGTCTGCTTCGTCGGGCTGGCCGGCTACCGGGCCGCAGTGCAGCCGGCGGCGAGCGCAGGCGTCCAGGAGGTGCCGTTCGGTGGCGCGCCCACCTACGTCATGCCAAATCCGAGCGGCGCGAACGCCCACACCTCGCCCGCCGAGTTCGTCGACCACCTGCGGTCGGTGGTGTCGCTGGCCGGAACGGAATCGAGTCCTGCGCCGTAGGGCGGGTCGCGTCAGTGTCGGCGAGCGGGCAGTCCGCCGGGTGCGGCCGGTCGGCTCCGGGCCCCAGCCTCCCGTCGCTCGGCCGACTCCCTCGCGCCGGCGCGCGGGCCGGTACTTGATTCACGACAGGGCGCGTGCGACCCTCATTCAGCATGACCGGCTCCTCGGTCGTGGCGGGGACGAGCAGAGCGTCCCGGGGAGCGCGGTTCCGAGCCGTGGTGGCTGGGGCCGCGCTCGTGCTCGCCGCCTGCGGCGGCTCCTCGGCGAGCCACGCGAGCCCGAAGCGGCCGAAGAAGGTCGTCGCCTCGACGACGACCACGGCCGGCCCGACGGCCTTCACCGTCAAGGCCGGCGACACCCTGACCTCGATCGCCCGCTTCTTCGGGATCTCGCCCGGCCTCCTGGCGTCGTTCAACCACCTCACCAACGGCGACAAGCTCATGGTGGGCCAGATGCTCGAGATCCCGCCGAAGGCGCCGCTCAAGCTCGAGATCACCCCGAAGGCGGCGCCGGCGGGCGAGCCGTTCACGTTCAACCTGATCGGCGCCAAGTCGAGCGAGAACGTCGTGTTCGAGATCACGGACCCGAAGGGCGCCAAGTTCAAGGGCGCCTCGCACGTCGCCGGCGACGACGGGTCGGTGATGGCCAGCTATCAACCCAGCATCTCGGCCCCCGCCGGCGTCTACGTGATCGTGGCGACCGGCGACCAGGGATCCTCGGCGTCGGCGAGCTTCCGGATCTCGGCGAACGCGCCGATCAGCTAGCCGTCGGAGCCCCGGCGGACTGCGACGGGTGCGGTCAGGCGATCGCGGCGAGCGCGGCGCGCGACCGTGACGCGAACGCGGGGGCGCGGAACGCCTCCGACCGCTCGACAGCCTCGGCGAGCAATCGGCGCGCCGCGGCGCGGTCGCCGCGGACGGCCGCGAGGCGCCCGAGGTGGTGCGCGACCGGTCCCCAGTACGCGCCGCCGCCCCCGTAGCAGTTCAGGACCACCTGGCGGTCGGCCCACGGCTCGAGCAGCTCGGTGAGCGCGGCCGCGCCCTTCGGGTCGCCGAGGGTGGCGCCGGCGTCGGCGAGCACGGCGACTGCCAGCAGCCAGTTGGAGTCGGCCGGCAGCTCGAAGCGGTGGCGCGCGAAGTGCTCGTAGGCGGCCCGCGCCCGATCGAGGTCCCCGGCGTCGGCGGAGCACAGCGCGAGGACGGCCCGGTAGGCGGGGATGTTGGGATTGTCGTCGGCCGCCCCGGTGAGGAGGTCGAGCATCTCGCCGGCCCGGCCTTGGAAGAGCCGGACGTCGACCAGGTTCACCCCGAGCGCGGCGACCGCCTCCGGGTGGTCGGCGGGCGCCCGCTCGGCGGCCGCGAAGGCGAGCTGCTCCGCCTCGTCGCACTGGCCGTCGATGAGCGTGACGAGCGTCTGCCAGCACGTCGTCGCCCACGACCAGTAGGGGTGGTCGAGCTCGGCGCTGAGCCGGACCGCGTTGGCGAGCGCGCCGTCGGCGCCGTCCCGGTCCCCGAGCTCGAGCAGGTCCTCGACGAGGCCCAGCTCGGCCGCGATCCGCAGCTCGGGCGGCACGCCGGCGCGCGGCAGGTCGACCGCCTCCCGTCCCTCGCTGACGCGCGCCTCGGTGCCGGCCGGTCCCATGAGCGCGATCCGTCGCGCCCACAGCGCGGTGGCGATCGCGGCCGGGTCGCCGCCGAGGCGGGCCAGGGCGAGGCAGCGCTCGCACAGCGACGCCCGCTCCCCGGCCGCGTCGGTGAGCACGAGCGCCAGCGCCAGCTCGGCGAGCACCGGGACGAGCAGGTCGACGTCGTCGGGGTTGAGGCCCTCGAGCGCGACGCGCAGCAACGCGGCGCGCTCGGCGTCGCCGAGGTCGGTGGCGACCCCTCGCCCGCCCCCGCCGACCAGCGCCAGCGTCGCGGCCGCGGTCGCCCGGGTCAGGTGCTGCTCGCGGGCGAGCGTGAGCGCGCCGTCGATCGTGACGCGCGACCCGTGCGCGTCGCCCAGCGCCCGCTGGGCCCGGCCCAGCCCGACGAGGGCGGCGCACCGCTGCTCGTAGTCGGCGGCCAGCCGGACCGCGGTGGCGTAGTGCTCGGCGGCGGTCGCCCACGCGGCGCGTGCCAGCGCGGCCTGTCCGCCGGCGAGCGACCAGGTGAGCGCGTCCTCGCCGCCGAGCCGGCCGGCGTCGACGAGATGACGCGCGATGACCCCCGGGTCGGCGTCGGCGGCGATCAGGGCGTCGGCGACCCGGCGATGGGTCCGGCTCCGCCGCGTCGCGCCGACCGAGGCCAGCACCGCGTCTCGCACCAGCCCGTGGGTGAACCCGAAGCTGTCGGCGTCGCGCTCCTCGAGGAAGCGCCCCGCGGTGAGCGCCTCAACGAGGGTCAGCACCCGCCCGGGCTCGAGCGCGCTGCAGGCCTCGAGGGTCGACAGCTCGAACACCGGTCCCGCGACGGCGGCGAGCACGAGCGTCGACGCCAGGTCCGGCTCCAGGGACTCCAGGCGTCGCTCGAGGAGGCTCGCGACCGCGCTCGGCACCGCCTCGGGGTCGAAGGGCTGGCCCGACGCCTCGGCCTCCCGCACCAGCTGGGTGACGTAGAGCGGGTTGCCGGCGGTCCTGGCCGCGACCGTCGTCGCGACGGCCCGCGCGTCGTCGGCGAGCTCGAGTCGGCTCTGGGCGAGGAGCTCGCCGACCTCGTCGACCGACAGGCCCCGCAGCGGCATCGTCGTCGTGGGCCTGAGCCGGTGGATCTCGGCCAGGGTGCCGGCGACCTCGGGCGTCGCGTGCCGCAGGGTGAGGACGACGAGGCACGGCGCGGCGGCGAGCCGACCGATGACGTGGCGCAGCAGGGCGAGGGTGTCGACGTCCGCCCACTGCAGGTCGTCGAGCACCAGCAGCAGCGGCGTCGCGGTGGCGGCGTCGAGAAGCGCGGTGCCCACGGCGCGGAACAGCCGGCCGGTCACCTGCTCGGTGCCCCCGGGCGGCGGGTCGGGCGGCGCGTCGACGAGGTTCGGCACGAGCGGCGCCAGGTGCGACGCGACGACGCCCATCTGGTCGGTGACGTCGGGGCGGGTGGTGAGGAGCTGCGCGAGGAGGTCCGCGAACGGGCCGTGCGCGACACCGACG
>Ga0207416_1003298_pt1 | contig 15737 bp, 12 predicted proteins | sample PaiPotPPM11metaG_FD_184107 | JGI IMG/M metagenome (GOLD analysis project Ga0207416, IMG submission 184107) | Iron sulfur acid spring bacterial and archeal communities from Banff, Canada, to study Microbial Dark Matter (Phase II) - Paint Pots PPM... ...
GGGTATCTTTGTTGGATTGGTACACGTCCCGGGAAACGTGGGTCGGCTAAGCGAAGAAAACCGAGTAAAACAAAACGCGGTACACGCGGTTGAGCACAAGGTCAATAACGAGTCTAGTCCGGGGTCCTCAACGGCCAGCGACCGCATTCCTCGCTGCAGGACCTTACTCCGACATGGTATCCTTTAATGCAACGGTGATCGAGGGGGCCTAACTTGCAGATTTATCACTTCGCTCTCATCAATATCTCATCGATCCATGAAGATGTGACCGCGCAATCTGCTCGATGAGATTCCGTTGCGTCGCTGCGGTGAACCCTCGGACGTCGCAGGGCTCGTTGTGTGGTTGTGCAGCGAAGCGGCATCCTATGTTACCGGTACCACGCTATTCATCGACGGCGGCATGATGCGCCAAGCGGGCTCCCTGTAAATGGCTCGCTACGAGATGATCGGCGCTGCCACCGATCCTTCACACGGTTCCGTGGTCGACCCTCGCTTTGCGTACGTCCTCGATGACGACCAGATGGCGCAAGGCTGCACGCTTGGCGCTCCGCGCTGCTGCGCGGTCATCAAACCCACCGGGGCAATCGCGAATGTCTATTCTTCGGACGCTGGCTACGACTATTTCGGCGCAATTTGTGTGCACTTTTGGGACCGGCGTAGCAAGGTCCGTCTCGCAAGTCATAACGGCAAGTTCCACATGCACCCGGAACGACAAGATCACGTTTACGAACTCGACAACGGCGTACATGTCCACGAACAGGTCTTTGTCTACAACGACGACAGCAACGCCGGCACCCCGATCCCCGTTTCGGCCGTGTATTATCGCTTGCACTTCGCTAATGGATCGGCAGAGCCAGTCTCATTTGATGCATATGGTTTTTGCGAACTACGGGGCAACACGACGCAAGATGTAGATGCCTCGTTTGACCCCGTTATGAGCGGTATTGTGGCCCACAACCGGAGCGCTCCCTCGCAGGTGCGCTTGTTTGCCTCTCTTTGTCCATCCCAAAGCTGGGAGACGAGCGATGATCGCAGCAAAATCGTAGCGCGCACGTCGCCCGGCCGGCTTGCAAACGCGGCGCTCGCAGTAGGTCCGGATCCGGTCGGTACGCTTCACGTGTCCATCGATCTGCAACCGGGAGAGGATCGCTGGGTGGAATTTCTCTGCGTACTCTCTGCAACATCACGTGCAGATCTTGCGGCTGCACGTCAGCAGTGCCAAAGCGGAGCAAAGGCTCTAGAGCAGACCTCCGCCTACTACTGGAAGTACCTGCGACGATCCATTCTACGCACGCCCGATCACGAGGTCAATCAGGGCGTGCTCTGGGCGAAAGCGAATATGCTCCGCGTTCAAACGTATGCGCCGACCGGATGGTGCTTCACGAACGATCCAACTCGCAGTAACAACAGCGTCGGGCGCGACACGGCGTGGATGTCGTTTGGAGCTGATTACCTCAATCATGACTTCGCGCGCGACTCACTGTGGGCATATTTTCGTTTGCAGGAACCCGACGGCAAGATCATCGAGTACTACGATGTGCGTAACGACAAGTGGCAAGACTACGGGCTCAACGTCAACGATAACACACCACTCGCCGTCATTGCGCTATGGCATCATTACGCTGTAAGCGGCAACGAGGACTTTCTCCGCGAGTGTTATCCGCGCGCGACTCGCGCAATGGAGTACATGCTCTCCCAACGCAACGAACAAGGTTTGGTGTGGTGTACCTCCACGGCGACCTCGAACAGGGGCATTGTCGGCTGGCGCAATGTGATTCAAGATTATCGCATTAGCGGAGCTTCAACCGAGGTCAATTCGGAATGCTATGCCGCGTTAAATGCAGTGGCGGAAATGGCAAGCCTGCTCGGTGCCGAGGCCGACGCCGCGAAGTACCGGCAGGCGGCCGAGGCGTTGCGCGACGCTATCAATACCCATCTTGTCAACCCCGCGAACGATTTGTATTATCTGACGATAGACGTGGACGGTTCGCGGCGCGCGGATGTCACGTCCGATCTCGTGTTCCCGGTGCTCTTCGGAGTAGCACCGCCCGCCCGAGCTGCACGTATCATCGGAACGCTAAGCAATGCCGCATTTTGGACCGATGCGGGAATCCGGACGGTGCCGCGTGACGATCTCATTTACGGGCCAACCAACGGGTATGGTCTTCTCGGCGGCGTGTGGGTCGCGGTAACCTTTTGGTACGCGTTTGCCGCCGCAAAGTATAGTCCGGCCTTCATGGCCAAGGCCCTCTCGAGTAGCTTCCGGCACTTTTCGAGCGACCCACGCCGAAACAATACCGTACCAGGGCAGTTTTCAGAGTGGCTGCACGGTGAAACCCTGGTTAATCAAGGCATGATGCTTTCGCCCTGGGATGCACCGCGCTATCTCTGGGCCGCTATTGAGGGCGCCGCCGGCCTCGAAGTTTACGGCAAGAAGGCAAAGATCAATCCATCCCTTTCGTCCGAGTGGCGCTGGCTCACCGCCGCGAACGTACCCTTTCGCGGTCAGTCGATCTCCTGGATTGCCGCGCGCATGGCTGACGGTCTTCATGTCTTTACGACTTCCGATCTCGGATGCGATGCGCATCTGACGACCTACGCACGAGATATTACCGACGGCGCACGCGTCGCCGACCCACTTGCCACTCTTGTCGCTTTCGCGACCGAGGGCCGCACGCTGCTGTTTATCGGCAACTCGACTTCGCAAGCAGTGACCACCGCGGCATCACTCGCGATATTGCCGGAAGAGGAATACTCAGTGCGTATCTTCTCCACTGTCTGGAACAACTGGCAGGATGTTGCCAAGCTAACGAAGCGGGAAATTCTCGACGGCATTGTCGTCACCATCGATGCCGGCGGCTTTGCGGTCGTTGAGATAACAGCGCTGTAGGATCGTCACATGGTCGAACTTTTCGGACAGAGCTTGTCGCGCGAAGAGCTCCAGCAGCGAGTCGGATCGCTGGCGCAGGCAGGCGGCATTACGGAGTTCACGTATGCGAGCGGGCGCTCGCGCGGAGTGCGGGCCATACAGATCGATACAGGACGCTTGTGCGTCGACATCGTCGTTGATCGAGCGCTCGATATCGCTCGAGCGACGCTCGCCGGAGTACCGTTTGTGTGGCGAAGCGCGAACGATATCGCGGCGCCGGCATATTACGATGAACATGGAGACGAATGGCTGCGCTCATTCTTCGGCGGCTGGTTGACAACGTGCGGCCTATCGAATTTCGGGCCGTCCGGTCACGATCGCTGGGGCACGTATGGACTGCACGGTCGCATCAACAACATCCCGGCGGATGAGATTGATGTGCGAACCCGCTGGGAAGGCAACCGCTGCCTCTTCGAGGTGCGAGCGACACTTCGCGAAACGAAAGCATTGGGGACGAATCTCGTGTTGCATCGCCGATGGTGGACCGAACTGGGAAGCGCCACGATGCACTTGGAAGATTGTGTAGTCAACGCAGCATGCGTGCGCGCTCCACACATGATCTTGTATCATTGCAATGCAGGGTTCCCACTTCTTGGAACACCGACACGCGTGCATGTGTCGCATGCAGCGATCGAGCCGCGCGACGCGGAAGCGCAGGAGGGGCTGGACGTTTGGAACTGCGGGGGCGAGCCGCAGGCTGCATTCCCCGAACAGGTTTTTATCCACACGCCTCTGGCCTGTGCTGACGGCAAAGCGCGCGCTGCCGTTGTCAATCCGCAGAGCAGCGACGGTCACGGGCTTGGTTTCGAGATCGCCTACGATCCCATATCCTTACCGGCGCTCTTCACGTGGCGCAAGCTCGATTACGGGAATTACGTCATGGCAGTCGAGCCCGCGAATACTCGCGCGATTCAAGGTCGAGAGTATGCCGCAAGCCACGGTCTTTTGCCGTTCCTCGATCCGAGCGAAGAGCGCACCTACCGGCTCGACTTCAGCGCACTCTCCGGCGACGCGCTGCGCGAAAGCATTGCCACGATAGCCAGCGCCAACGCTACGAGGGCTGACCACCGGTAGATCTCTGCAAGCGATACTTCAAAGTTGCTATGAAGCACACCGATAAGGAATGTTCCAAGACCTTCGCCCGTCATCAGCGCACCGACCAGTACGCTCGCCACGCGGTTTGCATCTTTGGGCATTGCTGAGAGCGCGAGCGACATCGCATAGGGAAAGACAATGCTGCAGGCGATGCCACCAGCTATGAATCCGAGGACCAGCAGGGGCGCCGTCGTCCAGGTGGGCAAGACAAAAACCGCCACTGCAATCGCGATCGGGAAAACGATCAAAGCGAGGCGAGGCTGGAGCGCTCGCGTGATAAGTGCCGCGACCAATCGCGTACCGGTGAGGGCGAGCCAAAAGCCTGAGAGCGCAGCCTCTGCGGTTGCAAGCGAGAAGCGCCGTTCGGTGTGCGCAAAGGTCGTCGCCCAACTCGAAAACGCGCCTTCGCAGAAGGCGTAGAGCAGCACGGCAACGCCGAAGACCACAAGCGCGCGCGGTATGGGATGACGTAAGGGGGTACTACCGGTGGGGGCAGGCGCAATCTTCCACCCGTATGACAGGACGAGCACGCCGAAGAAGCAGGCGGCGAGAATCGACGGCCACGCAGGCCACAGTCCTCGAGCCACGAGGCTGCCGACGAGCAAAGGTGTAAGAGCCGTCCCAAGCCCGGTGAAGACATTGGCGATCGTCACGGACCGCGTGGCGTTCGCGGAAAGTACAGATGCGAGCTCGTTGACGGCCGGGAAATTTAAGCCGAAGCCGATGCCTAACGCCGTGGTATCGACCAGCAGCAGTCCGTAAGCTGCGCGCGCGGGAAGCGCGATAGAGGCTACAAGGGCAGCCAGTCCGATAACGTTGGCGATGATGCCGAGTCCCAAGACTCCAACCATCCCCCGCCTGCGAGCGAGGAGCGGCGTAACCGCCGCCGCCGCGATCGCACCGAGCGTGAGCGGCACAAACAACCCCCCGAAGGCTTGCGCGTCAATGCCGTAGGGTGCTGCGGAAAATACGGTTGCTAGCGACGGCACAAGCGTAAACGCAAAGCCTTGAAGCATCGCGGCAGCATTAACGACGATCACCGGACGAACGTCTCTTGCTCGAGTCACAGCGGTCGTGTCATGAGGTGGGTGCCAAAAGCCTCACTCCTCGATTTTTCAGCGTCATTCACGTTGGACCCTCGGCAACGTTTGGTGGGGACTTCTCTTCCTATAATACGTGATGCCCGGCGGCTAATTTCCGAATTTGGCACGGATTTTGGCGCCGGACCAACACGCTACTATGGGTTCTGGGCCATCATTTCAACAACGTCGATGCGCGGACGTGAAGGAAACAAAGCTGGAACCCCTTCGCTTCCACGACTTACGCCATGCGTCTGCAACCTTAAGCCTTGCAGAGGGTATCCCCGCGAAGATCGTGCAAGAGAGGCTCGGCCGCGCTTCGGCCAAGATGACCCTCGACGTTCATGCTAAGATGATACCCTCGCTACAACGAGAAGCTGCAGCGCAAATGACGAATATTTTCGGAGATTGGCACACATCCCGGCACGTCGGTAGACCCAAACGAACAGAACGTTGTAAAATAGGCCATTCGGGCGAATAGCTCAGCGGTAGAGCACTCGCTTCACACGCGAGGGGTCGTAGGTTCGAACCCTACTTCGCCCACCACCGCAGTACCCGCGGCCGATCAAGCGTCGCGGGTTTCGGCATGACGAGCGATCACGTGAACCTCAATGTTCCGTGAATCGCGCGTGACAATTTTTTTAACATGAACCGCGCGGCATATAGCTAAATACGAATCGCCATGAATAAACGCGAACTTGATCTGCGCATCGCATGCGGTCTTGCGGTTATCGGCGCTGGTACTACGCCATCGAGCGGGCAGCAAGGGCAACGCCGTCACGCGGGTTGCCGCGAGCGCCGCATTCGCCACCGAGATCGCGAGCTTTGAGTCTCCTCGCTGCGCGTAGTCCATCGCCTGCTGCGCCTGCGAACCCACCGGCGCTGGCGTCGGCGAGGGTGCGTCCGCAGCGATAGCGGCGCGCGCGGCACACCACGCGAGCGCGCCGATCATCAAGGCGATCGGCCGGCGTGGCGTTTCCCGAGCGCGATCGAGATTGCGCATGCCCGTTTCGGCGGCTGTTGTAGACTTGAAAAGCCGCCGCTCCCTATCGCATCGCATTCGGCACGCGTCAAGCGGCGGACCTGCGCGACAGAAGGTTTTGCCGCTCGCGCGCACAACCGTTTGGTCGAACGGATGATCATCATTCGACGCGGGTCGGAACGAAAGGGTGGAATATGGCTAAGGGGATGTCCAAGACACAAGTCCTTGCTCATCTCGCCGAAAAATCCGGCATCACGAGAAAAGACGCTGCCACGATGCTCGACAACATCGTCAGGCTTGCCGTCAAGGAGACGAAGAGCAGCGGTCAGTTCGTCATACCGGGTCTCGGCAAAGCGGTGAAGGCGAACCGCAAGGCGCGGATGGGGCGCAATCCGGCAACCGGTGAAACGATCAAGATCCCGGCCAAGACCGTCGTGAAGTTCCGCCTCGCGAAGGCATTCAAAGACGCGGTCGTGCCGCCGAAAAAATAACATCGGGCTGCCCGACCCGCGTTCTTGTCAATAAAGAACCCGCATCGCGTTTCCGCGCTGCGGGTTCTTCTAGTTTGGGGCTTTTTAGAAAGGGCCGCTACTTCGCGCTGCTCAGGTCTGCGCTGGAGAGGTCGGCGTTCAACGCATAGTGGCTGAGGTCGGCCTGAGCGCGCACCCGTTCCGTGGGCAGCGAGATATCGATATCCTGGTGCGCGGGCATGAGGATGCCGGCGACCGGCGCGTAGTTCTCATGCATGTCGATGGTGCCGCCGTTCGTATAGTACCACGTGATCCGCCGGACCGTCATCGTCGGAACGTCGACGACGGCAACCGTGTGGTCCACATCGCGCGGCGTTTTTGGAACGAGTCGCAGCGCCAGCGTTCCTGCATCCGACGATCGGCCGCCGTCGATGGCGACGTTGTAGGATTGCTTCCATACGGCCGGGTCGCCCATGTCGGCGAGTGCGGTGGCATAGCCGTGCGCGAGCGACGATTGCTTGAAATTCGCGGTGAACTCGCCCGGGCGCTTATACGTCGTCGTGCCGTAGAAGCTCGCTCCAAAAAACGGAAAGCTCTTCATCTTGACGCGGATGATAATGTCGGCTTTGTACGTCGAAATGGCCGCCAAGCGCGTTGCCAGCGCAGCGACGATCGCGTCCGCGTTCGATGACGGGGGCGCGGAGGCAAACGTCGGGGTGGGAATCGCACTTGCCACGGTGGTCGCCACAGCGAGCAAAACCACAAGCCCGATGGTGGGTAACTTCATACCCCTCATTATCGGCAGCCGGGCTGTGAAATCTCTGAGAAGCTACTGTCCGGGTCGAAAAACGTGAGTCAAAGCACACCTCCCGCCGTCTCGGCAGGATTCATCAGCATCGGCTAACGCCCGGCTCATCGAACGTTCATGCCGGTGGGAACTCCCCAACGTATGCTTGAGGGCATCTGGGACCACGCCCGTCTTTTACGTGAAAGGAGTCCACACTCAATGCGTTTTTCATATCTGTACGGAGCCGCGCTGGCGGCGCTGCTGCTGGCCGGATGCAGCGGCGGCTCGGGAAGCGCGTTCAATCCGATCTCGCCTGCTCCGGGTGGCGGCGGGGGCGGTCAAACGTCTTCGCAATCTGACGCCCAATCCGAAGCGCAGGCCGGCCTCGATCCGATCCAAAACGCGGAAGATTCCGCCGACCTCGCCGACGGCAGCGTCGCGAAGCCGTTCAGCTCAGCGCTCGTCGTCGCGTCGAATGCGCCGACGTGTACGAACCGGCACGAGCGGATCGTCACCGTGATCAGCCCCACCGAGACCAAATACGAGAACAAGTATTTCTATGACAACGCCTGCACGCAGCTCGCCAAAGACTCGGTGGCCGACGTGACAAAGCCGAGTTCGTCAACCGAAAGCATCAACAAGACGGTGACCTGGTATAATGCCGCCGGGACCCAGATGGCACAGCGCCAGGCGCAGTACAACATCACCGGTTCGCAGGACAACTTCTCGTCCGTGCTTACGAGCGCGCTGTTCGTCGGCACCTCCGCGTCGCCGGCCAATCAGTACGATCATCAATTGACGGTGGCGCCGCAGAGCCAGTATGTCGATGCGCGTGCGGGAGACGGCGCGTGGATCGACAACGACGGCCGGCCGGCGATCGACATGTCGTTCGGCGGATCCGGCGTGCTGACCAACGCCACCCAGACCACCGATCCGAACACCGGGAACGTGACCTTTGCCGGCACGCACACCGAGAGCTATGTGAAGGGTCCGCTCGGCAGCTTGACGCTGCCATCGCAGCCGCCCTTCCAAGTGCGAGGCGGCAGCGCCGTGGGCACTGGTACGCTCACCGGGTCGGTGACGTTTGACCCGAGCGGCAACCTGGTATCGGCTTCGGTGACCGGAACGCTTCGCAACGGCGATCAGTTGGCCATCAGCAGCGCGGGAACGCCGCCGAGCGTCAGCATCAACGGCACGATCACGACGTCCGGCGGTTCGCCGGTCGCTACGTTCACGGTCGACCAGTTCGGCAATGGGACGATCACCTTCGCCAACGGTCAGCAAGCGCTGATCATCGACTGGAGGATCGTCGACTAAGAGTCCGCGGTGGGACTTAGTATGTAGGGGGAGCCGTGTACATCGGTCCCCCTACACAGCTGTGGTGAACACCGGTCCGATGCCGTGCTGAAAATCGTTGTCCCAAAATGAAACAAATCGCACCTCATATAATATAGCCTTTTATCATGTGGTTGACCCGGTTTTCGCTGCGGCAACCGATCATTATCACGCTGTTCTTCCTGGCAATCGCGGTCTTCGGACTTGTGTCGTACTTCACGATGGGCGAGAACATCACGCCTAACGTGCAGTTCCCGTTCGTGAGCGTCCAAGCCGAATATCCGGGCGCGGGCCCCGAAGAGATCGAGCGCTTGGTGATTCAGCCTATCGAAGATCAGCTGCAAAACGTGCGTCATGTCGACCAGATCATCGCGACCGGGCAGGAAGGTTCTGGGTTCATCGGCGTCCGGTTCAAGCTCGGCACGAACCTCGACACCGCATCGAGCGACGTACAGCAGGCCGTCAACGCGGCTCGGGCCAACCTGCCGGCCGACCTGAATCCGCCGATCGTGCAGCGCTTCGATCCATCGAGCGAGCCGATTCTGCAGGAGACGGTGACGTCGAATTCGATGTCGCCGGTCGCACTATCGAACTTCGTCGAAAAGGTCATCATCCCGGCTCTGCAGAGTCAGCCCGGCGTGGGCGAGGTGCAGGCGGGAGGCGAGTTCACCCGCCAGATCACGGTCGAACCCGACCCGGGTAAACTGCTCGCGGTCAATGCGACGCTCGCCGACGTGATCAACGCGGTCGGACAAGGCAACGTCAGCCTGCCCGGCGGCCGTCTCGATCAGCCGTTTCAAGAGGCGACCGTCGGCGTGCGCGCCGACATCACCAACGCGCAGCAAATCGCGCAGCTTCCGCTATCGATTTTCGGCAGCGGAATCAACGCTCAATCGGGCTCGACTGCCGGCGGATCGCCTGGTGGCTCCGGAACCCAGCTGCGCGTCGGCGACGTGGCGCGCATCGTGGACGGTACGGCCGATCAGCGCATCATCTCGCTGGTCAACGGCAAGCCCGGCATGGTGATCGACGTATCGCGCGACTCGGACGGCGATACGAAGAACACGACCAGCGTGGTTCGCGATGAGTTCAAGAAGCTTCAGGCGCAATATCCGCAGATCACCTTCAGCGAGTTCAGCGCCGACGAGCTGTTCATGCACGACTCGATCAGCGGCGTGCTGCAGAATCTGGGCGAGGGCGTCATCCTGACCGCGCTCGTGCTGCTGCTCTTCCTGCACGTCTGGCGCAGCGCGTTCGTCGTGATGATCGCGATCCCGGCATCGCTGCTTGCGACCTTCACGGTTATGAAGGCGCTCGGCTTCACGATCGACGTGCTCTCGCTCATGGGGTTGTCGCTGATCATCGGCATTCTGGTCGACGACTCGATCGTGGTGCTCGAAAACATCACCAGGCACCGAGAGATGGGCAAGGGACCCGACGAAGCGGCGGTGACCGGGCGGACGGAAATCGGCGGCGCGGCGATCGCGATCACACTCGTCGACGTGGTGGTCTTCGCGCCGATCGCGTTCATGTCTGGGATCATCGGCGAATACATGCGCGAGTTCGGTCTCGTGGTCGTCACCGCGACGCTGTTCTCGCTCCTCGTGTCGTTCACGCTGACGCCGCTGCTCGCCGCGAAATGGGCCGTGCTGAGGAAGCCTCGACCGCCGCAGGGCTTCTTCAGGACGTTCGTCGACTGGTTCGAAGGCGTTCGAAAATCGTATCACAACCTCGGATTGCCGTGGGCGCTGCGCCACCCCTATCTCGTGTTCTTCGGGTCGTTCGGTCTCGTGATCGCGTCGATCATCGTCGGCGTGGTGATGATACCGGGCGAATTCCAGCCGTACACCGAATGGGGCGAAGCGGTCGTCACCGTGACGTATCCGCCCGGAACGCCGATCGGCGTCACGCGAGCCGGCGCCATGCGGCTGACGCAGGCAATCGGCAAGATGGATGCGGTGCAGGCGGTGCACATCAACGTCGGCCAGGCGTCCAACGGTTTTTCAGACACGCTGTCCGGCAACGTGGCCGGCATCGACGTCGTGCTGGATCCGAAAAAGCGGCATCAAGAACGGGCCGTGGTCAAAGCGATCGACGGCCTCGGCGGGCTCGTGCCCGGCGCGCAGATCGTCGCCGCAGGCGCGCAGAACGGCGGCGGCGCCGACATCACGTATACGCTCGCCGGACCGCCGGACGCGTTGGACGTCGTGGCGGAGAAACTGAAAAGATTCATCCAAATGATTCCGGGGACCACGGATGTCCAGACGAGCAACTCCGTGGCCGGTCCGCGGCTCGACATCCAAGTCGATCGTTCCAAGGCAGCGCTGCTGCAAGTCTCGCCGCAGACCGCGGCGACCGTGGCACGCGCGGCGATCGGCGGAGTGATCGCCACGAAGGTGCGCCAGCCTGAGGGGCTCATCGACACGGTCGTGCAGCTTCCGGCAGATGTCCGCAACACGGTGAGCAACGTCCAGGCGATCACCGTGCGGGCAGAGGACGGCACCCTCGTGCCGCTGCTCGATGTCGCGAATTTCGATTGGACGAAAGAGCCTCTCGTCATCGAACGCGAGGACCGTCAGCGCATCGTCCGCGTGACCGCGAATATGATCGGCGGCGCGCCCAGCGGACCGGTGCTCGGCAAGATCGACAAAGCCGTTGCGGCGCCGGGCTTCTTGCCGGTCGGAGTGACGACCAAGAAGGAAGGCGACACGAAGCTCTACGGCGAGCTCGTGGGCAACATCTTGTTTGCACTCGGCACGTCGTTCGCGCTCATCTACATGCTGCTCGTGGTGCTCTACCGCAGCTATCTCGAGCCGCTGGTCATCATGATGAGCGTGCCGGTCGCCATCGTCGGAGCGTTCGGCATCTTGACCGTCGCCAACGTCCTGCACATGATCTTCCCGAATTCGCTGTTCTTCAGCGGACAGACGTTGAACATCTTTTCGATGCTCGGCATCGTCATGCTCATGGGGTTGGTCGCGAAGAACGGCATCCTGCTCGTGGACTACGCGAACACCCTGCGGAGTCGCGGGTTGTCCCTCGTCGAATCGATCAAGGAGTCGGCCTCGGTTCGCTTCCGGCCGATCGTGATGACCACAGCATCGATGGTCATGGGCATGCTGCCGCTGGCGCTCGGACTCACGGAAGGCGCCGAGTTCCGCAAGTCGATGGGCACGGTGATCATCGGCGGGTTGATAAGCTCCTTGTTCCTGACGCTGTTCTTAGTGCCGGTGGTCTACGTCGTGCTGGTCGGTTTTGTGGACCGTTTGGCGGCGCACCGCCTGCAACGGCGCGTGACGTTCGTCGCGGCAGAAGACGCGGGAGCCACCGGCTCGTAAAACAGGACGACTCTGACGAGCGGCTAATAGTATAGCGAAAATGTTGCGCTACGCTTTCTTCGTCATCGCCGCTCTTGCGGTCGCGACGGTTGCCATCTTGGCTAGCCGCCCGGTGGCGCGCGCCGGCATGCTGCAGCCCGGCGCCGCCGCTCCGGATATCAGCGGACAGTCGGTATTCGACGGCCGGATAGAGCCGTTTTCGCTCAAAGATCAATTGAAAAAGGGTGGGGTCGTCCTGTATTTCTTTCCCGCTGCCTTCACCAGCGGCTGAATCATCGAGGCGAAAGCCTACGCCGCCAGGTTGGCGGACATCGAAAAGCTTGGCGCGACCGTCATCGGCGTGTCGGCCGATCCGATCGATAAGCTCGAAGATTTTCAAGCGCAGGAACACGCCCCGCAGCGGTTCGTGGCGGATCCGGGCGGCGATGTCATCAAAGCGTACGGCATCGACATCAACATCCTCGGCGGCACGAAAGCCAAGCGCGTCACGTTCGTCATCGGCAAAGACGGCAAGATCGTGTATTCGTATTTCGATTGGAGTCCGCTGACCAACGTGAACAAGACGATCGAGTGGCTGCAGGCGCACCCGCAGCGATGAGGCGCTCGCCGGTAGCTGCCTTCTTCGCAAGCGCAGCCGTCGTCATATCGTTGTCTTTCGCTGGCCTCGCTCGAGCGGCGCCGCCACCGAACATCGGTTCGCAGGCGCCGCAATTCGTTTTGCCGGTCATCGCGAACGGACGCGGCTGGTTGAGTTCAAGCGCGCTGCGCGGACATCCGATTTTCTTGAACTTTTTTGCCTCGTGGTGCAAGCCGTGTCAAGATGAAGCCAAGACGTTGCGCGAGCTGGCGGGCGAATTCAAACGCCGCGGCGTCGTCACCGTCGGGATCGCGACGCTCGACACCCAAAGCGGCGCGAAAAACTTCGTGAAGCAGTACGGTTTGCCGTACCCGATCCTGTTCGATGCATCGGGATCGGTGGGCGGAAGCTACGGTCTGGCCCAGCTGCCGCTTCAAGTGTTTATTTCAGCCGACGGAAAAGTCGTGTTGTGGGGCGACAAGCAAATGACCGAGGCGAGCGGCCGCGACGCCTTACGAAGGCTCGGCTTGCGCGACTAGTGCGGCCGGCGGCGCCGCAAGGTCGGGAACCCGGCGGGCTTGAACCACGTAACGACTATAGCGGCGCGCATCCGCACGCGCTGACTTGCTCGTTCGTGAACGGAGATGGTAATTTCATGCGTCGGCTTATCGCTATATGTGCCGCCATTACGGGACTCGTAACGCTGGTTTCCGGCGCGACGATGGCGGCGAACGCTCCCCTGCCTCGGATCGCGGTCTTGAACTTCGATTCGGAGGGTTTGACGTCATGGTGGGGTCCCAACTTTGACCCGGGCGCTGCGTTGTCCGCGCTGCTGACGGATCAACTCGTCAATTCGAACAACTTCCAGGTCGTCGATCGCAGCCATATCGACGCGATCATGCAGGAGAAGAATCTGACCGTCAACGGCGACATCTCGCCTGCGACCGAGATGGAGATCGGTCACCTGATCGGCGCGCGCTACTTCATCGTCGGGCGCATCGTGCAATTCGATAAGACAGGGCAGAATGGGGGCGCGATCGGCGGACTGATGGGCGGCGTGCTCGGCGGCTCCGGCGTCAGCGGCGAGAAAGTCACGCTGAACGTGGCCATGCACGTGATCGACGTGAACACGGGCGCCATCGTTCAGGCCGTCGGCGACGAGCGCTCGCACGTGTCAACTTCGTTCGCTCTGGCCGGCTTTTCCGGCTACACGGGTGCGGTGTACGAGAGCCAGCAATTTCTGAGCACGTCGATGGGCAAGCTGATCAACGAATCGGCGCAAAACCTCGCAAGCAAGGTGGATGCACAGAAGCTCGCCAGCACGTCGTCGGCGCCGACGATCACCGGCAAAATCATCGAACTGGACGGCGACAGCGTCATCCTGAACATCGGCTCGGAGCAAGGCGTGCAGCCGGAGATGTTCTTCAACGTTGTTTCGGTGAAATACATTCGGGATCCAGATTCCGGCAAGACGCTGGAATCAACCATCAACAAGGGTGAGCTGCAGATCGTTTCCGTCGATGCGCACACGTCGGTGGCGAAGCGCGTCTCCGGGAGCGCAGCGAAGGGCCTAACGGTCCAAGGTCAATAACCGAAACTTGCCGCGGCGTGGGCACCTCATCGAGAGCCCACGCCGAGCGCTTTCGTTGCCGCAGCAGCTCGGGTCTCGACGCCACGAGATCCCGAGACGCGCCGCGATTTCATAGTTGCAATGCCCCCACGCCACGCCGTCGCTGATATGACGGCGGATGTTCCAGGAACTTGGTTGCTCCGCTGTCTTGCTCCGCCGCATATGGAACTGGGGTGGTTCAGCGATATCGAGTGCTCCCGACTAACAGCGACCTGCAGCAGGCGAAAATATCGAGCTTGTTCAAGAACGATTGGGCCGCGCGTCAGCCGAATGTGGCGCTGTAGCTCAGTTGGTTAGAGCGCCTGCCTGTCACGCAGGAGGTCGTGGGTTCGAGCCCCATCAGCGTCGCCAGTTTGAAACCCGCACCGTGCAAAGCGTTGCGGGTTTTTTGCTTCGTCGCGAGAACGCGATTCCATGTGGCTTAATGTGGCTTATCACCTAAAAATCTCGGCGTACAACCACACACAGCGGCGTACAAAGCGGTCCGGAGAGCCAGCGCGGCAAGCTGGCTTCGGCGTGGCCGGCCAAAGTTCGTGAGTAACCGCCGCCTGCATTTGACGATGAGATTGGATCGGCGTTTGGGGCGTGAGCGGCATTTCTAATGTGCGTTCACCGCGTCAAGCTCGATACGCCTGAGTGTGATGGGATCGGCTCCCGATTCGGGGCCGATCCCACTGCCCACGTCCGCTCTTTGTAAACTGTTCGCTTAACGCCGCAAGATACTCAAAGTTGATGCCGACCGCCTCACCCTGGGCGCGGCGGAGCATGAGCATCACGGGTGCGAGATTTAGCCAATACCCATGTATGATGCCGCCAAAAGATTATTCGGATAGCCTCAAATATCGAGGATCAACTTTGACTGCAGTTAGGAGGGCTTGTGATGTCAATGCCAGCGAGCGATGTACTTGCAATATCGCGACTCGTCGCACGGCACATGAGCGCAGCATTTTCAGGCATCGCGGAAGAGATTGGCTGCCTTGAAGCATAAGGGTCGACCCATGCCCTATTTTTTCTTTTTGGACGATTTACCGCGTTTGCCGACTCTCTTATATGCCAGCCTAGTCGTCTTCTTAGCGGCTTTCTTCTCGCCACTGGTAGTGCGGGGCGTTGATCTTGAGCGCGCCATTAGACGTGACATCGTTTCTGCCGTCAGGACGTTGTGAACCTCGCATTTCCTGGGCTGCGGCCGATTGGGTCCACCTAACTCCTGAATCGCCTTGTCGACCTTTTGGGCCCACTGGTCGCGGGCTGCTTCGGATTCCCAAACCTCTACGACCAGTAGGCCGCCGCCTTCTGCCTTGGCGGCAACATGGAAAACGCCACCCGGCGCTGGCCCTCGTTCTTTAATCGAGCGCGAACCTCATCGTAGAGCTTCGTAGTCGCCGGCAAAGTCCAAACGAGTGTGTAGAATTCGCATGACGTAAGTTCCTTCGAGGAACAATTTCGCCATCGAGCCTACTCAGTTTCAAGTTCTATGCTGAAGCTGAGGAGGTACCCGATGGCGCAACAACGCGT
>Ga0207416_1003299_pt1 | contig 15733 bp, 21 predicted proteins | sample PaiPotPPM11metaG_FD_184107 | JGI IMG/M metagenome (GOLD analysis project Ga0207416, IMG submission 184107) | Iron sulfur acid spring bacterial and archeal communities from Banff, Canada, to study Microbial Dark Matter (Phase II) - Paint Pots PPM... ...
CGTCGTTGCCAGCCACGCAAACGCGCAGAGCAGAAGGAAACAGTTCAACACGCGCCGCAACAACATTGACCCACCGCCTCTTGCTGATCTTCCGGAGGCGCGGAACCCGCGCCAAGCCGTAGGAAATGCATTTTCTTCCGCTTCGCAGATACGCACAGTTAGTGCAACATTGCCGGGGAGTATAGGTTAAGAGACGTTTTCCGGAGCAAAACTGTTCCCTGCCCGAAGATTATGCTTCTGTAGTTCCGCGATATCAGAGTCCAACATCTTCGCCTGGATATCGTTGGCCCCCTGGGCTCAGTTGTCCGCCGGTTATCCATTCCGCCGCAAGAGGGATAGCCTTCAATTGAAACTCAATGCGCGCAATATGTTCAAGCAAGATATAGCCTCGGTTACTATGTAGCAAACTACTCGTTAGCATGTCAAGCTATTTCAGGCAGTTCGCCTCTACGTGCAGACAGGCGGATGCCGCTGTCGATCACCACCACCTCAACTATCCCCTTCGTCGGAATCAGCTTCAACCCAAGCTGCTCCTCCAGCGCCGTAAAGATCAAAGGTGCCTTACTCTCCGCCGCAGCGCTATCCTCACTCGGCGCATTCGCCCTACGCGATGAAACCAAGCGACGTCAGTCATCGCTCTGTGCTCTCTCAGTTTTCCGAAGGTTGCTCGACATGGTCGATGATGAGGGTTTCCACCTGCCCTTGCGATGGCACAAGCTTCAAACCGAGCTGATCCGCTCTCTCCCCCGGCGATAGCGGTGGAGTGGCCTGCGCCTGAGGCGTGCCCGCACCCGGAGGCTCCGGCTGGACGAGCGTGACATCGTACTTACCGGTAAGGCCTGTTTTGTCCTGGGCAGGGCGACCTTCTGGAGATAGCATGGATACGATCTGGCCGATCGAGATGCCGAAGAAGTGGCTCATTATCCACCCGTCCTTCGCTTCCCTCGACATCACTCCGCCTCCTGCAAATGGGAAGGCGCCAGGATGAGATTCTCCGGGAACTGATTCCTTGAAGTGCGGTCCTCCCCTGGCTACAACCAGCGCGTAAGTCCGCTCTTCTTTGGTGCTTCGATGAACCTTCAGCTTCAGTCGATCGGCCAGCATGTTTTGTAGCATTGCCCGCAGCATTGCAGGCTGCTTGGCCGGATTCTGCCAATCCTGCAGATCGGCCTCGCCAACTTTGGCGTCGAGGTCGTAGCGATAGTCGTCGCCAGTTAGCCGACTCTCCATCCCGACGACTTGATCGTCCGAATAGTGAGCCGCACCTCCAGTGGTAGGAACATAGGCAGTTACAATTGCGGCGGCGAGAAACATGTTCCGCATCTCGAACCCGTCGGGCGTGACTTTTCCAAAGATCTGCGGGCCGCCGGACTTGTTCCGGCGAATGGAGACGACATCAAATCTGAGGTCCTTGTACTTTGCCGCGGTGTCAGTCTCGGAATTGGAGGCAGGCGAAATTTGCGCGGTTGGCTGCTGGGCTGATGCTGCCTGGGACGCACTAAGCGCTGCTCCGTTAATTGGCGGCGCTGTCACTGAAGGTTGCCGAGCTGGGGGATTCGAGATAGGTGGGCTTTGTGGATCGCTCGCTTGACTTATCTGGCTGAGGGCAAAGAGGTCCGGCGAGATGGTCGAGGACGGTTTGAGAGTGGACACCTTCGGCTGTTTTAGCGCAGAGGTGGTCAAGGGTTTGGACGTCTCCACTTGCCCCACCATGAGGGGCACGACAAGAGTCGTCAGCCCAACCAAAGCTAATAGGCATGTTCCACCCAAGCCAAGCTTGTGTGCGGCTTGGTTTCTCATAATGTGTAGAAGGCGATTCTTGAGATCAGCTCCAGTAATTCCAGACACGCAAGCCAGCGGGGACTCTGAGCAGAATTTGCAAACTTTCAGGATGCTTTCTGCATAGACATGAGGTTGTTTGCACAGCTTAGTCACAGCTTCATCACACGCTCGTTCACGCTCCTCCTCTAGCCGTCCTCCTATCCACCATACGAGCGGATGGAACCAGAAGATGGCCCGGACCAGCATGTGAAGAAGGGCGGTCAGGTTATCTTGGCGACACGCGTGGCAGATTTCGTGAGCAAGAATCGCCTCGATATGCCTGTCGTCAAGATGCTCGGAGATCCCCTTGGGCCATATCAGCACCGGATCGACAATGCCAAAGATGCCCGGCTCCATCCAGTTTTGAGACAGCACCAGCTTGATCGGCTTCCGGACAGCCAAACGCGCCTCCAAGCCGTGAAGAGCATCGGCCTCGGATCCTTCCTCAAGGGGCGCAGCGGTGCGCACTAGCAGCAAAACTCGAATCCAGCTCTTGATCCACCCAAGAAGGACGACCGTGATCCCGCCGAGCCATATAGCGATTACCGCAGGAGGGAGCAGATGAAAGTGACTAACCGGAGCTGGTGATGGAGCCGCCTGGGAAATCACAGTCATCTCCTGCTCCGCAAACGGTTGGCTGAAATCCTCAACAGCGGAGTACACGACCGTTTGCGCAGGTGTGCTCATCCGAGGCTTTGCGATGGCGCTGCCGAGAGTGATCAACAGCGAAAAAGGAATCAGGAACTTGAGTGACGCCGTCATCCAAACCCAATAGCGAACACGGGCTTGGTTCTTCCGCAGCGCAAGCGCAAGAAGCCCCGCCAAGGCGACAAACAGAGACGATTGCCACAAGTGGTCACCCATCGGCGCTGCAAGAAAGGTCCACAATACAGACAGAGCTCGCAACATTATGATTTCTCCTTGGACTCCAGCTCTTGTAAAGCTTTCTCGGCCTCCCGAACATCATCCGGCGTCAGCTTGCCGTACTTTACAAGATGGGCAACCACTGGCTGGGTGCGGCCTCCGAGCAGAGCCAACAGATCATCGATCAGTCGGCGCTGTGCGGCGCTCCGGGTGACCGCGGCGGCGAAGATGTGAGACGTGCCAATCTTCTTGACACGATTCACGATCTTCTTGGCTTCCATCCGAGTCACCGTAGTCTGGATGGTCGTATATGCTGGCCGATTCTTGCTGGGAAACGACTCCTGAATCTCACGGACCGAACAGTCACCTTTGGTCCAGAGCGTCTCCATGATCCTGAGTTCGAGCTTTGAGAGTCTCGGTGTAGGCATCTTCTTTTCCCACCCATGTAGTCCAATCTCCTACTACTGTAGGAGACAGTACCACGGCGAGTTTAACAACCGCAAGGGAAAATCGGCGATCGCGTCAGAGTGGCGTCCCGCTTTCACACCCAGAGCGGCCCAACATTGGTGACAGGCCTGCCTTTTCGTACTGCACCGAGTCACCTTCGGCCACGAACCTCCAGGAAACCTCGTTTCGGCAAGTTCAACCCGCCGGGAACGCGGCAACGCGAACTTGCTGAAAACTTGACGACCGTTCCCAGTGATATTCTCACTCGCATGTGGAAGACCTTAGCACTGGTTGTCCTCGCAATTGTGGCCGCTCAGGATGTGGACAGTCAGGTTCCATGTCCGGTTTCCTTGACAAGCGCGGATGCCGAGCAGGACCGCATCCAATTGGAGTTCATGAATAAAGGCAAGCTGCCCATTGAGCAAATTGGGCTTTCCTGCATGCCGTCTGTAACCGGCAAACCCCGCCGTGCGATCTGCCATCACGAGACGGGCATTTTTTATCCGGGAACAGAGTCCTGGATCCAGATCGCCTATCCCGGCGCGAATCGCCACAATATCGACTTCACGGGCAGTTCGACCATTACCTCTTGATGAGCTAACATCTGAGGCATGGATGTGGAGGTGTTCGTTGCCTATGTCGGCGATCCTGACTTTCATGACGGCCATGTCTTCCGCGTCTCGGTCGAGAGCGGCAAAGTTGAGGTTATTGTCGAAGGCTATAGCGGTCGTCAATACGTCGTTTCGTTTGACGGAGTCGAAGCCGTTTCGATGAACTCGCCAGTGGGCATGGAGCTTTACTCCTTGAGCGAAATGCAGGCCACGCCGCCCCTGCGAAAATTCGTCTCCAACAGTGATGATGACGATCCCAGCACCTTGAGCGTTACCGCCCGAGACTTCTCGCTCTTAATAAGCGGCCCGGAAGCATTCCAAGTCCCCTGAATCGGGGTTGTCGGTAAGGTGACCGGCGCAGGCTCAGTCCTCGGGTCTCTACCGAAATCCGCCAGACATTTCAGGAACTACGGATTCTCACCGGGGGCGGCAGCGTTAGAAGTATTGGCGGCAGCCTTCTCGACCTCTCTCTGGAGGAGATCGACCGTATCGTATGCTCGACCAAAAGTGTCTCCTGGACCCGATGCTGCAATTCCCCACCGCTTGTAGGGAACGTACTCGCACACATGGAGGAGCCACTCCTTCAACACATCCAACTCTCCAGGATGCAGCCCGAGGAATTGGCTGGCGAAACCCTCTGTCCATCCTTCCGCATCTGGCGTCCGGTCAAGTTGGCTGATGATGGAGTCCGCAGCTGCAAGCGAGTCGCTCTGATTTTCAGCCGAGAGAAGCAAGACGCTCGGTAAGTAATAGGCAAGTGCCTCTGGGGCGAAAAAGAAGATGGCAGAACTGTGCCGCTGCCAGTCCTGCCACGTGAGTTCGTGCCAGTCCCGACTGGAGAACCATAGTGCTTCTTCGGCATCAGAATCGAGCTGTAAAACCTCGACGCCAAGTCTCACATGAGCGGGTTTCGGTCGAGCTGCAAATGCCTCTTCGATCTTCTCGGCCAGATTCATTTTGTAGGTGGCTTTCGATTTCCTTCAAAGTTATCATCCCCCTAACGAGCAGGAATAAGGCATCTTCGCGGAACGAACCTTCGGTGTTCCCGTGAAACGGGATTTTGACCAAGTTTAGCGTTCGCGTGCAGGTAATAGATTGGGTGACTGTAGAAAACGGCGAAGCGGGCCTGCCCCTTGACGGACACGCGGAGTTCGAGGTATTTGATCAAGACATGAAGAAGATCAGAAAACGGTCTGCTTCCTGGCTGGCGAAGAGTGCTCGGCGCGGATTCCGGGGCTACCCTATCGCGACGGTCGCCTTCTATGGCCCGACTGCGGAGTTGGCCACCAAGATTGCTGTCTCCATCATCCCCGACGAACGCAACTCGCCCGACCAACTCGAACGCTGGCATTCCGAAGGCATCGATGTACGCCTCGATCCGGTCGTCGGCGAGCAGGTCCTGGCCTTCCTTCGCCAGCATCAGGCTCGTTCCGTAATCGTGACCGACCGAATCATCGGCTGCCCGCACGAGGAAGGCGTCGACTACCCCGAAGGCAACTCCTGCCCGGACTGCCCGTATTGGGTGGGCCGCGACCGTTTCACCCATGAACGCATCCACTAGCCGCGCTCGGGGCTTCTTTGCCGCCTGGCTGTCGCGGTTACGGATTACCCGCGAACTTGCAGAAAATCAGACTTACAGGAGCGTCGCCGACTGCGGATTAGGACCAGCACACCGTCACCTGGCGATGCTGCTTGTCTTCGCAAACGAGTAATAGCGTCGCCAACAATTCACACAGCGGATCGGGCGCAGCATGAGGACAGCCAGCAGACCGTCGAGAAAACCTAACTCTGCCTCCTCAAAACGAATCGAGCCGCATAGCGGACACTGTCGCCTCGTCCAGAGTATTTTCGGGAGACGATCAAGCCAACCCTGGACTGCTGATTCCATATTTCCCTCTTGGATCCCCGCTTGCGGCAATAAGGCTCGCGTTTCACGCCTGAGTCAGAGCGGCGTCACCACTCAGCATGGAGCCAACAGCCCAGCGATAGCTGGTCACAATTGCTCATGTAGCCCCGAAAGAATGCAATGTGATCATACGGCGAGAATGGGCATTTCTGAACTTGGTCAAAATCCGACTTTACGGGCAGCATGTTGTTAGCCGAGAATTCGAATACGAAGGGTCGTGTCGAAATGAGCAAAGGGTCCTGGAGAACTAGAACGGCGTGGCAATCTCTACTTGAATTGGTCGCCACGATGCCAGTGTTGTTGCCGTTCGTGATCCTTCCTTTGGGTAGCGCTCAATCGCCTTCGGTGCCACGGACTGAAGCGGGGACGCTGCAATTCGATGTTGCCTCCGTTCGCCGGGACGAGTCCGCGCATAAGCCGAGTTCCAACGTGCCTCTTGGCCCTGGAAGCGTGTCCAAGCCAAGCGGCGGCATCCTCAATGCACGGAACTTCGGGCTGATCTATTACCTTGAATTCGCCTACAAGCTGACGGACTACCAAGAGGCGGCAATAAAAGCCAATCTGCCGGACTGGGTTCTCGAAGAGAGATTCACTATCGACGCGCGAACTGACATTCAAAACGTCACGAAAGACGACTTGCGGCTGATGATGCAATCTCTGTTAGCGGAACGATTTAAGATAGCGGTTCATTATGAGGACAGACGTCTTCCCGTCCTCGCACTGGAAGTAGCCAAACCTGGAACGCTCGGACCAAAGCTAGAGAGCCATCCTGCGAACGCGAGTTGCCCAGGCTATTCTCCGCACACGACAGATGAACATGGCACGCCGGTTCCAGACCCGCCGGAAACGGTTACCGGAGGCTTCCCGACCTTTTGCGGAGGCATATTGGGAGTGCCTGCGAGTGCTCAAGACCGCTATAGCTTCGGCGCACGGAACGTTCCGATGAGCTTGATCGCGAGTTCGTTCGATAGTTGGGGGCATCTGGACCGTCCTGTCATCGATGAGACGGGCCTGACCGGGCTTTATGATTTTGTCTTGGAGTTCACGCCTGACCCGCCAGCGAAATATGCCACCATCGATTCGGGTGGCCCCGGATTCCTAGAGGCTGTGAGGAAGCAGTTGGGTTTGAAGCTGGAAGCGAAGACAGGCACCTTGAAGTTCCTCGTACTTGATCACGTCGAGCAACCGACGGCGAATTAGCTAGCAGGCACTCGTACCGCGATGATTTTTTCTGTGGCTCCCGAAATACGGGGTGGTCTCAACCGGTCGTTGCAACACCATCTGATATGAATTCATTTTCTAAAAGGTGGTGTTTATGGCACAAGGAAAAGGGAACAGGCTTTCCAAGGAGCAGCGGATCGACATGTGGCGCCGCTGGAAGGCTGGCGAGTCGTTGCATGAGATTGGCCCTGCCTTCGGTAAGGCACATAATTCCATTCGGTTCCTGTTGAAGCAACGCGGCGGGATCGTTCCTGCTGCTCGTCGGCGCTCACCGCGGACGTTGACGCTGGCCGAGCGGGAAGATATCTCCCGTGGAATTGCATCCGGTTCGTCGATTCGGGAGATAGCCAGCGGGTTGCAACGGGCTGTGTCCACGGTAAGCCGGGAGGTGGCGCGTCACGGCGGGCGTCCACTCTATCGAGCCAGTGAAGCCGACTCCCAGGCCTGGCAGTCGGCTCTGCGACCCAAGGCGTGTCTTCTTGCGAACCATGAGACCTTGCGGACGATCGTCGCCAGTAAACTGATCCTGGACTGGTCGCCGGAACAGATTTCGAAATGGCTGAAAGTCCACTATCCCAGCAACGAGAGCATGCGTGTGTCCCACGAAACCATCTACCGCAGCTTATTCATCCAGGCCCGTGGAGTGCTGAAAAAAGAGCTGGTTCAGCACCTCAGGTCCAAGCGATTGATACGTCGTTCACGGCACGCTCGGGCTGCGGGACAGTCTCGAGGTCAGATCGTTGATGCCATCTCTATTAGCGAAAGACCTGCCGAAGTTGAAGACCGCGCCGTTCCCGGTCACTGGGAAGGCGACCTGCTCGCGGGCAGCAGGAACACTCATATCGCAACCCTGGTGGAACGACACTCGCGTTTCGTCATGCTCATCAAAGTACCCAGTAAAGATACAGAGACGGTCGTCGCCGCGCTGAGCAAGCACGTGCTTAAACTCCCTGCGACCCTGCGGCGTTCGTTGACCTGGGACCGCGGGCACGAGATGGCCAAGCACAAGACCTTCACCATAGACAGTAGAGTCGAGGTGTGACGCGGTTCTTTAGATGGGGCCTATCCGTTCCCGGCCCTTTCGGTTGCCGGTGCCTCAATATCCCCCTCATGTCCCGTTTTCACACCCCGCTCATCGAACCGGACGGGCGCTATTTACGCATCCGGCTCCCGGAGGAAACATTACGGTTTCGCCCACGAAAAGCTGCGCGTCCGCTCAGGAAGCCGGACAAGACCAAATGTATCGTGCAAGGCTTCGTCCGAAAATTTCCGGGTCGTCCCCCCTGTCACTTTGTGTTTGGCACGCAACCACTGACGCAGCCGTTTTCGAGCATGTCGCTCTACAGCTTGATAGGCTTTGCTGACTGGCCCAAGACAGAAGTAATTGGCCCAACCGTTCATCATTTGATTGAGCTTCGTCACTTCCGTCTTATGATCCAGCTGGATTCTGTTTCGTCCCGTTTCGCTGCTGATCGCCTCACAGATGCGGATCACTCGCTTCTTGGCCGGAACCGTGCCCAGATAGGCGCGTCCAGTCTTGGTCGAGTAACAGCGCCCGAACGTATAACCCAGAAAGTCAAACTTCTCTTCCGGCAGCTTCGAAACCCGCGTCTTGGTCTCATTCACCGTCAGCTTTAGCTTCGTCATCATGACCCGCATCGCGGACAGAGCTTCTTCCGCTCCGCCCCGACAACAGATCACGAGGTCATCGGCGTAGTTGACGATGTAAGCTCCAAGACGCTTCTCGTGCCCCAACTTCTTCCATCCGAGCACGAACCGGCGCATGTAAAGATTACTGAGCAATGGGCTGATCGGAGAACCCTGTGGAGTTCCTCGATTCTCGTCCCGATTGCGTGTGCTCCGATGCCTCTTTCCGCGCTCATCCGTTTCCTCCACCGGGGCTTTCAGCCACATCCTAATCAGATGGAGCATGGTGCCGTCGACAACCCGGCGAGCTACCGACTTTAGAAGCTCAGAATGCGGAAGAGAATCGAAGTACCCGGAAAGATCTGCGTCAACAATTTCTCCATGTCCGGTGTTGATCAGCTTATGGATGTGTCTCACGGCGTCCAAGGCGCTGCGGCCTCGCCGATAGGCGTACTGTTCTGGTTGTAAATCGGCCTCGAAGATGGGATCGAGGACCAAAACCACCGCCATCATGACCACGCGGTCGTGGATAGCGGGTATTCCTAACGGACGCTGTTGCCCCCCGGGCTTCGGTATGTATACCCGCCGCACAGGGAGTGGTTGATACGTTCGGCCTTTCAGCTCTTGCGTCAGTTCGTCCAACCATCGCTCCGCTCCATACGTTTCGATGGCCTCGAACGTTTGGTTGTCTACTCCCGCGGCTCCACCGTTGGCTTCGCAGCATTTGTAGGCAAACGTCAATACGTCCTTCCGGTACACCTTGTCGTACAGCGCATAGAAGCGAAAGTCAGGCGATTTCTTCGCTTTGTCGTGTAACGCTGCCTGTAACTCCTGAACGCCTTCTGGGGTTGCTAGGTTCATCACCAATCCCTCCGTCTTTGTCACTTCTTGCGTTGGTTTCCAACTAAGGTTCCTTCCCTCCACCAGCATTACCCGGCTTCATCGGTACTACGAACCTCTCCGCGACCCCAAGCGGCCCGGCCTGGCTCTCGCGAGTTGCCAGTTGATCCCAACTGCGGATCACCGTCGGGGCTTCCCGTGTTGCGTCTGGTCCCCTTCTTGCTTACATGCCGTCGCCATTACCCCGGCAGGATCGATGGAAGCTGTCCGCTCGTACCCTCCCATCGACATCGGCCTTCCCCGACATTCGGGCGGGTCGGCTCCTGCATTGACTGTTTCGAGGCCTGCTCAGCGTTCACTCACATTACGGCCTGTACGCTCGCCAAGTCGCCTTCGCGACCTTCTACACCGAAGGCTTCAACGACTTCGTTACCTCCGTCGCTGCTTCGATTGCTACCGGGTGGAGCGAACCAGTTCCCGGGTGGGATTTGCACCCACTGTGGACCAACGCCTTTCACGGCGCACCGAATGTGCAAGTCTACTTCTGCGATCCACAGAGTCCATGGCAGCGAGGCTCCAATGAAAATACCAACGGACTACTAAGACAATACTTCCCTAAGAAGACGGACTTGTCCGTCTACTCTCAAGCCCACCTCAACAAGATCGCGCTGCGTCTCAATCAACGCCCGCGAGAGACCTTGGGATTTCAAACGCCAGCAGATAAACTGCAAGCCAGTGTTGCATCGACCGGTTGAGACCGCCGGACTTTGCAGGTACTTCGACTCCGAGCGGTTGGGCCACTGCCGCGGGCGAATCGATCAACGTAAGCGAAATCGCGTGGGTTCATCAGGACGAAACCATGAGTTCCCAGAAATCCTGACCAGTCGATCCTTCGTTCAGTTGCTCGATACGCGACAAGAAAGCAGCGCGTTCCGCGTCCTCAACGGGATGCGCTTGAATCTCGACCGGATTCGCTCTCGACTTTGCTATATGCCAGAACTCCTGAAAGCAGCCTGCAAACGCTTCGATCGAAATCGCAATCTGTCGAGGGTTCCACGAACCATCCCCATGCACGGCGGTGAACACCGGCAACCTCGTATCTTCAACGTCAACGAAGATCGGATCGCCACAACATGTCTCGCGACCAATTGCCATCCAATTGGCCTTCCACGCTCCGCCGTCGTGCCCGACCAATGACTTACCATCAGAGGTTCTGGAGTATCCCACCTGCGCATCGTCTAACGAAGGGCCTGGGAACAATTCCAACCCCCCAACGTCAAAGCTCACCTCAAGTGTAGGCAGTTTCGCCAGTACGAGTGCATATCCGTCGGGCACAGACATTTGTTATCCTCCGCTTGCAATCGTAACCCTAACTGTCGAACGAACTGCACGAAATACGGGGCGGTAATTGACAGACGCAGGCTCTGCCAGGGGTCTTTACCGAAGTTCCGACTTTTCAGGCCATACAACGTCACCGGGGCCGGAAAGCCTAGATAGGTATGGAATCCAACGGTTGCATTGAGAATTTCTCTTTAGGTGCCCGGTACTAGTTTCACTTGCAGCTCACCGGCATTCGCATCACGCAACACTTCGATTTGGAGCAGGTTCATCCCGAGCGATTTTGCCTGAAGACAAACTCGTTTGCTCGGCCATGGCAAGGAAAATCTGCCTTGCTGATCAGCAAGAGTCTCACCAATAGCAACGAAATTCAGCGATCCCTTGAACTCGCCCTTAGGGCATTTGAACAGGGAAATCTTTGCTTCCGGAATCGCAGCTCCTGTTGAATCGACAACCACTGCAGAGAGATGATTCGTCCGGATGTGCTGTTGCACAACCAACTCGTTGCCTTGCGCAAGGCTCGCAGGGCTCAAGATGTTGAACGCAATGACCATGGATGCGTCGCGTCCCTTTTACAGGTTGGGAAGCGTCCGCTTTCTTGGCTCGGTGCCAAGGCCCGACTTCGAGGCCTTTCTAGGAACGAAATTTGTAGAGAGCGGGTTCAAGGTGCAGGATGCTTCGGCAATCAGCCTTATCCTCGACCTGGCTGAAGATGTCCCATACAACGTCCAGATGCTGGCTCACAGTTGCTGGGACCAACTTCGTGATCATGTTCCCATCAGGTCCGCTATTCTGACAGAGGCAGTAGTCAGGCAGGCGCTTGAACTCCTGGTCCGGCAATATGATCCGTTTTACACGCAGCTTTGGACGGCACTGACTTCCATTCAGCAAAGGACCCTGCAGGCAGTCGTCAAGCAGGGCGGCGTGAAACTTCAATCGATGACAGTTGTTCGTTCCCTGGGCCGAGGACCATCAACTGTGCGAAGGTCCCTGGGAGCTCTGATCGATCGGAACATCCTGCGCGAAGAAGAATCCGCCAACGGCATACGGATGCGCTTTGAGGCCCCCTTCTTCGCTCAGTGGATAAGACTGTTCGCAGCCGAGCCCGTCGGATCGTTTGAGATTACACAGACCTCGTGAATTCGCACAACCCATCGGCATGCAACCTTGGGCCATAGCCCGCCATAGAGCGAAGGACGATGGTCCCGCAAGGCTCGATAAATCTATTCAGTGATGCGAGTCTTCCGTCTGGTGTGTGTGTCTCCTTCTCCGAATCCGCACTTGGCGACCAGCACATGGTGTCGGTATAGTCACCTTTATGCAGTGCCACAAGGTTTGGAAAAAACAGTGCCAGGCTGCTCGCAGTGTGCGGCGACGATTCGGGCCGAAAAACGCCTTGGATTATCTGGTAAGCGAGAAGCTGCTGAACTTCGCCGAGGCAGCCGAAAAGCATCCAGAGTTTGCGTCTGAGCTTCCGCGTTTTCAGGCCGCGGTGTGGGGCGTCTTTCACCCCTATGAGCTTGCCGGTTACCTTGCTTTTCAGCGTCCCGCGGCCAGAAGGAAGCTGCAGAGACTTCTCTTTGTTCGCGGCACCACGCGTTGAAGAAAACTATGCTCTCTTGCCACCGCGAGTTATGACGCTGATGACTCGAACCCACGGGACTTATCTCCCCGTTTTGAGGAGCTAATGATTGGCATTGACCTCTGAAGAGGAACTCCGCGAAAAGCTGCGCAAGATCTCAGCATTGTTCGCGGGCGCTACTACCCTCGGAGAACGCGATGCGGCAGCGGCTGCGATTGGTAGGGTGCAAAAAGCTCTTGCTGCTGCGGCACCAGCGGAGCCGTCAGTAGAAATGCAGTTCAAGTTCCCCGACCATTGGCACAGGCGTCTGTTCATCGCGCTGTGCCGCCGTCACCGCCTGGAACCCTATCGCTACCGGCGGCAGCGCCACACGACGGTCGTCGTGCGAGCCCCGGGTTCTTTTATCGACAACATTCTCTGGCCGGAATTCCTGCAGATTAAGGACGCACTCAATGAGTACCTGAATGAAGCGACTGAGCGGATCATTCGCGAAGAGGTCTACAGTAACTCCGCTGAAGCGGCGGAACGAACGGACTGAGAGCCAATGCTTACTCCTGCGGGACAGCCACGGATGGATACACGACTCCGAGAATCCATTCCTCGATCTCGGCGATTAATCGTCCACTTCCGCGCCCAGCGTCGGGTAGTCTTTGATTGTGTTAAAAGCCGTTTTGCCGACCCTCGGGGTGAATCCTCATTCACGAGGGGGCACACAGGAAAGGAGCATTGCATCAATCATGCCCAAGAAACGTCATGGTTCCTCCGTGGTTGTTTCTGCTTCCCCCATCTGTGCGCCGTAGTTAAGACGTCGGCTAGGCTCATGAGACCAGTCTCGAATCTTGGCCGCTACTGTGCCTAAGAAAAAGTGGCCGCCTGACACCTCTGAAAGGTTACGATTTGTTTACCTGCGTTCGAGGGCATCCCTCTGAACTTCCAAACGCCGGGACGCCGGTGGCCACCACCAGCGAAGCAGTGCTGGCTTTCATCCTGGTCGTTCGCTTTCCAGCGCAGCGGCGTAGCTGGCAGACCACGCTGGGAATGTTGGCGTTCCTTGTGGCCCGTCAGTGACACGTAGCCGAATACGGCGAAGGTGAGTGGCACAGCAATTCCGCTCCGACGGGCATGCTATGTCGCATATTCGATATGGGGTTTGCTTTGCGATGATTTCGGCAAGTCGCCAGTGGGTCGCCGTAGCATCGTCCGAGGTGCATTTGCCGATAAAGGACAATTATTTCACTCCGAATGAGCAATACGGCTCGGCGCTTACGACTCTCAGGGAACATACTTCCCGTAAGAGCGTGGAAAATGTTAGTGCTCACGTCACTCGTCGGGCATGCGAGCCATATCCGGGGATGTTCTGTTCAGCAATTGAGGATAAATATATGTTGAAGCGCCTTCTTATCTTGGCAACAGTGGTTCTGATTGCGGCTCCACTTGCGATGGCATCCGACCGCGAAGACGATGTAGCTCGCACCCAAAAGGCTGCACAGGTTTTCAAAGAGGTCATGGACACACCGGATCAGTCCATACCGCATGATCTTCTGGACAAGGCAAAATGCATCGCCATCATTCCAGGAGATAAGAAGTTTGCCTTCATCTTCGGAGGTAGCTACGGGAGGGGAATTGCGACTTGTCGCACAGCGAATGGATGGAGCGCTCCAATGTTCGTTGCCATCGACGGCGGGAGCGTTGGATACCAGATTGGTGGCTCGTCAACGGATCTCATCCTGCTGTTCATGAATGATCACGCTTTGAATAGCCTGCTCGGCGACAAATTCAAGCTGGGGGCCGACGCTTCAGTGGCTGCAGGACCCATGGGGCGGAACGCCACCGCCGGCACGGACTTGCGGCTAAACGCGGAGATCCTCTCTTATTCGCGCAGCAAAGGTATCTTCGCTGGCATCAGCCTGGACGGTGCCGTGGTTCAGGCAGATAAGAGCGGAGATCGAGCCCTATACGGAGCCGATGTGGATAGACATCAGATTCTCAACGGCAAGGTTACCATTCCGCCTTCGGCGAGGCATCTGATTCACGAGCTCGATGCGTACTCGGATAGAGCGACTGGCATGTAGTCGGACGAGGCTGGTGCACTGCAACGAACTCGATGGCATCAGCCGCATGCGACGACGAGTGCGGAGAAACCGCAGAGCAACTGTTACATCGCGACTGCCAGCAACGTGATTTTCTCCATCGCAGAGAAGCCGTGACCACCCGTACAAGCGATCTGAAGATCACCGACGCACCTATCGAAGACAGAATGGAGAGGAACACGTATGTTTCATCTACTTTGGTATGTCCTTATCGGGTTTATCTCTGGGATTATTTCGAAATCAGTGATGCATGTGCACATGACGCTCTTCTGGACGATCGTGCTCGGCATCATAGGATCGATTATCGGCGGCGTTGTCCACATGTTTTCGCGCCCGAAAAACGAACGATACCACCCCGCTGGTCTCATCTGTTCCACACTGGGTGCGATCCTGGTTCTCTTCATTTGCTTCAAGCTAAGAATTCATTTTCCTCAGGTCTAGCCTTATGCTCCGATTGAATTGTTATTCCCCAGGCTGACGCATCTCAAGTGTGAGTCGGTCAGCGATGAGCGGACGCAGTGCTTGTGATCCGCTGGGCGCGGGTGTGGAGGCGGACTGTATTCCATGGTTGAAATATTTCGCTGGAGCCTTCGTATGGGCCGCACCACGACGAGTTTCCGTCTGCCGGCGATCGGGAGTCGGTATAAACCACACGCTCTCCTTACACAAGTATTACTCTGCGGCAAGTGCCTCACGAGTGCGCCTTCCGTCAAACCAAGCGGGAGAGTCAAATGCATATCCCAAACGTATTCGCGCAGGACAGAACTTCCTCCGAGCCCCTAGTTTGGGTCACCACCCTAACCATGATTGCGTTTCACATCGGCGCAGTCGCAGCCATTTTCTTTTTCAGTTGGCCGGCATTTCTGCTCGCGATGGCTTTGTGGTGGATCGCCGGAGGCCTTGGCGTAGGAGTGGGATACCATCGGCTTCTTACGCACCGCGGGTACAAGACTCCGAAGTGGATGGAATACTTCTTGACCGTATGCGCGACGTTGGCCCTGGAAGGGGGTCCGATCTTTTGGGTCGCGACTCACCATAAGCATCACCAGTGCACAGACAAGGCAGGCGATCCGCACTCCCCGCGTGAAGGTGGTCTTTGGGCGCATGTTGGTTGGCTGTTGACCGGTGGGGTTATGCACAACGATTCAGCGAACCTGCTACCCTACGTCCCTGACCTTCGCAAAGACAAGTTCCACGTTTGGATTAGCCACTGGCATTGGGTACCAATCACTTTACTGGGCATCATCCTGCTGGCTGCAGGCGGATGGAAGTTCTTATTGTGGGGGATCTTCTTTCGGACGGTACTCGGCCTACACTCTACCTGGTTGGTAAACTCAGCCACTCATATGTGGGGATCACGGCGCTT
>Ga0207416_1003301_pt1 | contig 15720 bp, 17 predicted proteins | sample PaiPotPPM11metaG_FD_184107 | JGI IMG/M metagenome (GOLD analysis project Ga0207416, IMG submission 184107) | Iron sulfur acid spring bacterial and archeal communities from Banff, Canada, to study Microbial Dark Matter (Phase II) - Paint Pots PPM... ...
GGGAGATGGTGCCCAAGCTGAAGGTCGGGCCCGGGTGGGAGAAGGGCGTCGAGGTCGGCCCCGTCATCTCCGAGTCCCAGCTCAAGAAGATCACGGGCTACATCGAGCAGGGCAAAAAGGAGGCGCGTCTGCTGGTCGGCGGACAGCGGCTGACCGACGGCGAGCTGGCCAAGGGGAACTTTCTGGCCCCGGCCGTGTTCGACGGGGTGGCGCCGGATGCGCGCATCTCCCAGGAGGAGATCTTCGGTCCGGTCATGGGGATCACGACGTTCAAGGATCTGGACGACGCGATCCGGATCGCCAACAACACGAAGTACGGCCTCGTCGCCGCGGCCTGGACGCGGGATATCAACAAGGCGATGAAGATCGCCACGCGCGTCCGCGCCGGCTCGATCTGGATCAACACGTTCGGCAAGATGTTCCAGTCCACGGAGATGGGCGGATACAAGCAGTCCGGCCTCGGCCGCCAGTACGGGCTCGAGGGTCTGTTCGAGTACACGGAGCTGAAGCACGTGAACATTCAGATCGAGAAGTAACGCGGGCGCCCGTCGCGGCGGCCCATGGGACGGCGATGACCCAGAAGGCGCCGGCATGACGCGATCCGGACGCCGGCGACGATCGACGACGTGTTTGTGCAGGTGGAGACACCGTAGGAGTTGCGAGACCGGGAGGTGCTCGTGCGGTTGTACTCGATGGCCCCGATGACGACGGAGATGTTCCGGGAGCTGCACGAGATGTGGGGGTCGACATGAGCGCGCTTGTGCGGCAGGTGGTGAAGGCGCTGTACGTGGAGGCGAAGCGGCGGAGGGGACGGCGGTAGAGCCGTCCTGCCCGTCCGAAGTCATGGGTTGATGCGCGAGGGCCGGCTTGAGCGAGCCGGCCCTGACCGTTAAGCAGAGTCCCCTGTGTTGAGCTGTTCGGACCCCGTTTGTGCTTGCCGTGTCCTCTGTTACAGACGTATAATGTACGTAATGGAGGACAAGTCAGGGTACCAGGGAGGCCCATCCTCATGCCGACACGCACCGACAACCGTCGGCGCCTCTTTGAGCTGGCGGCGACGCAGGCAGGGTATTTCACGGCCGCGCAAGCGCACGTGCTCGGGTCTAGTACCCGGAGCCTCGTGCATCACGCGCGGGCCGGTCACTTCGAGCGGGTGAGCCGCGGATTCTACCGCTTGACGGAGTTTCCCGCGCTGCCGCACGAAGACGTGGTCGGCGCGTGGGTGAAGGTCGGCCCGGAACGGGCGGTCGTCTCCCACGAGACGGCGCTCGCGCTGTATGAGCTGGCGTCCTCCAGGTCGCGCGAGATTCACCTGACCGTGCCGCGCGACCACCGCCCGCGTCATCGCAGTCGCGCGCTGGCCGGGGTTCACGTCCACACTACGACGACGCCGCTGCGCCGAGATGAGGTGGTGCAGCGATTCGGCGTGCGAGCCACGTCGCCAGCCCGGACAATCGCCGACGCCACTGACGTTGGCGCGGACCCGAGCGTCATCGTGGACGCGGTGGGGCGGGGACTGCGGACCGGCCTGGTGACCGTGGACGAGCTCCGAGGGGCTGTTCGTCGGCGTTCGGAGCGGGTGCGTCGGTTGATCGAGCGCGCGATCGCGGAGGCCGGCACGCGTGCGACCGTACAGTAGTCCCGCGGCGTTCCGGGCGGCTGTCGACGCGCGGCTGCGGACGCATGCGCGGCGGCGAGGCGTGGAGGCGTTCGTGCTACGTCGGCAGGCGGCATTGGAGCGCCTGATGGCGCGCCTCGCCCATGTGGCGCCCGGTCGGTGGGCGCTCAAGGGTGGGCTCGCCCTGGAAACGCGGCTGCACGAGCGCGGGCGGGCGTCGGTGGACTTGGACGTCGACCATGCGAAGGGGGCGGAGGCAGCCCGCGATGATCTGCAACGAGCGGCTCGCGAGGACCTCGGCGACTACTTCGCGTTTGCGGTGACGGGCAGCGAGGAACTCCAGGAGGGCGGCGTGAGGCTCGCCGTGCGGTACCGCATGGATTCCGCTGTTAGTGGGGCGCCGTTCGAGCCGCTGCAGGTGGACGTGACCGTCGCTCCGCCGGAGCCGTGGGATCCGGAGCGGGCGCAGAGCCTTGGGCTCCTCGCCGACGTAGGGCTCGGACCGGTGGACGTACTCGTGGTGCCGCTCGAGCGGCAGATCGCCGAGAAGCTCCACGCGTACACGCGGCGGTATGGTGGGGCGGGCACGACACGCGCGAAGGACTTGGTGGACTTCGTGCTGATCCGGCAGTTCGAGCGGGTCGATGCGCGGCGGCTCGTGGACGTGATCCGGAGGACGTTCGCCCGGCGAAGGACGCACCCGGCGCCCGGGCATCTGCCGGTGCCGCCCGGCGGCCTGGCCGTGGCATACCGGCGCGAGGCGGCGGCGGTGGGGATCACGACGTCGGTGGATGAGGCCCATCGGCTGGTCGCCGAGTGGCTCGATCCGGTACTGGCGGGGATGGCGCAGGGCGCGTGGGATCCGCTGGACGCTCGGTGGACGGAGTGACCTGGGGGGAACCTAGCGGCCCGCCTTGCCTGTCATTTCGAATACACGTTGGCCCGAACGAACAGACTAGGAAGCGGGTTCAGCCACCCTGCGGATAGAACTCGATCATCGAGGCTTCGTCCCTAGTGACGAGTACCCCTCGTCCTAAGTCCCTAACATGTTCTCTTCCTTCGTTCACTTCAGAAACTCTCTCCATGTAGAACTCGGAACGGTCCAATTCATCGTCATAACCGTGGATGTAGCCATACAGTATTGGGCCATCTTTGATGTGGACAACCGCCCAACCCGGCGAATTGCGGCTGATGGCAAGTACCCATACGTTCGAATCAGACACACGGTCCGTCAAGTTGAGTCTGCGTGCGAGGTCTAGCCACCACCCTTCTCGTACTGCCTTCGCGCGTCCCAAACCCACGATGATGCTCAGAAGGTAGACCAAAACAAGCGTCGCAACATCAATAGACCTGTTCGCGGTGAGGATGGGAATCGGACGCCGCACAGCCAAGGCAAAGGGAAAGTAAATTACAAATGTCCACAACAACGACTCAAGAATGCGTTCCGTGTCGGTCTTCTTGGCGGTTGCAACCATCTGATCGCGAATCGTTGTCGAAACGAAACCTGGTAGCAGCATGATGACCGCCGCTACCAAGTTATCAATGCTCACGTACAAACCGCCTATTGTTTCTTGGGTGCCTGTGGGACTTGCGAGGGGTGCTTCGGGGCCGTAGTTTGTGTGGGCTGCGCAGGTGCCAGCGCTGGCTTATCGCCGGTGGGGGGCGTATTCAGGACGACGCCCTTTTCCAAGTACCGACTGATTCTATTCGTGATTATCGGGGCTTTTGGCATTTACTTCCTCCTTGACGTCCGGCGTTTGGCTGATGCCTTGCTGCGACTCCGAACCGTTCTTCCGGTCAGGCTCGGCTTCGGACCCAGCGGTGGATGGTTTATCCGCACCGCCTTGGCCGTTCTTTTTCGAGCGGCCCTTCCCGTTCGGCTCACGACCTGCTCCTCCCGTCCTCACGCCGTGCACGATCCGTAGATTGGCACTTCACTATTCCATGGCTCGCGTTGCATTCCTGCTGTTTGCTGGTTAGGATCCGAGAACGCGGCTTGAACGCAGCCATGCTCACGGTCGGTGATGATCGCCGCGAGGGACCGGGTCTACACGCTGAGATAGCTTCGATCCCTACGGAGGCGGCGGCCGCCTGCGTGCAGCCGAGCACCTCACGAAGCGCATAGACGGGCCGGATCGGGGACTGCGCGAGTTCAGCGGGAGGACCCCTGCGGCCTCTGCGCGCCTGCTCCCACGAGTTCCTGAACGGTCATACGACAGGACCACGTGTCCACGTCCGCAGTTGTTGACAGCGCGCGCGCCCGCGGAGTAGTGTGACGATCAAATCACATGGGTCTTTCGTAGAGGCGTTTCATGGATAATAGCCTGGTCCCGTTCGATGGTCGTATCCAGCCATGGAGTACGAGTCCATCGTTCATCGATGTCTCCCAGTCACACTTGCCCTCATAGTGTTCCTGGAGTCACGGTTGAGATTCTGATCGGCGTCATGGACGCAGACGTGCTACTGCGCGACCTCAGGCACACCCTCCGATTCGGAGCGCCCACGCACCTGATGCATGCTGCTCGCGCCGGGCAGCTGCGATGCATGCCACCGATTCTGTTCGGCGGGAAGTACTCGAGAAGATTGATCTCCTCGCCTCAGCGATGGGATGGGACCTGTATAGCGCACGCTTGGCGTGGCATCAGAGTGGGAGCCTTGGATCCGATTCCTCGATCCGTCGGGCCTCCCCCCAGCCGCGCCCGAAGTCATGGAGACGTTTTCGCTGGATGCGAACGATGGGGCCACCGCTCAGCTGGCGACCGTCGTGAGCGCAGATTTGGTTTTTTCTGCGAATACTCACCACTTCCCCAGCTTCGGCGTGGTCGGCAACCACTATGCATATGTGGCCATCGCGTGTCGCCATACGTCCGAGTATCGGGTGATCCTGGTAGGATTCAATGGTATGACGATGCTGTCATGCGGGTTAGCGCGGGCTGCGCTTCAACCCGCGGTCGATGCGTTGTCGCGAGTCGACAAGAGAGTGTTCGTCGGACTTGGCATCGCAGCAGGAGTGGCGCTGCTGTGGCCACCGTCACGCAAGTGGCTGTTCGATCATGGGCGGCGGCTGGTTACGCAGGCGTCGGACCGCGCCTTGAACGTCGTAGGGCCGTTCTTCGACTTCGTCAGCAAGAGCCACAGCACCGCGGTGGCCGCCACCCAGATATTGGAGGAGAAACGACGTCCGCTTGATCGACCACGTCGGCTGCGAGACTTCGCTGCGGCCGCCCTCGCTCGATCGGTGAGGCCGCTGACTGTTGAGCAATTGGACGCTACTGTGGCCGTCACGGGGTATCGAGCACGAGGCATTGGATCCGCGCGCTATTTGGAGTCGGTCCTTCGCGCCTTTCCCCAATTGTTCTGTGAAGTAGAGTACGGTTATTGGGATCTCGCCGGCAGCGGCGGTTCGGGGCCCGCAGTGGCGTAAGCGACCGGGTGGACAGTTGTCGATGGACCAGCAATCGCACGATGACCTCAACATCAGATACCGCAGTAAACGGTCTTTTGCCTCTGACTGTGACAGCCGCCCAATCTAGTTGGCCGCGGTCGCCGGTCGCGGGATCGAGGGGGAGGAAGATCCCCTCGATCAGTCTTTCGGATAGATACGCGTATAGAGGGCGAGCGAGCGGTTCTTGGTGTGCGGCCTGATCCTCTGGGGCCACTCCCCGCGGTTCATGGCCTCACGGAAGGCCGCGCTGTCCGGCACGTCCGGGCCGGTCATCTCGTAGATGGCCAGATATTTCGGCACGCCGTCCACCGCGGTCTTGAAGCGGGCCGCGCTCAGCACTCCCGGCACGTCCATCAAGTAGGGAATGTGCTCGCCATCATAGCGTTGGTTGAACTCCGCTTCTTTGTCGGGCTCGATGTCCATCATGACCACGTAGAGGTACTTTGCCTCAACAGGCATCTCCTCGGGCCTCCTCTCAGGCGTCTGCCTCACGCGCGTGCGCTCTCACGCGGGTGTCGGTGCACGCAATTTCACGACGGCCCCGCCAGGATCCGAGATCATCAATCCACGCCGGCCCCCGGCGAGGTGTTCTTCGGTCACCTCGAGCCCCCATCCGACGAGGCGATGACGGGCGGCGTCGAGGTCCCGCACCTCGAGCGTGATGGCTCCGGCACCCATCCCCGTGCCGTCCGCCTGCATCAGTTCGAGTGTCATGCCATGCCCATCCATCACCCGCCGGTTTGGATGAGACTCGACCGTCCGGAGGCCAAGGATGCGCGCGTAGAACGCCTCCGACCGGCCGAGATCGCTGGTCTGGAGTGAGACCGCGCGCATCGCCACCGGCTCGACCGGAGCGGACGCGTCCGCCCGCCCCACGCGCAGCGCCTTGAACGCACGGGTCGTGGCCATGACGGCCCGCTCGATGGGGATGCGCTCGATGCTGGACGCGCCGACGAAGCCGACGGCCGATGTCTGGTAGAGTGCCGCCTGGACCTCATCCGGGGTGGCCAGCAGGCCGCCGTGGATGAGACAGACGACATCCGGGCTCACCGCGCGGGCCGCCTGGATGATCTGTTCGGTGTCACGAATCAGGTCGCTCAGGGAGCCGTCATACCGATAGCCGACGAGGCCTCCTGTGGTCGGGCCGGAATGGGTGACGATGCAGTCCGCGCCGGCCGCGGCCATTCGGCGGGAGTCGTCGGGCGTGGCGACGTAGGCCATCGTGAAGAGATCCCGGCGACGCGCCCGACGCACCATGTCGACCTCGCGGTCGAACCCGATCCCGACGGCGTCCCCCCGCCGCCGCATGTCAGGCAGGTTGCTGAGCGTCGGGAAGTTAATGATGCCGGAAAACCCGGCGGCGACGAACTCATCAAGGAGCCGCTCCAGGTCGAGCCGGGTCGGGTCGCAGGCCTCTGCGCCGCCGATCACCGGAATGCTGCCGGTCACGTTTAGGATTTCCGCGGCCATGGCGAGCGTGCTCGGATTGGAGTTCCCCAGCCGCCAGGTGGGGAGCCCCATCAGCCGGGACCGGCCGGTACTGTAGACCAAAATGAGATCCGCGCCGCCTCCCTCCGCGCACTTCGCGATGATGCCCGCGCTGCAGCCCGCCCCCAAGACCGCGCGGCCGCTCGCCACCGTCGTGCTGAGCCGTTCAAGTATTGCCGGGCGAGGAATCATCGCTCATCCCTCCAGGTGAGGCCGCACTTCTTCCGCGAATCGGACAAGATGATCCTCCAATGCGCCAGGGTCCGCGACAAAGGTGATGAGGAAGCCGTCACAGCCGGCGTGGATGTACTCTCGGAGTCCGTCCGTGACGGCGGTCGGGGGCCCCGCGACGCGCTGGGGGGACCGGCCGCCCCCTCCGGCGGCTGCTTCCGGGGCGAACGACACACCCATGCGCGAAATAATGGTGCCGTGTGGACAGCGCGCCTTGAACGCGGCGGCCAGCGGCCGAAACTCCGCCACCTGCATCGCCCGTGGATGCCAGGTCCCCACGCGGGCGGCCCGTGCCAGCGCCGCCTGGGAGTGCCCGGCGACCCAGATGGGCGGCCCTCCGGGAGCGCTCGGAGGGGGCGCGAGCCACGCCTCCTGAAGGGGCGCCGGGCCGTCATGAGAGACGGGGCCCGGCATCTGACCGATGCAGGCGCGAAACAGGTCCAGCCAGGCATCTAACCGGCGGCCGCGGGTCCGAAACTCATACCCGAGGTTCTGAAACTCCTCTTCCACCCATCCCGCCGCGACGCACAGAATGAGTCTGCCGGCGGCGAGAAAGTCCAGGGATGTGATCTGCTTCACCGTCAAGAGCGGCTGGCGCGCGGCTACGACCAGCGCCGACACGCCCAGATGGATGCGCCGGCTCTGGCCGGCCAGATACGCCAGCGTCACGAGCGCCTCGGTGATGCTGCCGTACTCGGCCGCCAATCGGCCGGGCACCGCGACGTGGTCGGTCACCCACGCGGAATCGAATCCGGATGCCTCGGCGAGGCGGAGCGTTCGATCCAGCCGCGCCCGGTCGAGGCCCACGCCGTGGTGAGGGAGCTGCACGCCGACGTGTCTCACGCTACGTCACGCCAGATCCGCCTCGGCGCCTTGCCCTTTCGTGAGATCAAACGTCACGGGGTACTCGTACGCGTCGCTCCGATACCATGTCTGCGCCACCTCGATTGGCCGGCCCCCGGATTCGAACACGATCCGCTCCACGAACAACGTGGGATCGCCGATCGCGACCCGCAGGTGGCGGCTGATCTCATGATCGGCCGCTCTCGCCCTGACGAATTGCACCGCCCGTGCGATTGTGGCGCCTTCCGCCTCCAGGAGGCGCATCAGGTGGGGTTCCACGGCGAGCCTGCGCTTCGTGAACGTCCGTCCATAGGGCGGGGGGAGATAGTTCAGCTTGTACGCCAGCGGCTGATCCTCGGACACCCAGGTCCGGCGAATCAGGGTCACGAGCCCCGCGTCAAGCTTCAGCAGGTCGGCGATCCGGGCAGGCGCCTGGACACGGCGCACAATCTGGACCTGATCAATCTGGGCCCGACCTTCTCCCAACAACACCGCCAGAGACCCTCGAAACCGCCGGTCGATGCGCTGCCGGGTTCCTGGCCGGACCCACGTTCCTGCGCCGCGGCGCCGGGTGACGATGCCCGATTGGACCAGTTCCCCAAACGCCTGGCGAATCGTCGCGCGGCTGACGTTGAACTCGATGCGGAGCGCTTCCTCCGTGGGGAGCGCGGAGCCTGCCGAGTAATCGCCCTCGAGAATGCGAGAGCGCATCAGCATCGCAATCTGGTGGTAGAGCGGGACGGGGGACGATGGGCTGAGCAGGGTCTGCGGCGTGGCCGTCACGGCGTGCCTTCTCGCGGGCGCGCCGGCAGCCAAGCACGACAGTAGGTGTCGAGCCGGTCCGCCATCGCCCGCGCAAACGCGGGATCGTTGATCGTGGTGTCGCACTCGACGACCTCGATGTCCGGTGTGAGGCCCGCTTTCAGTTGGTCGAACAGCGCGGCGTCGGCGACAGGATCATAGAAGGGGCCGCCCTCAACGTCGATCATCGAGACGCCTCTGAGGGGGATAAACACCGTGACGGGACCCCGGGCTGGATTAAGCTTTCGCGCAATTCTGCGGCCCAGCTCAGCGCACTCGCTGGGAGACGTCCGCATGAGGGTCACCGCGGCGTTGTGCTTGTAGAGTGTTCGGTCTCTGAAGCGGTGGGGGACGGTCTCGACCGGCCCAAAATGGACCATATCCAGCGCGCCCAGGGATACGACCTGTGGCAGTCCGAGGGCGCCGGCCGTTTCGAGCCGATCCGGAGGCGTCGCGAGGGGGCTGCCCATGAGTTCGTCGGCGAGCGCCGTGGTGGTAACGTCAAGCACGGCGGAAATGACCCGGTCCCGCATCAGATCCTCCATGGTTTGTCCACCCGGCCCTGTGGCCGCGAACACCAACACCTCGTACCCCCGCGACTCCAGGAGGTCCCGTGCCACCGTCACACACGGTGTCGTGACTCCCGACATGGTGGCCCCGATGCGAGGCCGGCGGGGACCAAGTGCCCGGAAGCCCGTGGCGGCCCGGGCCATGCCGGCCACCGCGGCGGCCGCGTTGGAGAGGATCCGCTCCGAGATCGAGTTCATACCGTCGATGTCGACGACCGAGTTGACCATGACGATGTCTGACGTTCCGACGTACGGGCGGGTATCGCCTGACGCCTTGGTGGACACAATCAGCTTGGGCACGCCTCGCGGGAGGGCGCGCATCGCGGCGGAGATGAGCGCGGTGCCGCCCGAGCCGCCGAGCCCGGCGATGGCATCGAAGGCGCCTCGGCGATACAGGCGGCCGACCACGTCCACCGCTCCCCGCGTCATCGCCTCCACGGCCCGTCCGCGGTCGCCGGCCGACGCGAGCACGCTACGGTCCGTGCCGGCGGCTCGCGCCACCTCGTCGGCGGTGACATCGGCTCCGGTCTCCGATCCGCTCATGACACCGGCATCCACGACCGTGACCTCGCAGCCGGCCGCCTCGATGCGGCGCCGGAAAAAGTCGTAGGCCGCGCGCTTGGTGTCAAGCGTGCCCAGCAACACTACGGTAGCCACGGCCTCGTCCCCGCTCACGCCGCCCGGCGCATCTACCGGTACGTCACGTGCTGGCGCCAGGAATGGTCGGGTTGATACCCGAGCAGCCGGCACGCCTTGTCGACCGAGTACAGGGTGCCGAACTCAGAATCGATCTCGGCCATGCGCGCGCCGGGAAAGCACTCCGTTACGAGGTGCCGTGTCGGCCGATCCATCACCGTGTCGGCCGCGGTGACAAAGAATGTCTCAGACCCTTGAAGGTCGGCCTCCAGGGCACGGCGGCAGGCCTGCGCGGCGTCGCGCACGTCGAGGTATCCCCACAAGTTGAACATGCGCATCCGAAGATCGGGCCAGTACCCGGGAATCTTGCCGTACTCATCGGGGTGGAAGATCCAGGCGAAGCGCAGCGCCAGCAGACTGAGCGTACCCCACAGCCGCCGCTGCGACGCGATCGTCTCCCCCAGCGCCTTCGAGAGCGCGTAGGTGGTCGACACGCTCACGTCGTCGGTCTCAACCAGCGGGAATCGGGCCGGCGCCATTTCAGGCCCAAACGGCCCGCCGCTAACGGCACAGGTGGACGCCCAGACGACCCGTTTGAGTCCGAGGCGCGACGCCGCGGAAAACACGTTGAACGTCGACAGCATATTCACCGCGTACGTCGCCTGCGGGCTGCGTACGCCGGGGGCCCACACCCCGGCGAGGTGGACGGCGGCGGTCCGGCCCGAGAACACCTCGATGCACTCGCCGTAATCCTGCAAATCCGCGACGGCGTGCGGGCACGGCGCGTTGGGCCACGGGACGATGTCCACACTCGTGACGTCGAATCCGGATTCGAGCAGGTGGGCCACGACAATCCGGCCCGTGCGGCCCGCCCCCCCGGTCACGATCACCTTGCCTGCCTGCGCCATGCTGGGTCCTCCCCGACGTGTTGATTCCGCCACGATGCCGGCGCCGTCATGTCTCCGGGAACCACCCCGCGTAGTCCAGCGACGGCCACTGGAGCAACTCGACGACGGCGCCATCGATCTCGACAAAGGCGATCCGGGCAAAGCCGTTGCCCACGGTGTTGGGACCGGCGAGCACCTTGAGCCCCTGGATCGCCTGCTCCACGTCGGGCACCCGGAACGCAATGTGCGGATTGGTTCGTCGAAACTCGCTGACCGGACTGTCCGGTGCATACCTCAGGAACTCGACGTGGGCCGGGTGCCGGCGCGGATTGGTGATCCACACACGCGACGGCTCCAACCACTTCTCGCCGGCTTTGGGCTCATGGGTGGGAATGCCCCAGTGGTCAAACCTGGCTTTCTCAATCACGCCCATACGTGTCGGGTCCTCCTCGCAGGTCGTTTTTTGGGATGCATGGGCATCTTCACTCGGGCGGCGGATAGGCCCCGAGTGAGGCTTCCCCTCCCGGAGACGCGGGGGGCAGGGTGGAAAGTACCTCGGCTAGGGCCGCCCAGTCCGCGTCGGGAATGGGCTCGAAGGCCGCCTCGACGTCTTCCAGGACTTCGACCGGAGTGCGGGGCCCCGTCAGCGTGGTGACGATCCGAGGTTCCCGCAGGCAAAACTGCAGCGCCAGCGCCCGGAGGCTGGTCCCCCGCTCGGCGGCCCACGCCCACAGCCGGTGCGCGCGCGCGACGTCGCCCGCCCCCGCTCCCCACATGTTGGTGGCGGCTCGGATCCGGACGATCTCGTCCGGGTTGATCCCCGCCAGCAACCCCTGCTGGAACGGAGAGGCGTTGATGAACCCCACGCCGCGCGCCGCGGCCAGGTCAAGCAGCGGGACCGCCGTCGTCCGAATCAGATTGTGGTCGTACGGGCTCTGAATCACCTCAAACCGGGTGCTTGCGACCGCCGCCCGCAGGTGGCGGTGATTTTGCACACCCAGGCCGATGGCGCGGATCCGGCCCTTCGTCTTGAGCGCTTCGAGCGCGTCGAGGGCGCCCCCGGGGATCATGAGCGGATCCATGTCCTCAGGATCGTGGATCAGCACGACATCGAGCACGTCCGCTCCCAACACCTCCAGACTCTGCTCCACCGTCCACGTGACGGCGCGGGCCGAGTAATCCCGCGGGTGGTCGGGATGCGTTCCGACTTTGGTGGCGAGGACCACTTTGTCGCGCCAGCCCTCGCGCAGCGCCAAGCCGACGCGGCGGTCGCTGTCTCCGTTCCGGTACGACGGGGAGGTGTCGATGTAGGTGATCCCCGACGCGATGGCGCAGCGCAGCGTCTCGATCGCCAGATCATCGCGCGCGGACTCGCTGGTTACCCCCGGGTCCGCGCCCAGCGCCCCGGTCCCGACGCCCAGGGCCGAGACGCGCAGCCCGGTTCGCCCCAGGAGGCGGGAGGGGAGCCTTGTCATTTCGTGGCGTCGGACACGATCTGGTTTCCCTGGTCCTTGAGCCGCGCCTGGGCCTCACTCACACCAATGGCCTTGGTGAGCAGCGCGGTCTCAGTGTCTTCGATCAGCGTCCGAAGCCGCGTGGGGAGCACGGCAACCAGCTGTCGGTCATAGACGAGCCCTTCAAACTGGCCGTAGGGCAACGCGTCGAACGCGGCCTTGAAGCGCGGCTCCTTTTGCAAGAACTGGCGATATTCGTCCTGCTTGGCCGTGCTCAGCCGAGTGGGGAGGTTCCCGGTATGGGTGGCCCAATAGGCCTGGCCCTCGGCACTTGAGGCGAAGCGGGCAAACAGCCAGGAGGCCAGTTGCTGTTCAGGGCTGCCCTTGAACACCGTGACGTTCGGGCCGTACAGAACCGTCACCGGGTGGCCCACCCATTCCGCACGCGGGGGGATCGCCACACCCCAGTCGAACTGAGTGCCGACAATTTGTTTGACATAGGGGATCGAACGGCTGGTCCGGATGATGAACGCGACCTGCTGATTGGCGAAGTCCTGCTGATCGGCGAACGCGATTTCGGCCCGGCCGGTGGTGGGGTAGCCGTAGCCTTGATCAACCAGGAGCCGGTGAAGGCGCAGCGTCGCCGTCCAGGCACTCGACCCGAAGTCCGTCGCTTTGCCGCCGGGCTGGAGGATCCTGCCGCCGTAGGAAAATCCCACGTCGTTAAAGGTCGAGGCGTCGATGGCGATGGCGTAACAGGCTTTCCCCAGCTGCTTCTTCAGCGCCTCGCATGTTTTCGTGAACGCCTCCCAGGTCGCGGGGGGAGTCTGCGTTCCGACTTTCGCCAGCATCGCCTTGTTGTAGTACATGACCGCAACGGCCGCGGTCCACGGCCAGCTGTAGTAGCGCGTTCCCAGGGCGCGGTAGGTATTTCGATAGAGCTCAATCGGGATGATGTCGGCCAGACTGGCCTTGTCGAGTCCGTTCTGCGGACTCGCGCTGTAGGGCGTCAGGTCGACGACCTGCCCTGACTTCGAATACTCGACCACGTCATTCTCGTACGCGAGCGCGATGTTGGGCGGCTGGTTGGCCTGCAGCGCGGCGACGATCTTCTGATGGAGCTGCCCGTAGCCGGCCACGAACTGGGCATTGATCGCGATGGTGGGATACTTCTTGTGGAACAGGCCGATCAGGCCGGTCAGGGCCTGGGCATCGCCCGCCGAGTAAATGTGCCAGAAGGTGATGTTCACCGGTTTGGTGAGATCGACGTCCACCGCCAGCGCGGCAAAACTCGGGGAGCCTCCGGTCAGATAGGGCGTTCCGATCAGGACGGCCAGCATCCCGATCCCCACGAGCCGGCAGAACACAGACCTGGCAGTTCTCATCGGCACCACTCCTCCGTACGCACGAATCGTGCTGGTCATCTGATCGCGCCCTTGCTGATTCCTTCAACCAATAACCGCTGGCTGAGGAGAAAGATCACGATGATCGGTAGGATGGACAGGGCGACCGCGGCCATTAGGAGATTGACATACACACCTCCCTCGGTTTGAAACTGAAACAGTCCGAGTTGGACCACCCGCATGTCCGCACTCGAGGTCACCAGGATCGGCCAGAGGAGGGCGTTCCAGCTCCACAGGTATGAGAGGAGGAACACCGTCACCACCGCGGCCCGTGACAGGGGGAACGCGACCGACCGAAAGATGCGCCCCTCGGTGCAGCCGTCCATGAGCGCGGCCTCGTAGATATCGGCGGGGATCGCCAGGTACGCCTGCCGGAACAGAAAGATGCTGAACGCGCTCGTGGTCCAGGGAATGATGAGCGCGGCGAACGTATCGTACCAGTGCAGCCGTGTGATCAGCACGAAGTTAGGGATGAACGTGGCTTCGAACGGGATCATCACACTCGCCAGTACCAGCAGCAGCAGGACGCGCCGGCCCGGAAAATCCCCGCGGACGAGGCCATATCCCGCAAGCGAGGCGGTAACCACGGTCGCCGCCGCAGTCGCGGACGCGACTAGAAAACTGTTGGCATAATAGCGGGCGAAGGGCGCCGCGTGCCACGCCGCGAGGTAGTTCGACAGGTCGGGGTGCCGGGGCAGGGCGCTCGGCGGCACGCTCAGCGCCTCTGCGAGCGTCTTCAGCGACATCGAGAGCATCCAGAAGAACGGAAAGAACACGACGAGACAGATGGAGAGCATCGCGCCGTGCCACAGGAGGTGCAGCGCATGCCGTCTGGTCCGCCAGCCGACGAGCGCGCCGCTTTGCATCAGACAGTGACCAGCCGTTCCCCGTAGCGGAACTGCAGCCACGTGACTGCGAGGACGATCATGAAGAGCACGGTGGCAGTCGTGGCGCCGTACCCGAGCTGATTGTCTTCGTAGACCTGCTTGAAGACCAGCATCGTCAGGGTCTGAGTGGTGCCGACCGGCCCGCCGTTCGTGAGGACATAGATCGTGTTGAACTCCCGGATCGCAAAGATGAATGACATCACGCTCACGAACAGCAGCGTCGGCGACAGCATCGGCGCGATCACCCGGGCCAGCACCTGGTGCTCTTTCGCGCCGTCGATCCGGGCCGCTTCGACGACGTGCGGATCGATGTTGGTCAGGCCCGCGAGCAGGATGACGATGGTGAAGCCGAGCATCTGCCAGACGCGGGCCGCGAGCACCACCGTCATCGCCAGACTGGGCCCCTGGGCCCAGTGCGGCAGCATGACGCCCGCGCTGTGCGCGAGGAGTTGGAGGACGCCGGCGGGTTCGAGCAGCCAGCGCTGCTGCGGCAACCCGAATCGGGTCAGCACGGTGTTGGCGAGCCCGAAGGGGCTGGGAGAGAACAGGAGCCCCCAGATCATGCTCGTCGCCACCGTCGGCGTGACGTACGGAAGGAACAGAGCCAGCCGGTACACGTGGGTCCGCTGGAGAATGAAATAGAGGACGTACGCCAGGGGCACGGACAGCACGATGGTCGCGGGAACGCTCCCCAGGACGAACCATCCGGTGACCCCCAGGGCGTTGAGGAAGCGCGCATCCGAGGCTAGGCGTCCATAGTTGAGCCATGCGACAAAGTCGACCCGGCCGAGGCTCCAATTCGTGAAGCTCATGAGCACCGTAAACGCGCCGGCCCAGACGTGAAAGACGCCCAGGATCGTGAGGGCGGGAAGCATGAACGCCAGATGCTTCCATCCCTGCGCTCCGGCAGGTCTCCAGCCGGTCATTGTTGATATAATAGGAACGGATAGGTACGGTTGTCAATACATTCGTACTAAGTGCAGACGAACGCGGAGGGGCCGTTGTGACCGACCACCAAACGGAGTTGGTGATGAAGATCGCGACGCCCGAGCAGTGGGCGAGCGCCACGCAGGCGGGGGTCTTCGCCGGCACAGAATCCGATACCGAGGGGTTCATCCACCTCAGCAGCCTCACCCAGGTGGCCCGGACGGCGAACAAATGGTATGCGGGCCGCCGCGGCCTCGTGCTGCTGGCGATCTCCCCCTCGAATCTCCGGGCGGAGCTGTGCTGGGAACCGAACGCCCAGGGCGAACTGTTTCCCCACGCCTACGGACCGATCAATCTCGACGCCGTCGTCTCGGTGATCCCGTTCGAACCGCTGGCAGACGGGACGTTCGAGACCCCCAGGATCCCCGATCATCGCGCGCGGTAAATCTTGGACGCGGTCGTTGTTTCTGCGACGACCCGCCCGCGGAACAGCACGAACCGGCGATCTGCCCGCGTCCGGAAGGCCTCGGC
>Ga0207416_1003302_pt1 | contig 15710 bp, 15 predicted proteins | sample PaiPotPPM11metaG_FD_184107 | JGI IMG/M metagenome (GOLD analysis project Ga0207416, IMG submission 184107) | Iron sulfur acid spring bacterial and archeal communities from Banff, Canada, to study Microbial Dark Matter (Phase II) - Paint Pots PPM... ...
CCAGGCGTCCAACGGCAGCATCTCCTCAGTGGTCTCCTCGCTGTGGTCTCACAGCGAGGGTCGGCGTCCTGGGGAGACGGGTCAGGTTTCCGGCGGAAGGTGGGTCAGTTTTCAGACGGAATCAACAACCGGTGGGCGTATGCTGGCGCTCGCCCGGCCGGAGCCGGACCAGCCGGATGCCGGCGGGCGCTCCGTGTGCACCGCTGCCGTGCGCCGGCTCCGGCGCCGCGGCGCTGCGCGGGGCTGCGCGGCGCGTATGGCCAGGGGAGTGGGGCGAGATCCGCCTGTGCCCCTTGACCGCCCAGCCACCGGCCACGCGCTCCTTCCTCGCCTGCCGGCTGCAGGACCGCCGCTGGGTCTGGGTGCGCTGCAGCCACGACATGCGTCAGGAGACGCGCTGCCGCGGCCGCGCTGCCTGCCTGGCCGCGCTGGCCTGCGTGCCCTGGGGCCTGGTCTTCGACAACACGAAGACCGTCACCCGCGGGCGCGATGCGGCCACCCAGCCCGTGTGGACAGCGGCGCTGCTGCCGTGTGCCGCGGCGTGCGGCGTTCATCGCGCGGCCGGTGCGCCGGCCGGCCGTTCAGCGCCGCTGCCGGCCGCGCCGTGCAGGGCACGCCCTGGCAGGAGCAGGTGAACGGCCGCCCCGCCGCGGCGACGGACGAGCCGCCGCTGGCGGGGTGGTGCCGCTGCCGCGCGCCGCCGCTGGCGTGCTGCGCTGCGGCTAGCTGCCGCGCGAGGTCCGCGCCGCCTTGCGCTGGCGCTTCTCGTAGAGGTCGCGCAGCCAATCCTCGGCCGGCGCCTTCCACCGGTTGATGGGAATCCCGCAATTGGGTGGGGTACTGATCAGAAGACCAGCGAGCGGTGCAGGGCCATGCCGGCAGTGACGCCATCGGCGCTTGCCCAGGTCGCATTGTGGGCGGAACGCGTGATGTCGCCGGCAGCAAAGACGCCAGGCACTGTAGTCATCTTTTGAGGATCGGTTCGGATAATGGGGCCGAAAGCCCCCTCGTCCAGTTCACAGCCTAGTTGATGCGCAATCTCGCTGTTCAGGCGAGTACGAGGGCCAAGATAGAGCGCATCCACGCTCGACCTTCGCCCGTCGCTGAGTTCGATCGCGGATAGCTGGGCGCCTTCGCCATGCAATGCCCTCACTGGCGCCGGCTCGATGGCGACGCCACGCTTCTGCAACTGCGCAAGCGACGCATCATCGGGCTCGGACGCGCCGTTCAGGTAGAGCGTAGTTGGTCCCCATTCGGCAATCAGCATGGCCTGGTGAATCGACATGGGCGAGACGTTCAGCACGCCCAATCGCTGTCCGCTGAACTCGAAGCCATGGCAGTAGGGACAATGGAGCACCGACCTGCCCCAACGCTCGGCTAGCCCGGGGATTGCAGGCAGTTCGTCCGAGATACCGAAGGCGAGCACCAGCCTGGCGCTCTCAAGCACTTCACCCGTCGCCAGATTGACGGAGAAGCCATCTGGCTTCATCACCGCGGTAATAGCCTCACCCTCGATGAAGGTAGCTGTGGGATATGCCGCAACTTGCGATCGCGCGGTGGCAAGCACTGTGCCCGGCTCACCGCCGTCCTGCGCGAAGAAGCCATGGGAATGTGCCGAGAAGCGGTTGCGAGGAGATCCTGTGTCGATGATGCAGACCGATCGCCGCGCCCGCGCGATGTACATGGCTGCGGACAGTCCGGCGAAGCTCCCGCCGATGATGATTGCGTCATGACGCATGAACATTCTCCAGATCATGGGATCCGCCCCGAGAAACGAGGCGGTCGTGAAGGTTGGCGCTCAGCATGGCCAGCGTCACTTCGCCAAGGCGCGAAAGCAGCAGCGCCTCCGCATCGTGGAATGCCTGGTTGAGGGTGGCATTCACTGCCTGTTCGACGAGGCAGCCGGCCGACTCCGTCCGGTTACCAATGGCGAGAAGCGACGGGCGGCCGAGCGCGGTGTAGATGTCGCGCAACGTTACCTCTGACAGGTCGCAGGCCAGCGTCCAGCCGCCGCCATGCCCCTTTTCTGATCGGACATACCCCTGATCCCGGAGGCCAGCCATGATCCGCCGGATCACCACCGGATTGGTGTCCATCGCCCTGGCCAGAACTGCGGAAGTAACGGGACCCCCCCGCTCTGCCAGGTGCAGCAGGATGTGGAGCACGCCCGACAATCGACTATCACGTCTCATGCAACCTAATATATTACATGATGGTGTGAAGGTCAAGACCCCCGTGTGCCTCAGGCGCGTGATGTGGGTTGATCGCTGGCATGAGCAATCCCCGGTCGCATGGTGGTCCTTGCGAGGTGACTGCCATGACGCCCGAGGACCTGCTCGTTGTGCTGTTCTGCGCGGTGGACGATTGGGTGCACCTGCACGGACTGCCGTAGCGCCCCGGCCCGGCGCCGGCCTGCTCGGACAGCGAAATCCTCACCTTCGCCTTGGCCCGCGAGTTGCTGGACTACGACACCGAGCGGCGCTTCCGCCACGTGTTGCTACTCGAACAGCATCGCGCTAAAGCGTTCTAGGGCTTGCTCAGCCGGGTGATGGGCAAGTTGGCAGCGTGCACCCGCCACGCGCCGGGCATCACGCTGGCCTCACCGTCGATTGAACCCACATCACGCGCCTCAGTCGGACAGCGGGATGAAGAGCGAGACGCGCTCCTCCGTGCCGAGGCCGCGGGTGATGTGCCCTTTGCCGGTCAGGTCCTCGGCCAGCAGGATCGTGCCGGGGCCGATGTGGCGCTTTTCGCCGCCTGCGCCTTCGACCTCCGCCTCACCGGAAAGCGTGATCACGAACTGGCGGCGTGGCGCGTGGTGCCAGTCCACAAACTGGTCGTGCGCGCTGGTGCGGAAGATGATCCCCGTGCCGCCGAAGAGCTTCGACGTCTCTGACGAGCCGTTTGGCGAAAGTTCGATCTCAACGTCCTCGAAATGCGTCTGGCCGTCGTCGCCGGAGTACATGCGGATGTAGTGCATGGTGACCTCACCTCCCAGCCCCCTCTCCACTCCGTGGAGAGGGGGAGATTGCGGTAGGTTTTGAGTTTCCTAAACATGTCAAAAGCCCCCTCTCCAGGACTCTGGAGAGGGGGTTGGGGGTGAGGTCAGAAGTCGAGGTGATACAGCGCGCTGGCGTTGTCGTGGAAGACGGCCCGCTTCACTTCCTCGGGCTGGCCCTCCATGCAGCGCTCGATGTGCTCTTTGGCCGTCTCGGCGGGATAGAGCGAGGTCGGGTGCGGGAAGTCCGTCTCGAACAGCACGTTCTTGTGGCCGATCACGTCGAGCAGGCGCTGCGGCGCCGTCGTTTCGAACCAGAAGCAGGCGTAGATCTGGCGCTTGAAGTACTCACTGGGCAGCAGCTCGTACTCCGGGTGCTCCTCGCGCACGCCGCTGCCGAGCCACTGCCAGTCCATCGCCTCCATCAGGAACGGGATCCAGCCGATGCCACTCTCGACTGAGACGAACTTGAGGTCCGGATACCGGTGGCAGATGCCGCTGAAGATGATCTCCATCACGGCGTAGGCGTTGTTGATGAACAGCCCGACGCCGGAGGCGGCGAAGTTGGCGTGCTTGCCGTTCTCTTTGAACTGCTTGCGCCGCGAGCTGAGGTCGCCCGAGCCGATGTGGAAGTTGATCGGCAGCTGCAAGTCCTGCGCCGCGGCCCAGATCGGATTCCAGTGCGGGTCGGCCAGCATCGGAAGGTCGAAGTCGTCCGGCTCGCTGGTGAAGATCACGCCCTTGTGTCCGAGCTTCTTGGCACGGTGCATCTCTTTGACCGAGGCGTCCACGTCCCAGAAGGGCAGCACGCACAGCGGCACCAGCCGCCCCTTCCCCGGCGCCGACCATTCGATCGCGAAGTCGTTGTAGGCCCTCGCGCTCTCCAGCATCAGCTCCGGGTCTTTGAGCTTGAGGAAGCGGCCGCTGCCGAAGCCGGCGACGTTGGGATAGAGCACGTGGGCGTAGATGCCCTCGTCGTCCATCAGCCGCAGCCGCTCGACCGGGTTGAAGGCGCCCTGGTGCGCGTCTTCGTAGGTGGGCGGGTTGGAGGGCGGCGGTTCCTTCCAGCCGGCCATCGCCGCGGACGGCGCGAGCGCAACGAACTCGTCGCCGATGAACCAGCCGAGGCCCCCGCGCTCCTCGTTCTGTTTGACATGCAGGACTTTGTCGCCCCACTTTTTGGTGGAGACGCGCGAGGTCCAGAGGTCGGCCGGCTCCGAGATGTGCGTGTCGACGTCGATGATCTTGAGCGGCTGTGCGGTGACCATGATCGCCTCCTGTGCTGACGGGCCGCGCGGCCCTCATCCCCCTTCCCCTTCTCCCGCTCGTTCCTCGCAGGAGAAGGGGCGATCCTGCGTTGCTGCCGCGGAGCGCTGTCGGGTTAATCAGGCACCGCTGGTCGCGCCTCGCGGCGCGGAGGGCGCAAGCATTGCGCCCCTACAGTTCTTGCCACGAAGTGCCGATTGCAGCCGGCACCGATCGACTTGTGTCTACGCCCTATGCCCTACGCCCTACGCCCTAAAGTACGCCTTCTCCACGCAGCCTTGCTAGATCGGATTCGGTCAAGCCCAGTTCTGCGAAGACCTCGGCGTTGTCTTCGCCGAGCAGCGGGGCGCGGCGGCGGATCTGCCACGGGGTTTTGGTGAAGCGGATCGGGGCACCGGGGTAGCGGAAGGTCTTGCCCAGCTCCGGATGCTCGACCTCGACCTGAAAGCCGCGGGCTTTGAGATGCGGATCTTCGAACGCCTCTTCGGGGCTGTAAACGATGCTGACCTGGAAGCCGCGCCGCTGCGCGCCGGTGAAGAACTCCATGGCCGGCGTGCGCTCGGCGATGAAGTTCAGCGCCTCGCGGCCGGCGCCGAGCTTGGCGCGGATCGACTCGTCGCTGGCGACGCGGTCGAGCTTGAGGCCGCCGGTCTCTTCGATCGCGAGTTCGAGGATCGGCGTCTGGTCGAACTGCTCGGCCAAGTTCAACTCGCGCAGCCAGTCGAGCACGCTGCGGAACTGCGCGGCGGTGCGGGGCGGCACGCCGGAGACGACGTAGCGGCCGTCGGCGCAACGGATCTGCGTGGGCTGCGTGCCGTGCACGGAGGCGTGACGGCCGGTCTGGCGCTGCACGGTCTCGCGCATGCCGAGCCAGGTGTAGCTGCCAGACTCGGTGGTGACGTTGGCGCAGGCGTGCATGTTGACGTCGATGTGCTGGCCGCGGCCGGTGCGCTCGCGCGCGAGCAGGGCGACGAGCGTGGACATCACGGCGAAGTGGCAGGCGGTGTGGTAGCCCTGGTTGCCGCCGCCGCGCACCGGCGGCAGCGAGTGGTCGTCGTAGCCGTTCATCCACACCGGCCCGCCACCCGCGAGGATGGTCAGGTCAGTCACCGTCTCGTTGCTGCGCGGGTCGTTCTGACCGAAGGGAGTGATCGAAACCATAATCAGGCGCGGATTGTCGCGGCTCAAAACAGCGTAGCCCAGCCCTTTGGCATCGAGGCCCCAACGCCACTTCCTCTCCAGCAGGACATCGGCGCCTCCTATGAGCTGGCGCAGCAGCGATTTCCCTGACGGAAGCGACCACTCAAGGGTGACGCCTCGCTTGCTGGTGTGGTAGTGCCAGCGCTTTAGCGTGGCGGGTGGGACGTGGTCCGCGTCCGCGTTGCCCTCCGAATCGGCAGGAGGCTGGTCCGGCGGCTCAACGAGAATGACATCAGCGCCGAGGTCGGCCATCAGCTTGCCGGCAAAAGACGACTCCACGCTGGCCAGTTCGATCACGCGGACGCCAGCAAGTGGCCCGGCGCTCACAGTGCTCCCTCCTCGCGCATGGCTCCGATCCTGTCCAAGTCGTAGCCTAGGACATCGCCGAGGATGCAATCGTTGTGCTCGCCGAGGCAGGCAGCTCCTCGCTCGATCCTCCAGTCTGTCTCTGATAGATGCACCGGCTGACCGTCCACGCGCACACCACCAAGCTCGGTGTGCTGCGCCTCCGGCCACAACCCCCACGCGGCCGTGTTCGCGTCGTGGTCGATTCTCTCCTCGGGTAACGCGACGGCGCTGGCCCGCACAGATCGCTCCCGCAGCGCGATCGCAAGGCTGCTCGCGTCGTACTGTCTGGTGCGATCGGCGATCAGCGCGTCCAGTTCGTCCTCGTGTTCAATGCGACCCTCGACCGTTTGGAACCGCTCTTCGATCGGCCTTGGGATCTTCAGCACCAAGCAGAGAAAGTGCCAGTCGAATTCATGGGCACAGGCGATCGCGATCCAGCGATCTTCGCCTTTCGCCGGGTAGATGCCGTGCGGCACCATGCGATAGCCCAACTCCAAGCCCTGGTCGCGGTTGCTGTTGGGCATGCCGGGGCGGCGCAGCGGGCGGCCGTTCACGGTGTAGTCCAGCAGCGCGGGGCCGTTCAGCGTGGCGGCGACCTCCGTCGTCGCCATGTCCACCCACTGGCCCTCGCCGCTGTGCTCGCGGTGGTAGAGCGCGGCCATGATCGCGATCGCCATGTAGTAGGCGCCGGTGTGGTCCATGTACGAGTAGCCCCAGCCGGCGGGCGGCTGGTCGGGCAGGCCGGACTGGAAGGTGAGGCCGGAGAACGCCTGCACGCTCGGCCCCCAGGTCTTGTACTGCTTGTACGGCCCGGTGTGGCCGAAGCCGCAGTTCGAGATGTAGACGATGTCCGGCCGGATCTGGCGCAGCCGTTCGTAGCCGAAGCCCAGCCGCTCCATCACGCCCGCGGCGAAGTTCTCCGAGACCACGTCTGAGACGGCGATCAGATCTTCGAGCGCCCGCCGCGCCGAGGCGGCGCGCAGGTTGAGCGTAATGCCCAGCTTCTCGACGTTGTGGTTGTTGAAGCTGATGCTGCGATCGATGCCCGGCTGGTGGTCCTTGAACGGCCCCATCTGCCGCAAAATATCCCAGCGGCCCTGATTGGTCGGGTCTTCGATGCGGATCACCTGCGCGCCGAAGGCGGCCATGAAGCGCGTGGCGCCCGCGCCGGCGAGCTGGCCGGTGAAGTCGCAGATGCGTAGATGGGAAAGGGCGGATGGGGCGGCGTCTGCCATCGAATCCTCGTGCTCGCTCCTGTTGTTATGAATTGCTTCTCACGCTATCGGGTGGTCGCGCAACCGTCGGAGCGACATTTTGACCTTGCTGCGGGCTGGCCGGATAGGCGCCGGCCATCGTGCCGGGCGATGGGCGGTAATGCGGGCGGGCGCCGGGGCGTTCCGGCGAGATCGGCAGCGGCTGCCCCACGCGCCGGCCCAGCGCTCGCTCCACGATCTCGTGCAGCGGCGCTTTGTCGTACTGCACGTAGAAGCCGGCCATGTTACGCACCGGATCGCCGGAGTAGAAGCGCACGTACTGCTGCATGCGCTGCGCGAACGACTCGCCGGTCACGTCCCAGGCGAGCTTGAACAGCGCCACCCGCTCTTCGGCCGAGATGCCCGGTCGGCCGCGCACGAACTTGTCGATATAGGGCCGCACCTCGGGGCTGATCAGGTCCGCTTCCGACGGCGCGTAGAAGAAGCCGCCGCCCGCCAGACTCTGCACGATCTCGACGAAGCGCGCGTAGATCTGCGGCGTGTGCAGGTGAAAAGCGCGGGCGCCCAATCCGCCGGAGAGCCAGACGCCGTCCGCTCCCGGCTGCGCCGTCGCCTCCGTGCCGTAGAAGACGGCGCGGGCGATCTCCAGATAGGAGAGCATCTCGCCCAGCTTCTCTTGAATGTGCAGAAAGCCGGTGATGCCGATGCAGTCCGCCAGCTTCGTGGCGAGGCCGCAGAAGAACTCCATCTGGCTGAGCATGCGCGCGGCGATCTGCAGCTCGGTCATCGAGCCGACGGCGGCGAAGATCGGGTTGATGATCGCGCCGCTGCCCGGCGAGCCGTCCACCAGCACCCGCTCCCACGGCACCAGCACATCCTCGAAGACGGCGATGCAGTCCATCTCCTCGAAGCGGCTGCTGAGCGGATGGTCGAAGCGCGAGCGCGGCAGCGGCGCGACCGTCTCGCGGCAGATGAACTTCAGGCCAGGCGCATCGACCGGAATCGCAAACGTCACGGCGTAGGCGTCGTCGCCAGGCGCCACGCCGCCGTAGGGGATGACCGCGACCTCTTCCGTCAGCGGCGCCATCGTGCCCAGCATCTTGGCGCCGCGCACGATCATGCCCTCGCTCGTCTCGCCGACCTTGCCCAGATGCAGGAACGGGTCTTCCTGCTGTGCCGAGGTGCGCGAGCGGTCGATCTGCGGACTGACCAGCATGTGCGTCAGAAAGCGGTCGTTCTCACGCACGAACTCGTAGTAGCGCACGGCGTTCTCGCCGTATTGCGGCTTGCCCCTGGCGAAGTGCTGCTTGGCCAGGCTCCAGCCAGTGACGAAGCAATTCATGAAGTCCGGCCCGCGGCCGAGAAAGCCGAAGTTGTGGTCGGCGCGCAGCTTGCAGTGCTGCCGCTTCTGCACCAGTTGTTGCCACGTGCGCGGCACGATGAACGATGAGGAAACCGGCTCGCCCGTCGTGGATGAGCAAAAGGTCATCACGTCCCGGTAGGCCGGTTCGAGCTGCATGTCGTACTGCTCGGCGATCGCCTGCATCGGCTCCTGGAAGAGCGGTTCTGCCGTCACATCGGCCACGCGCCGCCCGCCGAGATAGACGCACGGCTGCAGCCGCTTCAGCGATTCGATGTACTGCTGGCCGGTGCGAGCGGGCATAGCGTTCCCTCGAAGCGTGGCGTGGGCCGCAGGGCGCACGCCGTGCGCCCCTACCCCACGAACACGCCGCCGCTGGGGTGCAGCAGCTCGCCCGTGAAGAACGAGGCCTCGTCGGAGGCGAGGAAGAGCGCCGTATTGGCGATCTCCTCGGGCTGGCCGAAGCGGCCCATCCAGGTGATGCCGAGCACGCGGCGCTGCGCCTCCTCGTCCTCGCGGAGGCGCGCCGTCATCGGCGTCTCGATGTAGCCGGGGCCGATCGCGTTGACGCGGATGCCGCTCGTCGCCAGCTCCATCGCCAGCACCTTGGTCAGCATCCAGACGCCAGCCTTGCTGATGCTGTAGGCGCCGCCCTGGCCCGGCATGCGCGACATGATCGAGCCGAGATTGATGATGCTGCCCGGCCGCTTGTTGGCGACCATCCACGCTGCCGCGGCCTTATCCGAGTAGAAGACGCCCCAGAAATTGACGTCGATCACGCGCTTGAACCAATCGAGCGGCATGGTCAGCACGGTGAACGGCTGCGCGGGCTGCTCTTCCGTCGCCGGCCTGCCGGAGCCGATGCCGGCTGCGGCCACCAGCACATCGACCGCGCCGAAGGCCGAGACGCAGTGCTGTACCATCCGCTCGTTCGCCGCCTCGTCGGTCGTATCGACCTGCAGCGCCGTGGCCTTGCCGCCTGCCGCCTCGACCTGGCGCACCGTCTCCGCCGCGCCTTCGAGGTTCATGTCGGCGGCGCAGACCGCCGCGCCCTCCTGCGCGAAACGCGCGCAGCAGGCGCGGCCGATACCGCTACCCCCGCCCGTGATCAGCGCGATTTTGCCCTCAAGCCGTCCGGCCATCGTCCTGTTCCTTGCTTCAATCCTCGCCGTCCACTGAGGACGGACACGCGCCTAGCGGCCCACTGGCATATCATGGGGTCGGCTTATATAGCTCGACGGCCTTGTCTAAGGCAGTGGACACCGCAGATTGATCCCAGCGACTTACTGCGAACTGGAGCGATTCTCCATTGCGCAGACGGAGGACGAGATCTTTCTTGAACATACCAGCACTTCGGCTGCCTATTTCCTTAACATCGCCCCACACTCTACTGACCGTTGGAGGTTGTTCGTGAAGCACAGGGTTCTGATAGAAGGCAAAACCAGCACTGGAGATCACAATCAATCCCGAGTCTTTCCGCAAGTCGGTGATCAGAGAGACTGCAAATTTTCCAGTTGTAATCTCAACACATTCCTCCTCCTCTAAATCATCCTTATCACGTTGGTTGCCAAAGATACGATCCATCAAGTCAAGAGGCATGGGTTGCCCGTATTGAGCCACATACGCCTCGTGAGTCGATGGATCTATCACCGCCCGAAGAAATGAAAACACAGCTTGTGATACTCCTCTCTGAAACATAAACTTCCATTGATTCCCATCTCTCTGGCTGATTGAAAGCATATGGAGTGCCATGAACGAACTCTTCTGTTGAACCGATGTTATTTCGCCATACGGAATACTAACGATATCGATGACTGATGCGTGTGACTTTGGTACACAGAGTAACCTTTTGTCCGTGAATATCAAATCGCCCTTAACTGACGCTGACGCGCCGGGTAAAATCTCTGCTTCCATAAGATAAAGTTCCGGATCGACGTCACTGGTATCCTCACGGCGCGAAGCAGGGTTGCCTGTAGATCTGTAATCTAGGGGTGTACTGGAGGAGTGGATCAGGCCGTTGCGTGCATCCCAACCATGATCATAAGCTGCTCTCTCCTTCTTGTCGCTCAGTACTTCGTGAGCGCGGTTGAGACGCTTCATGGCAGATCCGTCACCGCCGACCTTATCCGGGTGGAGTTCCTGTGAAAGACGTCGGTAGGCAACTTCGATAACTGGATTAGTAGCATTTCGGTGCACTTGAAGGATCTCGTAGTAATCTTCCCAGAGAATCGACCACTGTTTCTGTTCCATGACTTACATACCTCCTTATATAGTAAATCGCTGAGCAGTACACGGTGCGATCCGCCTGGTTCTAATGTACTCCCTGACAAGTCTGGCAAGGTTTGGCGACCGATTTCTCGGGCTAACAGGCTCATGAAGAGCAGGTTCTTCCAAGTTTAGTCCATTCGTTATGCTCGGCACTACGCGGGGCTTGTCAAGATCCAACAGCCGAAGTCACGCGTTTCTCAGCGCCTTGCTAGCGGTGACTCCCTGCACGGAGTTGCACTCCTCCTCTGGCTTCGATCATCTTCACAATCGAGGTAAAATCCGCGTCACCGTAGCCTTCGGCCACGGCGTGGCGCCAGGCGTTCACGTTCGCCTCGCAGACGATCGTGGGCACGCCCAGCGACTCGGCCAGCTCCTCGAACAGCTTCACGTCCTTCAGCATGTGCTTCGTGAGGAAGCCGCCCTGGAAGCGGCCGGTCAGCACCTGGCGCGGGATCTGGCCCAGCGTGGCGCTGTTGCGGCCGCTGCCGGCGTTGAGCACCTCGACCGCCAGCGCCGGGTCAATGCCGGCCTTCGTCGCCACGGCCAGCGCCTCGGCCGTCGCCGCCAGCGCCATCGAGGACAGGATGTTGTTGACGAGCTTCATCGCCTGGCCCATGCCCGGCTCGGCGCCGACGTAGAAGACGTTCTTGCCGATCACGCCGAGCAGCCCGCGGCACGCCTCGTAGAGTGTCGCGTCGCCCGCGCACATCACGGCGAGAGTGCCTTCTTCCGCGCCGCGAATGCCGCCGCTCACCGGCGCGTCGAGGAAGCCGATGCCGCGCGCCGCGAGCGCCGCCGCCACCCGCCGGCTGACCGTCACGCCAGTGGTGGAGAGGTCGATCAGGCAGCCGCGGAAGCCCGACGCCGCGATCACGCCCTCGGCGCCCGTTGCCACCTCTTCCAGCACAGCCGGCGTGGGCAGGCTGGCGAAGACGACAGCGGACGCCTCTGCCACGGCCCTCGGCGAGGCGCAGACGGCGACCTCGGAGCGGCCGGCGAACGGCGCCAGCGCGGCCGAGTTCACATCGCAGACCACGAGGTGGTGGCCGGCGTCGTTCAGCCGGCGCGCCATCGGCCCGCCCATATGCCCCAGGCCGATGAAGCCGACCCGCTCGTTCATCCCGCCTGTCACCTGTTACCTATCATCTGCGTTCAGACCAGCCCGGCGTCGGCAAAGGCGCGGTCGATGCGGTTGAAACGCCGCTGGATGAAGCCGCGCGCCTCGGCGTGGGTGTGGATATAGAGCCGGTTCGCCAGCACGCCTTGCAGCACCAGCTCGGCCACCGCGGCCGGCTCGATGTGGCGGCCGATCACCGCCTCCTGCTCTTCCTCAGAGCGCGTCGGCTCCTCGAGCGGGCCGCCGAACTCCGGCTGGCGGTTGCGGCCGGCGAAGCGGATGTTGGTGTTCACCACCATCGGACAGAGCACCGAGACGCCGATACCGTAGGCGCTGAGGTCGCGGTAGAGCACCTCGGAGAGGCCGAGCACGCCGTACTTGGAAACGCAGTAGACGCCGAGCCCCTGGTTCGGAATCAGCCCGGCGAACGAGGCGGTGTTGACGATGTGTCCGCCTTCGCCCTGCTCCAGCAGACGTGGCACGAAGACCTCGACGCCGTGGATCACGCCCCAGAGATTGACCTGCAAGACCCATTGCCAGTCGGCGTGGGTCATCTCCTGAATCGGGCCGCTGCGATTCACGCCGGCGTTGTTGAAGACGAGATGCACCTTGCCGAAGCGTTGGATTGTGCGCTCAGCGAGCCGCTGCACGTCCTCCAGTCTGCCGACATCGGTCTGCACGCCGAGCACGTCCGCGCCGCCGGCCTGCAGGTCGCGCACAGCCACGTCCAGCGGCCCCTGCTCGATGTCGGCGATCACGATCTTCATGGCCTCGCGCCCGAGCCGCCGCGCCGTGGCGAGACCGATGCCGCTGGCACCGCCCGTGATCACCGCGACTTTTCCGGCCAGATCCTGCATCGCGCCCCTCGCCGGTTCCTGCTTGTGCAGGCGCCCACATTCGCGGAAAACGCCGCCAACGGGGCCACGATAGCACAGAAGCCGCGGCCGCGCGGCAGCGCCGGAGCGGCTATGCTATGTGGGCCAGGTTCGACGGTCAGCAGGGGAAAGGAGCACGCGATGCCGAAACGCGCGAAGGCGGCGCCGATGCCGGCCAGACCATCACCGATCGACGAGGAGCGAGCCTTCTGGCAGGCGCACCGCGCCGAGCTGAAGGCCAGGTATCCAGACCAATTCGTCGCCATCCGCCGCTCGACGGGCGAAGTCGTCGCGGTTGAGCCGGACTTCTCGGCAGCGCTGCAGGCGGCGAAGCGGGCGGGCTTCGGGCAGAGCGAGATCTGGTGCAGGGGCATGCGCACGACCCCTCTGAACCTCATCGTTTGAACCGCCCGTGATTCGTGGCAGCTTCGCCCGCCTGGCCGAACTGGAGATCCATGATCCATTCCCGATCGTGCGTGTCGCGCTGACGATTGAAGGCATCACGCCGGAGCCGGCGGAGGTCGACTTCATCGTTGACAGCGGTGCCCGCTTCACCTGCCTGCAGCCGAACGATGCCTCGCTTTGGGCAGGCATTGCCGAGGAGAAGCTGCGCGATCCGTACGCCTGGCCAGCCACCATGGGAGGTTCTGGCATTGGCGGCGGCAGCATCTTCTTTCCGATGCCGGCCGCGTTTACCTTTCGGCATGAGTCGGGCAGGCATCAAACCTTTCGCCAGACCATCTACATCGCGCATCTGACACCGGCCAATATCTACATGCCCTCGCTCATGGGTTGGGATGTGCTGCGTCACTTCCGCGTTGTGCTGGATTACGATGCCGGCGACGTGCGCCTGAAGCGCCGCCGGGGCAGCGAAGCGCACCCGCAGCCGGTCGCCCCGGCGATCCAATAGGCGCTCATTGGGCGCCGCGAAACCTTACACTGTGCCGAGCAGGATGCGGGCCACGTCGTGCGGCAGCGTGATCATCGGGTAGTGGCCGGTCGGCAGCTCGGTAAAGTCCCAGCCGAGGGCGCTGCGCAACGGCTCGACGAACGGCGCCGGCGGCACGGGCGACGCTGAGCAGAAGATGTACGTGCGCGGCAACGCCGCCGCCCGCGCGTCCGCGAGCCGCAGCGGTTGGCGAAACGTCTCGATCGGCTGCGGCACGGCATACTGCCGGAACCAGCGCAGATCAGCCTCAGTCCAGTCGGTGACGTTGTTGTAGGTAGCGAAGGTTTCGGCGTCGGGCAGCGGCCAGCACCAGCCCTCACCGTCGCGCCGCGCCGACTCCTCCACTACCGACTGAAACAGCGGGCCGTTTACGTCGAACAACGAGGCGCCGTCGTGCGGCACAGCCGCGTCGAGATAGACCAGCCGCCGCAGCCGCTCCGGCGCACGCTCCGCCACGCCCGTGATCACCAACCCGGCGTAGCTGTGGCCGAGCAGCACCACGTCGTGCAGATCTTCGAACTTGAGCAGGTTCACCACGTCTTCGATATGCGTGTCGAGATCGATGCTGGGCGAGGTCAGATGCGAGCGCTCGGCAAGCCCCGTGAGCGACACCGGGTAGACATCGTGCCCGGCGGCGCGCAATTGCGGCGTGACCTTGCGCCAGATCCAGCCGCCGATCCACGCGCCGGGGACAAGCACGAACGTTGCCACGACTGCCCTCCGTACCCCGCGCCGTTCTTCGCGCGGTGCAGGTTCATCGTAGAGTACATGGCGGGCAGGACCGCCCTCTCGTGTCCTGACTTCAGACATGGTTCGATCGATCGCGCGAGGACCGTGATTCGCGCGCCTCGACAGTTTCAGGACAGCCAAACATGGTTATGCTCAGCGTATTGGACCAGTCGCCCATCCGCCGCGGCGGCACGGCGCAGGACGCGATCAACGAGACGCTGCGCCTCGCCGAGATCACCGACCGCCTCGGCTTCACGCGCTACTGGCTGGCGGAGCATCACAACTCCGGCGGCCTCGCCTGCGCCAGCCCCGAAGTGCTGATCCCGATGGTGGCGGCGCGGACGCAAAACATCCGCGTCGGCTCCGGCGGCGTGATGCTCAGCCACTACAGTCCGCTGAAGGTGGCCGAGACGTTCCGCATGCTCGAAGCGCTGCATCCCGGCCGCATCGACCTCGGCATCGGCCGGGCGCCGGGCAGCGACGGCCGCACGGCGCGGGCGCTGGCGCACGGCCCCGGCGCGCTCGGCGTCGAGCACTATCCGGAGCAGCTCGCCGATCTCTACGGCTTTCTGACCAACGACTTTCCGCAGAACCACCCCTTCCACGGCATCCACGCCATGCCCGCCGGGCCGGAGATCCCCGAGATCTGGCTGCTCGGCTCGACAGCGGAGAGCGCCAGCCTGGCGGCGCACTTCGGCTGGGCGTTCTCCTTCGCGCAGTTCATCTCGCCGGAGGGCGGCGAGGGCATGGTCAAAGCCTACAAGCGGCACTTCAAAGCGTCGCCGCTGCTGGCTGGGCCGCGGGCGAGCATCGGCGTCTCCGTCACCTGCGCCGAGACGGAAGAGGAAGCGGAGCGGCTGTGCTGGAGCCGCTGGTGCTGGCGGGCCACGGCGCTCGCCGGCGGGCGCGGCGGCGTGCCTTCGGTCGACGAGGCGCTCGCCTATCCCTACAACGAGCAGGAGCGCGAGTACATCGAGTACATGCGCGGCCGCTCGATCCACGGCACGCCGCAGCAGGTGAAGGCGCGGATGCTGGCGATGGGCGAAGCGTACGGCGTGGACGAGTTCGTCGTCGTCACGATCACCCACGACTTCACCGCCCGCGTGCGCAGCTACGAACTGCTGGCCGAGGCGTTCGGGCTGAAATCACGGCGGTCGATAGTCGGAGGCTCGGAGTCGACGTAGAACTGCGCGATTGCGCCGTCTCGTGGGGGCTCGCCGTCCTATCACTGTACTTCGGAACGCTCTTTCGGAGGCCTTAGAACCTATCCCACTAGGCCAGCTTGATGAAACGCGATGAAGGCGCAGGTGAGCTGGACCAGGGCTTTGTAGTTCTCGACTTTCTTCTCCCAGCGCACGAGGATGCGGCGGAAACGATTCATCCAGC
>Ga0207416_1003303_pt1 | contig 15710 bp, 13 predicted proteins | sample PaiPotPPM11metaG_FD_184107 | JGI IMG/M metagenome (GOLD analysis project Ga0207416, IMG submission 184107) | Iron sulfur acid spring bacterial and archeal communities from Banff, Canada, to study Microbial Dark Matter (Phase II) - Paint Pots PPM... ...
CTGTAAGGCTTTTTCATCGCAGCCTCCGGCGAGGATCGTGAACGTTTCGGCGCCGCTGCGCTTCTCGGGGGTTTTTTGGTACATAGTCGCATCGAAGCTGCCCGAAATCGCGCCTTCGACCAAGAGGGAAGCGCATTCGGCCTCGCGGCCTTTGACTTGCGAGGGAAGAGTTACAGCGACGTCGCGCACGTTGCGGCGTCCCAAGTAACGGACGGCCGTGCCTGCGTAGCGCGCGAGCATGGACGGCTCAAATGTTGCCGCATCGCCAAGGCCGATAAGCAACACGCGCTTGAATGGCTTGTCGTGGGCGTGAATTAAACTTACTTCGCCGAATTTTCCGCTGATTTCGCCGGCTAAAACTTCCGCGATCGCGCCTTGCAGCTGCGAATCGATTTCTTTGGCCGCGCCTTCCAGCGCAGTTCCGAGGTAAATCGGCACGACGAGCGCACCGGCGCGCACCGAACCCGGCGCATCATTAACGATACGAATTTGCATGGTCGGCCTTTCGCGAGGGTGAAGGGAGGGGCCTATGACGCGCGATTCCTACGCGGCCGCGGGTGTGGACATTGCAGCCGGCAATGAGGCGGTAGCGCGTTACAAAGATGTTATGCGCTTGTGGCGCCACCCGGACCAACTCGAAGAGATCGGCGCGTTCGGCGGGCTATTCAGACTGCCGGGCGACGCCCGGCGAGCGCTGGCTGCCTCAACGGACGGCGTAGGAACAAAACTCCTGATCGCGGCCGAGCTCGGCCGTTACGATACGGTCGGCGCCGATCTCGTGAACCATTGCGTGAATGACATACTGGTTGTGAATGCTTCGCCGCTATTCTTCTTGGATTACCTGGCCGTCGGAAAGTTAAACCCGGATGTAGCTGCGGAAATCGTGCGCGGGTGCTTCGATGCCTGCCGGACACATAATTGCGCGCTGTTGGGCGGCGAGACGGCTGAGATGCCGGATCTGTACGCCGAGAATCATTTCGATTTGGCCGGCACGATCGTCGGACTGGTCGACCTGCAGGAGGTCCCTAGGAAGGAAGACGTGCAACCGGGAGATGCAATCGTCGGATTGCCGTCGTTCGGTCTGCATACGAACGGCTATACGCTTGCGCGCAAGTTGCTTGACATACGAACCTTCGGCGATGCGTTGCTCGCCGGGCATCCGTCATACTTTAAGGACGTGCGTGCAATTCAGGTGGTGGCCAAGGTCAAGGCGATGGCGCACATCACGGGCGGCGGCTTGCTCGAAAATCTGCCGCGTACGCTTCCCGAAAACGTCAAAGCGATCTGCGAGCAGTCGCGCTGGGAAGTCCCCGCGATCTTCAACGAACTCATCAAACGGGGAAATCTCGATCACGAGGAACGGTACCGCACGTTCAACATGGGTATCGGATATACGCTGATCGTACCACTTGCTGACGCGGCTAAAGCAATCGCGGCAGTCCCGGGTGCAAAAGTAATCGGGTGGCTCGAAGCGCGCGGTACAGATGAACCCCGCGCGATCGTGCATCCCGCGCGGGCATAAGATGCCGGGCCGGGAGCTCGTGAATCTCGCCGCCGATCTGCGGGCCGAGCGGTTCGCGATCAAGGCGCTTGCAAAGTCGCTGGGCTCGATAGCAGCTGCGGGCTTTGAAATCGAACGTGTGGCGCCGGGCGAAGACCGCTTTTTCGCGTGGATCGACTACGAGTTCGGCGGGACGTGGAGCGCGGAAGCATTCGCCGGCCGGAGTATCGTCGCTAAGAAAGGCGATCGGTTCGCCGGTTTTGCGACCTACGATGCGCGAGGCTTAAAATTCTCGTGGCTGCGCGGTTTGGGATCGCACGATGGCGTCGGCATCTTCGGCCCGTTCGGCGTCGGTGCCGAATTCCGCGGTTCGAAACTCGGCCCGCTCTTATTGCAAGCGGCGCTCGGGTCATTGCGGGAGGCCGGCTACGCGCAAGCGCTTATTCCTGCGGTCGGAGACGACAAACTAATTGCCTACTACGAGCGGCATGCGCGCGCGCACATTGCCGAACGCTTCGATCGAACGCAGTGGCGGGCGAAAAAGCACCGAACGGTCGTGCTGGCCTCAGGCCAGGGAACGAACTTTCAATCCGTGATAGATGGCGTGGCAGCCGGCTCGCTTCCGCTGGAAATCGCGGCTCTCATTACAAATAACCCACGCGCCTACGCGCTCGAACGCGCGCGCGCCGCGAGCATCCCGGGTGTCACGCTGCCGTGGGATCGCGGCGCGCAGTTGCGTCCGGACTACGATGCACAACTTTCTGAAGCCGTGCGCCGTTACGAACCCGATCTCGTGCTGCTGCTTGGCTGGATGCATCTGTTGGACGATCGGTTCGTGGCCGAGTTTCCAGAGACGATCAACATTCATCCGGCGTTTCTGCCGCTGGCCGAAGGCAGCAATGAAGTCGTCTTCCCCGACGGAAGTTCGACACCGGCGTTTCGCGGAGCGCGGGCCGTGCGCGATGCACTCGCGTGGGGAAGCCGCTGGAGCGGCGCGAGCGCGCACCGCATCACGCTCGAGACCGATCGCGGGCCCGTCCTGGTGCGTAAACCGCTGTCATTAAATCCGGGCGAAACGGAAGAGGGTATTCTAGAACGCTTGCATCCGCTCGAGCACCAAGTACTAGCCGGAGCCATTATGCGCTGGGTGTACGAGCGCTAGTTATCTGTTAACGGCCGCCATGGCCGCTTCCGGATAGCGCTTCCCGGCGGCGGCGCCGGCCGGAAACACTTCTTCGATGCGCCGCATATCGACGGCCGTGAGCTGCACGTCGAGTGCTTTAAGATTTTCCTCCAAATAGCGGCGACGCTTCGTGCCGGGAATCGGCACGATGTCATCACCCCGCGCGAGCAGCCACGCGAGCGCGATTTGCGCCGGCGTCGCACCCTTTTCGGATGCGATCGCAGTGACCTCGTCCACGAGTTTTAGATTGCGCGCGAAATTGTCGCCTTGAAAGCGCGGATGGTTGCGCCGCGTGTCATCTTCGGGGAGATCTTCGGGACGCTGGAAGCGCCCACTCAAGAACCCACGGCCGAGCGGGCTGTAAGGAACGAAGCCGATTCCGAGCTCGCGGCAGGCCGGCAGCACTTCCCGTTCCGGATCGCGGGTCCACAACGAATACTCTGTCTGCAGTGCGGTTATCGGATGTGTCGCGTGCGCGCGGCGAATCGTCGGCGCAGCGGCTTCGGAGAGTCCGATGTAGCGCACCTTGCCTGCGGCAATGAGTTCCGCCATCGCGCCCACGGTTTCTTCGATCGGCGTCTGCGGGTCGACACGGTGCTGGTAATAGAGGTCGATCGTCTCGATGCCGAGGTGTTTGAGCGATGCATCGCACGCGGTTTTCACATAGTCGGGCTTGCCGTTGACGCCGCGCCAGATGCCGTCCTCACCGCGCACGTTGCCGAACTTCGTCGCCAAAAAAACTTTGTCGCGCCGGTCGCGGATCGCGCGCCCCACGAGCTCCTCATTTTTTCCCATGCCGTAGACGTCGGCAGTGTCCAGGAAGTTAACGCCGAGTTCGATCGCGCGGTGAATAGTTGCAATCGATTCGTTGTCATCGCGGCCGGAGTAAAAGTCGGACATGCCCATGCAGCCTAAACCGAGTGCGGAAACCGATGGGCCGTTGCGCCCTAGCGTTCGTTGTTTCATGCCGAGGCCTTCGGCTTGCGCCTGCAGGACTCCATCCGGGCACCTACCTAGGCTCGGCAATTACGGCCAAACATGATAGCTGCAGAACGCCGGCATTCGCCTAGTGGAGCCGCGCCTTCCAGATTGCGAGTAAGGGATTCGACGCCGTCAGGCGATAATCGTCGCGTTGCCCGCCAGGGCTCCCGCTATGGCACCGGGTTGTGCGGCGCAGATGTAAGCACGCAGCGCGCCGCCCGTGATTGCGCCGATGGCAGCCAGCATCTTCGGTTTCATGCCGGAAGCGCACGCGTCGGAGCTTGCGAACTCTTGCGCTGCCGGAACGCTCAGCTCGCGGATTGCGGACGACGGGTCCGCCGGGTCGCGCAGGACGCGCTCGACGTTCGTCAGCGTGATATAGGCATCGGCATGGAGCGCGCCGGCAATCGCGCCGGCGGCCGTGTCGGCATTGACGTTGTAGGCGTGGGCGCAATCTTCGGCGATCGCAACCGGTGCAACGATCGGGAGGAAGCCGCCCTCGAGTAACACTTGCAGCGGCCTCGGATCGATCGCCGTGATTTCACCAACGAAGCCAAGATCGTCGCCCGCCGGCGATGTCGCCCGGCGCGCGCGAATCAGGCCGCCGTCTTCTCCGCTGATGCCGACCGCGGGAATGCCGCGCGCCAAACACGCGCGGACGAGCCGCTTATTGGCGGTGGCGCAGAGGACAGATTCAACAATTTCCAGCGCCTCAGCCTGAGTAACCCGCAGACCGTCAACGCGGCGGGACTTTACCCCCCGCCGCGTCAGTGCTTCATCTATCTCCGGCCCACCGCCGTGCACGAGGATGACGGCGTGCCCGGCGGCTCGGAGTTCGGCTAGCTCGGCGAGAAGAGCTTGATTCCCGCCGGCGCCCATGGCGTTACCGCCATATTTTACTAAAATCGTCAGTTTAATCGCCCCTCGACTACGCTCGGGGATGCCCTTCGACAGGCTCAGGATGACAACCCGACAGGCTCACCATGACACTCGCGCAGGCGCCCACGGCTGCCAGAGCTTGCAATTTTATGCACTATATGCATAAATATACACCATATGTATGTCCTAGCGCCAGCCCCTAGCTTATACGGACGTCATTTCCTCACGGTCGCCGACTTTTCGGCTGAGGAGTTGAGCGCACTGCTGCGGCTGGCCGCCTACCTGAAGGGGCGCCGAACCGCGGAGCAGTCCTCCGTCCTGCCCGGCAAGACGCTCGCGATGCTGTTTGAAAAGCCGAGCTTGCGCACGCGCGTTTCATTCGAAGTCGCGATGACGCAGCTCGGCGGCCATGTGATTTTCGCCGACGGCCAAGAGTTTTTGATCGGTACGCGTGAGTCGCCCGAAGACGCAGCGCGCGCACTGTCGCGTTACGCGGATGCGATCGTCATCCGCACCCACGCGCACGAACCGCTGCAACGCTTTGCCGACGCGGCGACGGTGCCGGTCATCAACGGGTTGTCGGCCGCCGCGCATCCGTGTCAGGCGCTCGCCGATCTGCTGACGATGCAGGAACGGTTCGGTTCGTTGCAGGGCTTGACGATCGCGTTTTTAGGGGATGCAAAAAACAACGTTGCAGCTTCGCTCGCGCAAGCCGCCGTGCTCGCGGGCGCGACGATCCATTTTGGTTCGCCGCCTTCCCATCGGCCTTCGGAACATTTCTTAACGCAACTGAAGAGCATGGGCAAGGCCACCGGCGGCGACGCACGCGCCTTCTCGAGCGCCGTGCGGGCGGTGCGCGGTGCGGATGTGATCTACACCGACGTTTGGACGTCGATGGGTGAAGAGGCTGCCACGGAACGCAATCGCGCGGTGCTCTCGCCGTTTCGAGTGTGCGAAGAGTTATTTACGCACGCGGCCGGCCATGCAGTGTTCATGCACTGCCTGCCCGCGCACCGGGGTGAAGAAGTCACCGCCGGAGTCCTCGACGGTCCGCGCAGCATCGTGTTCGACCAGGCCGAAAACCGCATGCACGCGCAAAAAGCTTTGCTGGTTGCACTGATGACGACATTGAAAGGATTTCCGGTATGATCACCCTTCGACTTCGCTCAGGGTCCTTCGATACCTCAGGATGACATATTGTGAAAGAACGTAGACAGCGCGCCATCTTAACGCTGGTTGCGACGCGGCCGATTCATTCGCAGGAAGAATTGGCGGCGATGCTCGATGCGCAAGGCTTTGAAACTACACAAGCCACGATCTCGCGCGATATCAAAGATCTCGGGCTCGCGAAGGTGCCGATTAAGAACGGCAACGGCAACAGCCATCAGTTTAAGTACGTATTGCCGAGTCCGCAGCTCTCATTCGCGAGCCGGTTGCACCGCGCGGTCACGGAACTCGTCACGAGCATTACGAGCAGCGTAAACTTGATCGTGCTGCGCACGCCGCCCGGAAGCGCCATGCTGGTGGCGACCGCGATCGACGAGGCGCAGTGGCCGGAAATCATCGGGTCGATTGCCGGCGACGACACGATCATGGTGATCGTGCGCGATCCCAAGGAAACACCTATCATTGTGCAACGCTTCGTCGATTTGCGGGAATCTACGTGAGCGATAAGACCATCGTTTTAGCTTACTCCGGCGGCTTGGATACGTCCGTGCTGCTCAAGCGCTTTCTGCTCGAAGGGTACGACGTGATCGCGTTGACGGCCGACCTTGGTGAAAGCGATGCGGTCGCCGGCGGCGGAGCCGGCGCAGCGTTGCACGCGGTGCAAGCCAAAGCACTTGCGCTCGGCGCGCGCGAGGCCGTGCTCGTAGACGCCAAAGCCCGCTTCATTGACGATTTCGCGCAGAAGGCGCTGCACGCAAACGCGCTGTACGAGGGCGTGTATCCGCTGTCGGCCGCGCTGTCGAGGCCGTTGATCGCGCATTTGCTGGTTGAAACCGCCCACGCGCACGGGGCGAACGTCGTCGCGCACGGCTGTACCGGTAAAGGCAACGACCAAGTACGCATCGAGCTGGGAGTGCTCGCGCTCGATCCGCAACTCGTGTGCCGTGCACCGCTGCGCGAACAGCCGCTCTCGCGTCCGGATGCGATCGCCTTTGCCAAAGAGCACGGCGTGCCGATCTCACACACGCAAGAAAAACCATATTCGATCGATGCAAACCTCTGGGGTCGATCGATCGAAGCCGGCGTGCTGGAAGATCCGTGGAATGCGCCGCCCGAAGATGCGTACGCATGGACCGCCTCGCCCGCGGCGCGTCCGGCTCAGCCCGACGAAATTGTCATCGCCTTTGAAAACGGCCTTCCGCACTGGGATCGTCTGGATGGCTGGGAACTGGTTGCGCAGCTCAATATTCTCGCCGGCAAACACGGTATCGGGCGCATAGACCTGGTGGAAGATCGTGTCATCGGGTTAAAATCGCGCGAAGTTTATGAATGCCCCGCATCAACGGTCTTGATCGCGGCGCATAAAGCGCTCGAGCGCGTCGTGCTGACGCGCGACGAATTGCGCTTCAAGGCGATCTGCGATCAGCGTTATGCCGAGCTGGTCTACGACGGCCTGTGGATGTCGCCGCTGCGGGATGCTTTCGATGCATTCAACGCCTCGCTCGCGGGCCGGATGACCGGAAAAGTACGGCTCAGTCTGCATCAAGGCATTGCGACCGTCACCGGCGTTCAATCGCCCTACGCGATCTACTCCGAAGCGCTCGCGACCTACGGCAAAGCAGACGCCTTCGATCATCAGGCCGCCGAAGGGTTCATAAAGCTTTACGGGCTGCCGCTGGAATTGGTCGCCCGCGTCACGGTTCCAGTATCAGAAATGGTATGACCGAGAATCTCCAGTGGGGAGGCCGTTTTCAGACGGCGCCGGACCCGGCGCTGATCGCCTTCGGCTCCTCGCTGGAAGAAGATTTGCTGCTGGCGCCATTCGATGTGCAATGTTCACGCGCGCACGCGCTGGCGTTGCGCGGCGGCAAGATCATTACGCAACCACAAGCCGACGAGCTCACGGGTGCGCTCGACCAGATTGCCGCGGAAATTGAAACCGGCGAGTTTGCGGCCTTCGCGCGCAATTGCGGAGCGGAGGACATTCACGGGGCCATCGATGCGCGCGTGCGCGAACTCACACCCGCCGGGACCTACTTGCACGCCGGCCGCAGCCGCAACGACCAAGTCGCTACGACACTCCTCCTTTACGCGGCCGATCGCGCAGAAAAGGGCAAACGCGTTGCCGCCCACATCGTCGGGCGGCTCGTGCAAAGCGCAGAGGCCGAACTCAAAGCCGAAACGCTCTTTGCCGGCACGACGCATTGGCAACCCGCACAACCGGTACTGTTGGCATTCTACTTGGGCGCCGCGGCGGAAGCGTTCAACCGCGACATGCACCGATTTGCAGACGCCGTCAGCGCTGCCAAGGAGCTCTGCCCGCTTGGATCGGCCGCACTTGCCGGCACGACGCTCCCGCTCGATCGCAAGGTATCGTGTGCGGCGTTGGGATTTCACCAGCCGGCGCGCAACGCGCTCGATGCGATCGGCAATCGGGAGGCTGCGCTCGATACGGCGCATGCATTTGTGCGCGCGCTGGCAAACGCTTCGCGCATGAGCGAAGAGCTCGTCGTCTGGTGCGCGCCCGCCTTCGGATACGCGCGTTTGGACGATGCGGCTTCGACGGGTTCGAGCCTCATGCCGCAAAAACGCAATCCCGATCCGTTCGAACTCGTGCGGGCCACCGCCGCCGACCTGGCAGGCCGATATGCCGGCGCGGTGGCTTCAATTGCCGCCATTGCGCTGTCGTACCATCGCGATCTGCAAGTCACAAAAGCGATTGTCGTCGGAATCGTGGAACGGGGCCTGGCGGCGCTCGACGCATTCGAACGCGCGCTCGCGCACGTTACCTTCGACCGCGCGCGGATGAATGCGTCGGCCGACGCGAACTTCACGGTCGCCACCGACGTTGCCGATGCGCTGATCGCAAACGGTGTGAGCGCTCGCGACGCGCACGCGCTGGTCGGATCGGCCGTGACGCGGGCGGAGGAAGAAGGCCGGCCGCTCGATGCGACGGATCTGCAGCGCATGGCGGCCGACTCGGGTCTGGCAGCATTAGAAGCGCCGCTCGATGCCAAAGCCTCCGTGCTGGCAAAGAAGAGTTTCGGCTCGACACACCCGGATGAAGTGCAACGCGCACTGGGCACGCTGCGCCGCGAAATCGAGGCGGTGGCATGACGCGCGTCCACGTTTGGGGCGCTTCCGGCTATGCGGCCTCGGAAACGATCGCGCTGTTGACGGCGCATCCGCTCGTCGAGCTCGGCGCGCTCGAAAGCGCCAGCGGTGCGGGCGAGACGATCGGATCGCAGTTCCCGCGCTTGCGCAAGCTCGAGCGTGAGTTCGATCCGCCCGATGCAGTTCTCGCTGCGCTGCAAGCCGGCGACGTCGTTATTATGGGCGGGCCGCATGGCGCCGCCAAACAAGTCGCGCCCGATTTCCTGGAAGCCGGCGCGCGCGTGATCGACCTCTCGGATGATTTCCGGCTCTTGCCGAGTGAAGCCGTCTACGGTTTTCCCGAACGCTACCGGGCGCAAATCGCTAACGCGCGTCTGGTCGCCAATCCCGGCTGTTATCCGGCCGCGACGCTCCTTGCGACGCTTCCGCTTTCCTCGTTTCCCATTACGCAGGTTATCGTCGATGCAAAAAGCGGCATTACGGGCGCTGGTCGTAAACCGTCCGTGAATTCCCTTTACGCGGAGGTTGCAAACGAAATTCGCGCGTATGGTTTGTCCGGGCATCGCCACGAACCGGAGATTCTGCAAGAGTTTCGTGCAGCGGGCATAGACGCTCCGCTGATGTTTACGCCGCACGTCGTGCCGATCGTGCGCGGCCTGCTCGCCGATGCATATTGCGTGATGAGCAAACCTGTCGATCGCGCCGCGGTCGATGCGGCTTTCGCAAAAACGTACGATGGTAATCGTTTCGTGCGCGTGCTGGGCGAGGACGAAGCGCCCAGCGTGGCGGCGGTCGCGGGAACGAACGACGCCGAGATCGCGGTTTCGGTCCACGGCAACGTCGTGCGGTCGATCTGTGCGATCGACAACTTGGGCAGAGGCGCCGCAGGCCAAGCGGTGATGAACCTGAACATTATGCTCGGTTACCCGGAGGAGTCCGCTTTAGATGCTTGCGCAATCGCCTATTGAGTTAATGCCGAGGCTCGTCGCGCTGCGCGGTGGCTTGGGAAATGTTGCGGGCGTGCGCCTGGCCGGCGTGCACGCCGGCATCAAGAAACGCAAGCGCGATCTCGCGCTTATTGCTTTTGATGCACCGCAGGCCTGCGCGTCGGTCATTACGACCAATGAAATTAAAGCGGCGCCTGTCCTGGTAACGCGCGATTCGCTCAAGACGCATGGATCGCAGATGCGCGCAATAGTTTGCAATTCCGGAAACGCTAACGCGTGCACCGGCGCAAAGGGCGAACGCGATGCGCGCGGGACGGCGCGGCAGGCGGCAGCGCTCTTGGGTATTCCGAAACAGAGCGTGGTTGTGGCGTCGACGGGAGTGATCGGCGTTCCGCTCCCGATCGATCGGATTTCAAAATCGCTAGAGCGAGCGGTCGAAGACCTCGAAGACGGCGGCGAAGCTGCATGGGATGCGGCCGAGGCGATCATGACGACCGACCGCGTGCCGAAATTGGCGGCATACGCTTTCTATGAGGGCGAAAAACGTTACGTCGTGGGCGGCATCGCCAAAGGCTCGGGCATGATCGCTCCCAACCTCGCGACAATGCTGGCTTTTATTGCGACTGACGCGCCAATGTCGCAGGACGAATTGCAGCGGCATCTGGCCGCGTGTGCTGACGCGAGCTTTAACATGATCTCGGTCGATGGCGACATGTCCACCAACGACTCGGTGTACGCGTTCGCGCCGGTTTCCGAGGCCGCTGCGCCAAAGCACTTTGCGGCGGCGTTGCGCAAATTGTGCGAGGAACTCGCGCAGGCGATGGTGGCCGATGGAGAAGGCGCCACGAAAACGCTGACGGTGCATGTTACAGGCGCGAAGGATGAAGCGCAGGCGCGCACGGTCGCTCGTTCGATCATCAATCGCAATTCGGTGAAATCGATGATCAACGGCGAGGACCCGAATTGGGGGCGCATCGTGGCAGCCGCCGGCGAAGCGCGCGCCGGAATCGATCCGGAGAAGTGGTCGCTCTATTTGAATGATCTGCTGTGGGTAGATGTGGGCGCTGTCGAGGTACTGTCGGAAGCCGAGGGGCACCGGGAGCTCGAGCACAAGAACATCATTATTCGCCTCGACCTCGGCATCGGCACATCGGCTGCGACAGGCTGGGCTTGCGATATATCACGCGATTGGGTTCGGATAAATGCGAGTTATCGCACGTGACGATCGTACGCACACGTGTCATGGTGAGCCTGTCGAACCATCCCCGAGCAGCGAAGGGAAGCGTAGCGTGACGAGGGGCCATTACTAGTGGAAAACCACTTACTCCAAAACTATCGCAGTGCGCCGGTGACGATCGTGCGCGGCGAGGGGTGCTATCTCTTCGACGACGCCGGGACGCGCTATCTCGACATGATTGGCGGCATCGCGGTTTGCGCACTCGGGCACGCGCATCCGGGTATCGCCGACGCTATTTCGAAGCAGGCGCGAATGCTCGTGCAGGCTAGCAATCTCTTCGGTCACGAGCCGGCGCGTACGCTCGCGAACGAACTGGCGCGCCGCTCCGGTTTCGACCGCGTGTTTTTCTGTAATTCTGGCGCGGAAGCCAACGAGGCGGCGATAAAACTGGCGCGCAAGCTCGCCTATCGCAAGGGTGAGAAGAAGCGCCGGACGATCTTGTCATGCACTGGAAGTTTTCATGGCCGCACGTTGGGCGCACTCGCCGCGACGGCCAACGAGAAATACCAAGAGGGCTTCGATCCGCTGCCGGCCGGCTTTCGGTACACGCCGTTTAACGATATAGAAGCATTGAAGACAGCGATCGACGATTCCGTGGCTGCGTTTATCGTCGAGCCGGTGCAGGGCGAGAGCGGCATAATCCCCGCAAAGACCGAGTTTTTGAAGGCGGCCCGCGAGCTGTGCACGCAGCGTGGTGCGCTGCTGATCTTCGACGAGATCCAATGCGGCATGGGCCGGATCGGTCCGCTGTTTGCATTCCAACATTTCGGCGTAACACCCGATGTCGTCACGATCGCCAAAGCGCTCGCCAATGGACTGCCGATTGGTGCGATGCTGCTGACCGAACGCGTCGCGACCGGCCTTCAGCCCGGCGATCACGGAACGACCTTCGGCGGTTCGCCGGTTCCATGTGCGGCGGGCCTCGCGCATCTGCGCATCCGCGACGAAATCGCGCTCGAAAAGCACGTTGCGAAAACGTCAGCCCACCTGTTTGCGTCCTTGCGCTCAGTTGCGCGCGAGTTTCCCGACGTTTTCGGCGAGCCGCGCGGACTCGGCATCCTGGCGGGCCTGCCCGTGAAAGAGCCGTTCGATGCGGCAACGCTCGTAACGCACGCACGTGAAAACGCGCACGTGCTGCTCAACAAAGCCGGCAACAACACCTTGCGTTTCGCTCCTCCGCTTATCGTGACGGAAGCCCAGATCGACGATGGTATCGCCGCTCTGCGCGCGGCCGCCCGCTCATTGGCGATTCCGGCCGGCGCAAAATAAGAACAGGAGCACTCGTGAGAGCGCTCCAGCGGATGGGCGTGACGTGTCTGACCTATCCCAACTCTATCACAACCATGCTCTCGTCCTCAAGGGACGAGGCTGGAGCGTACGGGGATCGAACCCGTAGCAGCAGAGTTGGTCAGACACGCCGTCGACACCATCGAAACGCCCCAGCATACACAATCACGACGCGACAGGCGAACGCCAAGGGTTATGGTAGCCTAGAAACGTGAACCAAAGAGAAAGGGCTGAAACGCTTCGAGCGCTGCATCATGACGAGCAGCCGCTCGTGCTCGTCAACGTGTGGGACGTGGCGGGCGCGAAGATACTCCAGGAGCTCGGATTCCCAGCGGTCGCGACGGCGAGTGCCGGCATCGCCGCTTCCCTCGGCTTTGAAGATAACGAGGAAATCGGCCGCGAGCTCATGCTCGAAACCGTCGCTCGCATTGCGCAATCCGTGGACGTTCCGGTCAGTGCCGACCTCGAGGCCGGCTATGGTCCGACGGTTGAGGACGCAGTCGCAACCGCGCGTGGCGCGATTGAAGCTGGCGCGGCTGGATTAAACTTCGAGGATTCAGCGCACAAGGATACTGCGATACTTTACGATGCCGATGTGCAGGCCGAACGCATTCGCGCGATCCGCGACACCGGAAAGAAGGCCGGGGTGCCGCTTGTGATAAACGCGCGCACCGACGTGTATTTTCGCACGGAGCTGCCGGATGATGAAAAATACCGCGAGAGCCTTCGGCGCGCCAAACTCTATGTGAAGGCCGGCGCCGACTGCATATACATTCTGGGCGTGAAAGATGAAAAAGCGATCGCAAGCCTCGTGCGAAGCGTCCCGGCTCCGATAAACGTGCTCGCGTTGCCCGACGCTCCGCCGATTGCACGGCTGGCGGAACTCGGCGTGAAGCGAATCAGTTTCGGCCCGCGTCCGATGCGCCACGCGATGACCGCATTTCGGGAAGCGGCGGAGCACGTCCGCGACCTCGGCGTTTTCCCTTAAGGGTTGTGCATTCGAATCAGGAAATACGCCGCGGCAATCCATAGGAGCAGCAGGGTGAGCCATGATATGAGCGTGGTGTTCAGCGCGAATGGGCCGACAACGGCGAAGCCGGATTGCACGATGTCATGCGTTTGATTGATTGCGGAATGCATTAGCATGGCGAGCAGCACGCTGCCCTTCGAATGCAGGTAAAGCCAGGCCATCGCAACCGAAATTGCGGTCGTTCCGACTAGAAAGAGCGGAAACGACTGGCCGTAGTTGCCCGTGCCTGGGAGAATGAAGAATAACGGGAAGTGCCACAGTGCCCAGAGCGCGCCGAGGATTACACTGCCCGTTCCGTATCCGAACCGGGCCCCTAACCGCGGAAGCGCGTAGCCGCGCCAGCCGATCTCTTCGCCGGCTTGGATCGGCATCGAAATAATGATCGCCGCGGCGATAACATACAACGATTCGTGACTGAATTGCGGCCACGCGCCGGTCGCGACGCGTTGCACGAGGGTCGCGGCGAGCCGGATCGCCAGGATGTAGCCGACCGCAAACACATACCACTGCACGCCAACGCGCCATTCGAATATCCGCGCCAGTAGCGCTTGCAAAGCCGCGGTTCCGCCGTCCCGCGCGGTTAGCCAGACTGCAACCAGCGCCGGCGCGAACAATCCGAGCAAGAATACGTAACCGCCGCCCTGGCTTATTCTTGAGGTGGCTATGAAGCATGCCCAGCTTATAATGAACGTGACGGAGAAGAAATGAAACATGCGCCGCTAAGGGGAGAGGCGCCAACTTGCAACGTTCCAAAAGACGCTGTCGCTCGAGCCGGTCTCGCCGCGGAGCCGCGTCGTGAACGTATCGATTTCGCGGCGCTGATAAATGAGAACGATCGGCAGTTGCTGATAGAGCAGGCGCTGCAACTGCGCATAGATCGCTTTGCGTTTAGCGAGATCGAACGTGCTGCGCCCGGCGGCGAGCAGGGCGTCGATGCGCGGATTGCAGATGCGCGACTTGTTGTAGCCGTGCGGCGGCACGTTGGCACAGGCGAATTGGTCGGTCGTGTCAGGGTCGTCGCCGTTGACGAATGGATAGAGCGCGAGATTGAACTTGCCAGCGTACACCGGCCCACCGGCAGTGACAGGCGCGACGAACTGCGTGACGTTGTATTGTTTCAGCTCGACGCGTGCCCCGACCGCGCGCTCGTACTGCGTGACCAAGTTGCCGACGATCGCATCGCCGGGCGTCGCCGCTTGTATCACCATGAGCAGATCCAGGGGCGCGCCGTTTTTAAGCCGCACGCCGTTCGCGCCCAAGTGCCACCCGGCGCTGTCGAGCAACCTGCGCGCGTCCGCCGGATCGTAGGGAACATCGGGATATGCGTGCTTGTCGTAGGACCAAATGAACAGGCCGCGGCCCGCCTTGGCACTGTTAAGCGCGTCGCGCGAGGCTTTGGCCACCAAACTCGGCACGTCGATCGCCTCCGCGAGTGCGTGGCGTACACGCGCGTCCTTTGTTTGCGGCGATTGGGTATTGAAGATGATCGCGCCGACCGCGCTAACCGGCGTGCTCAGCACGCGATAACCGTTCAAGCCTACCAGCAGCGGATACTGAGCATAGTCTTGCGCATTGAAATAGCCTTGCACTTCATGCGTTTGTAAGAGATTGAGCGCAGTCTGCGCGTCGGGAACGAAACGCACGACCAGATGCTCGATGGCCGGCTGGCCGCGGAAATAGTAAGGATTAGCGTGCATCTCGACACGGTCGGCATGCAGCCAGCGATCGACGACGTATGGCCCCGAGCCGATCGGCTGCGTGTCGAAATCGATGCGGTTGAAGTCCGGATACTTCGCGAGCAGATGCTGCGGCAGAATCGGAAAGCCTTGCGGCGCCATGACGAGCGTTAAGAGCGGTGAAAACGGTTCTTTTAAATGAAGGACGAGCGTCGTATCGTTGGGGGCCTGCGCCGATGCGATCCGGTCGTAGCCGTAGCGCGACTGCACGTTGTTCGCCGGATTGTTGATCGCGTTTATCGACCAAACGCAATCGCGCGCCGTCAGCGGCATTCCGTCGGCGAACCGGACGTTCTTGCGTATATGATAGATAACGGTACGGCCGTCGGCGCTGATGCCGCCGTTCTGCAGCGTTGGCACGGCGGTTGCGACGTCGGGCACGAGCTTTCCGCGATCGTCGTATTTGAGGAGGAACGAGAAGAGCAGCTCGCCCCACTCGGTTTGCGATTGGCCGTTCTCGAGCGCCGGATTGAGCGACATCGGCTCGCGCTGCTGCGCAATGACGAGCGTCGAAGGCCCGATGGCGCCGCTCGGGGTCCTTCGATTCCTCAGGATGACAACTGTGCTCAGGATGACAACTGTGCTCACGATGACATCCGTTGGCGTCATCTCTCTGCTGGCGGCGTGTGCGCAGTCCGGACAGCAGCG
>Ga0207416_1003304_pt1 | contig 15707 bp, 14 predicted proteins | sample PaiPotPPM11metaG_FD_184107 | JGI IMG/M metagenome (GOLD analysis project Ga0207416, IMG submission 184107) | Iron sulfur acid spring bacterial and archeal communities from Banff, Canada, to study Microbial Dark Matter (Phase II) - Paint Pots PPM... ...
GCGCTTTCCCCCATTGCCGTTTCGCTAGAGCGGTCTTAGTTTTCCTGATCCCCACAAGGGAGGCCACTACAGGTCGCATGTTGCCACCGGGGAACGTGTAGAGACCTCCCTTGTGGAGGTCTGGCTACAGGTCGCATGTTGCCACCGGGGAACGTGTAGAGACCTCCCTTGTGGAGGTCTGGCAACACGCTACCAACCGATCATCCAGATAGATACTTACAAAACCAAATGTAACAGACATTTCATTTGTATCATTATGTAGTACGCCACGACTTTTCGTGGAGACCGCGCCAATTTCAGGCATTGCTGGCTCAAACCTCTTGACAAATCCTTGTTTCAATGATATGCTTGCTCATGAAATTGTAACAGCAGTTTCATTTTGCAAACTCTATAGGAGCGCATATCAACCAAAAGAGGTGCCTGATTGGATTATCGTATTTCGCTTATTGGCTTGCTAATTGGAATTCTCGTGGGTGTGACTGGTATGGGAGGCGGTTCCTTGCTCGCCCCAATCATGATTCTCTTCCTTAAAATGCCACCCGTGTGGGCAGTGGGTACTGACAATGCCTATTCGGCAGTAACGAAGGGCTTTGGAGCCATCGTTCATATTCAGCAGAAAAGTTTCAGTCTGAAAAATCTCAAGATCGCGTTCTGGCTGGCTTGCGGCAGCGTCCCGGCCACCATACTCGGCGTGATGCTCGTCCAATATACTCGCCACCACTACGGAGATGCCATCAACGGCATCATCCTGCGCGCTATTGGTTTTACCTTGATACTGGTCGCCGTCTTGCTCATCGTTAAACCCTTTATCATGCGCTGGCTGGACCGAAAGCGCCTGAAGACCGAAAAACAAGCCGCTCTGCACGGAGAAACGCTTACCGAGGCAGGGAATTCGCTCTGGGAAAAGCGGTATCGCCCTTCCGTCACCGTACTGGTCGGCGCATTCGTCGGCTTCCTGGTCGGCTTAACCTCGGTCGGCAGCGGCTCGCTGATTATCGTTGCCCTGGCCTTCCTCTACCCCCGGCTCGTTTCTAAAGAACTGGTCGGAGCAGATATCACCCATGCCGTCGTACTGCATCTCGCCGGAACAATTGCTTATCTTTTCGTTGGCACTATTGACTGGACCATGGTTGGGCTGCTGTTGATCGGCTCGCTCCCCGGAGTGTTCATCGGCAGCAAGTTCACCAAATTCGTCCCCGATCGCGTCATGCGCCCAATCCTGGCGACCGTACTGGTCGTTTCCGGCTGGAAATTAATATAGAATGCTTCTCGACATTTCTTCTGCGATCAGCTACAATACAGTGGTCAGGGAACATATCCCTGACCACGTTCATGAAAGCGCTGCCTGACCAGGCAAGAAGAGAACATGTCCATGCGCTGCCCCAACTGCGACTATGAAAACAGCGTTTACAGTGCGTTCTGCCAGGGATGCGGAGCTTCACTAGAGGTCAATCCCACCTCCCAGGAAGCAGCGGACTCCGCTTTGCAGCCCCTTTCAGAGCTGCCCGCCTATGCCGATCCTTCGGTATACCAGGCATACGAAGCGCAATATCAAGCGCCACCACCGCCGCCGCTCAACGGACATAACAAAGTGCCTCCATTGCCGCCTCCTCTCCCTGAGTATGGTGCATATGAAACAGATGGTGAAACCTACGGCCATCAAACACAAATTCCTGGCGATTATAAGGTCTACGAAACACACACGCGCTGGACAGTCTCACGGGTATTCAGAAGCATTCTCTATTTCATCGCAGTGTCGTTCTCCGGATTCTGGCTGCTTGCCGCTTTTATAGAAATCGATCAGAATGGCGCGCTGCCGTACATTGCATTTGTCGCCTGGTTAGCGATGATTATTGGCAGCATCATCGTTTTTGTCCGAGTACGGCAGCACAAGCAGCGTCTGAGATTTTCGCAATTTCTCTTCCGCCTCATGGCGGCAACTATCATCAGCGTTGTGGCGCTCGTTGTAGAAACCGCGCTTGTCCCAGATCTTTCCACCAACGCCCTGGGATCGTTCATTCTCGGTATGATTCTGATGCTCTACTTCCTTGTCGTGGCAGTTCTCGCGCTGTGGTAGCAACGATGCGGCATGAACCCTCCCTACATTTCACGATTCGCCCGGAACATCTTCCCGACGACTATCCTGGCTTGGCGGCTCTATTGACAACTGTGCATCCAGATTGGCCTGTCACGGTAGAAGAGCTTGCGGATGAAGATGCCGCGCGCGACCCGCGATTGTACCTCACCGTTTTCGTGGCGGAACTCGTGCAGCCTCTCCCAGACGTAAATCGGCTCGTCGGCGTCGCCAGCGCCGGTCATGATACGCTTGCCCACCGTGCAGACAAGTTCAAGATCGATATCCGTGTTCTCCCCAACCTGCAAGGCCGCGGTATCGGATCACGGCTATATGAAGTATTGCTCGCTCATCTGCAACCGCTCGCTCCGCGTGAACTCCAAACTGACATATGGGAGACGCATGAGCGCGCGCTGCACTTCGTCGGTGATCGCGGATTTATCGAAACGTGGCGGCGCATTGATTCATCGCTCGACGTCTCCAGCTTCGACTTCTCCCCCTATGTGGAATTGAAAGAACGTGTGAACGCTTCTGGCATCGCAATCACAACCTACGCCAGCCTCGCCGTTAACTCCGACCGGCTGGTCAACCTCTACGAACTCGATAAAGCGCTCTGGCGCGACGTGCCTTATGGAGACACGGTCAAAGAAAGAACGCTGGTACAGTTCGCGAAAGAGGAAACGCTCGCCCTGAAATACATTCCCGAAGCCTGCTTTATCGCCGTGCATGGCGAAAGATTCGTCGGCTATTCCAATCTGACGCGCGGCGAAGGCTATTTTATGACAGATATGACGGGAGTGCTGCCCGCCTATCGCGGCAAGGGCGTGGCAACACTCCTCAAACTATATGGCATCCGCTACGCCCAGGCACACGGCAACTGCGAACTGCGCGTTACCAATGATTCGGTCAACACGGCGATGCTGGACCTCAATGCAAAACTAGGCTTTAAGCGCGTTGGCGCAACGATTCGTTTTGTGAAACACATAAGTTGATCAGCGATCACACCCAGCCGTTGAGAATACATTTTCCCTTCCAATAAGACAAAAGCCATTCTTATTGTGCCTCTACAGACGTATATCTAACATTCCTGTTTCCAGGACAATTTGTTTTGCCCGCGTCGCGCTCTGCAAGTCAACCAGAAGCCGCGCTAGAGCAGCATGATGCTCCGCCAGGGCGCTGATATGCAGCGTCTCCAATGCAGCGCCGACAGACCATCCCTGCTCGGCTTTGTAGCGGCGAACCTTGCGTAATATCTCCAGAACCATCTCGCCCAATTCCTCGGCCACCGGATCAATCCATTCAGCAGGCGCAATAGGCCACGCCGTGCGATGAAGCGAGGCATCTTCATGCCAGCGCCGGAATAGCCCCTGGTAAATCTCATCCGTGATATACGGCAGGTACGGCGCGAGTAGCCGCAAGACACCAAACAATGCGTGGTACAGCGACCACTGAGCGGCATACTGCTCCGTTGCGGGCGAGCCGTACAGCCGCGCCTTCGCCAGTTCCAGGTAATTATCGCAGAGGTCCGACCAGAAGAAGCGTTCGACCGCCGCGCGCGCCGCCGCGTACTCGTACTGCTCCAATTCAGCAGTTGCCCCTGTGATGCAGCGCGCCAGGCGCGAGAGCAGCCAGCGATCCGTCGGCAAAAGCGTCTCCGGCATCGTCTCCTCATAGCTAAACTGCGCCAGGCGGCTTTCAGCGAAACGGCTCGCGTTCCACAGCTTGGTGACGAGTCGCCGCCCGGCAGCGATTGTTTCCGCGCTGAAAGGGCTGTCCGCGCCGATGCGACCGGCGGTTGCCCAGTAGCGCAGCGCGTCGGCAGACTCCTGCTCGATAATCTCCATTGGCCCGCTCTCGTGATGCTCCTGCGACTTGGATAGCTTGTGTCGCTCCGCTGATAAGCCAAATCCGGAGATCATCAGATCGCGCCAGGGAATCTCGCCGGTATGATAAAGCGACTTGACGATGCTGTAGAAGGCCCAGGTGCGAATGATATCGTGGGCCTGCGGGCGCATACTGGCCGGGAAGTGTTGGGCAAACCACGCCGGATCGTCCAGCCAGCGCGCGATAATGAGCGGCGAGCAGGACGACGTAGTCCAGGTATCCATGACATCCGGCTCAGGCTCAAAATCGGTTGCTCCACAGGAGCAGGGCGCAACAGGGCGCGCGTTCTGCGGATCAACCGGCAGTTGATCCAACGTCGCCAGCAGCGTCTGCCCGCACGCCCGGCACGTCCAGGCCGGGAAAGGAACGCCAAAGTAGCGCTGGCGCGAGATGCACCAGTCCCATTGCAGATGCTCGACCCAATGTTCATAGCGAATGCGCATGTGGTCTGGATGCCAGCGAATCTTGCGCCCGGCCTCCAGCAAACGCTCTTTTTGATCGAGGATGCGAATGAACCATTGGCGTGTGTGCAAGTATTCGACCGGCGTGCCACAGCGCTCGTGCGTGCCGACGTCGTGTTCGATGGTCTGCTGCTCAAGGATATTTCCGCTGGCCGCGAGTATATTCAGAATGCGCTGGCGCGCTTCTTTGACCGTCAATCCGGCATACGCGCCGGCCAGCCCGGTCATCTTGCCGTCGCGGCCAATCACCGCCAGCAGCGGCAATTCATGCGTGCGCCACCAACGAACATCCGTCGAGTCGCCGAAGGTGCAGCACATGACGGCCCCGCTGCCCTTCGCCGGATCGGCGAGTTCATCGGCCAGGATGGGAACTGCGCGCGGCGTCTCGCCAGGGTACGCGCCGCAGTCGATACTGGCGGTCTTGCCGATGAGATGCGTATAGCGGGTATCATCGGGATGGACAAAGATGGCGACGCAGGCGGGCAACAGTTCCGGGCGCGTCGTGGCAATGGGCAAGATAGCACCGTCAGCCAGGCGAAACGCCAGGGTCGAGAAGAGCGTCGGCAGAACAGCATCATTGACCTCAGCCTGGGCAATCGCCGTCTGGCATTCAGGACACCAGAGCGCCGGCGCTTGCTGCGCGTAGGCCAGACCGGCGCGGTACAATTGAATGAACGACCACTGCGAAGCGCGGCGCGCCTCCGGCGCGATCGTCGAATAGCGCGCGCGCCAATCGACGCTCAACCCCAGGCGCCGCCACAACGCCTCGAAGCGATCCTCGGTCTGCCCGGTCAGTTCCAGGCAAGCATCAATGAAAGCGGCGCGGCCCATCTCTGTTGCTTTGCGCCCGATGGTTTTTTCAACGAAACGCTCTGTGGGCAGGCCGTTATCATCAAAGCCCATCGGATAAAAGACGCGGTCTCCGCGCATACGCCGGAAACGGGCAATTACATCGGCCTGCGTATACGAATAACAGTGGCCGAGGTGCAGTTCTCCGGAAACAGTCGGCGGCGGTGTATCGATGGTAAAGATCGGGCCGGAATCGCTGGCAGCAAAGGCATAGATGCCATCTTCGTCCCAGAGTCGGGCTAACTTTGGCTCAACTTCGCGAAAATGATAGTGGTTGGGTAACATGATGTGGTACTCCTATTCTTCAACAACTAAAAAACGCCGCCACGTCGCAAGGACGAGGGCAGCGCTCGTTGTACCACCTTGATTCGACACATGACCCACCCAACCAGTCACAGGTCATGTATCCTCATTACGGCGCTAACGGGCCGTGTTTCCGGAATACCTTACTTCTGAATCAACGCCCATTCAGGCATTCAACTTCCGAGTCACGTTCAAGAGACGTATCCGAAAGAGGCTTGCACCCGGTGACCTCTCATCTCTGGCGAACCGGTTCTCTCTACTCCACTCGTTCAAAGTCTATTCGTATCGCGTTGTATAAAGCAAGTGTACCTGTTCGTGATATATGTTGTCAAGTACGGATGACGCACTCCGGAACAGATGAAACGTTTTGTATCAATCTTGCGTATATTCAGGTAGATAGGATAGAATGCACGCAGGTTGGATATCCTACCTCGCAGAAAGGAAGGTCCCTATGGCCCAGTGGAGCCAGCAAGATGTCCAGAAACATATGCATGTCCTTTCCGCCGACAATCAGGATGTTGGTCACATCGCTGAAGTCTACGAGGACTCGTTCCTCATCCATAAAGGTTACTTTTTCGCCAAAGACCGCTACATTCCTTACAGCGCCATCGCAGCCATCGGCAGCAATGGCGTGCATCTTTCCCTGTCTGCCGACGAGGTAAAGGAGAAGGAATGGGAAATGCGACCCGCTTACGAAAAACATCCTGGCGATCCGCTACAACTCTTCTACGACAGAGGACATGGCGTCGCTGATCCTTTTGATCCGGAAGACACCAACAAGGGATGAAACGAAATCCTAATTCTACCCATTCTTGGTGGAAAAGGTATCTTGATTACAAGACGCCTATTTTTTCAGGTATTCATGTTATCCGTCTGATACTAAAGAATCGTATATATACATAGAGAAGGATGTAGCGAGTTGAAGTGGCAAGTTGAAAACGAACAAAGATACAGTTAAAACCTGACTTGAATTAAGGTAATCACCTGATGTGATAGGTGGCCTCTTCTCTTTACAATGAGAGTGAATTAAGAGAAAAAAGATGGATAGGTACACATGATCCTATCGCTGCTCAGCCTGTATATGCTGACCACGAGGCCAGGCGGAGTCCGGCAGCTGATTTTGCCGGTAGGTTTCCCGAAGAAGGGAGCGTAATTTTATGGCTATCGTTGAATCTGTCAGCGGCGTGCGCACAATTACCTTTGAGGCACGCACTCAAACTCTCACATCGACAGATGCTCCTACGCACGATCTTGAGCAGGAGTTGAAACTACTGTCAGTCGCTGATCAACCAGTACGAAATACGGAACCTCTGAGTGAGTTAGTTTCGCCATTGGATGAGGTAAGCGAAAATGATGCACTCGTATCCGACGAACTCGATGACAGTATTGATCTCGATGTCTTTGAGGATGGGTCCGAGGCTCCACAACGCAAGCTGCCTGGAACGCCGCGGCAGGCCAATGGCTCTGAAGATGCTTTTCAGAGTTACCTGCGCGATATTCGCGGCATGGGTTTGCTCACTCACGAGGAAGAAATCGATCTGGCGCAGCGAGCCGCCGCCGGTGATGAACGGGCGAAGCGCAAACTGATCGAGTCAAATTTGCGTCTTGTTATTGCCATTGCGCGTCGCTATACCAGCACCGGCGTCCCGCTGATCGACCTCATTCAAGAAGGCAACCTGGGGTTGATGCGAGCCGCCGAAAAGTTCGATTACCGCCGGGGTTGCCATTTCGGGACATACGCAACCTGGTGGATACGACAGGCAGTCAGTCGCGCCGCCGGCGAGCAGTCGCGCCTGATCCACTTACCCGAACACGTCGCCACGCGCCTGCGCAAAGTCCGCCGTGTGGCCGCGCGACTTTCGCAAGAAAACGGGCTTGATCCTCTTCCTGAGCAGATTGCCACCGCCTGTAACATCGATGTCAACGAAGTGATCAACCTGCTGGGCGTTATCGAGCAGCCCGTATCGCTCGACGCTCCAGTTGACGACGAAGCGCGTTATTCGCTTGGCGATACGCTGGAAGACTCCACCTCGCCGGCCCCTTCCGAAACAGCATCGCAGCACTTGCTCGGCGAGGAATTACACCGCGCCCTGGCCCTCCTCACGCCGCGCGAGCGCGCAGTCATCACGTTGCGCTATGGCATCGGTGACGGACACAGCCGCACGCTGCTCGAAGTCGGCAAAGAGCTTGGCATCTCTCGTGAACGTGTGCGACAACTCGAAGTCGTGGCATTGATGAAACTGCGAGGGACAAACAGCAATCTGGCCCTGCGCGAGTGCGTCTAGCGGCCCACAGAGGGCAGAACGAAGGACAAACAGCAATTTAGGGGCCAGGGCAACCGCAAGGGATTGCCCTGGCCCTGAGGAGGCGGTTGCCCTGCGCTTCGTGGCGCCGCATCTCGCCAATAAGTACGGCATCTTGCGATTGCCCTGATTGCGGATACGGCTGCCCTGGCGCTTCTCCCAAATTGGCGCACGTTTTTTTGGCGCGCTATACCTCGACGAATCGGCGAAACTATGCTCCCCCCCACTTTTGGCCCGCTCTCCTTTCTCTCAAACCGCACGGATCCTTGATTCATCTGTCCAGTATCGTCCAGCTACGTCTAGCTACGTCCAGCGTAGAAACTGTCACAGCTACTGTCAACTCCACTCCCTAGCTCCGGCAACGCGCTATTGGGCGTAAGGTGATCCAACAGGCCAGGTCATTTCCGGGTACGTCGCCCCGGTGGGCGGCGGTACTCCCTTACAAGTATAGATTTTTTTCACCCTGGGCGCGGGCATGTTCCCGTACTCGGCGTTTTTGTCTTTTTCGACGTTCCATTTCCTTTTGCGTTTTCTTCTTGTTCAAAGCTGAAGGCTTGAGCTGTTTCTGGGGCGCGGTGATGGTCTCAGGCCAGGGTCCCGCCTGCAAGATGCCCACGGGCAACGGTTCGGACTGGGACTGCATGGCCAGCAGGATCAGTCTTCCGCGCACAACACAACTCAAGCGGCGTGCGGGGAGTTGACCCACCGCCCGCTTTCGCCGTCGATGGGCGATATGCCGCTCAGGCAACGATGCTCCAGGCTCGTTTTGCAGAAACTTCGCCTCTTGCTGAGCCTCAGCCTGGCATCCCAGGCTCACACACCATAACTGAGCGAGAGCCATCGCCAACCAGAGCCGCTCCACACTACTTGCTCGCTTCATTTTGCCATGGTGCCAACCCCAAAGCCCGCGTTTGAAATCTTTGAAACCACCCTCAATCCACGTTCGTAGCCCGTACCAACTGACCATGGCCTCGTCAGGTTCCAGGTCGGTCAGGATGACCCAAGCTGACTCATATCCGGGTTCCCAATGCATCAGCAAGGTCCCATTCACCCGCCCTTTTTTGCTGGCAAAACATTCCACTTTGCCTTGCCAACTCGTTCCCGCAGTGGGGACCCATCGACTGATCCAATCAAAGTTCTCCTCTCCGGGCAAGCGTGCTTTGGACCCCAAATTGATCCGTAAGAACGGATGCCAGCCCCAAGCCACAATGGCGTCCCAGAGCCACCGGGCGTACAATCCCCGATCAGTAAGCACGATCACTTCCCACTCTGGCGGCACCGCGTTCCCTAACTCGTTGAGCAGTCCTTCCCAATATGGACGCCATGATCCTTCCTGTTGTGCTGGCAGCACTTTCCACGCCACCGGGATCGCACAACTGCTCATGACCACGCTGATCGCCAAAATCGTCCACCGATTGCCCAGCGAAGTGGCATCCATCACCAGCGGTAATTGACGCTTTTCGCTTCTCCACAAGCGTAACACCCATGCCAGCAAGGGAGCAAAACACGTGGACACCTCCAGGTCACGCCGCTGTTTCCCACTCTTCTGCCCCGCATCCAGATACCACTCACGTAAGCGCTGAAAAACCGTCTGCTCCTGTTCCTCCAGCACTAAGGCAAGCAGAGCACTGATTTGAGTGATTCCGGCCACTCCCGACAACGCCATTCCTGCGCTCCAGAGCACCAATCCCCCAATTTGCGGTTTGCTCAGATGAGCAAACGTGGTTGACACTTCCTTTGTCCATTGCGATAATCGAGCTGGGCAAGCCATGTTCGTTCTCCTGCTTTTGATAGATGATTTTTGTTTTTCTCATCTTAGCAGATAACGACTGCTTGCTCCTCCTTTCTCACCCTTCTTTCCCAAAAAATCTATACTTGTAAGCGCGGTACTCCTCCCCCTCCTGTCTGTCCGGCAATGATTGCGTATGGAAGTACTGGCTCCCTGGTTGCCGCCTTGCAGAGCGAACTCAACGCTGACTATGCCAAAAAAGTCTTCAGAAACAAGTCGTACAATTTTCATCTCCCGCTCGCGGTTGATGGAATCTTCGGGCCGAAAACAGAAAATGCAGTCAAGGATTTTCAAACAGCAAAGAAAATCGAGGTGGACGGCATAGTTGGCCCGCAGACCTGGCACGCTCTCGGCCGCTGTTAAAGGCCGGTGGTTTGCCCATCTCGACCTGGTAACACTTTGTCAGAGGATTGATTGGCGCAGGAACGCTCCTGTCCTGTTGAAGAAGCTCGCGTTCGTCTGCCGCAGGCAGGCGAATGGCGAGCGAGAAAGAATCGAGGTATAGATATGACTGGATCTCCCATTCGTTGGTTCTTCGGGCGCACCTGGCTGTTCTTTGGGACACTGTGCGTACTCCTGCTTTTGACTGTGGCTGGAACAACGACCTTCCTTGCTGCGCACGCTGCGGGCGCCCAGGCTGCTGCCACGGCTCTAGCATCGACCAGGTCGTACTATGAAAGCACGACCGACTCCGCAACACTCTACAGCCAGGGATGTAGCGCCGCAAGGGGGCCTGCCGGTGTAGTTGTGCTGGACTTTGGCGAACCCTGGTACTCGGGCGGCTACGGGACAATCGACTTTGCCAGTCACTTTGACTCCGATACGGCCATCCTGCACGCGGCCGCCAACTTTGCCCTGGGAGCCTGGCGCTGTCGCCGGTCACACTTTCTCACGGTAGCCATCGGCACGAGCAACCATGGAGGCTACGTCTCGTATAACGCCGGCGTGGCCTGGGGCAACATGGTCAACCGTGTTGAGGGCTACATCCGCCACAATAACTACAACAGCTCTGTCGGAGCCGACGGGGCCATTGACGCTGAGACCGAGTGGAACAGTTTTGCCGCAACCAGCAGCTTCGTGAAGGGATATAATCACGCGAACCAGAAGCGGTGGTTATGGGACTATGGCGATGACACGCCGGGATACTGGAGTGACTCCCAGGTCTGGTATGTCTCCTACGGTGCGGGTAACGAGCGCCTCCTGCCAGAGATCTACTACAACGCGGATGCCACACAGGATTGGGCAATGGTGGTCAGGTGGGCCTGCTCAACGGGCAGGCACATGCGGTTTGAAGGGGTCATGGCAGAGGCGGTGAGCGGCACCAACAGCCCGGCGGCGGCCTTTAATGCTCTGTATACTGCGATCGGTACCAATGCCTGCACCAGAGCCGATCGCAGCTCGATGACCCGCGCGACACTCATCTAGCCAGTCTCCTCGCTGGCCAGACGGCCTGCTCGCACCACCACTGGAGGCGTGAGCAGGCCTGTTGCCCATTTGAAGGGGTCTGCAGATCGATAGGTGAACAGGGGATATGCAGCACCTGCACTAACCTGTCTTTCCCGTTTTTCTCGCGATTGCTTGTCTGTATTTTCGAAAGTTGATATACTTGAGCGGGCCTGAACATGTGAACGACGATACTCATTGTGACCTTGCTTCGGAGAAGCCGTTATCGAGTTTGAGGCTTCCAGTTGAACCGCGCTGCTTGTTGTTGCCCAACGGTCAGGCCGTCTCCGCATGGCGAGAGAACGAGTAGCATCCGGACCGGGTATGAAGAGGGACCAACAAAGAAAGGCCCATCGTATTCTAGAGAAGTGATCACATGCCGTTGTAAGGAGAGGTGTCTCGGTTCCTACCGCATGCTGCGCTTGCTGGGCAGCGGCGGCATGGGCGAATCCTCTCGGTTTCGCCAGTAGCTCCACCAGCAAGATCGGGACGTTGGCTAGAAGTTGCTTGCTGTACAGATGCCTAAGAAGAACAGTGGTATGTGCTGAATGGATGAATCTGGGAAACCAGCGAACTTTGATGCACTTCGTCTTCGACGAAAGGCACAGCTTGAAAGGATGGGTATCTCATGTTACAACACCATGAGGAACGCATTGGCGAAGAACTGAAGAGGCTCAAAAAGGAACTCAGACCGTTTGTTGAACATCACCTGCGCTGCCACTATGGTGCTTCCTGGGAAGCTGAAATGCGCAAGTCGCTTCTTGAGCGCTACCAGGCAAGTAAGGTTCTCCATTTAGATACACAAGCTTTGCTCCGCATTATGCTCGACCACTGGGACGAGATCTTTTGCCAGGTGCTGGAACCGAAAGCGCGAAGAATCATCGATGAAGTGCGTATCGCACGAAACAAATGGGCACATGAGGAAACATTTACAGACATTGAGGCTCAAAGCGCCCTAGACAACATTCACTATTTACTCACTTGCATCACCTCCCCAAAATACAAAGATGCATCTGCATTTTCTGAGGCACACAAGAGAAATCCTGGCAATGATTTTCCTCAGATGCATGCAGTTGTATGCGCCGATTGCGGAGTCAGGATACAGGTTCCATTCTTACCTGCGAACGGTCAACCTGTGTATTGCAGCTCCTGCTCCGCTAAGATTCGTGGGAACCGACAGAGTATCAGGCAAGGCGACGTGGTCGAGGGCGTAATCGTGCATATTGATCAGAATGCGATTCTGGTTGACATTGGCCTCAAGTCAGAGGGAGTCCTTTCACCTAAAGAGTTGCCAACGGTAGGAGATTGGTCGTTCAAAAACCTCCATCTCAATGACAAAGTACTCGCCTTTGTGATCCAGCCTGAAACCCCCAACGGGCCTGCCATACTCTCCCTTACACGGTCCAATGCTACTTTCGACTACAAAAACAAAGCTTCTCAATCTTCTACTCAGCCTCATCTTGGGGGAGAATATACGACTCGTGAAGAGAAACCTTCTCAATCTTCTACTCGGCCTCATCGTGACACTGCATATGAGTATGTTGTAGTCCATTGTTACCGGTGTGGAGTTGGAATACGGGTTCCATTCTCGACTGCTAACAGCAATCAGCGTCTATATTGCCGAGCTTGTCGGCCTTCTATACCTCCAGTCAGGCCTGGCGTGCCCCGGCTCGTTTTAGATAGGTCCAATTTTTTTCGCTCTCGACCACTCGGCATTTCCATCGTCTCCATCCTGGTATTTATTGAAGGGGTACTCGAGATTATCGGAGGTTTTCTACTCAGTTTCCTATTCCATGGATTAATTTATCTAATCGTAGGATCTGTCTCACTTATCCTGGCATGGGGCCTCTGGCGTCTCAAACGATGGGCATTCTGGACAGCAATTGTGCTTGAGACTATTAACGTCATCGCAAATTTTATCAGTCTGATACAAGGGAATGGAAGCCCTATCGTCGGCCTGATCATCGCAGTAGCCATCATCGCCTATATGCTCTGCAACCAGAACGTGCGCGCCGCGTTCTGGTATGGAATTTGAATCAATTTGTGGCAATCAGGGCCGATTCGGGGTCACCATTGTTGAAAGTCAACTACCTTTCGCATCAAATGGCGATTACTTTGGCCGAAAAAGGCTTCCTGGGAAAATTCCAGAAAAGCTGAACAAGAAACGCCAATTACGTCGGTATGATCCGACGATTACGGCGTAGAAGTTGCCGAGAGTGCAGCCAATGCTGCATCCTCAGAGGGATGATCCTCCCGCGCTTGAGTGGCTCGAAAGCTCTCCACGCCAGCCATATCAAGAATGACCGAATGATGCACCACCCGATCAACTGCCGCTAAAGTGGTCATGGGATCTTTGAAGATGCGATCCCAGGCGGAAAACACGAGATTGGTGGTAATCAGCACCGAGCGTTGCTCATAACGCTCGGCCAGGAGCGTGAAAAGGACCTCCATTTCTTCACGATCTTGTTGGACGTAACCAATGTCGTCCAGGATCAGGCAAGCAACCTGCTGGAGCCTGGCAATTTCCTGGGGTAAGTGGAGTTCGCGCTTAGCAGCAAGCAGCCGTTGCATCAGCGTCGTCGTCGAGGTCCACAGGACGGTATGACCTTGCTGAATGAGTTCATGACCCAACGCTGCAGCCAGATGACTTTTAGTCCATCCATGAGAATGCCCTCCTAAGAATGAGATGTATGGCGTGACGTATCAAAGCGACGAGAAGCAACCGCTTCCGCTCGAAGACGCTCTAAAAGGACAGGATCATTACGAATTAAGTAGACACGATAGCCCGGCAGCCGCGCAATATCTGGCTCGGTCAGCTTGCCTTGATAAATCCGCTGGTAGAGCCAGCCATGTCCAACTCCCAGTTCTCGTGTCAAGCCTGGGATGGTCCAGAAGCCATCGATCATGGAGACCTTGCGATGTCGATGCAAGGAACTGACCTGGCCGTGGTTCTTGCGCAGCTTGTGAATGGTGCCGACGGTGACGGCCAGTCTGCGTGCGGGTGAAAGCCCTCGGTGGTAAGTTGTTCGGCGATCTCGGGATCGGTGAGTCCCTGCCCGGTCAGTTCGTCGAGACGGGCCACCAGTTCCTCGTACTGGCTTGCATCGGCTTCCGATGGATGGGAGGGACCACCTGCGCTACCGAAAAGTGGCCGCTGATCCAGACAATTTTGATTTCGATACGATCAGCAGCAAGTCGGGTCGCAATGACGCGGCTGATGAGTGAGCGCAGTAAACGCTTCTTGTGGGCATTGCTGATTTTTCCACTGCCCCACAGGGCTGGCAGAGCTGGTCCAATCTGTTCCAATTGCTGACGTTGCTCTGGAGAAAGGGTAGGAAAGGCTGGGCCATGCTGAAAACGTTCGGCTTCTTCTTCAGCCTGACGTTTCGCTGCTAATTTCTCTTCCCAGCTTCGCTCCAATGAGGCAGCGACCAGGCGGTTGTCAGGGTCAACCGCCTCATAGCGTCGCCGGGCCAGGTGAGCCTCATACGTGGCGCGCCTCACCTGGTCGCAGTGATACTGCTGGAGCTGGTTTTCTTCTTTCGTTCGTTGTGCTAACAGGGCGGTAACCGCGTCTAACTGCGCCGGGCGTAGAGCGTCGAAGAACGCCTGCACCACTACTTCTTCAATGGAGGGGCCATCGATAGACATGCAAGTCACGCCGGCATAATGGCGTTTCAACCCATCGCACAGATAGCGGATGTGATGCTTGTATGCCACACGCATGCGATAGCCACACATCCCACAGCACATCAGTCCTTGCAACAAGGTTTCTCCCTCTCGCGGGGCTCCGCGTGCCCCTCGCAGGGCTGCTTGTTTCGCATGGGCTTCTGGGCATTTTCGGCGAGCCGCGCTTGATTGCGCACATATTGCTCCCAGCTGATGTAGGCGGGGTAGGCTTCCTGTTGAATCGTCACCCATTCCTCTATTGGCTTACGGACCATCCCTGAACCTCGGTGACCCGGTCTGCGACGGAGTGGATCGGTGGGACAACGCCCGTAGACAAAGGCTCCCGCATAGGCCGGGTTGTGCAGGATCTCAATCAGCATCACTTCGGTCGGCTCTTTCCAGAGGAGTTCTCCCTTGAGCAAGCCGCTGGTCTGGTGTCGCGGCAGCAAGATGTAATGCGCTTTGAGGGAGTGCAGTGTCTTCATGACGCTGCCCAGTTCGGCAAAGGTGGAGAAGACCAGGGCAATGACTCGTCGGATCTGCTCATCCGGATCGAACTCGACCCGGCCATCATCACGCCGCACCAGTCCGGTTGGCAGGTGTTGAACGTACTCGCCGCGCTCGACCTTACTGAGTCGGCCAGCATTGAGGCGTTGGCGCATCATATGCAGCTCCGCTTCCGACATGGTTCCCTTTAATCCCAACTGAAGACGATCATTGTAACTGCGAGGATCATCCCGTCCCTCGATCTCGGCCGCAATCGCGCGGCTGAAAAAGGTTTCATAGGTCCACTGCTCTTGCCTAGCGGTAGTTTGTGGACAAGGGGAAAAAGATGGTAGAATGAGGACAGAGGAGGCATGGAAGAAGATGACGAACCGAATCGAAGTCTTGTCGGCACCGGCTCCACTGGAAGAGTATGTCAAGCATTTTGA
>Ga0207416_1003305_pt1 | contig 15702 bp, 14 predicted proteins | sample PaiPotPPM11metaG_FD_184107 | JGI IMG/M metagenome (GOLD analysis project Ga0207416, IMG submission 184107) | Iron sulfur acid spring bacterial and archeal communities from Banff, Canada, to study Microbial Dark Matter (Phase II) - Paint Pots PPM... ...
GGACCGGCCGGACGGGCTCGGCGGCCGGCGCGCGTCGTACTCCCCGGGCTGAGCGTGGCCCGGCCGGTCCGGCTGGCCGTACGCGGGCGCGCCGGGCTCGCCGTACGCGGCCGGCCGGCCGGGCTGGCTGTACCGCCCGGGCCCGCTGTACTCGGGCGGGCCCAGCGGGCTGAACCCGTCGGGCTGGCCGGGGCCAGGCGGGCTGAATCCGTCGGGCTGGCCGGGCCCGGCCGGGCTGGACCCGTCGGGCTGGCCGGGCCCGGGCGGGTCGACCGGCCCGAACCCGTCGGGCGGCCCGTAGCCGGGCGGGCCCGGCGGCGCGTACCCGCCGGCCGCGTCGTACCCGGGCTGGCCGGCCGGGCGGCCGCGGACCTGGCCGGGCCCGGACGCGCGGGACTGGCCCGGGGTGCCGAGTTCGGCGAGCGACGGCATTTTCTCGCCCGAGGCGCGGACGTTCAGCAGCGCCACGATGGCCTCGACGACGGCGAACGCGACGCCCGCGAACGCACCGAACGACGGTCCGTAGCCGTAGCTGCCGTTGCCGAGCACCCCGTAGTTGCCGCCGCGCGGCAGCGTGAGCAGCCGGAGGGCCAGCAGCACCACGCCGATGGCGGCGAGGCCGCACACGGCGATGTTCGGCCCGATGCCGCGAAAGCCGACCTTGTAGCCCAGGTGCCGGACCACCACGACCGCGGCCGCGGCGGCGCACAGCAGCGAGCCGAACCACGCGCCGAAGCCGGCGTTCCAGGCCGAGGCGGAGCCGGTGTACGCGGAGCCCAGGCCGCCGGAGGTCGCGGATTCCCAGGGCAGGAAGCTCGCCACGAGCACCAGCCCGCCGCAGGCGATGATGGCCCAGTCCCGCTTGGAGAGGCTGTGCCCGCCTCTCGCCGCGGGCCGGGTGTCGGAGGGTGTCATGTCGCGCCATGCCTTTCTGTTGCCGGGTGGGGGGCGATGCGGCCGGAACGCGCGGGCCGGGAGGTGCCGCGGCCCGCACGCGACCGCCGCGGGCTCAGTCCGGGATGAGCTCGATTCCGATGTCATCTCCGGAGAGGCCGCTGACGCCCGGGATGCCGAGCCCAGATGCGGCGCCGATGTCGCCCGCGTAGCCGCGGCCGGTGAACTTGATCGTGACGCCGCTGACCGACGCGTCGCCCGCCGAGCTGTTCTCGGTGATCGTGTAGCCGGCGGACGGCAGGGAAGCGGTGTAGAAGGTGGATACCTCCTGCGGGGTGACCCCGCTGAGCACTATCTCGATGTTCGGGCCGTCCGTGCCGTTGTCGACCACGGTCGCGCCGGGCGGGATCGGGAACGTGCCGAGTGAGCCGCCCACCGTGACCGTGCTGCCCGACCCCGTGGACCCCGAGCCGGCCGCGGGCGAGCCCGACGAGCCGGACGAGGCGGTCGGGGCCGCGGCCGGGGGAGCGGTCGTGGCCGCCGGGGCCGAGGTGGCCGCCGGAGCCGACGTGGCGGGCGGGGACGAGGCGGTCAGCCCGCCCTGGCAGGCGGCCAGGGACAGCGCGGCCACGCAGCCCGCGGCGGCCAGCGCCGCGGCACGATAAGGGTTCATAGCGGGAGTTCCTTTCGGTGGGTTTCTTGCGTTCGGTTGCGAAGCTAGACAGCCGTTTTGCCGGGGGTATCGCGTCGTTGTCGCAGATCTGCGACACCTGGCGCGGTCTCGGCACGACCTGTGACCGGGAGCCGGACGCTGACGACCGTGCCCTGGCCCTCGCGGCTGCGGATCGCGGTCCGGCCGCCGTGCCGGGCCACGATGACCCGGACGAGCGCGAGCCCGATGCCGGTGCCGGGCAGGCTCCGCGCGGCGCGGCCCCGGGCCAGTTCCTGCCAGACCTGCCCGATCTCGTCCGGCGGGATGCCCGCACCGGTGTCGGCCACCTCGACCAGCAGCGCGTCGCCGTCCTCGCTGGCCCGCACCTCGACGGTGTCGCCGGGCGAGGAGAACTTGACCGAGTTCGCGACCAGGTTCTGGATCGCCACGAACAGCAGGTCACGGTCGCCGTCCAGCAGCGGGAGCGGCCAGGGCGCCTGCGGCACGCTGACCCGGATGCTGCGGTCGCGTGCCGCCGGGATCTCGCCGATCGCGTCGGTCACCTCGCGCAGCAGGCCGGGCACGTCGACCGGCGCGGTCTCGATCGGCTGGGTTTCCAGGTCAGCGAGCTTGCGCAGATCGCTGACCAGCCGCGCGATGCGGTCGGTCTGCGCCGAGACGCTGGTCAGGGCGTCCGCGGTGCCGTTCACCGCCCCGGCGAGCTGGACGTTCGCCAGCCCGGCGCGGATGGCGGTGAGCGGGTTCTTCAGCTCGTGATCGAGCCGCATCAGGAACCGCAGCCGGTCCTGCGTGGCCTGCGCCGCGGCCCGCCGTAGCGCCGCGTCGGTGGCGGCCGAGGTCCGCATTCTCACCCAGATGACCACGACCACCAGCGCGGCGCCGAGCATCCCGGTGACGCCCGCCGCCAGGCCCGGCGAGGCGAACAGGTACAGGCGCTGGCCGGGCAGCGTGGCCTGGAGCGTGCCAGCCAGCGCCGCCCCGGCCAGCAGCGGGGCGAGGGCCCAGAGCAGCGAGCTACGCGCGGGCGACGCCCGCGGCAGCAGGACGCCGGGCGCCGGGCCGGTCATCGCGCATCGTCCACCCGGGCCACGAACCGGTAGCCCTGGCCGGCCACGGTCTCGATCCAGGCCGGCCGGGCCGCGTCGTCACCGAGCGCGCGGCGCAGCTCGGCGATCCGGTTGTCCACGGCGCGCGTTCCGACCGGGAAGTCGAAGCCCCACAGCACCTCGAGCAGCCGGTCCCTGGTCAGCAGTTCGTCTGGATGGGTCAGCAGGTAGTCGAGCAGGAGCATCGCCTTCGGGGTCAGCACCAGCTCGGCGTCCCGGATCCAGGCCCGGCGGGCGATCCGGTCCATCCGCAGGTCGCCGGCGCGCAGCGTGTGCGCGGCGGACAGCGGCCGGCGCCCGGGCCGGGCCCGGCGCAGCACCGCGCGCAGGCGGGCCACCAGCTCGTGCGGGTCGAAGGGCTTGTTCAGGTAGTCGTCGGCGCCCTCGTCGAGCGCCATCGCGCGTTCCCCGGACTCGCCCACCTGGGTCAGCAGCACCACGGGCAGCCAGCGGCCCGCCGCGCGCAGGCGGCGCAGCACCTCACGGCCGTCGGCCCGCGGCATCAGCACGTCGAGCACGCAGCCGTCGGGGTCCAGCCGCTCGACGAGCTCCAGCGCGGCCTCCCCGTCGGACGCGACGTGCACGGTGAATCCCGATCGGTCGAGGAACGGCGCCAGGTTCGAGGTGATCGCCTCGTCGTCGTCCGCGAGGATCACGACCGGGCGCGAGTCCGGTGTGCCGGTCATAGCCAGTCGATCGTGGCGGAACCCAAGATCACGCGCGTCAGCAAAATCACGTACTTCCGCTACGTAACGGATAATTGCGTGTGGTACGTAATGCCGCATAACCGGCGCTACGCTGAGGCACGGACCCGTCTTCAAGGGACGGAACGCATGCGGAGCGAGCCAGCTTTGACCAGCGCGCTAAGCCCGCACGGGGGGCGCGGGATCCTCATCGGCCGGGCGGACGAGACCCGTACCCTGCACTGGGCGCTGGACGAGCTGGGCGCAGGTCGCGGAGCCATCCTGGAGCTGACCGGCGACCCGGGCATCGGCAAGACGCGGCTGCTGACCGAGCTCGCCGAGGAGGCGGCCCGGCGCGGTTTCCCGGTGCTCAGGGGTGACGCCTCCGAGTTCGAGCGGGACCTGCCCTTCCAGGTATTCGTAGACGCGCTCGCCGACCGCTACCGCCGGTCCGGCGGCGCCGGACCGGCGGACGACGACCCGGAGGCGGCGCGGCGGCTCGCGGCGCTGTTCTCCGGCCAGGGTGCGCCCGGATCCGGCGTGGAACGCTTCCGCGTCTACGGCGCTGTGCGCGACCGGCTGGCCGGCTGGGCCCGCGACGGCCTGCTGCTGCTCCTCGACGACATGCACTGGGCGGACCCCGGCACGATCGAACTGGCCGAATACCTGGTGCGCCGGGCGCCAGCCGCCCCGCTGTTGCTGGTGATCACGCAGCGCGGCCGGCAGAGCCAGGCCCGGCTGGCCGGCACGCTCGCGCGGGGCGTGGAACTCGGCACGGTGGTGCGGATGGACCTCGGCCCGCTGTCGCTGGCCGAGTCCGCCGAGCTCGCGGGCCCGGGACTGGACGACGCCGCGCTGCGCGACATCTGCGCGGAGAGTGGCGGGAACCCGCTCTACCTGCTGGCCGCGGCCGCGAGCCGGAGAGCGGCGTCGGTCAGCCGCCCGGCGCTGATCGGCGCCGGTCCGGTCTCACCGGGCCTGGCGGCATCCGGGCTCACGCCACCTGGTCTCACCCCCCCGGGCCCGGTCGCGCGCGGTGACGCGCCGGCGACCGCCGACGGCGGCGCGCCGAACCGGCTGGAGGCCGTGCTGCTGGCCGAGCTGGCCGCGCTGACCGCACCGGAGGCGACGGTCGCCGCCGCGGGAGCGGTCATCGGCCAGCAGTTCGGCATCGACGCGCTGCCCGCGATCGCGGGCCTCGGCCGCGACGAGGTCATGTCGGCGGTCACCGGGCTGACCCGCCGGGACGTGCTGCGGCCCGCGGCGTCCCCGGCCACGCTGGCGTTCCGCCACCCGGTGCTGCGCCGGCTGGTCTACCGCAGCGCCGACCCGGCCTGGCGGGCGGTCGCCCACCGCCGGGCCCTGGCCGAGCTGGCCCGCCGCGGCGCCCCGGCCGCGGAACTCGCGCACCACGTGGCCGCCGCACCCGGCGGGGACGTGCCCGAGGACGTCGAGATCCTGCTGGCCGCGGCGCGCGGCGCGATGAGCTCGGCGCCGGCCAGCGGCGCGCACTGGCTGCGGGTCGCGCTCGACCTGCTGCCGGACGACGCGGCGCACGCCCAGCAGCGCCTGGACGTGCTGCTGCTGCTGACCCGGGCGCTGGGCGTGGCCGGGCGGGCCGCGGAAGGCCGCGACCTGCTGCACGAGATCCTGCGCCGGATACCGCTGCGGCCGCCCGGCCCGCGCGTGGCCGCCGTGACCTACTGCGCGACCATGGAACGCCTGCTCGCGCACTACGCGGACGCCCGGGCGCTGCTCAGCGCCGAGCTGGCCAGCCCGCGCGCGACCGCGACCGGCGAAGGCGTGGCGCTGGCCATCGAATACGGCACGGTCGCGGTGCTGTCCGCCGACTTCCCGTCCGCCCGGGGGGTGCTGGCCGAGGCCGCGGCCCGGGCCCGTCGCCGGGGCTACCGCGTGCGGGAGGCGTTCGCCCTGGCCACCAGCGGGTCCGGCGAGATGTACGAGGGAAACATCGAGACCGCGCAGCGCGCGATCGACGCGGCCGCGGCGCTGGTCGACACGCTGACCGACGCCGAGCTGTGCGAGGAGCCCGAGTGCCTGCCCGTGCTGGGCTGGACCGAGTTCTTCCTCGAGCGCTACCCCGACGCGGAACGGCACTTCGCCCGCGGCGTGGCCATCAGCCGGAACGTCGGCCAGTACCACGTGCTGCCGCAGCTCCTCCTCGGCCAGGGCCAGCTCGCGGGCTGGCGGGGCCCGCTGACGCGGGCGCTCGCGGTGTCCGAGGAGGCCGAGGAGATCGCCCGGCACATCGACAGCGGCGACGTGCTCGGGCTCGCGCTGGGCATGCGTTCGTTCGCCCTGGCCTGGCGCGGCGGCTCGGACGCCAGCAAGCACGCGGTCGAACTGGCCGAGCGGGCCGTGGAGGTCACCTCGCCGGGCAGCGTGTGGTGGGCCCGGGCCGCGGCGAACATCCGCGCGCTGGCCCTGCTGCTCAACGGCGACCCGGCGCGGTCCGCGCAGGTCATGCTGGCCGCCGGCGGCGGGCCGGGCCTGCCGCTGATCCAGGCGACGCTGCGGCCGGTGTGCTTCGATCTGCTGGTCGGGACCGCGGTCATGTCCGGCGACAACGCGGTGGCCCGCGACTGGGCCCAGCGGGCGGACGCGGAGGCGCGCCGGCTCGGGCTGACCGGCCAGCGGGGGTTCGCGCTGCGCGCCCGCGCCTTCCTGCTCTCGGCCACCGGCCGCCACGCCGAGGCCGCGACCGCGTTCCGCGAGGCCGCCGACCTGCTCGGCCAGGCCGGCATCCACGTCGGCCAGGCCTGGGCGCTGGCCTTCGGCGCGCCCAGCGCGCTCGCCGCCGGCCGCCCGGACACCGCGCTGGCCATGGCGGACGAGGCCTGGGCGCTGGCTCAGACGGCCGAATCGCTCACGATCCTGGACGCGGCCGAGGGCATCAGGCAGCAGATCGCGGCCGAGGGGAGCGGGCCGGACCGGGCGGCCGACCCGCTGGCCGCGCTTACCTCCCGGGAACGGGAGATCGCCCAGCTCGCCGCCACCGGCCGGGCCAGCCGCGACATCGCGGCCCAGCTCTCGCTCAGCCCCCGGACCGTGGACACGCACCTCTCGCGGGTCTACCGCAAGCTCGGCCTGTCCTCCCGCGCCGCCCTGGCCAGCCTGGTCGCGACCGGCTTAGTAACCGAGAGCCGGGTCGACTAGGCCGGTCAGGGGCTGGCCCGCGGCGAAGCGGGCCACGTTGTCGCGGATGCGCCGGGCCAGCAGCGGCTCGATCATCTCCTGGGTGTCGGCGGTGTGCGGGGTGATGATGCAGCGTTCCAGATCCCAGAGCGGGTGCCCGTCCGGCAGCGGCTCGGGGTCGGTCACGTCGAGCGCCGCGCCGCCGATCGCTTCCTCGGCCAGCGCCGCCACCAGGGCATCGGTGTCGACAATGCGCCCGCGGGCCACGTTGACCAACCAGGCGTCCGGCCGCATGGCCGCGAGCCGGGCCGCCCCGATGATCCGCTCGGTGCGCGGGGTGAGCGCCAGGGCCAGGAATACCACCTGGGCCTGCGCCAGCGCCTCGTCCAGGCGGGAGTCGTCCAGGGTCAGCGCCGCGCCCGGGACCGGGTCGGGCCGGTGACGCACGACGGTCGCGGTCACCCGCATCGGCCTGAGCAGTTCGAGCAGGCTCTCGCAGATGCCGCCGCCACCGAGGATCGTGACCGGCTGGTCGTACAGGCTGATGCCGGCCGGCCGGCCCCAGGAACGCGCGGTGATGCGCCGGCGCAGCAGCCGCAGCCCGGCCAGGGCCAGGGCCAGGGCGTGCTCGGCGACCGGCTCGGCGTAGGCGCCCTTGGCCGAGGTCCAGGTCCGGCCGGGGTCGAGCAGCCCGGCGCTGGTCACCTTCTCGATGCCGGCGAACGGAAGTTGCACCCAGCTCGCGGAACTCGCGGTGGCGAGTGCGGCCCGCAGGCCGTCGATGTCGCCCGGGTTGAGCCAGACGAGCGCCTCGGCGTCCGCGTCGACGTCGGTCGGCTCGCCGCCGCCGTCGCGAATAGCCTTTTCCGCGAAATCGCGGCGGACGGGGGCGACGGCGATCCGGGGGGCGGTCACGCTCAGCACCTTAATGCACCTCCAGATCGGGCTTACCTGCGAGGCCAGGCCCAGCCAGGGATGATGGCCGATTTCACCGGCAGCGTGATGCGACGTTCTGTTACTATTTGTCGGCCCAGCGCCCGACGTTGACAGGGGACACCTGATGAGAGGCTCAGTCCTGGCCGCCTCCGCCGCGGCTCTCGGGCTCGCGCTGGCCGTCAGCGCGTGCAGCAGCGGCGGTTCCACGTCGGCGCCGCCCACCCATTCCGCGTCGCCCCGCGCGACGACCTCTACCGGCAGCACCACCTCGACCAGCTCGTCGACCTCCCTGCCGGCCGGCTACCAGCGCGTCGGCGGGGCCGCGCAGGGCGTGTCCATGGCCGTCCCGAGTTCCTGGATCTCGATCAACTTCGCCCAGCAGAACATGCGTCAGGCCGTCCAGAAGATCGGGCTGCACGGCGTGAGCCAGGCCACGCTGACCCAGGACCTGAATTCGCTGCAGAAACTGAAAGGCGTCTACGACGTAGACGTCAAATCGGTTAAGAATTCCCCGGAGCATTTCGCGACGAATATCAGCGCCTACTGCACCGCTTCGGGGATCAGCCAGTCGGGAAGCGCGGGCGTGCCGGTCTTGCGCCAGTCGGCCGCGTCCCAGCTCGGGCAGGTCGGGGCCGAGAACATCAAGCAGACCGACGAGGAGATCGGCGGGGTCCCGGGGGTCAAGACCGCGTACAACCTGAGCAGCTCGGCCGTGGGCCTGCTCCAGGGCGCGCAACTGGAGGTCCTGCCCAAGCCGGACCGCGTCTGCTTCATCACGCTGACCGCCGGGGGGTCGTTCCCCAGCGCCGTGCTGGACACGGTGGCCGCGTCCGTTCAATATCCGTAATTCCTGGCTGGGCCGGCGGCGTTCAGGCCCGGGTCACGCCTTTTGGCCCGGCCAGCCGGTCGAGCAGTGAGCGCCGCCATTCCTCGGTCTGCCGGACCTGATTGAACGTGAACACGTGCAGGCCCTCGACGGCGGAGGCGGGCGCGGCCAGGGTGGCGCCGGTGCGGCCCAGCAGGCGCTCGGGGTCGTAGCCGCCGGGGGCGCCGAGGCGCAGGAACCAGCCCGTGTGCCCGGCCAGGAACCGGGCCGACTCACCCACGCCGGCCTTGGCCGCCATTCGCACCAGCCTGGTCCGTTCGACCGGCCCGGCCAGGCCGACGAACAGCGGCAGCGTCACGCCGCGCGCGGACCCGGGCGATCCACTTGCGCAGCACGGCCGGGTCGAAGCAGAGGTTGCTGACCAGGTACGCGGCGTGGCGGCGCTTGTCCCACATGGCCTGGATGGTGATGTCGTCTTCGATCTTCGGATGGCTCTGCGGGTAGCCCGTCACGCCCACGCGGGCGAACGGGCTGCCCATCTCGGCCAGCCGGTCGAGCAGCGCCAGCGCGCTGTCGAAGCGGCCCGCGGGCGGGTCGGCGTCCCCGGCCGGCACGAACACGTCGTCCACGCCCGCCGCGGTCAGCCGGGCCACGATCTCGGCCAGGTGGGCGTCGTCGCGCACCAGCCGGGCGGACAGGTGCGGGACCACGCGGTAGCCTCCGGCCGTCAGCCGCTCCGTGAGGTTCAGGGTCGGGTCCAGCCCCTTCGTCGGCGAGGCCGTCACGGTCACCGTGAGGTCCGCTGGCACCCATTCGAGCACCGCGTCCTCGGTGCTCGCCGCCGGGAAGACCTCGTACCTCGGGTGCTCCAGCAGCGGCGCGGCGCGGGCCAGCCCGGAGCGCAGCATCACGGCCCGGGCTCGGTCAGCAGCCGTTCCAGCTCGCGTTCCAGGCCGCCGGTGCCGACGTCGATCACGGTCAGCGGCAGCCCGAACATCCCGGCCACCGCGGCCGCCTCGGCGTCCAGTTCCGCGTCGCGGCACTGGGCCAGCCAGACGACCCGGCGGTAGTGAGCGAAGTAGTCGGGCCAGAGCTCGGGGTAGCGGTCCAGGCCGAGCTCGGCCAGCACCGAGCGGCGGAAGCTGCGCACCAGGAAGTCGGTGAGCAGGTAGGTGCCCGGCTCCCGCTCGAACATCGCCCGCAGCCGGGCCGGGCCGGCCAGCACGTCGTAGCAGTGCAGCCCGGGCAGCCGGCGCAGGCCGAGCCGCTGGCACAGCTCGTCGAGCGCGCCGTAGCTGCCGCAGTCGGCGTAGCCGAGCGCCACCCGCAGCCCCCGGGCCTGCAGGTCCCGGGCCAGGCGTTCGGCGGCCGGGGCGATCCGCTCCGGGTGGTTGTGCAGCGCCGGCGGCAGGTGGTGCAGCTCGACCGGCCAGCCGCGGCGGGCGGTGATCTCCCGGATGTGGCCGCCCAGCGCGCCGCACGCGATCACCGCGAGTTCAGGCGGGGAACTGCAACTGCTCGACGAACGCATCGTTGAAGTCGGCGCGGTCGGAGAGCTCGACATACCTCACCTCCTCCTGCAGGGCCAGCGCGCCGGCCCGCTCCCGGACCGAGAGCAGCGCCATCTTGGCCCCCTCGCCGGCCACGTTGCCCGCGTTGACCACCCGCAGCACCGGCAGCCGCGGCACCAGGCCGAGGCGGATAGCGTTGGCCGGCGACAGGTAGCTGCCGAACGACCCGGCCAGCAGGACCTGCTGGATCGCGCCCGGGCCCAGCCCGGCCTCCTGGAGCAGCACGTTCCAGCCGGTGGCGATGGCCGCCTTGGCGAACTGCAGCTCCCGCACGTCCCGCTGGGACAGGTAGATCGACCGGGTGACGTCGCCCGGCTCGCCCCGCCAGTGCAGCACGAACACCCGCTCGGCGCCGAGCGTGGTCAGCCGGCCGGCCAGCCCGGGCGTGAGCGCGGCGGCTTGTTCCTCGGGCACGAACCGGCCGGAGCGGTCCAGCAGCCCCACGCCGACCAGGCTGGCCACGGCGTCCACCAGCCCCGAGCCGCACAGCCCGGCCGGCTCGGTGTCCCCGATGACCCGCAGGTCCAGGCCCTCCGGTGTGAGCGAGACGACCTCGATCGCGCCGTCGGCGGCGCGCATCCCGCACCGGATCGCCGCGCCCTCGAACGCCGGCCCGGCCGGCGCCGCGGTGGCCAGCAGCCAGTCCCGGTTGCCCAGCACGATCTCGCAGTTCGTGCCGATGTCCACGAACAACCGGGTGCGCGAGTCCCGGTCCATGCCCGAGGCCAGCAGGCCGGCGGTGATGTCGCCGCCGACGTACGCGCCGAAGGCCGGGAACACGAACGCCCGGGCCCGGGGATGCGCCGGCAGTCCGAGGTCGGTGGCCGCGAGCACCTCGGGGAACTGGCGCGCGGCCATGATGAACGGCGCCACGCCGAGCGGCTCCGGGTCGACGCCGAGCGCGATGTGCGTCATCGTCGCGTTGCCGGCCAGCGCCACCTCGCTGACGTCGCCGGGGTCGACGCCGGCCTGCCCGCAGACGTCCGCGGTGAGCTCGGTCAGTGTCTCGTGCGCCAGCCGGGCCAGGGTGTCGCCGGTGGCGGGATCCATCATGGTCGCGCTGATCCGCGTGATCACGTCCGCGCCGAACGGCTGCTGCTTGTTCAGCATCGACGCGACGGCCAGCGGCGTGCCGGTGGCCAGGTCCAGCAGCGTGGCCACCACCGTGGTCGTGCCGAGGTCGAACGCGATGCCGTAGAGCCGCCCGGTGGTGTCCCCGGCCTGCACGTCGATCAGCACGTCGTCCACGATCACCGCGGTCACCCGGTAGTCGGCCGCGCGCAGCACCCGGCCGACCGACCGCAGCACCCCCAGGTCGACCCGCAGTTCCAGGTCGTCCAGGCCGTCCAGGATCCGCTCGAGGTCGGTGCGCTGGTCGGACAGGGACGGCTCGGCCAGCTCGAGGTAGCGCTTCTGCGCCGCGGGGCGCAGGATGACCTGGCGGCCGACCCCGACCGTGGCTGCCTTCGGCCGGGTCACCAGCGGCGGCACCGCGATCTCCAGGTCGCCGGCCGCCTGCGCCCGGCAGGCCAGCCGCCAGCCGGCCCGCAGCTCGTCGGGGGAGAACGCCCGCGCGTCCAGCGGCGAGGCCGGCACCTGCCCGCCGGTGACCTGGATCTTGCACTTCTTGCAGGTGCCGTGGCCGCCGCAGGTCGAGTCGATCGCGATGCCGTTCCAGCTCGCGGCGTCGAACAAGGTGACGCCGGGCGGGACGCGCACCCGGGTCCCGCTGGGCTGGAAGGTGAGATCGACGCGCGCAGGCACCGGGCTCGCCGCATCCCCTGCCCCGTGCTCCGCAACCGCCCCCTGCGTCACAGCCCGCCCCCCTGGGTCACGGGGAGGCCTGGGCGGCGCGGTGGGCGGCGATCCAGGCGGCGCCCCAGGCGTCCTTGTTGGTGAGCAGGTCGGCGGCCTTGACCGCCCGGACGAGCTGGGGTGACCGGGCATCCATGATCGCGCTGGTCAGCCCGTTCAGGATGGCCATGGGCAGGAACGCGGAGCCGATCGACGCGCGGTCCGGCATGCCGAACGACACGTTGGAGGCGCCGAGCGTCATGTTCAGCCCGAACTCCTCGCGCACCAGGGCGATGGTCTCCAGCGTAGAGAGAACCAGCGTGGTGTCCGCGCCGACCGGCATGGCCAGCGGGTCGATCACGATGTCCTCGACCGGGATGCCGTGCTTACCGGTGGCCACATCCACGATCTTGCACACCAGTTCGAGGCGGCGCCGCGGGTCTTCCGGGATCTCGTCCTCGTCGTTGGGCAGCGCGATCACCGCCGCGCCGTGCCGGCGCACCAGCGGCAGGATCGCGTCCAGCCGTTCGTCCTCGGCGGTCACCGAGTTGACCAGGGCCTTGCCCTCGTAGGCGGCCAGCCCGGCCTCGAGCACCTCGACGATCGAGGAGTCCAGGCAGAGCGGCAGGTCGCACCGGCCCTGGATCAGCTTGACCGCCGCGGCCATGAGCTCGGCCTCGTCCGCGAGCGGCGCGCCCATGTTGACGTCGAGCATCATCGCGCCGCCCGCCACCTGGCCGGCGACGTCGATCTCGATCCGGGACAGGTCGCCGCGGCGCAGTTGCTCCTGGAACAGCTTGCGCCCGGTCGGGTTGATCCGCTCGCCCACGATGCAGAACGGCTGCTCCGGGCCGATCCTCAGCTCCCGGCTGGCTGACGAGAGGACGGTCTCCACGCCCGCGACCTCCCTGCTCGCTAGGCCGGCGCCATCGCGCGGCGGTGCCGGATCAGCTCCTTGGCCTTGGCCACGGCCGCCGACGCGTCGGCGGCGTAGCCGTCGGCCCCCACCACGTCCGCGTACTCCTGGGTCACCGGCGCGCCGCCCACCATCACGATGACCTGATCGCGCAGGCCGGCCTTCTGCAATGCGTTGATGTTGGCCTTGAACATCGGCATGGTCGTGGTCAGGAACGCCGAGAAGCCCACGATGTCCGGCTCGTGCTGGCGGATCGCGTCGATGAACTTCTCCGGAGCGACCTGGACGCCCAGGTCGACCACCTCGAAGCCCGCGCCCTCGAACATGATGTTGACCAGGTTCTTGCCGATGTCGTGCACGTCGCCCTTGACCGTGCCCATGACGATCTTCCCGATGGTCTGGGCGCCGGTCTCGGCCAGCAGCGGCCGCAGGATCTCCAGCGCCCCGGCCATGGCCTTGCCCGCGATCAGCATCTCGGGCACGAAGAAATCGCCGCGTTCGAACCGGGCCCCGACCTCCTCCAGCGACGGGATCAGCGCCTCGTACAGCAGCGTCTCCGGGCCGAGGCCCATGTCCAGGCCGGCCCGGGTCAGGCCGAGCACCGCGGGCCCGTTGCCGACCAGGGTGTCGTCGTAAAGCTGCTTCAGCAGCTCCTCTTGGGTCATGCCGCGCCTTCCTTTCGCTGGCCTCGGGCTCGCTGCGGCTGGTAGCCGAGCACGGCGGACAGGGCGTCGGCCTCGGCCACGCACTGGGCGGCGATGGCGGGGAGGCGCCCCAGGGTCAGCCGCGAGGCCGGCCCGGAGACCGACAGCGCGGCCACCACGGCGCTGCCGTCGCGGTAGACCGGCGCGGCCACGGCGACCAGCCCGGGCTCGAGTTCCTCGTTCGTCACCGCGTAGCCGCGCCTGCGCACCTCGGCCAGGTCGGCCTGGAGCGCGTCGCGGCTGGTGATCGTGCGCGCGGTCCGCCGGGCCAGGCGCCCCGGCGGCAGCGCCGCGGCCCCGTAGGCCAGCAGCACCTTGCCCAGCGCCGCGCAGTGCAGCGGCACCGACAGGCCGACCCAGTTCGTTCCGCCGATCAGGTACGTGCTGTCGACCTGGGCGATCTGCTCCACCATGCCGCGGCTGGCCACGCCGAGGTTGATGGTCTCGCCGGTGGCGTCGCCGAGCCGGTCGAGGAACGGCTGGGCCACGGTGATCAGGCCCGCCTCGGCTCCGCCGCGCCAGGCGTAGGAGACGAACACCTCGCCCGGCCGGAACCGGCCCCGGGCGTCCCGCCGGACCAGTCCGTTGCGCTCCAGCGCCATCAGCAGCCGTGAGGTGGTGCTCTTGGCCAGCCCGCTGGCCGCGGCCAGTTCGGTGAACGTGACCGGCTCCGAGCCGTGCACCACCTGGACCAGGAGCTGGGCGGCGCGATCGACCGCCTGCGTTCCGTTGGGGCTAGTCAAAGGAGTCCCTTGTGCGCGAGTTCCATGTTACGGAACCTTGTTCTACTATGTGATCCTAAGTTGGGCCAGGTACAGGGGTCAAGCCAGGGTTATCCGCGTGGGACCAGAGGTGGCCATGTTCCGCAATCGCATGCCGCGTTACGAAATCCTTTCCCCGGACGCCGTGGCCGTCCTGGACGCCGGCTGGCGGCGCATCGTCTCCGAGATCGGCGTCCAGTTCGCCAAGCCCGAGGCGGTGGAGCTGTTCCGCAAGGCCGGGCAGGCCGTCGAGGGCGACGTGGTCAAGCTGGATCCCGAGTTCGTGCTCGAGCAGGTGGCCAAGGCGCCGCGGGAGTTCGACGTTCAGGCCCGCAACCCGGCCCAGAGCGTGCATATCGGCGGGGACCAGATGGTGTTCGGCGCGGTCTACGGGCCGCCGTTCGTGCGCGAGGGCGAGGTGCGCCGGGACGCCACGCTGGAGGACTTCCGCCGCCTGGCCATGCTGGCTCAGTCGTTCCCGCAGCTCGACTCGGCCGGGGGCGTGATCTGCGAGCCGAACGACGCTCCGCTTGATTCCCGCCACCTGGACATGACGTTCGCGCTGCAGACCCTGACCGACAAGATCTACATGGGCAACGTGGTCTCCGGCCCGAACGCCGCCGACACGATCGCGATGACCGAGATCCTGTTCGGCGGGCGCGCCGCCATCGAGACCGTGCCGGCCACGATCTCCCTGATCAACTGCAACTCCCCGCTGCGCTGGGACGACCGGATGCTGGACGCCCAGTTCGAGTACTGCGCGGCCAATCAGCCCGTGGTGCTGACGCCGTTCCTGCTGATGGGCGCGATGTCGCCGGTGACGATCCCGGCCGCGCTGGTCCAGCAGCTCGCCGAGGCGCTGTCGGGCATCGCGCTGGCCCAGCTCATCCGGCCCGGTTGCCCGGTGATCTTCGGCTCGTTCCTGTCCAACATCGACATGCAGTCCGGCTCGCCGAGCTTCGGCACCCCGGAGTCCGGGATCGGCCTGCTGTGCACCGGGCAGCTGGCCCGTCATTTCGGGCTGCCGTTCCGCACCGGCGGCGGGCTGAACGCCAGCCAGACCTGCGACGCGCAGGCGGCGTACGAGTCGCTGATGACGCTGCTCCCGACGTTCCTGGCCGGGACCAACTGGGTGATGCACGCGGCCGGGTGGCTGGAGGGCGGGCTGGTCTCCTGCTACGAGAAGTTCATCGTCGACATCGAGCTGCTGCGGATGCTCCGGGTTGAGTTCACGCCGCTGGAGATCGACGAGGCGTCGCTGGCGTTCGGCGCGCACGAGGAGGTCGGGCACGGCGGGCACTTCCTCGGTGCCGCGCACACCATGGAACGGTTCCGCGACTGCTTCTACCGGCCGTTGCTGTCCTCCACCGCGAACTACGAGCGCTGGCTGAAGCAGGGCGGCAAGGACGCCACCGCGCGAGCGGGCGAGATCTGCGCTAAGACGCTCGAGGAGTACCGGCCGCCGCCGCTGGACGACGCGATCCGCGCCGAGCTCGAGGACTTCGTGTCCCGCCGCCGCACCGAGCTCGGCGACTAGCGCGCGTCTTCTAGATCATGGAGCGGGCCTGCGGTGCAGGCTCCTGACCGAGCTGAGATCGCGTTCCGGGCCGGGCAGCACCGGGCCTGGTGCCCTCGCGGCGAACACCGGCCCGGCCCCGCCCGCCACACCAACCCCGCCCGCA
>Ga0207416_1003307_pt1 | contig 15699 bp, 19 predicted proteins | sample PaiPotPPM11metaG_FD_184107 | JGI IMG/M metagenome (GOLD analysis project Ga0207416, IMG submission 184107) | Iron sulfur acid spring bacterial and archeal communities from Banff, Canada, to study Microbial Dark Matter (Phase II) - Paint Pots PPM... ...
CCGGAACACGCTGCTCCAACGTCAAATAGCTGAACATGCTGTCCTGAACTCGCTCGTCTCCGCGCATACTCAGTAGACGAACCAGAACGCAAATCAGCCGAAAACCGGAACCAATTTCAACAAGTTCCTAGAGTTGAAGGAGTAGCCAATGGAACTCTTCAGCTTCAAGAAAAGGCAGCGATTACCAGCGCCGCGAGTGGTGCCGGTGGCTATCGAGATCATTAGCCACCGCACCGGCCGGGATTACACCTGGAACTGGCGACACAAGGGATCAAAAGGACTTAACGCGGCGCAAGGTGCTCGAGTAGATGCATTAGTCGGGCAATACTGCACGGCGCAGGCACAGGCGGCAAGCTTAGGTATTCGTACCCAGGTCATCACCGTACTCCTGCCGTAAGGAAGGTAGAACACATAAAAGGCACACCCCGAATATTGGGAGTGTGCCTTTTATGTGATTGCGAGCGCGTTTTATTGGCTACGATATACCAGTGCCACTGTTACAATTGAGGCGGAGTTGTCTCACGCGCAATAGCCTCGGATATCGCGAGGATTGTTTGAGTCATCTGTTGGCTAGGCGCATATCCCGTTCACTTCCGAGTGAAGGGCAGAAGGAAGGACGTCTATGCTGAAACGCGCTTTACGGGTGGCACTAACGGTTGTAGTAGCGGCAACTCATTCCTCGTGGGCTTGCGCTCAATCGGAAATCAAGACGCACGTTATGGATGAGCAGGCTGTACAGAAGCTTGCGACTTCCCTTGCCTATCTTCGCCAGCACTATGACTCTCATCCTCGACTATCTCCATCTGTGGAGGCATGGAGGAGACACCGCTCTGGCTTGCTAGTCCGGCAGGCTTCGAAGTAATCCAGTCCAACGCGGGCCGTCGTTTTACGGCCACCCTTTCTTGCGTCGAGCCAAAGACTCCGCAGATCAAGTCCGCTGTCCAGCGGAAACACGAGTGATCCACCTCCGGCAGCTTGCCTTCATGGGAGCTGCCCCTTTTTCTGGACATTCCCCGATCTCTCTTCACCATACCCCCACCGATTCGTCAGTCGGGCGAGGCACACCTCCAATGCAATTCAACCGTTCGACCGAAATTCAGGAGATTTCTCATGCGTGGACCCAAACCAGGTTTTTGGCGGAAATATGAAGCTCAACAGACATCCCTCGTCGCGTCCTGCATGCCGCGCACTGCCGTCCTGAGTGGCGACAAGCCGATGGCAATCAAGGCGCCTCTTGCGGTCTGCGCTCTCCCCGGCAGGCTGGTAGCGTCTCCGTCGGGCTGGAACTAAATCACAGCCATGCTCAGGAGATTGCTCCTAACCCTCTTCCTTGGCGCAACTCTTGCGGTGGTCGCTCTACCGGCCATCGCTCAGTTGCACCACCACCGCCCAATGGCTCGAAGTTGGGTTCCCGGATCGAATATACGTCCACACCCGGTGGGCAAAACCGAAGATCAGGAAGTGACCTGGTGGTTGCCTCTCGTCGAGGCGATCCCTACCTTACTTTTTATGTTCGGTGCTGTGCCAGGAATCATGGAAAGTAGCAAGGGCCTTCCAAACTGGAAGTCGTATTTCTGGCGCGGACTGTTCTTCGGCTTTCTGTTTTTCCCAGTCGTGATGATTCTGATCTACCAGGTGCTGAAGTACGAACCGGAACCGATAACGAACCAAGCCAAAATCCGGCCTCCAAACATCGCTGTCCCCCAGACCGCGCGTTCGGATGGCATTCACGCCGCCGCAGACATTCCGCCCCCCGTCAGTTTCCAAGCGGAGAACAATCCTTGACAACTGAGGCCGTAGGCCTCCCACCAAAGAGCCAAAAGTGAGTGACTCCGCCGAATACCGAAGTATTCCGTCCTCTCGCAATAGCAGGGGTGGTGCGTACGCGACCGCACCACAATTCCTAAATATACCCAGCGTTGAGTTGAACTGCGGGTGACGAACTCTCGAAACTTTGCAGTTGATTGGATTTTCCCGCCTCATCTGCGCGTCGGTGAAGTTGCCGGGGGCAGCCTCCACACCCCATAAAACATGCTGTCAAATCTTGGCCTCGCGATCGCGCGATGGCTAATACCAATTGCACGCCAGATTCGAGGCGTGGCACGACGCAAGGTAAACCAACCGCTGGCTCCGCGTAAGGGGCTGTAAAGCACCAAGGAGAACTCTGATGCGTGGATCAAGACCCGGCTTTTGGAAGCAGTACGAAGCATCTCAACTTGGCGTAGCAACTGCGTGTATGACAGACACGAAGCGGACCGCCGCGCGCCCTGCAGCAGTAACACCCGCCTACCAGATAGCGACCCGCCCCATTGCACCTCCGGCCTCGCGCGTCTTTGTCGTTGGCCCCACGATCGGCAGTCTCAATGGACGCCGCGTGTTCCACCTGTAGACAGCCACCCGAGGACAAAAACTCGGACTCAAGCTGTGAAATGCCCATCGTTCCTTCACCTAAGCCGCCTTCGGGCGGCCATCCATTTTCTGGAGACCCATCATGTCGAATCTTCTCTCTCGCACCCCGTTCGGTCCTATGAGCCTGTATCCCATCTGCATCGCTGAAAGCCTGAAGGCGATCAGCCGCCGCTCCTCCCGTTGGCAGGTTTTGGAGGCTTTTCTCCTTAGCTCCGAAGGCCGCGCTGAGCGAGTTTTCGAGGGCAGCTCAGGTCTCGTCATCTTGATGGCGATTCCGGGTCAGCCTGGCAGCGGTGCCTTCTACATCTACGACGAGATCCACCGTGCGTTTTCGATGGTGAACTTCGCCGATCAAGACACCTTCCACTCCTCGATGTTCGACTATGTCGTGCAGTTCTACGACCTGGGTCGTCTTGTCGAGCTTCCGAAGTTGACGCTGGTACCAAAGCCAATTTTGCAGACCGTAGGAAGTGGCAGTGGTATAGTGATAAGAGTAAATAGGGTGAACTCCAACAGCAATCGTCGCCGCTCCAATAGGCACCGCGGTCCGCGCGTTCCCCAGGCTGTTGTCAATGCTGCAGGACTTACGCACATGGGTCTGGTGACGGCGTGACACCAGTCGCAACCCCCTACATCCCTCCGAAGAGACAGGTGGAAATTCTGCCTGTCTCTTCTCAGATGGTGGAGGACTACTGGAATTGGTTTGTTGTGAATCGTTACGCTTACCTGGTGCAACGCCACACGCCGGCGCCCAATGGCAGGTATTCCTACTACGCTCCCAAAGATAAAAGGACAGATGTAAAACTGACCTTGACTCCGAAGGATGTCGAACTACATCTAGCAGGGCTGAAAACCATCAGCCTGTATGCGATCGAGCCAGAGCACTCAACGTGCAAATGGATCTCTATAGATGCAGACCACGACAAAGCGTTCTCAGATCTTGCGGCCGTTCAGCAGGATTTGAAGCAGGAGGGAATCGAAGCACTGCTTGAAAAGAGCCGTCGCGGAGGTCACCTCTGGATATTTGCCGCGGAACCACTTCCGGCGTCCCTGTGTCGGATTCTCGTTTATACCCTTGCACTCAGCATTGGAGTCCCCATCAAGGGCTTCAATCACGAGGTTGAGGGACTCGAGATATTTCCCAAGCAGGACCGCCTCGAATCGGGTTTCTATGGAAACGCCATCCGAGGTCCATTGGGTGTTCATCGTGCCACTTCCAATCGCTACTGGTTCGACCGCGTGAGCAGCAATATGCCCGCCCAGTTTGACCTGATTCGGAACGCACGCCGTTTGACCCTCGCCGAGCTCCAAGCCCGGACCGAGGGAATTACGATGCCCAGCGTCGACGAGCCTCCTCCAGTACCCACCTACATCCCATCGGTCGGATCAAGACGTCCTGCATTCGACATAACCCAACACGTAACGATCCGCAGGAAAGACAGCCGAAACATGTGGGCTCAATGCCCGTCATGCGAAAAGGCAGGAAAGGACCGCAGCCGGGACAATCTGGCTATAAAGAGGTCTGATCCCAACTTCTACAAATGCTGGGCCGAATGTACGGCAGACGACATCCGTGCAGCCTGTGGCTACCCTCCCGCGCGGCGATTCTGATCCAACTCTTTGGCCTGTGGCCAGGTGGAAGGAGATGAATCGCCGTTGCTACCCCACACCTATCGCTCAACTAGTACCGCGCCCCTCAAAAAGGACACGTATATATGGTAGCCATAAAAGTTTGATGTGACCTCGGTTTCGGGGTTCACATCGGACGGACCACCTTGTTTAGGTGGTTTCCGAGAAACGCCCCTATAAACCGACCCCAACCCCAATAAGCGAATGAATACTCAATAAACCGAATTGCAGGCCACCCCGTTTTGCGAGGGGTGGCCGGTTATGCGGACAATCTTCAACCTCTCGGCGGCAAATATACCAGTGCCACTATGCGTGTTATTCTTAAGTGGGAAGTATCGCGCCCTCGAGGAGATCAAACCCATGGAAACAGGAGTAAAGGAAGCAACCCCAGCACCGACAAGAAATAGCGGCCTCGGCATGACAATGCACGGAAAGGTAGTACTTGAGCTTAGACGTCTTAATCTCGGTGCTCGCCCTAACCTCACTCCGGTCTTTCAACAGAAGCACAAACGTTGGATGATCGCTGGGGAAGAAGGCGGGGGATGTAACGGAGAACTTGGCCACTATATTGGCTTCGCCGGCGTTGTCCCGGATCTCTTGGCCGTTTCTATTCCGATTCAATCGCTGATTCCAAACTCAACTCACGCTACTCGTCGCTTGGCAGAAGGCCGAGAGATGTGGCCTCAAAGTCCAGCTCGACGGCTACCCATTCCCATGCCCTTTCGCTGAGATGGCCCACAAAATACAAGATTGGACGGAGCGAACCTCCGTGGAGGCACGATGAACCGCATACTCAATGACCGGGAGACCAACACCATTCTCCACGCGCTGCGCTCCATGGCAGCAAACTCCAGGGACGACATCCGAGACGCTTGTCACAATGCATGTGACCACTTCCAGGAGGCAAAACCGTTGACATCTACCCAGATCGACGCGCTTTGCGAATCCATTGGACTCAACTCGCTCACACTGGATACCTAACAGTTGTGGTACCAACGTTGTACTACGGTTGTGACGTGCATCACCAAGTAAGCTAGAGAACCGTCGATATGCTCTAGGGATGGACTCTAAGGCAGGCGTCCATTCTCTTGCTTGTGACACCAGCACTCCGTAGGTTATAGCGGCATAAAGGGCTGGCTCGCCACTCGTTCAACCTTCCCCCACTCCACTTCCTAATTTACGACCTTGAGCTCATCGCCAGCGCTCCTGGCCGCTTCACGCCTACTTTAGGCTTCCACATTACTCAACAAGAGCTTTACGGAGAAACACAAAATGAACGCGCTCAACAGAACCACCCGCACCATCGCTGCTGCACTTGTCGGTTTGACCTCCCTCGCTGTTTTGGTAGGCTGCGGCGTAACGCCCGCAGGGCCGGCGACGACCGCGAAAAGCGGGGCCGCTTACTCGCCTTTAGGTGTTGCGTACAACGCCACAACGAATCTGTACTACGTTGCGGATGGCGACACAAAGTCTGTGTCCGCCTACGATGGATACACGAATATCCTCAAGGGGACAATCGCAACCGGCAATGATCCCATGGGCGTCGCCGTCAATGCGGTGACGAACACCATCTATGTGACCAACAATAGCGATGGGACGCTGACGGTCATCAATGGAGCCACAAACGCGGTCACGGCCACCGTTTCCAATATTGGAGACTCGCCCTACGCGGTAGCCGTCGATCCCATCACGAACAGGGTGTATGTTGCGGACTGGTATCTCCAGCCGACCAACAACCTGTATGTCCTCGACGGCGCGAAGAACACGGTTATTACTGCGCTCCAAGTTGGCGGAGGTTCGTACGTTGGAGGGCTGGCAGTGAATACCGTGACAAACACGGTGTATGCCTCGACTATGAGCGGGCTCTACGTTGTCAATGGCTCAAACAACACGGTGACCACCAGTCTCGGTGATGGCGCGGCTGTCACTTCCAATGAGTCGGCGTACGTGGCTCACGGAGTAGCTGTCGACGAGACGACCAACACGGTCTATGCGTCGTTCGCTCAGTACGGGCCGAGCGAGGTTGCTGTCGTCAACGGAGCCACGAACACTGTGGTCGGAACCATCCCTGTGACGTCTGAACCAAGCAGTCTGGCTGTTAATCCACTGACCCACATGGTTTACGTGGTGCTCCCCGACGCGGCAACCGTCACTGTGATTAACGGCAGTACGCTGGCTGTGACGGGGTCGCTCACGACCAACGGTAACCCAACTAGCATAGCCTTGAATATGTTTGCCCGGGTTGTCTATGTCCAGGCGTATCAGACGACCTTGACTTCCGTCAGCGCCGTGCCGATGTAGTCACATGGAGCCACCACTACTCAATAGTGGTGGCTCCTGTGAGTTATGAATTGCCGAGCAAGGCTCGCCGCAAAAGCTAACCAGTGAAGTGATGTCTTCTAACGACGGCCCACCATCCCCCAACCGGGCTTAGTGGCCGTCTTTACCTGTTTTTGTAGTGCTCCGAAGGAGATTGCCAATTATGGCCGGTTTTATCTATACACCCGAAGAAGCGAAGGTCTTGCTTGATCGTCTCAGCCAACCCTTTGCGATCGCCGATACAAAGTGGCGCGTGACCCAAAAAACTCAAGATGGCAAGAAGGGCTGCGTCGCTCCGTATGCAGACCCCCGTGCGTACACCGCCAGGTTGAACGAAGTATTCACCGCAGCTGGGTGGGCCTTTGAGTTGTCCAGCGAAACGACAGTCCGCCTCACACGAATGAGGGCAGGGAAGTGCGTCCCCACCGGAAAGGTCACCATCATTGCCACCTTGGACATCTTTGGTATCGGCAAGAAGGCCTCGACTGGGGAGATGTGGGCTGACGATGACAACGCAGTAACCCGCGCGGAAGCGCAGGCGAAAAAGCGCGCGGCATCGATGTTTGGTTTGGGCGAGTATTTCTACCGGTTCAAGGACCTTGGAAGTGTGCTCTGGGTGCCGCTCGATGATCGCGGCAATCCGACGAAATTGCCGGATCTGCCTGGATGGGCGCTCCCTATAGGGACACGTCCAAAGCCAAATGCGGCGCCGGCCACGAACCGGACGACGACGACGGCAGCAGTACAGCAACAGGTCACTCGCCCCCAAAGCGCGCAGCCTCAGCAAACCGCGCCTGTGGTAGCAGTCCCAGTGGCGAAGCCGGCTGTGACCCAATCGAACGTGGCCCAACCGGTCGCGGCAGCGAAAGTAACTTCACCGCCTCCGCAGCAGGCCCAGGTCCACTCCATCAGTGAGCCAGAGCAGAAGTTTCGTGCGTCCCATAAGGTGCAGGAAACCATTCTCGGCGTCGCCCTGGCGAAAAACATCCTCGATACTTTGGGGGAAAAGTTGGACACCGGCGAGATCAAGGGAGAGAAGTTCGGACTGGCCACAGCAAAGTTGGATGCGGCCGTTGCTCTCCTGACCAAAATCAGGGAAGTGGCGGAGCACACACATGAGTCGGCAATGCGGACCCTACTCCTTCGTCACGAGTTGCAGGACCTCGATACCATCCCTACGTTCCAGAAGCTCTACCGTATCGCCCTCGATATGCAGGTTGTCCCTGCGATTGAGAAGCGCGCGGCAGCCTAAACCTAAGACGTGGACGAACTAACAAGCCGTCCACGTCCCACCTTCGTGCTATTCTCATATACCAGTGCAACTGCTTTAGAAGTTGAACTATCAGATAGATATGCAGATTATTCAAAAGCCGAGTAGTAAACCTTCAGGATCAGACAGAAAGCCACTCCTCCTTGAGGCACCTGTAGTGTCAGCCTTGGAGATGCTTGCCAATGACGAGCGAGTTTCAGCGGCCGTAATGGTCCACCGCATGGTTGAGCAAGTGCTAGCATCTGATACCGTGGCGTCGTCATTCCTTGAATATGTCCACGATTGTTGGTGGGGATACAAGGCGCCGCCAAAGCGCTCAGTGCATGTGGTGGGCGTCAGCAGCGAAGCCCACAGCCTTTTGCTGGACATTGCCAGTACAAGCGGATTTGTGCCGGATCGAACTGCCGCGATGTTAATTTCTTTCTATTCACAGATTGAAAAGACGGTTCCAACGGGAACTCGCGCTTTGGCGGTTCTAGCCGCCCAACATCAAGTAACCAGTACCCAGCCCCAACTCTAAGGAGCATCGGATATATGGTAAAATTCTTACAAAGTTTGATGTAACCTCCGGTTTTCTGGGGGCTATGTCGAAACTGGATTGCCTCTTCGGAGGGTCCATATCAACCCAATAAATCGACTCCCAACCCCTATAAATCGACTTCAGTTCGCTACGGCCGCTCTCAGGAGCGGCCGTTTAGCGTTCCCATATCTTTCGCGTATATACCAGTGCCACGATTGTAGAATGACGGAAGGAGCCTCAATGTCGGGTACAGTACTTCTCGTCGCCGGCCCCTCCGGCAGCGGCAAAACAACTTTGACGCGGGCACTCGTGAACCGAGTTCCGTTCTTAACTAGAGCAATTACCGTCACTACTCGGCTGCCGCGGCCTGGTGAAGTATCGGGTGAGGATTATCATTTCGTCTCTCCCAAGCAGTTTGCTGGGATGAACCGGGCCGGCGCCCTGATTGAGTGCGCCGAGACTTATACGGAAAGCTACGGGATTCCACGAACCGTCCTGGCCGGACTCTGCGATCGCGCTCTCATCCTCACGGGTGGCGGTGCCCTCGCCCTTCGGCAGCGTCTCTCAAACTCCATCAGCATCTTCATCCAGCCAGCATCGGCCGCCGTCGCGGCGGCGCGGATCGTTGAGCGGAACTGCCCAAACAGCCAGTCTCGCATCGCTGGTTATCAAGAGGAACTTGCCGCATCTTCCCAATTCGACCGAGTCTTTCTGAATGAGGATTTCGAGACGACCCTTGATCAGATTGAAGATTTCTACCTCAGTGCGAGGCGCCTCATGCCCCACGGTCGCCCCGCACCCAAGTTTGACAGCGCTTCATCTGGATATGGAATAGCCATCGGTCCTGAACTATGTGTGCCACGATTGGAGACCAACGCAAAGCTTGGTTCGCCCTGTCACGACTGTCTTCAAGGCAGCTTCGGATTGATGGCCGATATCTTCCCAAACTGGTTTCGCCCCTACAGGGCGATTGAAGTCGGGGATTCGCGGTTCATCAAGAAATTTTGTGCCAGGACGGCACGTGTCCGCGGTTTACTCGCGCCGGCGCTGACCCCGGCAGACGGAATAGCGACGAATAGGGAACTGGACTGTGGCAAAAAGATAAGACGGAGCGCGTAGTAGCTTTGTCCCCCAAGATTCCTTTCCGGTACGCGGGAATCGTTTTCTCTCAAAACCCAACGCAGACCCTGTCGTTTATGACAGACCACGACGCGGACTCGCAAGATTCCTATGATGCTTCGACGCCTCAAGGCTCAGTTCATAGGAACACAAGCGCAAGGCCGGACCCTCGGCCCTATGGCACCTGAAACCCATACGACGTGATGACGAACTCGTCGTATGGAGGGTGCTGCGCTTCAATTTCTATTCAGCGCGGCGCTAATTGCCGCTCCTTATCATTCTCAACCAACTAAAGCTTCCTGCTGACGCTTCGATGCCCGAAGGCTCAGCTCGCAGGAACACAGCGCAAGGTCGGACCTTCGACCCTATAGCACCCCTAAACAAGCTTACCCATGGTCAGACGAAGGCTTCCAGCCAAAGGAGGACACCGTGTCTCAGCACCTCTGCGCCACTCGCGACAGCGAAGACAATAACGTCCAAGAGATCCTTGGCTATGATCGCCCACTCAACTTCATTTTCTGCACCATCACCGCCGCCGATGGAGAGATTGTTTACTCGAACCTGCCGGACCTCAACGTAGACACCCGCCAGCAGGACGTGAATTACTATCGCCCGATTCTCGAAAAGGCCGGAGTGACGCTTCCCGAGGCAATGTTTGAGCAGGTTGCCGAAGACCAGACGCTGTGCGTCGGCAACCGCGTCGCCGATCACGGATCGATTGGCCGAGAAACCTCCGTTTAGATGTGAGCCATACGCAATTGATACTAAAGGGGTTATGTCCGATAATAAGAATTATGTCTAGTGGACGGCGGGACGATGACTCGCCTACCATCCCAAGTCTTCGCCCTCTTCGGGCACGCGCAGAAAAGGCCAAGTCGCACTGACCTGGCCCATCCCTGTCCGAGTTATGTTACTAGTCAGTCTCGTCTTCCAGTTTCAATTGGCGTTCGACTTGGTGCCGGCGCGCTCGATGGCTTCAGGGATTGTGTAGCCGAGATCCTTGAGCCAGTCGGCTCGGTTCAGCACCAGCGCGACGGCGACTTTCTCGCCAGTCGATTGAACGGACCACGCGTCCGCGCCGCCAATCTTTGCTTCACGTGCCTTCCTCAGGAAATGCTCGTATTCGCGATCGACCGGCTTTACCGGCATTTCTACCATCGGATCAGACATAGTCATTCCGTAGAAGGTGGAGCATCTTGGCCAGGTATTCCTCTGCGCCCATATCGCGGATCATCTTCGCATTCGCTTTGATCCACGTCTCCTCGTCGACCGCAGGCGGTTGCGTCACTCCGGCGCGGAATCTCCGGACTCCAGTTGCAAGAGGTTACGGGGTTCCCTTGCCGACTGGCTCCCGCAGGCCGGAACCCGTTCAGTTTTTACAACAACACTGCAAATTTGGATACCTGAGATTCTGGTCAAAGCGTTAGGAAACGCTAGGAGAGTCTAGTCTTCGTGGTGAAGCAGCGAAGACTTCGCCATGAACATCTTTCCGAAACCGGCGTCCCCTACGCTTTGTCGAGTAAAACGAAAACCTGCATGTTCTTCTAATACTCATGTTTTCACCACTTCACCCATGCCAAGAATCGGACTATGCTCGATTGCTTGGGGTGACTGATTGAGTCGGAGTCGCCCGCTATCCAACTTCTAGGATCAGTAAGTTGCACATTCTAAATCTGTCACATTCGTCCCCAAAACTTTAATCTGATTTCGTGTCTGGTTCAGTTGGCACCATGATCCACAAATAAATTTCTCGCTCTTGTCGCGAAAAGAACAGCGTTCCGCCACTACTCATATAGAGCCATTTGAGGTCTCACCAGATGTCGAACGTCGTGGTGGGATTCAGCTTTCAGGCCAAACGGACCTTGGAACGCGTGCGGATCTTTGAGCTGGTGTACACCAACATGGCAAACCGGCAGGCGCATCGGACGGTGCTCGAGGAAGAAACTGCGACCGAGCGGAAGCCTGCAGTCTAGACCCCCTCCACAGCCACGCGATCAAGATGACCTGTGGCGAAGATGGCCGACCCAGTGCGGGTCTGTTACATCGACTACGTGCTGCGGGTTCACGAGTGCCGGGCTTGGAAATAGTGGTCCGAAAATTGGCCATCCGGGTGGGGCTCGAACCCACAACTGCCGCCCTGACTTAAACCATCCTTCGATGCAGGGCGGTGCTCTACCATTAAGCTACCGGACAACGACTACACATACTTAGACGGATGAATGAGGCAAAGGACCCAATGTACGAGCTCCGCTGACTCTTCATACGACCAAACGTCGTCAGAGAGACTAACGGTCATCGCCGGGGGAAGGGCGTGCTCACCCTCGCGTCCAGAGGCTGCATCGTCATCTTCAACCGCGCATCGCCGCCGTCGAGGCCTTACGGCTGGTAGCCACTCTCCAACTGTGGGGCCTTAGTTGTCGACCGTGACCGCTCTAATCAACTGCCTCAAAGATCGCCGCAATGCCCTGCCCTCCACCGATGCACATGGTCACCAGGGCGTAGCGGCCGCCGATGCGGCGGAGTTCATGGAGCGCTTTTACGGTCACGATCGCGCCCGTCGCTCCCAGCGGGTGTCCCAGCGAGATGCCGCTCCCGTTTGGATTGGTCTTTGCGGATGGGAAGCCCAGGTCGCAAACAACTGCCAGTGCTTGCGCGGCAAAGGCTTCGTTCACTTCGAAAACGTCGATCTGATCTGCGGTCAGCCCGGTTCGCTTGAATACCTGCTTTACCGCCGGAATGGGACCGATGCCCATGTACCCAGGTTCTACCCCGGCTACGGCGTAGTCGACCAGTCTCGCCATTGGCTTGAGACCGCGCTCTTCCGCTGCTTGACGATCCATTAGAACTAGAGCGGCTGCGCCGTCGTTAATGCTGGAGGAGTTGCCTGCCGTTACTGTGCCGTTCTTATCAAACACTGGTTTCAGCTTGGCAAGGTTCTGCAGAGTTGCATCCGGCCGAGGCGATTCATCGGTCGCAAATTGCGTCGTACCACCCTTTATCTTGATTTCGATGGGCACAATCTGGTCGGTGAACCTGCCGGTTTGGATTGCGTCCAGAGCGCGCCGGTGGCTCTCCACCGCCAACTCATCCTGAGCTTCGCGCGTGATGTTCCACTTGCGAGCAACATTCTCGGCAGTGACACCCATGTGAACACCCTCGAATGGATCCGTCAGTGCCCCTACCAGAGCGTCCACGGCGGCGGTATCGTTTAGACGTGCACCCCACCTCATGCTGGGAAGCCAGTATGGCGCACGGCTCATGGATTCCGCTCCTCCACCCACTGCGGCCACAACATCACCATGAACTATGATCTGTGCTGCGGCAAGAATGGCCGACAGGCCGCTGCCGCAAAGGCGATTGACCGTGAGGGCTGAAGTCTCAATTGGCAAGCCACCATTCAATGCCGCCACCCGCGCAAGGTACATATCCTTAGCGTCGGTGTGGATCACATTGCCGAAGACACAAGCGCCGATATCGTTTGCAACGAGTCCAGAACGTCGCACAGACTCGCGTGTGACCGTTGCTGCCAGCTCGGTGGGCGGTATGTCCTTAAGTGCACCACCATATTTGCCCACCGCTGTGCGCACAGCACTCAAAACCACGACTTCCCGGTACATCATCTCAGTTCCTCTCACAACTTAGTTCGAGTTGCGTTCTCAGGAGATGCGCTCCTGGGCGCGTTTCAAGCAGCATGATCCAGGTTGCAGCTCCCGCTGCAATCAGGTGAGTAGGTCAGGGCTCACGAAAGTAGACGCTAAGAACACAGGAACGACCGCGCCCAAGCAGTTTGCGTGCGATGTCTGCCTCGTCCGCAAAGAAGATGTACTTCTTTTCCAATTCGGTCACAACGTCAGAATGTCGTTGCACCAATTGACTATGAATGTTGGCGCCGCCGACTGTCTCACTGACTTGGACGAAGTCAGGTGAAGAGCACTGGAAGTTGATGACCACGTCCCGAGACTTCATCGGCTGAGAGTAACGGGCGCCCCCGCGGCGGCTGACACTTAGAACGGATTTCATCTCTTTAGATGTTCGAGCAAGGACGACCGGAAGCCATGTGACGCTCGTCACCGATATGGTTTGATAAGGAACCGCGCAGGGTGTGCGGTAGCGCACAGACTGCGTATCGAGCAATCGCTAGACTATTCTCGACCATGTGACCTGTTTGTCGCTGGAGACCTGTAGTCCCTCCTCACGTAAAAGGCAGCTCGGCATTTTCTGCCCATCATGCCCCTTACGTCCTCCCCACTCGCACCTTCGTTGCGTCTTCAGTGTGGAAATCGATTGCTGGACCCATCAGCGCATTCCGAACTATCGGGTCTGGATTACGCATCCGCGCGAGAGCTCGGTTTGCTCACTGTTCCATTTTTCACCTCGATGAGTTTTGAGTCCATCATCACCAGCGAGGTTAATGCCTAATGTTCTGCTGGCTGCTAAGGATTCTCCATGCCGATAGCTCTCGTCCTCTCTGTTGGGTTGGATTCACTGGTCGTTGCAACTCGAAACATGCTCCTGCAATCTGAGGGGTATATCGTCGTGTCAGCGTTTTCGCTAAGAGAGGCCGCCGATCGCTTCCTGACCGGCGACTTTGATCTTGTCCTCCTGGACAACTCGCTTCCCACAAAAGATAGAGACCGGCTGACATCCCTAATTCGATTGTCCGGTTCGCGCATCCCCGTAGTCTCCGTTGCGCCGGAGCACAGTCACGCTGATTCCTTCGCTGATGCAATGATTGAGAGTGACCCGAACAAGCTGCTCATTGGCATCGGACGCGTATTGCTCAAGACAGCGAATCTGTCGGCCGATGCTTCCAAGACCGACGGCAAAGGCCAGGGACCGGTCTGGAGGGAACGCCCTTTAGGCATCTGAAATTGGAGAAGAATGCTCTGCGGACCATTGATAAGTGGGACGCAGTGGGAGTATTCTTCGTTCCACCCCGGACAGACATTAGCAACTGTACGCAGACGATGGCCGCACGCGACAATACCGACTCAAGCCAAAAAAGTAAGGCCCCCCGAAGGGGACCGTGCCTTACCAGAATTGCAGATTGGATGTTCTTTCGAACTGGTTACATCATACTAGATAGCTCTGGCGGCCATATTTCTTAGCTCGGAGGCAACCAGTGGCACCGCCTTGGCTGGGACGGCAAGAGGGTACATGTCTTCTGCGCTAAGATGCACGACCATCGCACCCTTATAGAACACACTGATTCCCTTTGCTGACCACGTCACATATGAAATGTCTGGCTGCTCCACTTGGTTGCTGCCTCTGTTTAGAACAATATGGGTCGAATGACCCAAAAGTCTGTGCGGTGTGACACTTTAGTGGCAAGAACGGCCTCCTTCGGAGCAAGCGCAGTTATGTCGTATGCCCGACTCCAGAGATGCTTCGGTCAGTAGATTCGCCCACCGTCTCGACCCATCCAGGCCATATCACTCGATTTGTCGATTTTGCTGCCAGACTATAGCCAAAGCGCCAAAGGAGGAGTTGTTAGCCGAGCTGCCTAATCGAAAACGGCCCTCCGAAGAGGGCCGCCGAACATTGACACAGTCTTTCTTTCAGTACCTGATAGGTAGGAGCGTAGTCCCATCGAAATGTTGCGAGGCACAAAACTGCCAAGTGCGGTCTTACCGGTCAATGACTGCTGGCTGCACTGTTATGCCGCCACCTGGTGCAAAGTTATGCCGCCACCTGGCGGCGTACCACTCCAAAGTTATCCCGCCACCGATTTCAAACGCATCCCGCCAGCCAGCGAAGGGCGAAATTCGTAGTTTCTCAAAAACCCGATTCAGGGGCACAACCTGACTTTGCGGGAAGTACGGGCGGATGCCGCCGCCTGGTCGCTCTAGAAGCGCTTTCAGACGGATTGATCGGGTTGCTCCGATTCATGTCGCGGGAAGCAGATCGCCTATTGAGTGATATTCAAGCCGTAAATTTTGTAGAGCTCTCTCATGTTGTCACGGAGCAGCGTCAGGTACACCTCACCGGCAAACCCAGGCGCTCCAGTACCGCTTGACCATGCAGCATGGGCGGCGTTCAGAGCGCTCTCCCGGTAGGCCTTCCAGGTCGTCTGTGAACTCTGAAGTGTTTTCAGCTGTTCCTCATCATGACAGAGCCACTGCAGATTGTTGTAGAAAGTTGCATAATCTCTATCGGCCTCTTCATCAGCTTGTCCCATGCAAATATTGTAGGGTTGCTGTCCCTGAGCCATCTCCGTCTGGCAGTCTTTCCCTATCAGTGCAATCTGGCGAGCATAGGCGGCTTTGAGGGGTCCCTTGTACGTGTTCCGGCGCTGTATAGCCTGATCTAGTGGAAGGTCTAGGAACTCGTTGAAATTCGCGTGATGGGTGGGTAAGGCGTGGTGTTTTCTGCGGTGTCTGAGTCGATTTCTGCTCGAAACGCATATTTTGCCAGTGTTTACGCGGGCTTTGGA